>Ga0164318_10008013_pt1 | contig 10252 bp, 9 predicted proteins | sample GuaBasSedimGuay9_FD_113734 | JGI IMG/M metagenome (GOLD analysis project Ga0164318, IMG submission 113734) | Subseafloor sediment microbial communities from Guaymas Basin, Gulf of California, Mexico - Guay9, Core 4571-4, 0-3 cm | ecosystem: Environmental > Aquatic > Marine > Hydrothermal vents >...
ATGAGGGAATCTATATATTTGCCGTTGAGTTCCGCCAGAAAGTAAATACTGTCGGTTTCGGGGGAAGTTGTAAAAAGATAAGAGTAGTTGGCATCGACGATGAATACCTCGCTTAGAGAATCAACAACACGTAATTCTTCTAATATGCTTGCTACCTGGATATACGCCGAGAAATCATCGAGAGCGAGCCGGTGCAGGGTCTCAGGGTCAATGGAAATAGCTGCAATTCCTGCGACAGCAGATAATCGCCGACTGAGCTGGGTGTCAAGAAGTTGCTCTGTGCGAGAATAGAAAATCCACCATGCGATATTGACCAAAATAATCAATACAACGACAAAAAGAGCGGCAATAAGCAATTTCTTCGAGTCACCAAACATGATGTTAGTATGTTAACCGAAGGCGACTCGGTCAACTTTAACAGTGTGAATGATAACGTTCAGAAAGTGCCTGATAATAAATTGAAAAACATAACTTGCTTTTTTGTGCTCGTCTTACAATAGCTACGAACTTTGATTTTGAGCAATAGACAATCGGTCGCCTTTTTCTAAAGATAAGATTTCTTTTGTCTTACAAAAATAATCTGTGTATCTTAATTCCATGCTGGAAGAAATCGCTAATATTGCTCGTAACTGTCAAAGGTGTGTAGTACTGACAGGGGCTGGTATTTCCGCTGAATCAGGAGTCCCTACTTTTCGCGGTAAGGATGGTCTGTGGGGGAAATTCAAACCGGAAGAACTGGCTACAATGGATGCTTTTCTCGCCAATCCGAAAGTTGTCTGGGAATGGTATAACTGGCGCAGGCAGATAATTGGAGAGGTAAAACCAAACCCCGGCCATTATGCACTGTGTGAACTGGAAGAAATGTTTACCAATTTTACCCTGGTTACTCAGAATGTAGACGGCTTACACCGGGTGGCTGGCAGCCGCAATATCCTTGAATTACACGGCAATATCAACCTGAACAAATGTGTGGAGTGCTCCCAGAAATATCCGGATGACCTTGAGATTAACCCTGACGATATCCCCGGTTGTCCGAATTGTGGCGGTCAAATTCGCCCCGATGTAGTCTGGTTCGGGGAAATGCTTGATGCGACGATTATCAGCCAGGCATTCGATAAATCAGCGAAAGCAGATTTGTTCTTCTCAATCGGTACCTCTACGCTGGTGCATCCGGCAGCATCGTTGCCGCTGGAGGCAAAACGCTCTGGAGCTACGTTGGTGGAGATCAATATTGAAGCTACTCCTCTTACCACTCTGGCAGACTTCCACATCGCCGAGCTATCCGGTGTATTTCTCCCTAACCTGCTTGAGAGGATCAAGTCGATATCAGCCTGAGTAGAACCGGAAACAATCCGATATAGTTACTGTATAATAGACAATAGGAAATCGATGAGACCAATACTTAAATATGTATTCGTTTTTGCTGTTCTACTGACAGCGCTGTCGGCCGGATGTGTCTATTACAACACCTTCTACAATGCTCGAAAAGCATTTAATGATGCTGAAGGGGCGCGTAAACAAAGCAAATACGGCAGTCCTCAAATCAAACAATCGCAATACAAGAGAGCTATTGAAAAATCGCTTAAGGTTATAGAAAACTACCCCAACTCCAAGTATTACGATGATGCTCTTTATGTACTCGGAGTATCTTATTTCTGGACCAAACAATACGGCAAGGCGGAAAGGCGTTTTCGGGAAATAATAGCCAACTACGAAGACTCCAAATACCTCAAGGATTCTCGCTTATATCTGGCTAAAGCCAAATTGGAACAAGGAGATATTGAGGAAGCGATGGTTGCTTTTGAAGAATTGTTGAATGAAGATATAGATCGTAACTTCAAGGCTGAGGCTGCGCTGGCGCTGGGGATGTTCAATTTTGATAATCATCAGTATAAAGATGCGGAACGTTTTTTTCTTCTTATCAGGGATTCATTAGGTACTAATAATGAAAAGAAAGTAGCTCAGAGATACATTGCTGACGGTAATTTCGAGCTATTCCAATTCGAAGATGCCCGCGGAGCGTATCTTCAAATTCTGGGTATGGAACCTGATCTTAAAGAACGCTATTATGCTCTTTTCAGAGCTGTTAACTGTTCTTACTTTATGTTACAGATAGATGAGGGCATGGATTATCTGAAAACGCTGATGGATGACGAAAAATATTATGACTCACTTAACGTTCTCAGGTTATTAATGGCGGAAGGATTCGAATGGGATGGTGATATTGAGCAGGCTGAAATAACATACCGCAAGATAGTCTCAGAAGCCCGAATGAAGTCTGTTATCCAGGAAGCTCAATATAATCTTGGCTTAATCTATCAATATGAATATGACCAACTATCAGAAGCTAAGGAATTCTATGACGAAGCGGTTACTCTGGGGAAGAGCACAGATGTTGGTCAGATGGCTTTACAACGATCTTCCAACATAGGCAAACTAGAGGAATACGCTCGTACCATTGAAACAGATACCATAACTACTAAGGAAGCGATAGATGAAGCGGCTTTCATACAATATCAACTTTCTGAGCTATTATGGTTCGACTTGAACAAACCGGATACGGCAATTCTCGAAATGCAGTATCTTATAGATTCCTTCTCTACCGCTTATGTAGCTCCCAAAGCGATGATCTCGTTGTCGCAAATGATTCGCGAGCACCAATCTGATTCAATCGCCGCAGACTCGATTCTATACTCCATGCTGGAACGTTACCCAACTTCCGACTATATCCCTGAAGCGCTGGAAGTTCTTTCTCTGACTGGAACCGCCGCCGATACCGGTCACGCCGCCGCTTTCTTAAAAAAGGCGGAGTCTTTTCTTGTTGATGAACAAAACATCGACTCAGCTCGGGCTTACTACCAAATTATTGTAGATCGTTTTGAAGACTCTGAACACTATCTCCCTGCTCGTTTTGCCTTAATCTGGTTGACCGAGATGTATGAAAACCCTGGTGATTCATCAGTCTACTTCGCCTATGTAGAATTTGCTGATTCTTTTCCGGGTACCGAATTAGCGTCCGAAGCTATAGCGAGAACACACTACAGTCCAAGCAGGAAGGTTCAACCAGTTGAGGGTGAAGGGGATAGCGTAAGCATCGGTAATATCGACATCGTATCTGGTGAGGTTTATGAAGGGGATTCGCTGGTGGGCTATGTTGATCCTGAAAGAGCTATATATGTTGATCCCGATGGTGGATTAGCTCTAAATCTTCCGGCAAAGGTCAAAGTCACTGAGACTCGGGAACCATTCGAGTATCCCACCGAGGCGTATGGATCAGAATGGGAGGGCGAGCTTGCTTTCCAAATCAAGCTTGATTTCTCCGGCGAGGTTATTGATCTTGTGCAAAAAGTATGGTCGCCAATCGAGGAAATCAACATTAGAGCCGAGGAAGCCATGCGATCAATGGTCTTTGATGCACAGTTGATTGACCCCGCAGCGCTCAATTCATGGTGGATGTACAAGATGAGAATAACCCGGCCGAGTCACCTGAAATGATTAAACCCGCATGTTGTGACACATTTGTCGTAAAGAAAAAGAAACTGGGCGTTGAGTACTTTTCCTTAACTTTTGGTCCGTTTTCAAAAATCAGGGCATGCCGACCGGGTCATTTTATTCAACTCAAACTTCCCGATTCTCAAGTTTTCTTCCGACGTCCCATGTCTGTGGCTGGAGTCATTCCGCAAAACAGTGAAATGGAAATTGTACTCAAGGTGGTTGGTCGAGGGACTTCTTCCATGAGCCGGTTGAAAAAAGGTGACCCGGTAAATATCCTTGGTCCCCTGGGAATACCGTTCAAACTCCCTCACCGAAACGAGTCAGCAGTTCTAGTCGCTGGAGGAGTAGGGGTACCCCCTTTGCTGTTTCTGGCTGAGACCATGATTTCCAAAGGTTTTGATCCAGAGAAAATCCTTTTCTACTATGGTGGTAGAACTTCCGCAGATATCATTTTGCGCTCCCGAATCAAAAGTTTGGGCGTTCGTTTTTCCCCGGTTACTGAAGATGGTTCTTATGGAATAGAAGGAATAGTTACGGAACCTCTTGAGAAAATGCTTAATGGAGCGAAAGGTGAGAAACTGCGCCTTTATGCTTGCGGTCCGGAGGGAATGCTTAAGGCGATTAACAATCTTGGTTTAAAATATGGAGTTGACGGACAAATTTCGCTGGAGGCGCTTATGCCATGTGGTATTGGTGTGTGCCTGGGGTGTGTCGTACCTCTAACTGAAGGGGGTCACGCTCGGGTGTGCACCGAAGGTCCTGTATTCGATATTGGCAAGGTGGCACTATGACACCGGACTTGAAAGTGACCATCGCCGGAGTGGAATTCGCCAATCCTATCATGACCGCCTCCGGATGCTGTGGTTATGGTGAAGAATTGGCTCAGATGTTTCCACTGAAGAAACTGGGCGCTCTCGTGACCAAATCTATAACCCAAGAGCCACGCTTGGGACATCCACCACCTCGCACTGCGGAAACTTCCTCTGGGATGTTGAACGCTATCGGGCTGGCTAATGTTGGAGTTGACCAATTTATCGTGGATAAGATGCCTTTCCTCAGATCAAGCGGAACGAGAATAATTGTCAATGTCGCCGGATCGTCATTGAAGGAGTACGTGGAAGTTTGTGCTCGTCTTAATGACTGTGAAGGTGTGGATATGGTGGAACTCAATATCAGTTGCCCGAATGTAGATGAGGGCGGTATGGAGTTTGGCTCGGATCCTCGGTTGACCGAAAAAGTTGTGAGCGCTGCCAGAAAGGTCTTCTCTCGCCCACTTATTGCCAAGTTGTCACCCAATGTGACCAGTATTGAAAAAATCGCTCAGGCGGCAGAACAGGGTGGGGCAGATGCCCTTTCGTTAATTAACTCGCTGGTTGGTACTGCAATAGATATTAATACATGGCGTCCCCGATTGACTAACAATCGTGGTGGTCTAACGGGGCCAGCCATCAAGCCCGTAGCGCTGGCCAAGGTTGATGCCGTTTTCAATTGTTGCCGTTTGCCGATCATTGGTATTGGCGGCATATCCTGTGTCGAAGACGTAGTTGAATTCATCCTGTGTGGCGCTACGGCTGTGGAAATTGGAACAGCCTTGTTTGTAGAACCGACTGTTCCGGTCACTATTGTGGATGGTCTAAAGAAATATCTTAAGCGTAAAAAACTATCCTCCATCACTGATCTTCTGGGAAAAGTAAGGAAATACTGATGAATGCACTTGATAAACTACTTAAAGCTCAATCGCAAAACAACTCTTTGATTTGCCTGGGTCTGGACCTTGATCCCAAACGTATGCCTCAGGAGTACACCAAAGACACTAAAGGAATGTTTGACTTTGCTCTCCAGATAATTGAGGCTACAGCTGATATCGTATGTGCCTACAAACCTAATCTGGCTTTTTTTGAATCGTTTGGTCATGATGGTATTTCTCTTCTGCGAATGATAATCGATCGCATTCCCGATAATGTTCCTGTGATTGTAGATGCCAAGCGTGGTGATATCGGTAATACGGCGGCACACTACGCCAAGGCAATTTTTGATGGACTCAAAGCGGATTGGGTCACGCTTAATCCCTATATGGGTTACGACTCCCTTCGACCGTTTCTGGAATATAAAAATAATGGCTCTTTTATCTTATGCCTGACATCGAATTCAGGATCGAGAGATTTTCAGGTACTTGAGGTTGATAGTAAACCTCTTTATCTTATTGTGGCGGAAAAAGTAGCTTATTGGAACAAGTTAGACAATTGTGGGCTGGTTGTCGGAGCCACAGCTCCCGAACAGCTTATCAAAATTAGAGAGATAGCGGGGGATATGCCTTTGCTTATTCCGGGTGTTGGGGCACAGGGGGGGTCATTGGAGCAAGCCGCTCTCAATGGTACTGTTAACTTCACCAAGCCAGCCGTTATCAATGTCTCTCGTTCAGTGCTATACGCCTCCAGCAAAGAAGACTTCGCCACTAAAGCCAGAGGTGAATTGAACAAGCTAAATGCAACTATCAAACGTATTAGAGCCGAAAACGATCCGGAACAAGCTAAGACTTCAGAAATAGAAAACAAGCCCGACAATGATGGCGAAACTGAATCTGAACATCATGAATCAACGACAGAACAGCAATCTCCACCGGCAATAGATTCGTAAAAGCAGCGAGCACGAAGTCGGGAGCTGTTATTCAAATTCAAACAGTAGCAACGAGTAGATCAACCCGGCATGAAAGCGACCATTCAGAAAATAGTGATCACGCAGGGTAGCATCTCTTTTGAATCCCAGGCTCTCAAGTAATTTGATAGCCCCCTCATTGAATTCTGCCGTCTGTGCGTATACCTTGTTAAGGCCGCATTGTTTGAAAAGGTAACGACACATCAAATGCATAGCAGCTTTGCCATACCCTTTTTTTTGTTCATCAGGATCAACTATCAAACCCAGCTCAGTAGAGCGGTTAAGCTGGTTGAGATTAAAAAATGAAGCTTTGCCAATTAAAATGTTATCTTCTTTACGAACAACAGCAAAATCTTGGCTATCCTGTCTGGTATTACTTTCGGAAAATCTCTCAGCAGCTTGATCGGGAGTAATTAAGCGTGACACATGACAACCCAGTGACTGTGGTTCAGACAGCAAACTCCATTGCTGGATATTTGTCATATCATTGGCTGTTGCAGCTCGCAGATAGATTTTATCCCCGATCAATGATGGCGCAGTGGGAAAGGTCTTCTTCTTTTTGTTTTCAGCCATAGGTCAGGTCTCCGCTTCTACATGTTTATCAATGAAAGGTTAATCTTCCTTTGACTGATTCAATATTATTGCTTGCCGATGAAAGAGGAAACTAAAAAACCAGACAGAAAAAAGCCTGAAAACTTTTTCATTTAAATTCGGTTACTTGTCACTAAAGTGATATTTCGAGCGTGAGACAGATGTACGGATTTTCTTGCATTCAACAATTGGCTGTTTACTAAACAAAGCTCATGACCTGATAGATCTTTTCTTGTATATTCCAAACATGGCATTGTACATTTTCTCGGATGCTCACCTTGGTTGCGGTACTCCTGAGGAGGAGAGGCTCAAAATTGACAAGATTACCGCCCTGTTCGACCGGGTCAAATCTGATGGTGAACGCTTGGTGATATTAGGCGATCTCTTCGACTTCTGGTTTGAGTACCGCCATGCAATCCCCAAAGAGCACCATGATGTTTTATTCATGCTTAGCGATCTTGTAAAAAATGGAATTACAGTAGATTATGTAAGCGGCAATCACGATTTCTGGATGGATGATTTCTTCGAGAAACAGATGCAAGTGAATGTTTACCGCGACATATTTGATCTATCGTTTGAGGGACAACACCTGCATCTGATTCATGGCGATGGTCTGGCAAAGGCTGACCGCGGCTATCGCTTTTTGAAGAGAATTCTCCGCAACCGTCTAAATATCTGGCTCTATCGCAGACTGCCACCCGACTGGGCTATGCCTTTGGCGAAAAAAGTTTCGGGGTCGTCTCGACGTTACACAGCGCGCCGTGATCATGTATTTGCCGAAGACTATGAGAAGTACGCGCAAACCAAGCTACAAAACGGATTCGATGTTGTAGCTATCGCCCATTTACACATTCCGGTCATTAAAAAGTTTGACAACGGCATCTATGTAAACACCGGTGATTTCATCAATCATTTCAGTTATGTCAGGTTAGCCGACAGAAAAGTAACTCTGGAGTTTCTAAAGTAGCGATTAACAACCAGACAGGTCGGGGGATATTGCTGGTTTCACATGATCGGACCCTAATCAACAATCTGGCTGACCGCACGATCTATCTGTCTCGCAACGGCATATTTCAGACCGAGGGTGGGTTTTCCGATGCCTGGTCGCTGGCCGGGATGGATTTCGCCTCCAAGCAAAAACAGGCTCGTGTGATTCGCAACAAGATAGGCAGTCTTCAGGAAGAAATGCGGCGCAAGATGAATTGGGCGGCGCAGAAAGAGAAGACGAAAATCGGAGGTAAGAGAGAAAAAGCGCATATCAGTCGACTGGCCGCCAAGCTGGCTACACGCGCTAAAGCTGCCCAACTCAAGGCTCAGAAGCAGATTGAACACCTGAAACAGGTTAAGCCGTTTGTCCCGAAAAAACTGGTTATGCGCCTGCCTGAGTATGATGTACGGAACCGCGAGGTTTTTTCACTAAAGGCAGTATCATTCTCTTATGCAGACACTCAATCAGAACACAGCCACGGCCTTATAGAAAAAGTTGACCTGACGGCATCGACCAATGATAAATTGTGCCTGATGGGTGCCAACGGGGCGGGCAAATCGACTTTGCTGGCTCTTATCCTGGGACGATTAAAGCCACTTAGCGGCACTTGGCGAATCAATAACGCCGTGAGACTGCGCCATCTCCCGCAGGGACTGGCCGGGTTCTTTGAACAGCCCACCCTGCTTGACAATTTCCGCGATACCGGCTGTGATGAAACCACCGTTCGTTACCATCTAGGCGCAGCGTTGCTGCGAGGGGACAAGGTTTGTGAACCAGTTGCTAACTTCTCCTACGGCGAGCTGGTGCGTGCAGCGATTGTCAAATGTATCCTCCAGAAGGCGGAGTTCCTGCTGTTGGATGAGCCGACTTCACACCTGGATATTGAGTCAATTGAGGTGCTGGAACAACTATTAATAAACTTCCCGGGTGGGTTTGTAATAATCAGCCATGACCGTTCATTTGTCGAAAACGTCTCGGATAAACTATATTCACTGGATGATGGGATATTAAAGTTGGTATAAGGGAGAGGAAAGATGTCTCAACCTGCTCATCACAATCCCACCATAAATGGCTTTTTGGAAAAGCCCAATAACGAGTCTATCACTGGAGGATAAGGTAAACTCTGCACCTATATCTTTTTCAACCACTGAAGACTGAGATTCCCCGGATTATTTCGAGTTTTGTTACTCTTCCTCAGCCGGCGTCATCCCCAGCGCCTGCTGGACCTTGGTCTCAACTTCGGCGTAGACCTCGGGGTTGGACTCAAGGAAATTGCGGGCGTTCTCGCGGCCCTGACCCAGTCGGTCGGAGCCATATGAGAACCACGAACCGGATTTATCAATAATGCCATTATTAACCGCCATATCGAGTAACTCCCCGGTGCGGGAAACGCCTTTGCCGTAAATAATATCAAACTCCGCCTCCCGAAACGGCGGGGCAACCTTGTTTTTAACCACGCGCACACGAGTGCGTGAACCGATAACTTCCTGGTTATCCTTGATAGTGGCGATTTTGCGGATGTCCAGCCGAACAGTGGAATAAAACTTCAGCGCGTTACCGCCGGTGGTTGTCTCCGGGTTACCGAACATGATTCCGATCTTCATGCGAATCTGGTTGATGAATATCACCGATGTCTTTGACTTGGAAATGACAGCGGTCAGTTTCCGAAGCGCCTGTGACATCAACCGTGCCTGAAGCCCCATGTGGGCGTCGCCCATCTCGCCCTCAATCTCTGCCCGGGGTGTCAGGGCAGCCACCGAGTCAATCACGACAATATCAACAGCGCTTGAGCGTACAAGCGTTTCGCAGATGTCCAGAGCCTGTTCACCGGTATCGGGTTGCGATACCAGGAGATCATCGGTGTTCACACCCAGCGCCCTGGCATAGGTAGCATCGAGAGCATGCTCGGCATCTATAAAAGCCGCCTCCCCACCTGCTTTCTGTGCCTCTGCAATCATGTGCAACGCAAGGGTCGTCTTGCCCGATGATTCCGGTCCATAAACTTCAGTGACCCGTCCCCGCGGAATGCCACCCACGCCTAATGCATGGTCAAGTCCCAGTGATCCGGTCGGGATGACATCGATTTCCAGCACAGTGCTGTCGCCCAAACGCATGATAGACCCTTTTCCAAACGAGCGCTCAATCTGAGTCAAGGCTGCCTCGAGAGCTTTTTTACGATCAGGAATTGTGGAGGTTGTCATCTTTGACTTGCCTTTCATATGTCGAGTCCTTCTTGTTCGATATCTCCCATTAAGATAACTAATCAATCCTGACAGAATATATCACATTCTTAATAACATCAAAATAAATTAGTCCACTGACAGGGGCTGTCAGTGAAAATATGTCAAGCGGCGGGCCTTGTGTCCGCCGGTAGATTGCTGGGAGACAAGCCCCCAGCCTACGCGTGATAGGAATGGGTGCGGCACAGCCGCTGGGAGACAAGCCCTCAGCCTACGCGCGGGATAATAGTGTGATCAAGTCGTCCGAAGTTTTAGAGGGTAAGATTGGTTTCCTCTAACCTCA
>Ga0164318_10008014_pt1 | contig 10252 bp, 8 predicted proteins | sample GuaBasSedimGuay9_FD_113734 | JGI IMG/M metagenome (GOLD analysis project Ga0164318, IMG submission 113734) | Subseafloor sediment microbial communities from Guaymas Basin, Gulf of California, Mexico - Guay9, Core 4571-4, 0-3 cm | ecosystem: Environmental > Aquatic > Marine > Hydrothermal vents >...
ACCGCTTCGTACCAGGGCGTTTTCCTGTAATATATTCTTGCGATTTCTTTACTCATCGGCAGGCCACGGTAGGTAAATCTGCATTCGTCAAGCGTTCCCAGGACGTCGACCACCATGAGTTCTCTCTTTTCATTAAACCCTACTTCTATTTTTCCGTCTTCGTTTATAAATCCTATCTTCTCAAATTCTGTTGTTATTAACGAGCTTATAGCTCTGGTTAGCTCTTTGATGCTTCTCAGCTCTTTTTTTGAAAGACCAGCTATTTCTTTTGCTTCATCCCAGGTTATGTACCTGTCAGTAGCTTCCAGTTTAGTGGATACATCAAGGATAGTTTCTGCAAGTTTTTGGCCTGGTTCAGGGTATTCGCTAAGGCCGAGGTCTTGGGGTGTAATTTTCCCTTCTTTGAGTCTTTTAAAGACGCTGCTACCCTGCGGGAGATAATTTCTATAAATGATTTCGAGGGGGATTAGGAAATTACCTTTTTCTTTTTTGTACCTTGAGTAATCATATTTTCCATTATTGTATTCAGGTTCTATTACCCGTAACAGTTTTATTTCCATGATATTGGAAGTTTCTTTTAGTTCGCTAAGTTTTGTGACGGTATTGTTTTTGTCAATCAGACCCCTGTAGTGGGTTTTTATCTCTGCTTTTTCCAGTTTTTCGAAAAAGTAGGCTCCGAGGATGGCGATAGCTTTTCCCTTGTCGGGAATATGGTCAGGCATTTCGCCCCAGTCGAAGACCGAATATCTATCAGAGAAAATGAATCTGCCAACACCTGGTTCTGTTTCTGTAGGCTTCTTTAAAATTTGCAGGTCTTTTACACTACCCATTTATTTCCTCATCATCTTTTGTTATTTTAGATTTCATATTTTCTTGAAATTCAATGACTTTCTGCTTTATTTCATTATTGCTCAAGGCTAATATTTTCGCTACAGCAAGTGCAGCATTCTCAGGTTCTGTTACAAGCATGGGAGCTACTCCTGAGGGCATTCTTATAGTTGAGAATATATCTGCTCCTGAGAATTTGTCGCTATATGGAGGACAGGCTATTACGGGTTTAGACGTTTGAGCATCGACGAAGCCGCTTAGAGCATTGCTTCTTCCTGCTACAGTGATAAAGACAACATTTTTTTCTTCGTATTCTTTGATGATGTCTAAGCATTTTAGTGGGGTTTTGTGTGCAGATGCAATTCTACAAGCTGATTTTATTCCAAATTTTTCAAGCTCTGAAGATATTTTCCTTGACCAGTCCAGATCCTTCTTTGAGCCCATTATGATTATAGCTTCAGCTTCTTGCATAGGCGCCTCCCCGGTTTTAAATCACTCTAATTTAAAATTTTCAGAGATGGTTTTGAAAACAATCTTTGAAGTGGTGGAGAAGATAGGGGAGGAGAACTTTAAATTATCGTACCATTGGGTTGGTTAGTGTATCTTGTGAATAAAAATTTGTTGCTCATAGCGTGTATGATGTGTAAAGTTAAATGTTTTTAAAGCGTGTGGAGGATGGGAAGGGAAGGTTCAAGATGATAAAAATAGGACGGTGTCAGTTTGGTAAGAGCTTTGGGTACTGTTATTGATTAAATTTATCATGAAAGGGTAGAGGTGTGCGAATAATAGAACCTACTCTCCTTCTTGATGAGAAGAAATGTCAGGAGAACATAAATTTCATGGTTCAGAAGGCAAAGAGAAGCAATGTTATCTTCAGACCTCATTTTAAGACACATCAATCAATTGAAGTAGGAAGATGGTTTCGAGCGCAGGGAGTTGATAAAATTACCGTATCGTCTTTGAGGATGGCTAAATATTTTGCAGATGATGGGTGGGAGGATATAACAGTTGCTTTTCCTGTGAACATATTGGAAATCGATAGGATAAATGATTTATCAAGAAAAATAAAGTTAAATCTTCTTGTGGAATCAAGCGAGGTGGTTAGGTATCTGGATAACTTTTTGAAAGGTCATGTGGGAGTGTTTATTAAGATAGATACAGGTTATCATAGAACGGGGTTGGGTTTGGAGGAGGTTCATATTGTAGATGAGATTATTGAACTTATTGATAAGTCTGAGAAATTGACTTTTGAAGGTTTTTTAACTCATGCTGGGCACACTTACCGGGCTCGCGGGAAAGGAGAGGTTGTGCAAATTTACGTGGAAAGTTTAGAGGTTCTTAATCATTTTAAAGAGAGATATATGTCTCGCTTCCCTCAGATAATAATTTCCTACGGGGATACTCCTTCGTGTAGTTTACTGGATAGTTTTGAGGGGGTTGATGAGATAAGACCTGGTAATTTTGTGTTTTATGATGTAATGCAATGGGTGATAGGTTCATGTGACCTTGGGAGAATAGCAGTGTCGCTTGCATGTCCGGTTGTGGCAAAACATCCATCTCGGAGAGAAATAGTAGTTTATGGAGGAGCGGTTCATTTATCCAAGGAAAAGATAAAGCTAAGCGATGGAACTGAAATATATGGGCTTCTGGTATATCTTGCAGATTCTGGATGGATATTGCCTGAACAATTATGTCCTGTGGTTTCAGTGTCTCAGGAACATGGGGTAATAAGGGTTGATGAAAATACGTTTGCTGAGATTTCAGTAGGGGATGTGGTTGGTGTTCTGCCGGTGCATTCCTGCTTGACAGCGAATTTGATGAAATTTTACATTACCCTTGATGGCAAAGTTTTAGAGCAAATGTGTGAAAGGAGCAGGAATATCTAAATGTAGTAATGGATAGAGCGGAGATTAAATGATAAGGTTTTTTCGGTGTGTTAACTGCGGATTAGAATATCCTGTGAATATCAACCATTTACGCTGTGAGTGTGGCGCTCCTTTTGAGCTTGTGCATGATTGTGTTTTTTTGAAATCTGAAGTGGATAAGGAAGTTCGCTCAATCTGGCGGTACAGGAAGGCTATCCCTGTGGAAAAAGATGGAAGTATAGTGACTCTGGGTGAAGGTTTTACCCCGATATTACCTCTGTCATATAAAGGGTACAATATCTGGGTTAAACTTGAATATGTGTCCCCAACAGGCTCGTTTAAGGATAGGGGAGCGTCGGTACTTTTTAGTTTTCTTAGAGAGATCGGTGTAAAGAATATTGTAGAAGACTCTTCAGGTAACGCTGGTGTTTCTGTTTCTGCCTACGGTGCAAGAGCCGGCATTGAGTGTGAGATTTTCTGTCCCGAATATACATCAGGCGGGAAGCTAATACAGATCAGTCTGTATGGGGCAAAACTTGTGAAAGTAAAGGGTTCGCGCGAAGACACCTCAAAAGCAGCAGTAAAAGCTGCTCAGACAAAATATTATGCTTCTCACAACTGGCATCCTTTCTTCATTGAGGGATTGAAGACGCTATCTTTCGAGATTGTAGAACAACTTAATTGGAACGTACCGGATAATATAGTTTTACCACTTGGCTTTGGGGGGCTCTACTACAGCCTGTATCTTGGGTTTAAACAATTGCTAAGAGATGGTATTGTTTGTAAAATACCGAGGCTTTTTGGAGTCCAATCAGAAATGTGTTGCCCCTTGTATGAGGCTTTTGTGACGAATGGCGGGGTAGATCCTGAATATGTACAAAGGGGAGAAACCATAGCAGAGGGGATTTGTGGAGCGAAACCCATCTTCTGGAAGCAGATTATAGGAGCTGTTAGGGAAACCGGAGGAAGTATTGTAACGGTAAGTGATCGGGAGATTGAGGAGAGTTTAAAGGTCCTTCTCAGGCAAGGGTTTTTAGTAGAGCCTACGTCGGCAGTTGTGATAAAGGGAATGGAAAAATTTGTGGAAATTAGGGCCATAAAAAGTAGCGAGAAAACGCTTCTTATTCTCACTGGTTCCGGCCTTAAGACGTTGGACAGGCTGGAGGAGATTTTTTATAAGAGGCATGGTCTTTAGTTTGGAGGGCAATTGTATGGTTTCAAGGAAAGCGGATGAATTAAATGGTTTAATCAGAAAAGAAAATCCCACCGTTTACGAGCTTTTATCGCTGAGGGGGAGATCTCTTTTTTTCCCACGAGGGGGGATAATTGCTCAGGCTGAAGAAGCTAAGGGATGCAAGATAAACGCAACCGCAGGGATTGCTCTTGATGAGGATGGTGAACCTTTAGTGCTGGAATCTATTTCAAGAAAAATTGAAATAGAAAAGAAAGATGCTTTTACTTACGCATCGAGCTTTGGGAAAAGAGAGCTGAGAGAAAAATGGAGAGAGTTTATTTACAAGAAGAACCCGGGTTTGAATGTGGATATAAGTCTTCCCGTTGTTACGGGAGGGTTGACACATGCCCTTTTTGTAGCAGGTTGTCTTTTTGCTGATGAATCTGTGATTATTCCCGAACCTTACTGGGGGAATTACAATCTGATTTTTGAGAATGGATTTGACGTTCGGATTGAAAAATTTAAGTTTTTTCATGATGAGGCGTTTAATGTGATTGGTCTTGATGAAGAGCTTTCAAGAGAAGGCGATAGAAAGGTTTTGGTACTGAATTTCCCCCATAATCCGACCGGATATTCTCTTCGCGTTAAGGAAGCAGAAAGGGTGGCTGAAGTAATAGAGGCGCATGCAAGCAAAGGGAAGAAGTTTGTCATAATATGTGATGATGCATACTTTGGTCTGGCTTTTGAACCTGATGTTTTTACTGAATCTCTTTTTTCTGTGCTGGCGGGATTGCATGAGAATATACTTGCAGTTAAAGTAGATGGGGCTACTAAGGAAGATTATGTGTGGGGTTTTAGAGTTGGCTTTATTACCTTTGGAACTAAAAAGAACTCGCGGGAACTTTATAATGCTCTTGAGGAAAAAGCAGCTGGTGCTGTTCGAGGGACTGTGTCAAATTGTTCGCATTTATCTCAGTCTCTATTGATTAGAGCCTTCGAGGATAGAGATTATGATAACGAAAAACGGAAAAAGTATGAGCTACTCAAAAGAAGATATGAACAGGTTAAAAAAGTTCTAAAAGAGTTTGACAATACCCATTTCGAGCCTCTGCCATTCAATTCGGGATACTTTATGTGTTTGAAGGTTAAAGGTGTAGATGCCGAACAAGTAAGGCAGTTGCTCCTCAAGAAGTATTCTACTGGAGTAATTGCAACTGGAGATTTGATCAGGGTTGCGTTCTCTTCTACCCCGATAGATAAGATACAGGAAGTTTTCGAAAATATTTATAAAGCATGTGATGAAATAATAAGAAGGTAACGGTAGGGTAATTCGGCATAGTGGCAAATTAATTTTGTTTGCGAAGATAGACCTCCTGTGTATTTAAAGAGCTTAGATATGAGGTTATCTTCTTACTTTTTCTATTCAGACACAATTAAATTTGCCCTACCGGAAATTTTATTTCTGAGTGGTTATATGAAGTTATCGAAAAATCTCCTGAGCAGTTCCAGGAATTGCTTAAGCAATAAGTCCTGGAGGCATTCGGTAGGTGGTATTTATCATAAATTGTCTGTCACGTCTAAATTCTTCATCTTCAATTTTATTAATATATTCTTCAGCCTTTTTAAAATCTTTGCGAAGAGCGTATAATTTGGCAATTAAAGCCATATGTTCATCTTTATTAAAATCTGAAATAAATTCTTTTGCTTCTTCTATTGTAAAATTTGAAATAAAAATAGATTTTATTTCATCTTCTGTGATGTTATGGTCAAATATAGTTTCCATTATTTATCTCCTTGTGAATATCAATTTAATATCCATAGTCAAATTCCTTATAAAATTCTCAGAAGTAATATTTCACTTTCAAGAACACATTATCATTACTATCAAACTTTCCAAAAAAGCTGTCCCTTTCTCCATTAAAAATAAATCCGCCGACCACAATATTCAGATTATCAACCATATCCAGCTCAAGATTTAATCCTGACATAAAGGATTCATCCTCAAGGTTGTATAATAGAATCACCCCTGGTTTTATCGTTTCCTCTGCAAACTTGTAATTAAGAAATGAAGTTGAAATGCGCCGTTTTTCATTTTGAATAATTTTAGGACTGTAATCGGTAATACCTTCTTCGATATACTGCATGCTTATATTAAAATTTGTTAGTAATTCGTAATCGAAGCCTATGCAAAACTGATAAAAAGGACTTTTAGCTGGGCTCAAATCTACTGTGGTGAAATATCTTTGTTTGTAATATCCTCCTTCACCTCTCAGGACAAGTGTCCCTAATGGTCGAGAAAAACTTAACCCATAAAATGTAAACCATGGATAGGTTTTCATAATCAGACTATCCGCCATATTTATTCGCATTACAGGTGTGTATTCCATTTTTCTCAAAAATATTAATGATAAATCTGTTCCAAGAAGGAAAGCTGAAAACCTCCCGCCTACCCCAACGCTGTTCAGATTATTTTCAGGCACTATATCCAGAATTTTAAAATTCTGAAACATTGGTGGAAGCTGCACCGAAAAAATTGACCATTTCCCTGATGTTGGTATTAAGGAGCTTTTAAACTCAGGAATAGCAATGAACTCAAAGCTACTGTTACCTTTATAGATTTTGCCCTTTAGAATATTTACGGGAGTCCTTATATCATCGAAATCTTGAAGTAAAAAGTACGAGAGATCAAGAGGATTGACTATGTCATTAACAAAATACCCATCCACTTTACCCCATACTACATGCTGTCTTCCAAGCTTTATACTGAAAGATGATCCAAAATATTCAACCCATGCTTCACGTAGTGATATAACTTCTTTATGGTTGATTAAATCGTGAAGTAAATCAACGACAAACAATCCATGTAAATTTTCTGAATATGCCTCTGTTTTTAACTGAAACCTGTTGTATTCGATAAGAAATTCATGGTCTCTACCGGTTTCTGTGGCGTAAAAACTTTTCAAAACTCCGCTCATTGTGTATTCTGCTGGTAAGACTAAATTTACAGCAATTATGAGTATCAAGATAAGTTTTTTCATTTCTACTTCTCCAACAATATTATCCTTCCAGATTCAAGCATACTTACTGTAAAAACATTATCATCAAGAGGTTTATCATAGTTTATATCCGTAATTTCGATAACTGTTTTGTGTTTTTTCTGAAAATTATTCATTTGAAGCCTTGTAAATACCCATCTGCCATTTACATTTTTCAAACTATCACATAACATACGCTTTAATAGGTTACCATTTTTGTCAAAATAGTCTACTCTCTTTACAACCCATTTTTCAGGTAGCACCCAGACGATACGTTTGCTGTAAGTTGGCTCTTTTTCTAAAGGAATTGCCTCAATTTTGAAATATTCAACGCCATCGATTGTTTCTTTCCCCATTAACTCAAATTTATCTTCGTCGAGACTTCTCCCGCTTAAGTCATCATAGCTAAAGTCAGTGCCCATGAAATATTCACTTTTGCTCTTTCCTGCTATTCTTCTAACTCTTTTTAAAGCTGGTAGATAAAGCCACCTATCATCATCCTTTGAAGGGTCATTATAGCTCCATATAAGAAGTGCTGTACCCCGTACATCCTTCGGATATTTAAAAACAACAAGTGTTTTCTTATCAACCTCACCCTGCTTGTAGTCTTTTTCAAATCTTACCACAGTCCTTTCTCTCTTCTGCCCTCTTTTATTTATCAGAATCATCATGGACTTAGCTTTGAGAGTTTTATATTTATTTTGCTTATCAACTTTTTCCATTATCTCTCGCCCTGTTTGAGGTATCGCTATTGCAAAACCGAAAACTAAAATTGTAAAAATTCTCAATACTCTCATTTTATCTCCTCCTCCCATATATAGCCATCATTACAGGTGGTGTTAGAAATAAGCTCAAAAAGAATGCTTTCAGAAACTTTTTCCTGAATTTAAACTCTGCTATTCCTGAAACTTGAAGACATATTATAAAGTATATCGCAATTACAATACTTAAGTTATCAAGTAAAAAATTCCCTATGGAAATCCACCAACCTTTATTATAAGGAAGTTGATCCTTAAACCATCCAATAAACCAATCAAAAAATCTGTATAACCAGTAACCAACTATACTGATTGAGCCAAGCGAAAAAATCCTGGAGAGGATAAAGTCAATTTTATTTGCTTCCTTTTTCATAGAAAAAATCTCCTTTTGTTAAAACAATTATAACCGGAATTAATGTCAATGCACCTAATAGGCACGTAACTATTGAGAATACGATTAAAAATCCAAAAAAGTAAATTGGTAAAAATCTCGACAAAAACAGGACGCTAAATCCAACTATAACCGATAACGCATTATAAACAATACCCTTTCCAGTTGTATTAAGTGTTCTTAGTATTGCCTCTTCCTTACTTAGTCCTGAGTTAAGCTCTTTTCTAAACCGATAGATAAAATGAATCGTATAATCCACGCCTACCCCGATCATAATACTTGAGAGCATCATAGTAGCTACATTTAATTCAATTTTCAAATAACCCATAAGACCAAATACTACAATTATAGAAACAATAAGTGGAGTTATAGACATCAACCCAGTCCGAATAGATTTAAAAAAGATAGCACAAACAATAAAAACAAGTACTATTGAAAATGCAAGACTATAAGCCTGTCCTCTGACAATTAGATTAACAAGCTCTCCAATTACCACTGCCATGCCTGTTACTACAGGAAACTCTTCTTCGGATAAATTCTTTTCGATGAAATCCTTTACTTGGTTAATTATCTTTAATATAGTTGTAGAGCTTACGACGTCCACTCTTGCAACTATCTGAGCCTGCTTGTATTCATAGTCAACAAGAAAGTCAAAATCCTCGGGATCACCAGTCATTGAGTACAATAGAAAATATTGCGATATAAGTTCCTTTAAATCAGGTACAACCTCATATTCTGCACTGTCAGAATGAAATGCTCTATTCATTTTCTTTACAATATCAACAATAGATGTGGGATTTGTAACGTGATCCAGGCTTTCAAGATAATTTTCCAGTAACTCCATTTTTCTTAGCATTTCAGGCGATTTTATGTCGCCCTTGGCCATTATATTTATCTGAGATGTTCCTCCAAAATTTTTATCAACTTCCTCATGAGCAATTCTAATAGGATCGTTTTTTTTCCAATAATGTAAGGGATTTGTATCAACTATAATCTTGGTTATACCTGGAATCAAGATTATCAATATCAGCAGTGATGCTATAAGAAATAATTTTTTCCTCTTCATTAAAATTTTACCTGCATTAACAAGAATGTTGCTATTGGCTGTATTGTTGTTTCTAACAGTTACAAGCACAGTCGGTTGACCTATGAGAGTTAAAAATGCGGGAACGAAAGTTATGCTTAGAGTGAAAGCAATACCAATTCCAAAGCTTGCAAGGAGCCCCATAACCCTTGCTGGCGGTGCTATATGAGACTGTAACCCCAGAAAACCAATAATTGTTGTAAGACCTGCCATAAATATTGGGGTCATTACCCTTTTTAAAGCTTCATAAACCGCATCAATGTGGTTTTTTAATAACCTATATTCTTCATAATAATGTGCCACCAGATGAATACTATAATCATTGGCTATTGCAATAAGCATCACAGGGAGAAGCATATCAATAAAGACAAATCTTATTTTTAGCAATGCCATTAACCCAACTGTATTTATTATGCTCATAACTACAACAATAAGTGGTAAAAATGCCCCTGCCCAGCTTTTGAAACTAAAAACAAGAAGCAATATCATTAAAATTATCCCAAGAGGCAGGTAAATTTTCAAATCGTTCCTCATATCTTCCATCATGAGATGTCTGAGTATCGGGAAGCCGGCGACTTTTATATCCTCAGGATTTTTATATTTATTTTTTAACTCTTTGAAAAACTGGTAGATTTCCCTATCCGCTTCCTTTGTTGAAATTGTGGTAAGCAAGACAACAATAGCTGTATGTTTAAAATCCTCAGTCACAATTCTTTTAAAAATTTGATCATTATTCTGAATTTTCCTTTTTAATTCTATAAAATCTTCGTCATTTTTTATAGGTAATTCCTCGATTAAGTCTCTTACCTCAAAACCGAATTCTGTCCCTTTTATTTCACTTGCATTTGTCAAAGCCAGAACCTTAGAAACATAGGGATTTTCTTCAATTTCTTTAACCATACTGTCAATTTTTAAAAGGGTTGTGTTATTTAAGATATTATCAGTAGATATTGAGACCACTACAACCTCGGAACCTCCAAAAATAGCCTCAAGGGAATCAATATTTTTAATAACCTCATGATCAGTAGGCATCATCGATTTAAAATCTGGATCAATCTGGAGTTTTGGAATATTACTCCCGATAGTCAACGTTAAAAGTATCCAGAAGAAAACAACA
>Ga0164318_10008015_pt1 | contig 10252 bp, 8 predicted proteins | sample GuaBasSedimGuay9_FD_113734 | JGI IMG/M metagenome (GOLD analysis project Ga0164318, IMG submission 113734) | Subseafloor sediment microbial communities from Guaymas Basin, Gulf of California, Mexico - Guay9, Core 4571-4, 0-3 cm | ecosystem: Environmental > Aquatic > Marine > Hydrothermal vents >...
CAAACGTGCTGCCGATCACGGCCGCGGCGGCTGCTAGATATCCCAGGTTGCTTCCCTGACCACCCTCCTCTTCAGCAGCGGTTACCTGGCTGGCGAAGGATACGGACGCCGGAAGAAGGATTATCGGGAGGGAGAAAATCACAATGGCCAAGAACTTGCTCCTCCGGGACCCTCTGATCTGGGACTTCTTGGTCATGTTCCACACCCCAAGGTCATCGTGGGTCCACTGTGCCCACAAAGCCGGGCAGGCAGACCCTTCCAATATTAAAAACCCTTTTACCGTCGCTAGACCTCCAGTAGTTCCCCGACCCTAGAGAATCTGCGTCCGCTGGCTGAGAAGAACTTGGTGAACAGTTCGTAGAAGGTCAATCTCATGGCTTGTATGAAGGACACCATGCCCTCCAAGCCCATCGCAAAGACGTTGAAGAAGACCATTGGCAAGATCCTACCGGCGGTTGAGGTCGCATGGTGCGCGAGCTCATGGGCCAACACGCCGAAGGTCGCGTGAGATATGGCAAAGCCTGCAAGCCTCAGGAACGACAGGCTATTGCTCAGCAAGGAAAGCGTACTCTCAAGGAATGTTATTACCCCCTCGATGACGCCTTCCGCGAGCCTATGACCGTGTAAAGCGCTCTCAACAATTGGATATGCGGCTGTGAGGAGAACGATGACTGCAGCCGCCTTGAATAGGGGGTCTGCCACTGTAGCACTGATATCGGCCCCGTTTCTGTACGCCGCGTACACTACCATGGTGTATGCTGCGAATGTTCCAAACCCTTTGAACCTCAGAAAGGCCCCTACGTAGTCCCCCTCCAGCAGCATGTTCACACCCTCCAGAATGAAGGAGATCGCCAGTTCAGCGGCACCCACCAGCACGGCCAGGGATATCAAACCTATCGGGTCCTTGGCGGGCGCTGGGAGAATGCTGTGCTCGGTGAGGTGCACGAAGAAGGCCTCCCCGTACAGAAATCCGAATATCGCGGCAGCCACGCCGGAGTAGAGCATAACGCCCCCGAAGTCTCTCATGTTCTCGCTCTTTGATCTCTTCAGTAGGAGGGCCCCCAGGGCCGCGAGGACTAGGCCGTGGCCCAGATCCCCGTACATGAAGCCGAACATCAGGGAGAACAGTATCGTCGTGACCGGTGTCGGGTCCAGCTCTCTCGGCTTGGGGAGACCGTACATCTTGTGCGTCAGCAGTCTGAACGGTCTGAAGATCTTGCTAACGCGGATGTACGTGGGCGGACTGTCCCCCTTCTTGGGCTCCTCGAACTCTATTCCCAAGAACCCCGCGAGCTTGCTCGAGAGCTTCTCCTTCAGCGCCTCCGCCTTGCTGGCTGGGACCCACCCTTGGGTAAGGACCAGCTCGACTCCCTCGAGCATGAAGTCGGACTCTAGCTTCTCGACGGCGGCCTCTCCCCTTATCTGACTGAGGGCGTGTACCACCTTGGCGAACACCAGCTCGAGGTCCTTGAGGGCCTTGGCCTTGGCCTCCTTGAGCCTCTTCTTGGCATCCTTCTCGACGTACTTGGCCAGCCTGTCCATCTCCTCCTTGACCTTCGAGAGCTCGGACAGCAGCGGCTGGGCCTCCTTGACGAGGTCTGAGATCCTGTAGGCCGCCTCACCGGCCTCCACGGCCCTGATCGTTATGGCCCTAGCCCTGAACTCGGAGACCTTGAGCCGGATTTCCTCAACAGCCTTTCTCGCGCTCTCGAGCCTCCTCACGCCCTCCTCAACGAGCGAGTCCCTCTTGGCCTCCAGCGCCTCCATCTCCTGCCTGAGTCTCTCGAGCTTAGGCTCCCTCTCGGCCAGTATCGGGGACAGCTCGGGGACCTTCTTGCCCGCCTCCACGATCCTGTCCCACATCTGCTCGACGAGCCTCATCTCCGCCAGGCTCTCTTCGGCGGACTGGGCCTCCGAGAACTTGGCCGCGGCGACCTTCAGGGCCTCTTCCAGCCTCGAGAGGGTGTCCCGGAGGGCGATCGCCTCTTCTCCCATGAGATCGGCGGCCTCCTCCAGGCTCGCCCGGAGCGTGTCAAGGGCGTCGAGGGCCCGATCGACCACCTCGACCCTGTCCGACACGCTGGACGTTGGGGACAGCCCGGCCTCGAGGAGGTAGAGTACTCTGGCCAGCGAGCGGTCTATCTCGATGAGCGCCCTGGCCAGGCGGAGCTTCTGAGGGTCGGTCTCGAGCGCGGCAGCGGCGGCCTCGTAGTACTGCCTGATCATCGCCTCGAGCTCCTCGATCTTCCCCTCGAGCTCGGCCCTCCTCTTCTCGAGATCCTTGAGCGTCCTCTTCGCCGTGGCCGCCAGGTCCAGCTCCCTCTGAATCTCGAGGAGCTTGCCTATCGCCCGGTCGACCTCGTCCGGCAGGGCCTTTATCTCCTCGAGCGAGAGGTCCCCCCCGGTCCACCTGGTCTCCGGAGCCTTCCCGAGGTGAGCTATCAGCCTCTCTGCCGACCTCTTGAGCTCAGAGTAGAGCCTCAGGTGCTCAGTCGAGACCTCCGATGGCGGCTTAAGGCCGGGGACATCCTCGGGTCGCTCCATGTGGACCTCGTCAAACTCGACGAGCGCCTCCGCCAGGTCCCTGCGGAGGTTCTTGGACGTATATGCGTAAAATTTCTTGACGGGCTCCGGGATGAGCATGCAGACCCCCTCTCTCCCTCCTCTGCCAAGGCGCCGGAGGCAAAGATCGCCGGGGGCGGGTTCACGCCGACTTTAAAAAAGGTGACGCGGGCGTCGACGTGAGAACATGGGCAGGAGCCTCCTATTCTTCGTGGGCACGCGGCCGGAGATCATCAATGCGGCGCCGGTGATACACTCCCTGGAGAGGAGGGGTATCCCGGTCGACCTCGTCCACGTCGGGCAGCACTACGACAGGGAGCTCAGCAGGGTGTTCCTGGACGAGTTCAGCTTACCAGAGCCGGCGGCCGAGCTGGGCGTCGGGTCGGGCAGTCACGCATACCAGACGGCCGAGACCATGATGAGGACCGAGGAGGTGCTCGGCGAGTTTCTCCCCGAGGCGGTCCTGGCGGTGGGAGACACCAACGCGGTCCTCGGGACGGCCCTAGCCTGCACCAAGCTGGGGATCCCGTTCCTCCACGTGGAAGCGGGACTGAGGAGCTTCGACCTCACCATGCCCGAGGAGATCAACAGGAGGGTCGCCGATCACCTGGCCGCCCTCAACTTCGCCCCCACGGCGAGGGCCGTGGAGAACCTGCTGAACGAGGGCATCCCCCCCTCCAAGGTCAGGCTCACCGGGAACACCGTGGTGGACGCGGTTCACACGATGCTCCCGGTGGCGAGGGAGAGGTCCAAGATCCTCAGGAAGCTCCGGGTGGACTCCAGCAAGCTGACCCTCCTGGTGACCGTGCACAGGAGGGAGAACCTGGAACGTCCTGAGAGGCTGGCGGGGATCGTGGAGGCCCTCCTCGAGCTTGACGAGGCCCTCGTCGTGTGGCCCCTCCACCCTCACGCGGCGAGGGTGCTGAGGGAGAGGAAGCTCTTGGACGACCTTGTCAGGGCCCCTCACATCAAGGTGATGAAACCCCTCGGCTATCTGGACTTTTTGAAGCTGCTCTCGGCCTCGACGGCCGTGGCAACCGACTCTGGTGGGGTTCAGGAGGAGGCCTTCACGCTCGGGGTGCCCTGCGCCATACTGAGGGACAACACGGAGAGGCCCGAGATAATAGAGCTGGGCGGCGGGTTGATAGTAGGGGCCCATCCGGGACGGATCGTCAAGGCCGTAAGAGACTTCTTCTACAAGTCAATCTGGAGGAGGAGAATCAGAAAGGCCGGAAATCCGTTCGGTGACGGGAGGGCCGGGGACAGGATAGCTGAGGTCATAGCGGCGACGGACCTCGAGAGCCTCCAACCATCCTCCCCCCACTTCGAGGAGGGCGCGCCCGTCTACGCGGCCGTCAGGGTAGGCGGGCGGGTGAACGGTATGACCGTGGGCCAGGTCCAGGAGGAGTTCAACCTGACGGTCGTCGCGGTGTACGACCGCCACGGCAGGGCCTCCTACCCTGAGCCGGGCATGACCCTCACCGCCGAGGAGGTGATCAAGGTCCTGGGAGAGAGGAGGTTCGTGGAGAGGCTGAGGGCGGCGTGCGGGAGGTGATGAACCGGTGAATTCGGTTCAGACCCTCGGTCTCTTTCTCCTGGTGACGGGCCTGCTGCTGATAATGATCTCCCTGCTCGTCCCGGACAGGGGGAGGGAGGAGCAGGGAGGGGAGGAGGGGAGATCTGAGGTCGTGGGGGGGATCATCCTGATAGGCCCAATACCCATAGTGTTCGGCAGGAACCTGACGAAGGGGATGCTCCTGCTGCTTGTGCTCTCGGGGCTCGCCATGGCGATAACCCTCCTGGCGCTGTACGTGATGACGGGGGGATGAGGCGTGGGGGCGAGGGTCGGGGAGGGCTTGGACGTCGAGATCGGCAGGGAGATCCAGCGGGCCTTCTTCAGGGCGGCCCTGTTCCTGCTCGGTGTGGCGATGGTCTTCATCGGAACCCTCCTCCTCGCGCTGGGGTCTCTGGAGGGCGAGGGATCGGGAGGGGGCTTTGTGATCATAGGCCCCTTCATATTCGCGTACGGGAGGGAGGTCCCGAGCTGGCTGGCCGCCGTCCTCGTGGCCGCAGCCCTGGGGGCAACGGCGCTCTTCCTCTACGTCGTCAAGAGAACGCTGCGGGCGTATGAGGCCGCTGTGGTGCCCTGAAGGCGATCACAGGTACCTCCTGCGTATGGATTCGGACTCCAGCCTGGTGAGTTCCCTGAAGAACTCATCGTCGGCCTCCCTGTGTCTGGTCAGAAGAGCCCTGAGGTCCTCCGGATCCACGTCTCTGGCCGCGGCGGCCACCAGGGCCAGGCTCCCGAACTTCTCGGTCAGGGTGGCAAGCCTGAAAGCCCGATCAGCGAGTTCTGAGTCTGAGACCGCCGGTCTACCTCTCTTCCTTGCTTCCTCGACCGCCTGAACCGCGCGGGAGGCCCACCTGCCCGAGAACGCGGCAAGCGCCTTGGATCCGCAGGACGGGCAGGTGAGCGTCATGCGGGTATCGAGGAGGGTCTTCACCTTCACGCTCGTCCACCAGGACCAGCAGAACGGACAGACCACCACGAGATCCGTGCCTAAAATCCTCGCCTTGGCCGCCTGCAGCAGAATTCTCTCGAGGCTCTCTGGCGGGAGTATCTCAAGGAAGAACTGGGAGCGGCGCAGTCCCAGCCAGGCGAGGGGGCTGGGCGAGTCCCTCACGACGGTCGCAATCTGGACCTCCCCGGTTTCCATCGAGGACATGAGCCTCTCGGCGCCCTCCAAGTCGTAGTCCCTGGTAAGAGACTCCGATATCGCCTCCCTGTAGACCGGGGTGCCCTCGTAGGCCTCGACTATCTTCTTGAGGCTGAGCTCCCTGAGGCTCGCGGCCTTGGAGATGAGCCCCATTCTCTTCGCCACCTGGAGGACCCTCACGCCGAACCTGCCGGTCCTCGGGAGGATCCTGAGCAGCAGGCTCCTCAAGTCTCTCCCGAGGAGGGAGTGAAGCGCCCTCTCCACGGCCTCCACGCTGGCCGGCTTCAGGATTATCCTGTAGGGGTCAGAGTTGGTGAGCACGCCCAGCCCGACCTCCTCGACCATGACCTGACCCAGCAGGCGGGAGAGGGTCCTGTTCACCAGGGTCCCCGCGCAGGAGTGGATCACCACGTAGTTTGAGAATCCCTCGATCACCACCCTCCTGTCCGTCCCCACGGGGACTCCAAGCCTGACGTGCTCCCATATCGGCTGGAGGGCCCTCCTCACGTCCTCCGCGTCTGCGAAGGGGTAGCCCCTCAGTATGGTTCTGACGGCTCCCTCGACCCCCTCTGACTTGATCTCCTCCTCAGCAATCCGCCTGAGCCTGCCAACCTCGACGGCCACGTCGAACGGGACGGGGAGGTCCTCCCCAACCCAGCTCGGTATAGCGCCGGTGGGGTCCTCGGCCCTGACCACCAGCACCCTGCCGGCCTCTATCCTCCTGAAGACCCACACGGAACCCTTGAACACGAACTTGACTCCCGGGTACAGATCGTCTAGCACGAACGCCTCGTCGAGGTAGCCGATCAGGAGGCCCGAACTCTCCTCGACCACGGGGTACCGCCGCTCGTCGGGTATGGTCGAGAGGTTCTCGAAGTAGTAGCGGTACGAGTTCTCGCGCCTGTGCGGCAGCGCGAGGAACTCTCCATCTTCCGAGATCCACAGGGGCCTGTTCCAGCTGGAGTAGACGTACCTGAGCGTCTCCACGAGTTCGTCCCGCGATAGCTCGGCGTAGGCGTGGACCCTCCTGAGTATGGAGAGGGCGCTAACCGTGGGGATCCTCCTGTACTCCAGGAGGAGGCCGACGGTCTGGTGGAGGGCCACGTCTAGGGGCTTGGGCGGTATCCTCGGGACCTCCAGCTCGCCGCCCTTGGCTCGCCGGCATATCACCAGCGACTCCAGAAACTCGTCCGCGTCCGACGTCACGACGACCCCCCTGCTCACCTCCCCGACCCTGTGGCCGCTCCTGCCAACTCTCTGGACCAGCCTCGTCGCCTGCCTGGGGCTCATGTACTGGATCACCAGGTCGACGTGGCCCACGTCTATGCCCAGCTCGAGGGAGCTGGTGGAGACGAGCGTGTCCAGCTCGCCGCTCTTGAGCGCGCGCTCCGCCTCAACCCTGACGTCCCTGGAGAGGGAGCTGTGGTGCACCGACACGGCGAGCTTGGGGAACCACTTGGCGAGCCTGTGCCCGAGGGCCTCAGCCGCGGACCTCGTGTTCGTGAACAGGAGGGTTGAGCTGGCGGAGGAGGCCACCTCCGTGATCGTCCTGATCCTCGCGACGACGGCCGGGTCGGCACCCGTCTCGCTTGCCAACTTGACATCCTCCTCGGATGGCTCCGGGAGCAGAACCCTCAGCTCCATCTCCTTCGTGGCCGAGACGTCCACCACCTCAAAGGGCTCTCCGCCGAAGAACGCCCTGCCGACCAGGCGCGGGTCCCCGACCGTTGCTGAGAGGGCCACCCTCTGGAGTGGATGCCCAACCAGCTCCTTGAGCCTCTCAAGGGCCACAGCGAGCTGCACTCCGCGCTTGTCGTCCACCAGCTCGTGCACCTCATCGATTACGACAGCCGCCACGGACCTCATGTGAGACCTGAGCCTTCGGCCCACGAGCAGGACTTGCAGGGTCTCCGGGGTCGTCACGAGTACGTCGGGTGGGTGGAGGGACTGCCTCCTCCTCTCCGACTGGGTGGTGTCGCCGTGCCTGACGGCCACCGAGAGGCCCACGCTCGAGGCCATCCACCGGATCCTGTCCTCGAGGTCCCGGTTCAGGGCCCTGAGCGGGGTCACGTAGAGGAGCTTGACGCCCTCCCCAGCTGGCTGGGCCTTGAGCCTCGCTAGCAGGGGGAGGACGGCGGCCTCCGTCTTGCCGTATCCCGTGGGGGCCACCAGCAGGACGTTCTTGCCGCTGAGTATGAGGGGGATTGCCCCCGCCTGCGCGGGCGTGGGCTCCCTTATCCCCCTGCGGGTCAGCGCCTCCCTTATCTCCTCCGGAAGTTGGTCGAAGACCGTGGGCACCCGCAATCTGGGTTGCTGGGGGAATTAAAGCGCGCCGCACGCCCCTTTCGGCGGCCGACCCATTGGTAAAGAGTTTTAAATGGGGATAAGAGCGACTATCCGCGCCAAGCCCCCCGCAGCGCGAGGGGGGCGGACGTCCGTATTGATAGGAGGTGAACTGAGATGGCCGTAGCTGGAGGAGCCGGAGGAGCTGGAGGCACCATTCCGGTCTTGATACTGAAGGAGGGCACTTCTAGGACCAGGGGCAGAGAGGCCGTTCGGCTCAACATAACGGTGGCCAAGGCCATAGCTGAGGCCGTGAAGAGCACCCTCGGGCCGAAGGGCATGCAGAAGATGCTGGTCGACCCGTTCGGAGACGTGATCATCACGAGCGACGGCGCCACCGTGATGAAGGAGATCGAGGTGGAGCACCCGACCGCCAAGATGCTGGTCGACCTCGCCAAGAGCCAGGAGCAGGTGGCCGGCGACGGAACCACCACCGTGGTCGTGCTCGCCGGTGAACTCCTCACCAAGGCAGAGGAGCTGATGGATCTCGGCATCCACCCGACCCTGATCATAGAGGGCTACAGGAAGGCCGCCAGGAAGGCCTCGGAGCTCATCGACGAACTCTCCATCGAGGTGCCGTGGAATGACAAGGAGGTGCTGAAGAAGATCGCCAAGCTGGCCATGGGGTCTAAGGCCGTCGCTCACGCCAAGGAGCATCTGGCAGAGATCGCCGTCGAGGCGGCCCTGGCCGTGGTCGAGGAGAAGGACGGCAAGAGGATCGTCGACCTCGACAACATCAAGAGGGAGAAGAAGGAGGGAGGCTCCATCTTCGACACCGCCCTGATCAGGGGCATCGTGATCGACAAGGAGGTCGTCCACCCCGGCATGCCCAGGGTGATAGCGGGCGCCAAGATAGCACTCATCGAGAGCGCGCTGGAGGTCAAGAAGCCGGAGCTGTCCTCCAAGATCAGGGTGGTCTCCCCGACCCAGATCAAGGGCTTCCTAGAGCAGGAGAAGGAGATGCTCAGGGAGCTGGTTGACAAGATAGCGGAGGCCGGCGCCAACGTGGTCTTCTGCCAGAAGGGCATCGACGACGTGGCCCAGCACTTCCTGGCCAAGAGGGGCATCCTGGCCGTCAGGAGGGTCAGGAAGTCCGACATGGAGAAGCTGGCCAAGGCCACCGGCGCCAAGATCGTGGTGAACGTCAAGGAGATCAAGCCGGAGGACCTCGGTCACGCCGAGCTCGTGGAGGAGAGGCGCGTCGGCGAGGACAAGATGGTCTTCGTCGAGGGGTGCAAGAACCCGAAGGCCGTGTCCATCCTCATCAGGGGAGGCTCCAAGCAGGTCATCGACGAGACCGAGAGGACCGTCCACGACGCGCTGAGCGTCGTCAGGGACGTCATCGAGGACGGCAAGATCGTCGTCGGCGGCGGGGCCATTGAGATGGAGCTGAGCCTGAAGCTGAAGGAGTACGCCCAGCAGCTCGGCGGGAAGGAGCAGACCATCGTCCAGAGGTTCGCCGAGGCCATAGAGGTCATACCCAGGACGCTCATAGAGAACTCTGGCAGGGACCCGGTGGTCCTCATGGCCGAGCTGGTGAAGGCCCACACCGAGGGCAAGGTGCACCACGGGTTCGACGTCTTCACCGGCGAGATCGTGGACATGAAGGAGAAGGACGTCATCGAGCCGGCCAGGGTCATCAAGAACGCCGTTGAGTCCGCTGCGGAGTTCGCGGAGACCATCCTGAAGATCGACGACATCATAGCCGCCTCCGCCAAGAAGTTCGGCAAGGAGAAGGGCGGCGAGGAGGAGTAAGTTGACCGATAAGGGCGATCTGCTGGGCCCAAAGAAGCTCACGAGGTACGAGAGGACGAGGATCATCGCGTTCAGGGCTCAGCAGATCGCCGCTGGCTCCCCCCTCTTTCTCAAGGACGAAGAGATACCCGAGGGGGTCACCGACCCGGTGGAGCTCGCGGAACTTGAACTGAAGCTCGGTAGACTTCCCGTCAAACTGGTCAGGCGCGTCCTCCAGAGGGAGGTCGTCATCGATCTAGACGATCTCCTCGGCTGAGCTCGCCCTCCGGTAAATGTTTATTATGTGAGGAGGCGCCCCTGGCACGCTGCCAGGCGCAGTCCCCACTGAGACCTGGCGGACCTTGTGAGCAAGGGTAAGGGGGTGTGCGTCATGTCTGCCGAGGAGGGAATCGTGTACGTGGGTAAGAAGCCCGCCATCAACTACGTGATGGCTACCACGCTTCAGATCAACCGGGGCGTGAAGAAGATCGTCCTCAAGGCCAGGGGCAGGTCCATCTCTAGGGCCGTGGACGTCGCCGAGATCACCAGGCTCAAGTACTTCCCTGGGAAGCTCAAGATAACCGACATCAGGACGGGCACCGAGGAGATAATAGACGAGGACGGCAGCAGGAGGGACATAAGCGTCATCGAGATCGAGCTCACCCAGGTGTGAGCCGATCTCTCCCCGCGATTTTTGAGGGATTTCTCTTTCCCCTTCTCACTATTTTTGGCCAAGGTCTTCCCGCCCGTCGCCTGCCGACGAGCTAAAAAGCCGGGCGGACTCGGCGGCGAGACGGTGATGGGGCTGCGGTCTAAGCGCGGGCCGATGTTCTGGCTGGACAAGCTGGCCCTCGAGGTGGTGGAGAGAGAAGCTCGCCTGAACAGGGGGATAGAGG
>Ga0164318_10008017_pt1 | contig 10251 bp, 7 predicted proteins | sample GuaBasSedimGuay9_FD_113734 | JGI IMG/M metagenome (GOLD analysis project Ga0164318, IMG submission 113734) | Subseafloor sediment microbial communities from Guaymas Basin, Gulf of California, Mexico - Guay9, Core 4571-4, 0-3 cm | ecosystem: Environmental > Aquatic > Marine > Hydrothermal vents >...
TAAAGCCGTTGTTTCAACCATATATACACTTAATCCTAATAATAAGCCTATTGTCAATATCACAGGACTTGCTAATCAATATTGTTTGAATAATGCAGATATTAATATATTAGCTATACCAAGTGGAGGAATATTCTCTGGGACTGCTGTTAATGGAAGTGTTTTTTCTCCTTCAACTGCTGGTTCAGGAAATCATGAGATTTATTATACCTATACCGATGCTAACGGATGTAGCAATGTAGATACTGTAAATGTAACTATAAATGCATTACCTGATGCTAGTTTTACAGGTTATTTAGCGAGTTATTGCGATAATAATGAATTGGATACTTTAATCCCAGCAACTACTGGGGGAGTATTTACTGGAACAGGTATTACATCTAATATCTTTGACCCTAGTTTTTTTGCTTCTAGTTCAGCTTTAATTGGTTTTACAAAATTAAAATATACTATTACCGATGCTAATGGCTGCACAAATAAAGATTCAGTTACTGTTAGCATTCATCATGCTCCAATTGTTAGTATGTCTGGTTTAAATTCAATTTATTGTGCTAATGATGCTTTGGATACTTTGATTGCCACTCCTTCTGGTGGTACAACAACTGCAGGAGCTTGGTTAAATAATAGTATTTTCAATCCAGCTTTGGCAACAACAGGAAGTAATGCGATAATATATTCATATACAAATTCTTTTAATTGTACTAGTATAGATACCACTATTATTACAGTTCACCCTGTACCAATTTTTTCTTTAGGTAACGATACAAGTATTTGTATTAATCATATAATAACATTAACGACAGGTTTAAGTTCTGATTATGTATATTTATGGAGTGATGGTTCTTCTGCTTCAAGTTTAATGCTTGATGGAGCCACACTAGGAGTGGGTGTACATACAATTACTGTTACGGTTAAGAATGCACAAACTAATTGTGAAGAAACGGGAGAGATAAACATAACGGTAAATGCTTGTACAGGAATAGAAGAATTTTTGTCTGATGATGTATTAATCAAGATTTATCCAAATCCTTCTAAGGGTAAATTCACAATAGAAACAAATATTGTAATAGAACAATTGGAAGTTTATTCTTCAGAAGGAAAATTGGTTTATAAACAAAAGTACAGTAATAATACAAAACCCACCTTACTTAATATGAGTAAGTACGCTTCAGGAGTATATTATTTATTGATTATTAATGGTGATACTACTATTAGTAAGAAGTTGATTATACAATGATAATTAAGTTTTTTAATAGTCTCAAATGGAGTTAAAACTATGCACTAAAAGTGCATAGTAGTTTAGTGTTTTAAGTATTGCATAGTTTCGTAGAATTTACGATGATTATCTGAATATCATCGTAAATTCTACGAAATTTTAGTAAATATTTTATAAATTTCTAACGGTCTTTATACATCTCTTCATAATACTTCTGATAATCTCCAGAAGTAATTTGTTCAACCCACTCAGTATTCTCAAGATACCAATCAACAGTTTTCTCAAGACCTTCTTCAAACTGTAATGATGGTTTCCAACCTAATTCGTTTTGAAGTTTGGTAGAGTCGATGGCATAACGCATATCGTGCCCTGCTCTATCAGTTACATAAGAAATTAACTTTTCTGATTCGCCTTCTGCACGACCAAGTTTCTTGTCCATTATCTTGCAAAGGAGCTTTATCAAATCAATATTTGTCCACTCATTATGACCGCCAATATTATAAGTATCGCCATTTGCTCCTTTATGAAAAATCACATCAATAGCACGACAATGATCTTCAACCCAGAGCCAATCTCTAATATTTTCTCCTTTTCCATATACAGGAAGCGCTTTATTGGTTTTTATATTATTTATAAATAGGGGAATCAATTTTTCAGGAAATTGGTAAGAACCGTAGTTATTAGAACAATTAGAAATTACAATTGGTAGTTTATAAGTATGATTATAAGCTCTAACAATATGGTCGCTACTGGCTTTAGAAGCAGAATATGGACTTCTAGGGTCGTAAGATGTAGTTTCAAGGAAGAACCCTGTTTCGCCAAGAGAACCATAAACCTCGTCGGTACTTACGTGGTAGAATCTTTTATCATCGAAATTATCTCCCCATAATTTACGAGCAGCATTTAGTAAATTTGCTGTTCCCACAATATTGGTAAAGATAAATTCATTGGGATTGGTAATACTTCTATCAACATGAGATTCTGCCGCTAAGTGAATTACAGCATCAGGTTGATACTTTTCGAAAACTTCATACATTTTCTCAGCATCAACAATGTCGGCTTTTACAAATTCGTAATTCTCTGCATTTTCAATATCTCGCAAATTATTCATATTACCTGCGTAAGTCAATTTATCGAGATTAATAATTTTATAGTTTGGATATTTGTTTACAAATAAACGCACTAAATGTGAGCCAATAAATCCTGCTCCTCCTGTTATTAATATTGTGTTCATATTTTATGTATTATTTGAATTTTATCTCTCGCAAAGCCGCGAAGACGCAAAATTCTTATTATTAATTAATTATTCTATTTCATCGTAGATGACAAAATTATATTTAACCTATGTTATTAACGATTTTGTCATGGTTTTTGTCCCAAAAACTCACGCCAAAATCTATTTTCTGTTATCATTGTAGCCACGGGTGAAAACCCGTGGCTACATATATATCACCCTTTCAGGATTAAGAAACATTTCTAAATAAAAATATCATATACTTTTATTCTCTTTATTTAACTCTTGTTGGAAATTCCACGCACTCAACGTCATATCATCAATACCCTTTTCAGCTTTCCAACCAAGTTCATCATTGGCAAAAGAAGTTTCAGCCCAAACTTTTTCTATATCGCCTTCTCTTCTGCCAACAATTTTATAATTTAGTTTTAAGCCAGTAACTCTTTCAAAAGACTTAATAACCTCAAGTACAGAATATCCATTTCCAGTACCTAGGTTAAACACTTCATAATTCTTTTTATGGCTCGCTGTAAGCATTCTCTCCACTGCAATAACATGAGCTTTTGCCAAGTCTACCACATGGATATAATCGCGAATGGCGGTGCCATCAGGAGTATTATAATCTTTACCATAAACACTTAGTTGCTCTCTAATTCCTGAAGCAGTTTGAGTAATAAAGGGCATCAAATTATTAGGAATACCAAGAGGCAGTTCACCAATTAGAGCAGTTTCATGAGCGCCAACAGGATTAAAATACCTCAAAGCAATAGCTTTTATTGATGAAGAATATACTGTATCGGAAATTATATCCTCAGCTATTTGTTTAGTGTTTCCATAAGGAGACATAGCAGTTTTTCGAGGTGCTTTTTCTGTTACTGGAAGTTCGTCTGGTTGTCCATAAACGGTGCAAGAACTTGAAAAAACTAGATTGGGAATATTATGAGTATTCATATTATCCAAAATATTAATAAGTGAATCTAAGTTATTGCGATAATACATTAATGGTTTTTCAACAGATTCTCCCACAGCTTTATAAGCAGCAAAATGAATTATACCATCAATATTATTATTGGAATTGAAAAAATCAATACAAGCATTATAATCCGATAAATCAAATTTTACAAATTTAGGTTTTACACCGCTAATTTTTTCTATTTGTTCAAGAACTTCTATATGAGTATTTGATAGATTATCAACAATAACAACATCATATCCTGCCGCTTGTAATTCAACAACAGTATGTGAGCCAATATATCCTAATCCTCCTGTTACAAGTATTTTCATTAAATAATTTGATTTGGTTTTTTCAAAGGTGTAAAGATACATTTTTTACATTGCCGAGCCGCCTAATTATTCACAGTAAGAATATTCCCATCATAATAAGTATAATATCTTTTCAACGGTAAAGTTGCTGGTCCATCAATTGGTCCACCATCTAATATGCTAAATTTACTACCACAAACAGCGGTATCTGAACAGGTAATTCCAGAAGGATCCATAGTAATTCGAGAATGTTCATCTAAAGGGTCATAAGGACAGCCTCTATCGTAGGCGACAAATTCATCAACGGCGATTCTGTATACCAATATACCTCTATAACCTCCGGTAAGATATACCCATCCACCAATAGTATTAAGCTCAATATACATGGTTGAGCCAATGTCAATGTTTATATTTACAGGTACATCAGGAATAGAAGCATGTTGTACCTTATCACCACACGACCATGTGGAACTTAGTATCAACAGCACCAATAAACTAAAACCAATAACTCTTATATATCGCATAGTATTAATTTCTAAACACTTTAGCCAAAGCGTTAACTGTATATCTTTTCTTGCCATTAAGTTCGGAGCACATATAACGTGTTCGCCTTTTATCACCTTTTATTAATACTTTTCCATTAATAAAAAACGAATCTCCCTCCCTCAAATCCTCAAGATAAACGCTGCCGTCTTCTATTTTATTGTCGTAAACAGCAAGAGCCCTAACTAAGTTTAAGTCACCATGACTTGATGCTTTTGGGTTTCTCATATGTTTAAGCAGTACAATTGCCAATTTTTTTGGAAAAACATCAAGCTCAAAGTACTCAATCATTAAGCCTCTATATATATCTTTCCACTCTTCGCCATGAGGACGAACTCGTCTTCTATATTTTTCGTACACATCTAAATGAGCAAATTCATGCACAAGCGTAATTAAGAACTCGAATTTATTTAGTCCTCCATTAATAGTGATAGTATAAGGCCTCCCCTTAATTTTATTAACACGAAAATCTCCAAGTTTTGTTTTTCTGTCATTAACAATCTTTAGCATCAAAGGTTTTTCTAAGACCCAGTTAGCAACGGTATCTGCAGTATTCTCTGGCAGATAAGACTCAATAACAGAAACAAACTCTTCTTTATTCACTAATAGAGATGTCTACTTGACTAAATGAAGGACATTTCTGTGGTCCATGACTGCTACATGATGATATTGCTACCATTGTAAATAATACAAAAATCACTAGTCCTAATACTTTGTTTGACTTACTCATATTTACTATTTTCTATAATTAATTATTTTATTTTTACTGTTGCTAGTTTTAGATTTTCAACTCTACTTATAAGTTCATCTATTGCTTGCTGACTCATTTCTAAATCTTTAAGCACCTCTGATTTTTTCTGAATAAATGAAGTTTTCATTTCAGTAAATAAATCTTGATAATAGCTAACTCCCTTTTGAAGATTAGTACTAAAATTATCTAAATACCTTTTATGCTTTCTATTCATCATCGATGGAGTTGTTTTATCTAATTCTTCCTTAAGATAGTCAATATATAAACCTATTTCTTTGATAAACATATTAGGGCGATCCTTTCTAGAAATAATATTTATTCTTCCATAAATATGATCTATCATTTCTTTCAGGCTTACTTTTTTAGAGAAGTAAGCCATATTAGGACCAGGACAAACTGAAACACCATGACCTTCAGCCTTAGTAGTTTCAATACCATTTGCTTTCATAGCAGAAATTCCTAAGCCAAGACAAATACAAGATTTGTCTACAATCTTATCATATTCTATTTTATGTTCGGCCTCAGAAAGATTTTTTTCTTCAAGCTCTTTAATTTTAATTTTTTGAAATCTACTAGAAGCAGTACAAAGTCCTTTCTCAGTATATTCATAGTTTAGTTTTACGTACTGACGAGGACAATGGCTACCAGGTTTACCGGCATCGATAAGCTCTTGTTTTTCAATATCTTTAGTGTTTCCTTTTAAACTATTAATAGGAACTCCTAAAGGAGAAATATTGCTTAAGTATAAGTGTTCTTCCATTGCTCCAGCTAATAGGTTAATAGTATCGTCATCAACACTAGTAGCTTCAGGTACAAGTAGCATTGGCGTTCCCCAACCTACTGAATCTACTTTATAATAATCTAATAAAAATTCGTGTTCTTCATGAGTTCCAACACCGCCTTGGGCAGTTATTTTTAAATCCATTTCTTTTTCTGGAACTTCTAACCCTTTAACGTTAAGTGCTCCTACAAGGAGTTTAAAAATAGGCTCTATCAAGTCTTGTTTCTTATCTCTAAATTGTGCAAGAATAGGTCCAATAAGATAACCTTCAGTTGCGAAGGCGTGTCCCCCACAATTTAACCCACTCTCAATTCTGTATTCAGAAACCCAAAGGCCTTTTTTAGCCAAATAAGTTCCTTGTAATAGTGCAGAACGAAAGTCACTAACTTTAAGTACGATTTTCTTTTTTACATAACCATCTTTATTTGGATAGAAGTCTTCAAACTTCTCAAAATATGAAAATAGTCGTGGATTCATACCTGCTGAAAGCACAATTGATGAACTTAAATCACTTTCTGCAAAACCTCTTAATGCCGCATGAGCATCATTATATTCAACAGGAAGTTTTTCTCCATTCTTAAAATTGTCCTTATCAACTTTAGTCATAATGTTTACATCAATACTTCCAATAGATAAGTTATCGTCTAACCAAGCTTTAATGTCCTCAAAATTTACAAATTTAGAACTTATATTCTGCCACTCTTTTTTTAGTGAAGAACCATCAGGAAGTAAATTGAAATAGTTTTTCAAATCTTCCATTTTTTCATCCTTAATTTGTTTTAATTCGTCAAGCTTTTTTTCAGCTTGCTCCTGCATCATATTTAGATAAGAAGTGATTCTCTTTGCCCTAAAATCATCAATTTTAGAAGAAATCTCTTTATAAGGAAGTTCTAATTTTTCGCAATAGACTTTTCGTATTTTTTCAATAAGAACGTCATCAACTAGGGAAATAACAGAGTTAATACCTAAGTGCGATACTTTAAGAGGGCTATCCAAACTATATCCAATACCTAATACAGGTATATGAAATGAATGTGTTTTTGCCATAAAAATATTATTAGACTGTTTAATTACAGTTAATTTTAAATCAGTACAAAACTATTAAAATATTCACTAAAAACTAATATTTTAACAATCTTTAGAAAGAGTATTTTTTTTAGGAATAATAGCTAACAATTTGATACTAATAATAAGCAAAAAAAAACTAAAAAATTCACCTTTGTTTTCATACTTTTATCGAATAAAATAAGTAAATATTTTTAGTCAAATATTATATGAATTATGTACGAATATTTAAAAGGTAAATTAGTAGAGAAAACACCCTCAGAAGCAATAATAGAATGTGCAGGAGTAGCATATTTTTTAAATGTTTCATTACAAACATATTCTCAAATTAAGGACAAAGAGAACATTATTCTTTACACACATTTGGTGGTAAAAGAAGATTCACATACTTTATTTGGTTTTATCTCGAAAGGAGAACGTACTATTTTTAGGCAATTAATCTCAGTTTCAGGGGTTGGAGCCAATACAGCAAGGGTTATTTTATCTTCAATGAGTACAGAAGAGGTTTTTGGAGCTATTATTATGAATAATGCTGCTGCATTACAGGCTGTTAAAGGTATTGGGGCAAAAACGGCTCAAAGAATTATTTTAGATCTAAAGGACAAAATCAAAAAAGACGAAAATAGTACTGAAATTTTTGATGGTTCACACAATACTAATAAAGAGGAAGCGTTATCTGCATTGGTAATGTTAGGTTTTGCGCGGCAAAGTGCCGACAAGGCTATACAAAAGGTTTTTAAGTCACAGGGATTATCTATTAGTGTTGAAGAACTAGTTCGTCAAGCACTTAAGATACTCTAATTTATTTAGTTATCTATTTGAAGCGTAAATTACGAAATATATTTTTATCGCTAATAGGTGTAGTTTTTTGGTTATTCGTATTTGGCAACAAGGTTCCTAGCCTTCGTCCTCTTGGCGATATTTCTGATATTCAACTGTTACCTATACTGGCTGTGGACACCCCAAATCCTGGGGATTCAATAACTTACCCTATGCCTCAAGGAGGCAATAATCCTTATAATCCTCCAGGGAATAGCCCGCTATATTTAAATAATCCTTCTAATCAAACAAGCACCGTTGTATACGATCCTGTTACGGGGACTTATATATTTAAGAATCAGATAGGTGGGATAAATATAAATGAACCATATGAAATGGATTTGGATGAATACATGAAGTATGATTTGCAAAATTCTGTTGATAATTATTGGCGTAGTAGAGCAAAACAAGATGGTAAAGGTTCTTCAAATTCGCTTATTCCAAAATTACATATTGGAAGTAAAGCTTTTAGTACAATTTTTGGAAGCAACACAATTGATATTCGTCCTCAAGGTAGTGCAGAATTAATTTTTGGTGTTAATTCTTCAAAAAGGGAAGACCCATCACTTGATGTTAAACAACAAAGGGTTACAAATTTCGATTTCAAAGAGAAAATTCAGATGAATGTACGAGCTAAAGTTGGTGATAAAATCGACTTTGGTATTAATTATAATACGGAAGCTAATTTCGAATTTGATAATAAAATGAAATTAGCTTATCAAGGTGATGAAGATGAAATATTGCAGTTAGTAGAAGCTGGTGATGTTTCCTTACCACTTACAACTTCATTAATACAAGGAAGTCAATCACTTTTTGGAATAAAAACAAAATGGAAATTTGGAAAGACTACTGTTACTACGGTATTTTCTCAGCAAAGAAGTGAATCAAAGAATATTACAGTATCGGGAGGAGCACAATTACAAGAATTTTATGTTAAAGCAGATGAATATGAGGAAAACAAACACTTCTTCTTATCGCAATACTTCCGTGACCATTATAACGAAGCCCTTGAAAACCTACCTGCAGTAAACTCAGGTATCAACATTACCAAGATTGAAGTTTGGGCAACAACCATTGGCGCACCAGTTAATGAAAATCGTAATTTAGTTGTTTTAATGGACTTGGGAGAATCTGACCCATATCGTAGTGATGTGATTCTTCCCGATGCTGGTAATTATAGAGGATTGCCATATAATAATGCAAATGATTTATATGCTGGGCTTTTAAATAATGAGGGAGTAGTTCGTAATATCAATACTATAAGTAATTATTTGAGTGGATCTCCTTATAGCTTTATTGCAGGGCAAGATTTTGAAAAGGTAGAGAATGCTCGTAAATTGACTACTACTGAATTCTCAATAAATCGTAAACTTGGTTTTATTTCCATAAATACTCGACTAAATTCAGACCAAGTACTTGCTGTGGCTTATCAATATACTATTGTAGGTGATGATTCGGTTTATAGAGTTGGAGAATTTTCTGATGATGGAATTATTGCGCCACAAAACCTTATTGTCAAACTCCTTAAATCTACAAATGTAAATACCAAAGTTCCTACTTGGGACTTAATGATGAAGAATGTTTATTCTCTTGGTGCTTATCAAATTACTTCTCAAGATTTTCGATTGAATGTGGTATATGAAAACCCTGAGTTTGGTGTTCCAACAGGTTTCTTAACAGAGGGTGCAATTAAAGGACAAGCGCTCATTGTTCCACTGGGATTGGACAATCTTAATACTCAGTTAGACCCTCTTCCTGATGGTGTTTTTGACTTTATTGATGGAGCTGCAACAAATGGTGGTACTATAGAATCTAGAAATGGTAGAATATTTTTTCCTGTACTTGAACCTTTTGGTGAAGACCTTAGAATAGCTATTGATCCTAACGATCCAAACTCTGAATTAGCTAGGAAATATGCTTTTGACTCACTTTATACACTTACCAAACATCTCGCTCGGCAATATCCCGATAAAAATAGATTCGCCATTGAAGGCAGGTATAAGTCTGGTTCTGGTTCTGAGATTTCGCTTAATGCAATGAATGTTCCTCAAGGTTCGGTGAAAGTTACGGCAGGAGGAGTTCCTTTACGTGAGAATATTGATTATACGGTTGATTATACTTTGGGTAGAGTTAAAATCATAAATGAAGGAATTCTGAATTCAGGAACTCCAATTAATATTTCGCTTGAGAGCAATGCGATGTTTAATATTCAAACAAAGACCCTTTTGGGTGCACATATTGATTACGATTTTAACCCTAATTTGAAATTGGGAGCAACAATATTGAATCTTACAGAACGACCATTAACACAAAAAGTAAATACTGGCGATGAGCCAATTTCAAATACTATTTGGGGACTTGATGGAAGTTATCAAAAGGATTCTAGATGGATTACAAAAATGGTTGATAAACTACCATTTATTGAAACAAAAGCACCTTCTACAGTTAGCATTACTGGTGAATTTGCTCATATGATACCTGGGCATCCTAGAGCTTTAGGTAAAACAGGAGTTTCCTATATTGATGATTTTGAGGGAAGCTCGTCAGGCATTGATTTATTGAATATGGGTAGGTGGCAA
>Ga0164318_10008018_pt1 | contig 10249 bp, 13 predicted proteins | sample GuaBasSedimGuay9_FD_113734 | JGI IMG/M metagenome (GOLD analysis project Ga0164318, IMG submission 113734) | Subseafloor sediment microbial communities from Guaymas Basin, Gulf of California, Mexico - Guay9, Core 4571-4, 0-3 cm | ecosystem: Environmental > Aquatic > Marine > Hydrothermal vents...
AGGTATGAGAATTGGTATGTAATTTTTGATTCTTTTCAGAAAGTTTCCCTTTTCAAGCTCTAATCCCCTTGCTTTCTGGGCGTCCATGATTGTTTGGGCTTCCTCAGCTAAGACGGGAACGAAACGCACGGCTGTTGTGAAGGCGAAACAGAACTCGTAGGGGATGCGTGTTTGTTCTAGGGCTAAGCCTAAATGGTCAGGCGATGTTGTCAGAAAGAACACGGAGAATGATTCAACGAGCACTACGAAACGGAAGGTGATGGCGACGGCGCTTTCTAAACCTTCCGCTGTAACAACATAACCAGCACCAATGAAGTAGACTATGAAGTTTGTGAAGAATATTATTCCAGCTAGAAACGCTGCACCTTTCATTGAGCGGAGCCATTCATGTTTAACGCGAGCTACTAGGATGAATGGTATCTGCATAAAAAATAGCACCAGCAGCGGTATCAGCTCCCAGAAGATGAGTGCAACCGCGAAGATTACGCAAACGTAGATAAACTTTATCCTCGGATCTAAATCGTGGATTGGAGAGTGAACCCTTCGAAACCTAAGTCCGTCGAAAACGCTCATGAATCCTTCCCCTTTAAGGCGTTGAGCAGAATCTCTCTTGCTGTGTAGATGTCTATGGTTTCTTTTGGAAAGCCGAGGTCTGAAAGTTGGATGAAGATTTGGGACACTTGCGGTGGAACTATAGAGGCTTTTGTTACCACGTCTGGGTCTGTGAGAACCTTTTTTGCTTCACCATCGGCGACTATTTTTCCTTTGCTCATCAACATGACTCTCGGGTTGCACTCAGCCACGAATTCCACGTCGTGGGTGACTATTATCACGGTTTTTCCTTGAGTGTTCATTTGCAAGATGAACTGTCTTAGTTTTTCTTTTTGTTGGTAGTCCTGTCCTATCGTCGGCTCGTCTAGGATTAGTATTTTCGGGTTCCACGCTAACACTGAGGCTAGAGCTACTCGCTTTCTTTCTCCGCCGCTGAGCATGAATGGTGATGTTTTTCTGTACTGTTTTAAGCCTAGGAGGTTTAGAGCCCAGCTTATCCTTTTCTCTATGACGGGAGGTTTGAATCCGAAGTTTTTCAATGCGAAGGCTATTTCGTTTTCAACTGTTTCGCTGAAGAGCTGGTTGTCTGGGTTTTGAAAGACGAATCCAACTTTTCTGGCTAGGGTTGCGACACTCACTTTTCTCGTGTCCACGCCGTCAACCCACACGTTGCCTTTTTTTGGTTTAAGCAGCCCGTTGAAGTGTTTTACCAGGGTTGTTTTTCCAGCCCCATTCTGTCCCATTATCGCTACAAATTCGCCGTCTTTGATTGTTAAGGATACTCCTTTTAATGCTTCTACGCCGTTTGGATATGTGAAATAGACGTTTTTGACCTCAATCATTGAGTTTTAAAGCCTCCCTTAACATGGCTGCCATTTCCTCCGAGCATAGTGGAACTGTGCCGCCGAGTTTCACTCCGTCTTTTCGAAGTATTTGATAAAGACGTGTTGCTTTTGGGATTCCAACCCCTATCAGACGGGCTTCTTCTGAGCTTAGGATTTCTCTTGGTTTCCCTTCGAGAACCACTTTTCCGTTGTCCATTATTATTATGTGGTCTGCGTATCTGGCTGTTAGGTCGAGTCTGTGTTCGACGAGCACTACGGTTATCCCGAGTTTTCTGTTCAGTTCGTAGATTACCTCGAATATTTTTTTCGCGCCTAATGGGTCAAGGAATGATGTTGGTTCATCTAGGACTATGACCTCTGGTTGCATGGCTAAGACGGATGCTATCGCGACGCGTTGCTGTTGTCCTCCCGACAGTTCGTTGGGCGCTCTTTCTCTCAGTTCGTATATACCCGTGAGTTTCATCGCCCAGTCCACTCTTTTTCTGATTTCTTCCCTTGCCATTCCTAGGTTTTCAAGTCCGAAGGCTACGTCTTTTTCAACGGATAAAGCGAACAGTTGGTTCTCTGGGTTTTGAAAGACGAGGCCTACGTGTTTCGCCAGTTCGTAGATTGGATGTTCGGCGACTTTGAGACCTGTGACAAAAACCTCTCCTTTCAGTTCACCTTGGTAAAAGTGGGGGATTAACCCGTTGAAGCATCTGCAGAGGGTTGTTTTTCCACATCCGCTTGGACCTGTTATTAGGACGAATTCTCCTTTCTCTATTTTTATGGAGACGTCTCTTATGGATGGTTTTGTCCCACCTGGATAAGTGTACGTGAGTTTTTTTGTTTCAATTACCGCCATGGCTTTTGATGCCTGCCTTATTTTAAGCGAATGATTGTTTCATTTAAGAGTAGCTACTTAATTGTGGGTTAAAACTATTTTTTCCTTAAGAAGTCTCAAGCAACGTTTAAATCCTGTTTCTACATCGCCCACACCGTTGACCCCCGCCGCTGTCGAGTGTCCACCTCCCATGCCGTGGAGAAACTCTCCTAAGGGTCTGGCTATGTCCCTTCCGAGGTGGATTCCTGTTTTTTCGTGGAATTTATTTGTGCATCTTAGGCTTATCTCTAGGTTTTCGTTTTTCTGCCCTGCTACTACAGCAACGTGGGCGCCGAGGTCTATTATCGCCCTTGCCGCGGATGCTTGGTAGGCGCTGACGTGGGAGAAAGCGATTATCCATTCGCCGATTTTGTAGAGTTTTGCTCTTCTGCAGGCTTTCAGTCTTGCCACGCGTTCGGAGAAGTCCATGGGTAGAGAAAGCAGTGATAAAGTTTCTTTTGCATCCACGCCTGTGTCGATGAGTTCTGCGACTGTTTTTAGGGTTGATGAGTTAGCTAGGATGAAGTGGCGTGTGTCGAAGGCTATTCCCAAGAAAAGCGCTTTGGCGACATTTTCGTCTGGTTTAACGTTTGTTTCTCTGTAAAAGTTATAGACGATTTCGCATGTTGATGATGCTTCCTCGTTTGTTATGCATATTCTAGCCAGTTTTTCTGTTTCTGGATGAGCCGCGTGATGGTCAATCACTATGATTGGTGCCTTTGAGTTTTTCACTTTCTCGGCTAGGTTGTTTAGTTGCTGAACGGTGTTTGTATCCAACAAGACTATAGCGTCGGCTTTTTCTATGTTTGGCTGGGTTTCAACTTCTATTGGTAGGTGTTTGAGGAGGTGTTTTGCGAGTCTGCTTATCCCTTGGGAAGCCCCTATTTCAACGTTGATTTCTGGTTTTAACTTTTTTAGCAGTTCTGCGAAGGCATAGGCGGAGCAGATTGCATCTGGGTCGGCGTTGTGGTGGCAGAGTAGGACAACGTTTTCAGCGTTTGAATCCTCTAGTGTTTTTGTTATTTCTCTGATTGACATTTCAGTTCCCTCAGGTATTTTTCAACTGAGGAGAAGGCTTCTTTCACCGCTTCGTCGGCGAGTTTTTCCACGTTAAAGTTTTTCATTATGGGTGAAAGTGAGACTTCAACGTCAACCGTTATTGTCACCGGTTTTGTTCCTTCTGTTTCAACGCTTATGTTTAGGCTTTCTATTCGTTTCGGAGAAACCTTCGATAGAACATGTTTTCTTGCGGCTTCCTCTGCTACTGAACACAGTTCTTCGATTTGTTCGCTTGTCAGCTCTGGTAAGCCTATGTCTTCCACGGTTTCCACCTAAAATTTCACGGGTTGGACTGCGAAACTATGCCCAAGTCTTGCTGAAGTTTGGTTTGCAACTCTTTGAGTTGACCGCGGAGGCGTTCTTCCTGTTTTCCCAGAACCTTAGCCCTCATGTTTAGCAGTTCTTTCCTCTCGTTTAAGTCGGCGGTAACCTTCGCCTTTTCAGCTTTCACAAGAAGCGAGCCAATCGACTTGTAAACGGTTGCGTCGTCGGCGATTTTCTGCAGTTCACTTAGGGCTTGTTCGATTTCTGTGAGTTCAAGCTCCACCTGTTGTTTCTGAGCTAGAACTGACTGAAGGGTTTGCTGGAGCTGTTGAAGCCTTAATAGGCGTTCTTGAACTTGAGGTGGGAGTTTTGAGACGTCTTCAACCAATTTTTTTCCTTCCATCTGCACAGCAATACGTTGAAGCCCTTAATTAAGCGTTTTCTAGTAAGCAACTTAATGAACTTAATAGCACACGAAAAATTATAGGGGGGTAGTCATTTTAGCAGTGAAAAACATCCAAAAACGTTAAGGATTCTCTAAACCTTCCAGAACCTCAACAACAGAGTTTATCCACCGTAAATACGCGTTCAAGGCTGCACGCAAAGCAACAGTGTCCCCAGCCTCAACCTTCAAAACCAGCATTCCATCTTCTTTTTCCAAAAAAGCATGAGAACGCGTCGTCGGAGGCTTTTCAACCTCAGGCTTCAAAGCCTTCAAAACAATCTCTAAGCATTTCAAAGAAGGAAACTTCAACCGCACAACAGCCTCAGCCCTCGTTTCAACTCAACTCCCAAACCAAACGTGAAACCCTAATTCTCGGACCAACTTCAACAAACTCTGGGACAAGCATAAAGGTAAGGGTTAAAAAATCAGAAGAATCCGCCGACACACTCATCACGGCGTCGCATCCTCGGTTGACAGCCTCTTTCAGAGACAAAACAGGTATACCAAAAAAACTTGACAAGACACGACAAAGCCTTTCCACAGCCAAAGAACGCTTTGCAGACGTAACCACAGCCAAAGACTTAATCCTTCTCCCCCTAGGCATGCTCTCACCGAAATCCCTCCGCAACCTCACACCCTTCATATAAACCAACGGCGGAACCATCTCCAAGCCTTCTAAGCCTACATTGAAAAACCTTATTTTACCAGGTCCACCCTTCCACCTGTCAATAACCATCACCCTGTCAGCTTTAAACTCCAAAGCCTTCTCAGCCAACCCGTCTAGGCTCAGCTTTCCCCTGTTCACCCGCACAACATTTGGAAAACTGTGTGAAAAATCCCTGCACAAAGTCCTCATGTCCCTTGTCGGTCTTCGCGAAGTAGTTAACAGCACATTCTTCTTATCCGTCAAAACTCCAATCACTTAACAAAAGGAAATTAAGATGTTTTCTCAGCTGAAGCAAACTCTTCCACAGGCGCGCCCTTCGCAACACGCTTAGCCACCACTCCAAGCTTAGTCGTCGGAGTGTAAGCCCCACCAGTAAAAGTGAAACCACACTTTGTGCATCTCCAGACGCCGACGCTAACCCTCTTCACACGCGGAAAACCACACCTAGGACAACGATGCGGCTTCTTCATCTGAGTGACTATCTTAACATAACGCTTCCTAACGGTGGCTCCGTAACGGGCGCCCAACCCACGGGTTGGACCAACCTTCTTTGTCCTCCGCCCCATCAGTTTTTCACCATTTCAGCTTTTTCCTTATCTCCTCAGCCTTCTCCTTAGCTATCTTAGCCGCTTCTAATACTTGTTTCGGTGAGAAATACCCGCTCCCACCCTTCTGTATCGCACATATGTCACCGTCATCGTCAATGGTCAGCGTAATCCTAGCATCCATCACCCGTTCCTCCTCAAGCCAGGGATCAACAACAAGCGTGTCATTTATCTTCGCAAAAGTAACAGCTATCGGATGCTTCCTCAACGGAAGCGGAGTGAAACCAGGCTTTATCTTAACCTCTCCGTCCTTGTACTCGTAGTTGAAAACCTTCGTGTTAAGCAAAGCACCCAAGGCAGCCATGGCGGAAGCGTCTATCAAGTTTCCATCATGGTTAAGCACGTAAACATCCACGAAAACAACGAAGACTTTTTTCCCAGGCTCTATGCAAAGCTTCTCCAAATCTATGGCTTTAGATTCCCTTATCCCCCTGTCAACAACCCTGGCAAGTTCAATCGAATTTTCATCAGGCGGTCCAGGCTCAAATGTTGGAGATGCTAAAGGCACAAGCTCAGCGTTCACTGTTAAGACACCCTCGTTAGGCGTGTCAGAGAAAGGCTGACCAACCTCAATTTTAACTCCAGCCATAACCTCTGTTTTTCCGAGAAGAACCCGCGCAGAGCCTTCAGCACGCTCAACAACTCCCTCTTCAACCTTTATCTCACGGTAATCAGTTAACCCCCTACCATCCAACCGTTTTCCCTTAGCAATCAACCTTGCAATCTGCTTTTGTTTCACACGGACAACAATAGAAGACGTCACTCCTCAACCTCCTTAATATTTACATACTTAGCTCTTAACGCCTCCTTCTGCATGGCATAAATCTTTTTACACCCATCGATGGCTAAGTTAACAGCCTTCTCAAACTCTTCAAGAGAGAGGTTGCCATCCATCTGAAGCAAAGTTATAGCGTTAAGATTAGGCATCAAAGCAACCGGAACATCCGCATTACCTTTCTTGTCTTCAGTGTCCATCAAATCCAAAACTATCGTGTCATCCACCTTTCCAGCAGCACAGGCAACCACCAAATCCCGCATAGGAATACCCGCATCTGCCAGAGCCAACGACGCCGCCGTTATACTCGCACATCTTGTCCCCCCATCAGCCTGCAAAACCTCAATGAAAACGTCTATAGCCGTCCTCGGATAATACTCAAGGAAGAGACTCGGCTCAAGAGCTTCTCTAATAACCTTTGAAAGCTCTATTTCCCTCCTCGAAGGCGCAGGTGACTTACGCTCCTGAACGGAGAAGGGAGCCATGTGATAGCGGCATCTTAAAACAGTTCTATCCGGAAGTGCTAAATGTTTCGGATGCAGTTCTCTCGGTCCGTAAACAGCCGCTAAAATCTTGTTTTTCCCCTGCTGGATGTAAGCCGAACCATCAGCGTTCGCTAGAACACCCACCTCAATTTTTATCGGCCTCAGTTCATCCGGTTTCCTTCCATCTAACCTCAAACCTTTCTTATCAATCAATTTTTCAACTTTCTGACTCAATTTCAACTTCCTCCTTTTCTTTTAGCTTTTTCATTCTTAATCATCTTGGTTACGCGATCCGTCAAACCACTCGTGTGAGACTCCTCATCAATTTTGTGAATAGCCATCATAGCCAACTGTTCGTCTTCAAGACGTTTCCCAGTGATTAGTATAACCCCGTTGTGACCTAGGATTATGTGACAACCGGTCTCCTGCTTTATCATAGATATCATGGAGCCTTTCCTCCCAATCACCCGCGGAATCTTCGTGGGAGTTATCTTCACAACTTGTCCACGGGTTATCTTTCCTAATCCTGGCTCACCAACCGTTAACTGTGGATTGTGCGCTCTATCATACGCGATAATCTTAGCTATCACCAAATCACCTACGTCAAGAACCTTTGACAAATCGTTTTTCTGCGGTCTGAAGGGTCTGCTTAGAACATCCGAGGCTCTCAACAGAGCCAGATACGGAGAGTTGATATCCACAGTCCAACCGTTAAAACCAACCTCCACAACGGTTCCTATAACCGTGTCGCCAACTCTTGGAATGTAAAAGGCTCTCAAAGCCACAACATTCACTTTTCTATCTTCGTAATCCACAAGCCCTATCCTTGAAGCGTATATCTTATCATTTTCCTTGTACGTGTTTTCACCGGCTATGTAATCACCCTCAGCGAGTAAATCGCCAGGTGTCACGAGCTGCCTCTTCTCAAAAAATGTTGGCATTCCTCATCACTCACAACCTACAAGTTTACCTCACGAAATTACTTTAGCTTCCGCGTTCCCTTTTGTTATTTCCCCTATCTTCTCCAAGAACGGCCCGTACAAGCCTGCCGGCATCTCTAGAACGCCGTACCATGAACCGTCCGCACGCCACTCCTCACGCTTTATCGTCCCAAAGCCTTTAACGGTTCCGTATGCTTTCGCCGCGTACTCCGCGGGTATGCGAACACCGACGGCTACTTGCTCCATTTTCAACGGAAGAATGGAACGTAAAAGCTTGATTATTTCCTTAGCTTGTTCCTCCACAGGTTTGAAAGGGTCTATTGAGTAGTGAATTTGTTGCATGGCTTGTTCCACCCTTAACGGTGGATGAGGAAGATTCGTTCGTGGGTCAACGCATTGTCTCGATATGAAGGCTATTATCTGTTTCCTTTTGTCCTCAATCATCTTTCTACGCTGCTCCGTTGTCAACTGTATCACACCCTTCTTCAGTATCACGTCAGCTATCTTCAACGGCTCCGTTGTTCCGAAGGCTTTACGAAGAGTCTCCTCGGAAACTTTTGTTCCCTTATTCGCATCTGAAAATATCGTCTCCGTAACCAACACTTCCGTTATCGCGGATATTTTCCCAGTTCGATAATCTAACGCCTTCTCCGGCTTGACGAGAATCTCAAAGTGTTCGTTACCCTTTGTAAGGCGTGCAACCGTGTACTTTTCACCCATCACTATTTCACTTGCCTAAGCCCAACTCTTTCATAAAACCTTGAATTTTTTCATCGCTTAACATTTCCATCTTCTTAGTTGCCGCTGGAATCACCGCCACCTTTATCCTTGGAGGCAACTGTCTCGCTTCCAAGGCTTTCGCCAAACATTTTATCCCAAGCTTTGTGGCTTCGTCAAGCCTCATTTCTTCCCGGTACTCTTCCTTTAGTATATTGATCACGGTTTCTCTTCCGGCGCCTTGAGCTGTAGCCTTGTAGCGTCTGTAGGTTCCGCTGGGATGAGTGCCAAACAAGCGGTTTCCAGTTTTGTCAACTCCACCGAAGATTATCGCCACACCGAAGGGTCTGACACCCGCATGCTGCGTGTAAAGCTGTTTGATGTCACATACTCTCTTGGTTACAACTTCCACATCTATAGGCTCGTCATAGGTTAACCTGTTGCTCTGAGCGTACACCCTAGCTTGATCTATGAGAATCCGCGCGTCTGAGCTTAAACCGACAATGGCTGCTCCCACATGCTCGTCAATCTTGAAGATTTTCCATGAAGATTCAGCCTCTTCAAGAGGCTCAACCGTTTCTTCAGCTCCTAAAACAACTCCCTCACTACATTTAATACCTAAAATGGTTGCTCCACGGTCAACCAAGTTCATCGCATATTCAACTTGGAAGAGTCTACCCTCAGGTGAAAAAACCGTTATCGCACGGTCATAAGCGCCTGGCGCTGCAAACACAGACAACACACATACCTCACAACATTCTCAAATCTTATTTGCAGACTTTCATATAACAACTAAACTAAAAACCTTTTCCTATAAAACTTGTTTTAAACATAGGCACTCGCTTCCTTTAGAGAAACTCTCATGAACCAATATTTTATATAAATGCTGGAACTTGATGTTGACAGACGTTAAATGAAAACCGAAGCCAGTGAACAGAAACCGAAAGGCTTAGTCGTGTTCGATGTCGAAGGTGTCCTGCTGCCTAAAAGGCGGTATATTCCCTTCGAAGCGACAAGAAAGCTCGGATTCCTAAAATTTTTGAAAATAATATTTTACGGTCTCCTCTACGAAATCGGTTTATCATCTCTTGAAATTTCTTTAAAAAGAATCTACAAATGTCTGAAGGGATGCACCGTCGAGGAGTTGCGCTCTTACTTTGAGAAGGTGCCTCTGCTTCCCGATTCGGAGAAAGTTTTAGGTTTTCTTCACACACATGGATGGAGAACAGCTCTTGTAAGCTCCGGTCTTCCCAAAGTTTTCATTCAAGAACTGGCGGCAAAGCTGAGGGCGGACTACGCTTTCGGTTTGGAACTGAAAGTAGCTGACGGAAAATTCACCGGTGAAGTGGAAGGCACGGTTATGAAAAAGAATGGTAAGGCTGTGATTCTTAAAAAAATTCTCCGCGATGAAAACATATCCTCACAAAACTGCATTTTGGTCGCCGATGACAGAAACAATCTACAAATGTTCGAACACGCTGGGTTGAAGATAGGGTACAACCCGGATTTCATGTTAAGCGCCAAGTCAGACTACGTTGTAACCGGGAGATTAAGCAAGATTCTGCCGATAATAACGGATAACAAAACAGAAAGGAACAAACGGACTCTCTCAAAAAGTGAAGTTCTCCGAGAGACAATTCACGTAAGCGGTTTCGCCGTACCATTCATTTGCACTTATGTTCTTAACCCCTACATCGCGGTCTTCCTAATTTTCGTCGTAACGCTTCTTTACGGTATGTCGGAACTGGCGAGAATAATGGGAATAACGTTTCCCATATTCACTTCGATAACTTCACACGCCGCGGTCAGACTTGAACCGTACGAGTTCGTAACCGCACCGATTTTTTACGCCTTCGGCATAATGCTTTCAATCATAATTTTTCCGCCGCAAATAGGATATGCATCAATAGCCGTACTTACGTTAGGCGATGGATTCGCATCGTTATTTGGAAAACTTGGGAGAAAACAGTTTTCATTCAACAAAACCAAACACTTGGAAGGCTCTCTTTTCGGTTTCATCTTCGCTTTTCTA
>Ga0164318_10008019_pt1 | contig 10249 bp, 9 predicted proteins | sample GuaBasSedimGuay9_FD_113734 | JGI IMG/M metagenome (GOLD analysis project Ga0164318, IMG submission 113734) | Subseafloor sediment microbial communities from Guaymas Basin, Gulf of California, Mexico - Guay9, Core 4571-4, 0-3 cm | ecosystem: Environmental > Aquatic > Marine > Hydrothermal vents >...
AGCATATCGCAACCGAAAAAAGCCGTGCGACCCATGCCCATCGTTGCGCTGCATGAAATCCGGCAGGATGGAGCGAAACATTGTGCCGGGGCTTCCTGGTTCTCGTGCGGAATGGCTAGAATTGTTCAGCTACCCCATAAAGGATGAATATGGGAATGTGACAGGCGTGGTTGAGTTTGTGAGAGATATAACAGAGCGCAAAAAAGCGGAAGAGAAATTGAAAGAAAGCGAAGCCCGTTTCAGGGGCATTTTCGAAAATGCCACTGTGGGCATGTACCGAACGACGCCTGATGGAAAAATTTTGATGGCAAATCCATTCCTTGTAAAACTTCTTGGTTATGAAAGCGAGGATGAGTTGAAAAGGAGAGACCTGAGTAAAGACGAATACTATGAGCCCGGCTACAAAAGAGAGAAATTCATAAAAGAAATTGAGAAAAAGGGATATTTCGTCGGCGAGTCAGCATGGAAGAGAAAAGACGGGTCAACCATTTTTGTTAGGGAGAGTGCTGTCGCTGTAAGAGATGAAGATGGAAAAACTCTTTATTACGACGGAGTCGTAGAAGACATAACCGAACTGAAGAAAACTCATGATGAATTGGCTAAAGCAAGAGATGACTGGAAGGCAATATTCAACTCAATAAGTGACCCAGTCATTGTTCTTGCAAAAGACCACACAATACTGGATGCAAACCCTGCCACACTCAAAGCACTCGGAAAGAAAGGGGAGGAAGTCATAGGCAAAAAATGTTTTGAGTTCTTTCATGGGGATAATAAAGCGGCGGAGGGATGCCCCATGGAAAAATTGCTTCGTTCCAGGCATCCAGAAACAGAATCAATGGAGATGGATGCACTCGGCGGCATATTCCTTGTCACGGTTTCGCCCGTTTTTGAGGGAAAGGAGATAACAAAAGTCATTCACCATGCTAAAAATATAACAAAGCTGAAACAGCTCATAGAAGCGTTGCAGGAAAGTGAGGAAAAATTCCGAGGGTTGGTCGAGAACGCTCATGATGCCATTTATATTATAACTCCTGAAGGCTTTCAATATGTAAATCCTGCATTTGAAGAATTAACAGGTTATTCTTCAAAAGAAATACTGAGCAAAGAATTCAGTTTCTGGAATTTAATTCATCCAGATGATATAAAAATTATAGAACAAAGGGAAAAGGCTAGAATCGAAGGGAAGGAAATACCAAGCAGATATGAATTTCGCATAATATCAAAGGATGAAAAGGTGAAGACCGTAGAGGTAGCAACCGTTGATATTGGAAAAAGAGGTGAGGCAAGGATAATGGGAATACTTAGAGATGTGACAGAGAGGAAAAAAGCGGAAGAGGAGATTAAAAAATTGTCGGAGCTTCATTACATAATTGGTATGAGCATAAATGGGAGTAAAACAATAAAAGAATTGTGCAGCAATTTAATAAAGAATGTGAAAGAAATAATAGGTGTGGAATATGCAAACATTTTTGTTTACAATAGAAGTAAGAAATCTTTGGAGCCAATTGCTCATGTTGGTTACCCGAAAGAACTTGCAAAAAGAATAGTTAAAAGATATGAAGTGAATGGGGAACAACCTTGGGAAGCAGTGAAAGCATGTTTAACAAAAAAAGAAAGATACTTAGGAGATGTACAGAAATATAAACCCCTTTCCTTCAATTGGGATTTATATAAAAAATATGATATTATGGAACTCTATACCATTCCTCTGGTTATAAAAGGAAAGGTAGAAGGTGTTTTACAAGTTTCTACTACATCAAAAAATCCTTTAGCAGAAAAGAAAAGATTACTTAAAAGCATATCCGAGGAAATTGCGGCAGGAATAGCTAAAATAAAAGCAGAGGAGGAGATGATGCGTGCTTTGGAGCTAGAAAGAAAATTTAAAATGGAAACAGCACATCATTTCTTCAATCCCATAGCTATAGCAAAGGGTTATCTGGATTTGGCTATGGAGGAATTACCAGAAGAAAAAAGAAAAAAATTAAAGTCTGCAAAGTATGCCATAGGAAGGGTTGAGAAAGTGGTTAAGAATGTAACTCAGAGAGGTGAGATACGTGAGTAAAGTTATATTAATAGTAGATGATGAGCCAATGATTCATGACTTAATCGAGATACATTTGCAAAAGGCTGAAACCCCATTTGAAATTCATCATGCTTTAACAGGTGAGGAGGCAATAGAGAAATATGAAATGCTTATGAATGAAAATAAAAAGCCCGATCTCGTCATCATGGATTTAAATCTATCTGGAAGAGATGAGATGGAAGTAATAGAGGCACATATGGAGGGGTTAACTGGTAAAATTGATGGGGTAAGGGCCACGCAAAAAATTTTGAAAATGGACCCAAAGGCAAGGATATGGGGATATACAGCATGGTTTGATACGAAATGGAGTGAAAGGCTGAAAGAATATGCTGATAAGGTTATTGAAAGAACTGTCCCTTTTCATGAGTTTGCAAAAATGGTCGACGCATTTTTCAAACAATAGCCAAAAACGTTTTTAATAGATATTCATTACTCTATCCATGAAAACGACATTTAGTATTATAAAGGCAGATGTTGGTGGATTTCCAGGTCATTCATCGGTTCATCCAAAATTAATTGAATTGGCTTATAAGGAATTATCCGAAGCAAAGGAAAATGGCTTGCTCATTGACTTCTTTGTTACCCATTGTGGAGATGACCTGGAGCTAATCATGACTCATGAAAAAGGAGAAAATAACGAAGAAATTCATAGTCTTGCTTGGAATACATTTCAAAAAGCAACAGAAATTGCAAAGGATTTGGGGTTGTATGGGGCTGGGCAAGATTTATTGAGCGACGCCTTTTCTGGAAATATAAGGGGCATGGGTCCCGGTATAGCAGAAATGGAATTTACGGAAAGAAAATCTGAGCCTCTGGTGGCATTTTTAATGGACAAAACTGAGCCTGGTGCCTTTAACTTGCCAATCTTCAAAATTTTTGCAGACCCATTTAACACTGCTGGCTTGATCATTGACCCATCCTTGCATTCCGGCTTTACCTTTGAAATATGGGACATTTTGGAGCATAAAAAAGTAATGATGAACATGCCCGAGGAAATGTATGATGTTTTGGCTTTAATTGGGGCAAAATCAAGGTTTGTAATTAAGAGGGTTTATCCAAAGGAAGGGAAGTTGCCATCGAATGAGCCTGTTGCTGTAATTTCAACTGAGAAGTTATATCAAATTGCAGGGGAATATGTTGGCAAGGATGACCCTGTTGCTGCAGTTCGCTCCCAATCTGGACTGCCTGCTTTGGGAGAGGTTTTGGAAGCATTTTCTTTTCCATATCTAGTCTCGGGGTGGATGAGAGGCTCCCATAATGGACCAATAATGCCTGTATCGATGAAGGATGCAAAATGCACGCGCTTTGATGGTCCTCCTAGGGTGGTTGCACTGGGCTTTCAAGTTAAAGAAGGAAAATTGGTAGGGCCTGCAGACTTATTTGATGACCCCGCATATGATTATACTAGACAAAAAGCAATGGAGGTTACGGATTACATGCGCCGTCATGGTCCATTTGAGCCTCACCGCCTGCCATTGGAAGACATGGAATACACAACACTTCCAAAGGTAATGCAGCGCTTGAAGGAAAGGTTTATTGCTGTGGAATGAAAAGGTATTTATTTGCCTTTCTTTCTTTTATTCAATGCGATTGGTTGCGATTGAAGAAGTAGAAGAAACATTGGAGGCATGGAAGAAAAAGAAGGAGGCGAGAAAATTAAAAGAAAAGGACTCTCAGCAGAGAGAATAGCAAAGCGTATGCTCTCGAGCAAAGGTTACAACATTGTTGCCTTGAATCATAAAATTGATGCTGGAGGGGAAAACATTGCGGAAATAGATATACTTGCGGAAAAAGATGGGAACATGTATGCCATAGAAGTGAAGTCCGGCAGAGCAAATTTATCCTCCATAAGGCAAGCGTATGCAAATGCAAAACTTGCCGGTTATAAGCCATTACTAATATGCAAAAAGGCGGATGAAGCAACAAAGCAAGCAGCGAAGCAACTGGGAGTAAAAATTATGGAATTCAGTGAGTATCATTTATTGCTTGAGCCAGAAGAATTGGAGAGCATCGTTAAAGAATGCATGGAAGAAGTTATGGAGGAATATGGATTTTTGCCATATGCTATGCAATTGAAAAAAAATGAGAAAAAAATTCTCAAGGCGATTGCAGAAGCAAAAGATTTTGCCCACGCTGCCGAGATGCTTAAAATGGATAGCGATTCTTTAGGAAAAAAACTTTCATCCCTTTCAAAAAAAGGGGTTCTGCCATCCCGCTCCTTGTCATTTAATGATTTAAAAAGATGCTCCTCAGCAATTTTAGCGAGAAATGAATTGATGGAAAGACTGGAAAGAATAGAAAGGGAGCTCAATAAAATAAAATCTATGATTGGGTGAAATTATAATTTCTACCATAAAAATAAGACATCTGCCTCATCCCAGGCAAAATTTCCTTCTGCATCATATGCCTTTGCTTTAATGTTGTGAAACCCTGTTAACTTTTTATCTATATTCCATTTGTAAAAGGTCCAATTATTAAATGAATAGAATGGCTCGTTGGCTGTATATTGAAGTGAGTCATCTATATAAAATTCAACTCTCTCTGCATTTTCAGAAATTACTTTCATAGTAAAGTTCCCAATGATGATACTTCTCCCAACCATTGACGCAATTTCCTTCGCTATGGTGAGATTTATTTGTCTATTGTTTACATAAACATTTTTTTCCCATTTTTCAGGAGGTTTTTCTATGGCACAAGATAAATATGAAATAGGAGGTAAATTCTCTTTGTCTATTCCTCCAGCAAGTGCAGCACTCCTTCTCAAAATCCACCATGTATGAGAAAGTTTAGTATAATTTCCATTTACCCATTCATATACATACCGATATCCATCCCAGGCAGATTTACCAAAAAATTCATTAATTCTCCCTTTGAGCATTGGGGGTTCCTCTGGATGTGGACCAAATAAAATAACTTTTCCATTACCATAGTTAGTTATTATCGCCGCATATTGATTCATGATGTCTGTTGAGACATTCCCAGCAATTTTCCATCCATTTATGGTTGGTTTCCAATAATGGATTGGTTTTGTATACATCAATTCTTCATTATATAGCATGAGTGGCTCAATGTTTCCAAGCATAGGATCATCAACATCTGCTTTATAAATTCCTGGACCACCACCGTATGAAATGTTAATATTACTCTTATCATATCCCTCAAAAATTGAATTATTTTTCAAGATAACTACCTTCACTGGTATTTGCCCAGAGTACCCCATTTTGGGGACTGCCATCTTTAGTAAATATTGCCATTCCCCATCAAAATCATCATTTATGTAAATATCTGCGATTCCCAACACTCCTTTATTCGCTTTCTTTTGAAGAGGTGATTTTGGTTTCTCGTAACCTTGAGAGGCTGCAATCGCTCCTCCACATATGCCTATATAACCTCCTCCGTTGGCAATAAATTTTGTTATACTTTTCCTCCATCCAGAATTCATTCCATCCAAAAAATATGATTTTGCACTTGCGCCGATTATTAAAACATCATAATTTTCATTGTTGAGAGGATGATTCCCCTTACCCAAAATTTCCTTTGCTCCTATCTCAGTGAGATTAAACTTATAGAGGGTTTTATTTGCATACCATGCATACTGAAAGCACAAGTTTGTGAATATGTTTGTGGTAGCCTTACATTTGTACAATGCAACCTCTATAAGCTCCTCCCTTATATTCTCTCCCCCATTAGTAGCATAATTTCCTCCTGTTAGTAAAACGAAAATTGCCATGAAGATAAATACCAGCTTAACTTTCAACTTTTTTGTAACGTCTATTCACTTTTAATTTTTTTTATTTCCACCATATTTTCTGCCTGATATGATAGATGCCTTCCATATATTTTACTGCTCCTTCTGGTTTCTCTGGCATTTCTTTTTTTCCAAGCAAAACATTTACAGTATCATCAACAATACTTTCATTCACAAATCCCCATCCTATTTGTAACCATGGAGCTATGGAATTTACAGGAATATTTGCAGTCATCGCTCTTGTAATCTTTACCAAAATGTCAGGTTAAGGGCTAAGGCATTTTTAGGAAATCCTTCAATATAGCAGGAGGGATGCCTCGTCATATTCCATCTTCTAAAAACTTCATGATATGGATTTATACCGGTATCCAGTATAGCAACGACAACATGTGGCTTAGTTGCTGAATTGGCAAAACATGAAAAGTCCTTACTATCAAAACCTCATTCCTTATCATTTGTAATGTTTTTAATATCACAACTAAATAAACTTGGAAGAAAAAGCAATATGGCAACAAAAACGGTGATTTTCTGAGTCATGTTTATTAAATAATATAAATGTAAATAAATTTATTTGTTGGATGTTTTCAGATAATTCTTAAGTTTTCCTATTGCCTTCCCCCTGTGGGAATATTTATTTTTTTCTTTTGTTTCCATCTCTGCAAAAGTTTTTTTGCAGCCATTGGGGATAAAAATTGGGTCATAGCCAAATCCTCCTTTCCCTCTTTGTTCATTGGCAATTCTTCCATTGCATATTCCTTCAAAGAAATGTTCTTTTCCGTCATACAAAGCAATCAAGGAATGAAAGGATGCTTTTCTTTCTTCAACTCCTTGCATAATTTTTAAAATTCCCTCATTCCCTATGGTTTTGAAAACATATGAAGAATAAACCCCAGGAAATCCTTTCAATGCTTTGATGAATAAACCGGAATCTTCAATCATGAAAATTCCATCTATTTTTTTTGCAAGATATTGTAAACCATATAAAGCCACTTCTTTCAATGAATCTGCTTGTATCTCTGGATATTCCATGCTTATCCTTTCCATTTCATATTTATTCATTTCTTCCTGAAATTCCTTCCATTTTCCTTTATTGGTTGTGATGAAATAAATCATTCTCTCACCATATATCTTCCCCTCTTTTCTATTTCCTTTATTTTTTTTATTACTTCTTTCCAATCTGCATGCTTTTTATATCCTTTGCATACCCATTCAAAGAATTGCTCTTTGCTATGGGCTGCTTTCAATGCTTCCATTAACAAATGCATGTCAACTCCCTTTTTTTCTATATCATTGCTTTTTTCTCCCAAGCCGAAATCAATAAAATAAATTCTTTCATTCGCGAGTATTAAATTTGAAGTAGTAATATCTCCATGTATAATTCCATTTTCATGCAAAAAAGCAATGCTTTCACCAATTTTTTTGCACAATTCTTTTTGCACACTTTCATTCATGCTGTCTAAGCAGTCTTTAATGCGATTTCCTTTAACATATTGCATGGTTATTTCCATTTTTTTTAAATCTACATCATAAATGATAGGAACTGCCACTCCTGCCTTTCTTGCCTCCACCATCAACAATGCCTCTTTTTTTGTTCTCTGAGAGCGCAACTCCTCGTCAATTTCTTTTATCCTGTATGCTTTCTTTATCCTTCTCTTTATCACAACTTCTCTCCCCATGTAATTAGAGAGATAAATCTCAGCTTCAGCCCCCCTTTTTATTAATTTCTCCATGTTACCTCTACTTCATCCGTTCTAAAATTTTGCTTTACCGCTGATTCTTCAATTGGTATGGGCTTCATAAGCAATGCAGTCCATGCAATCATTGCACCATTGTCTACCAAAAATTCATTGGGAGGGCAGAAGAAGGATGCCCCTCTTTCTTCAGCCATTTTTTTTACCATTTGTTGTAACCTTTTATTGCATGCGACCCCTCCTCCAAGCAAAATTTCCTCCTTTTCAGTATGGGCCATAGCCCTTTCCGTAACCTCAGCCAGCATTGAAAAACAAGTCTCCTGCAAAGAATAGCATAAATCCTCCTTTCTTTCCTTTCCAACATGTTTTAATGCAGAGGTTAAAATTCCAGAAAAAGCAACATCCATTCCTTTAACTGAGTAAGGCAAAGGAATGTATTTTTTTCCTTCCTGCGCCATCTCTTCTATTTTCGGTCCTCCTGGAAATTTTATGCCCAGCTCCCTAGCAAATTTGTCCAAGCAATTCCCGATTCCTATGTCTAATGTCTCTCCAAAAACTCTGTATTTGCCACGCATAAAAGCAATAACCTGAGTATTGCCCCCTGAGACATATAACAAAACAGGGTCATTACAGTCTGTCAGCCCTCTTCCAATCTCCAAATGGGCTATGCAATGGTTTACTCCCACTAAAGGTTTTTTTAAATACAAAGATAAAGCTCTTGCAGCAGTAGCAGCAGTCCTTAAACAAGGGCCAAGCCCAGGTCCTTGGGAAAATGCAATGATGTCAATATCTTCCTTATCAATTCCCGCCTTTTCAATGCTTTTCTTTAGCAAGCTAATGAAATGAGATACATGATGATTTGCTGCCTCTCTCGGATGTATTCCTCCTTTAGAAGGCACATACATGCTTGAAACATTTGATAAAATTGTTTCATCTTCGACAATACCAACTCCAAGGGTGTGTGCAGTGCCTTCTATACCAAGGCATATCATTTTATAAGCTTTTTATCAATTCCGCAATCTCTTCTCTTTTTTCTTTCTCTGGCGGCAAAGTAATTGTTCCTTTCCATTTCTTTGAGCCGTCCATGGCATAGTATCCCCGGGATATAGAAACAAACTCATTCTCCCCTGCCTCACTAATTGCTTTTTTTCTCGCCACCTCAATAAAATTATTTTTCCCAAATTTTATTTCTTCTGCTTTAATTATCTCATATTCAACCATAGTTATCCATCAAAAATGTAATTTCATGACTTAAATCTTTTTATTGAAAATTGAGGACAAAAGCCGTTACCTTCTCCACTCTCTCATTTCCTGCTTCATCAACAGCAACAACCTTTATTTCATGGAATCCAAATGCAAATTCATTCCATTCCCAGGTGTATGGTGGTGTGGAATCCTTTCCTTTGTAGTCTCCATCTATGTAGAACTTCACCTCTTTTATTCCTGAAAGGGTGTCAGAAGCATCCGCTTCAATCTTTATCCCCTTGATAATAATCGGCGTTGGTGTAGGAATAATTTCTCTGCCAGCAATGTATAAATAATTGCCAGGCTTTTTTATTTTTAAGGTTGGAGAAGTTTTATCTATATTTATTTCCAGATTTCTCAACTTTTCTGGATTTCCCGCTCTGTCTATTGAGAAATATTCAATTAGGTACTTACCTTCTCCATTTATATCGAAAGGAGCAGAATAAGTAATATAATCCCCTCCATTTATTCTATAAAGCAATTTATCCACGCTGGAACGGTTATCTGCTGTGTTAAGAAATACGGTAACACTTCCTCTAAACCAATTGTTTTGCCCTGTGCCCTCCACGCTGCAATTTGTCCATGGTGGCGTGAAGTCGATTTTGAAGAGGAAAGTATGGCTATCTTCCGCATTTCCTTCATTATCAATGGAGTAATAATAGAAAGCATGACTTCCTTCCTTTTTCACTACTACCTCTGAATTATATTCTTTCCATGGATTTGTATCTAATTTGTACATTATTTTGTTTATATCTGATAAATCATCTTTAGCCACCAGTTTAATGGATATGCTGCTCACATACCATCCATTTTTTCCATTTGGACTGCTTGGAGTGGCAAAAAGTTTTGTTTTCGGGGGAGTTAAATCTATTAAAACATCATGTGAGGTACTATTGCTTTTTCCACTGTCATCAGTGACTGTAAGGGTAACTGAATACAAGCCTGTCTGGGTGTATGTATGAACGGTTTTATTTCCATACCCATTGCTTCCATCTCCAAAATTCCATGAGTAGTTTGTTATTACTCCATCATAATCAAAAGATAAAGAGGCATTGAAAGTGACTTCATTTTTATTTATTGAATAGGTGAAATAAGCAAATGGAGTTTCACTTACTACAACACTCAAAACAACATCGTCTGTACCACCATTATCATCTTTTACGGTTAGATGTACATTGTAAGTATTGCTGGAGGAAAAGGCATGATAGACTACTTCTCCATATCCATGGCTTCCGTCTCCGAAATCCCAAGTCCAGTTTGCAATGATGCCATCCGGGTCATAGGATGAAGAAGCATTGAATATTGTCATCTCTCCTGGTGAAGGGATAGCTGGAGCATAATTAAACAAAGCAACAGGAGGAATATTTGATACCATCATGGTCTCACTATAAACACCAGAAACACCCCCATCATCATCCTGTGCTCTTGTATAAACTCTTATAACATGATTTTTTTGTGCTAATTGCACAACAATATTATTAT
>Ga0164318_10008021_pt1 | contig 10248 bp, 7 predicted proteins | sample GuaBasSedimGuay9_FD_113734 | JGI IMG/M metagenome (GOLD analysis project Ga0164318, IMG submission 113734) | Subseafloor sediment microbial communities from Guaymas Basin, Gulf of California, Mexico - Guay9, Core 4571-4, 0-3 cm | ecosystem: Environmental > Aquatic > Marine > Hydrothermal vents >...
ACATAGCATACGCTACACCATCTACAATCTCCCAATCCCCTTCCCAATGTGCGTAGTCATCTTTTGTATAGTACTCTTGATAAGCTAGATTTGACATGTCGAATCCTTTTGTAGATTATAACATATATTAGGGTTACCCTAGTACACCATAATACCTAAAGCTTCGGATAAAGTCTCTTCAACTTTATCCATGCATCATCTGTCGTGAACTGCCAGTCAAGTCTATTCTTCTGATTATTTCTGCTTACGAATGTTTAGAGTTTATCGTGTACTAGAGCTAAAATTCAAAAGTTTTCAAGTCTCATTCAAAATATTAGTATTACTATTTAGCAACTATCATAGGGTTTTTTACGCTCTCTCAAATAGTAGTTCAACACAGTCTTTATTTTACTATTGTAATCTTTTATATTTATATCTTGGAATTTATTCTTTTCAATAATTGGATATATAATTATTGTATCATTTTCTGACAAATTATCAAAATCATTCCACCAATTTTCTACAGAACCGTTTGCTTCTTTGCAAAATATATTAAAATGATATTGATAATCTAATAATGTCAAAGCATACCTATTATCGCAATAGCTCATTTTTTTTAGTTTATTGAGAACTATGTCTTTTTCATAATGTAATCTATAAATAATAAATGGCTCAGGCATATATAAGATTTTATTAAAAGCTTCTGGACTTTCTCCAAAAGCTTTTTCAAAATAACTCATGCCTTTACCTATTTTTCCTTTTGTTGCATTGAGAACCGCCTGAACAGCTCTAATAAATTTTCTATTCCAATATTTTCCAATATATTCTCTATTTTTAGATTCTTCACCAAAAATTGGAATAAACTTCATAGGAAATGAGTAAATATCTACATTTAATCTTTCACATAAATCTACATTTATTCTCATTCTTTCGTATAGTTCTTGTGGCTTATCTTCAAAATTATAAAGCAAATAGTTTGATAAGGATTTTATATTATATTTAGCAGATAGTTCAATTGCCTCAATATACTTCTTTTTGTGTCGTAAGTCATCAAAAGCTATTCTGAGAGGCTTAATTGGAATTTGACTAAAAAGTTTTACTTTTTCCTCTGTTAGATACCTTGCATCTACACCTTGATTGAAGTCTACATATCTCTTTTTTGGAGCTTTATTTCTATATTTTTCATATATATCTTTGATATATGGATAGAGATTTATTAAATTTATTTTAGTTGTTGTTTCATATTTTAATACTTTAAATTCATCAAGTTTATTATAAAAAAATTGTTGATTTTCACCTTTTAATCTATTTAACATTTTTTGCAATAGATGATATGATTTTTTAATATAGGCACTATCATTAATGTCCCTATTTAAATTTTTAATTGCAATATCCAAATAATCTGGATCTTTATATGTTGCACCTTTATAAAATCCTGCTTCCTTAATCTCCTCAATAATTCTAGGAAACTCACTTGAAGCTAAAACATTATTATCTAAAAGTAATAGATTTCTCTGTTCTCCAAAGTTCTCATTTATATATTTAATATTATCAAGTAGTGAAATATAACTTTTATATTTAGGTTCAATCGTAGGGACTGCACAAAAAGCACACTTTCTTTTGCACCCTCTTGTCATATATCCATAGTATCCATTTGATTCAGGATATTGATAATCTATCTCGTCCAATATTGAATAATCCAAAGCCATCTCGTCAATAATCTGCACATTGTCATCTAATATTCCAGCTTTATCTAATAATCCTTGATGAGGTTTAATTCCTGTCTCATCTTCAATCTCCTTTGTCAAAACAGAAGCCATTACGCCACCTACCAAGATATCCTTTTCATCTTTTACTAGAAATTTAGCAAACTCTATCGTCTCTATAGTTATTTTCCAATAAAAAGTAAAAAGTGTCGTAATGCAAACTCTATCATATTTAGGATTATTTTTGTACTCTTTATTTTTATAATATTTACCATAATATTTTAAAACATCAAGTAACAAGGCATTATTGTCCTCTATATCCTTGAAAATATCATTTATCAATAGATGGCGACGAGTTTTAATATATTTTACTATATTCTCTTTTTTTAAAAACCAATCAACTGACTTATCAATATATCTAAGTTTTATTTCTAGTTCAAAATAAATATCTTCTAGTATTAAATCTTTTAAATCTCCTTTGTAGAATCGAACATTATCACCTAACTCTTTATGGTAGGTTGATAACTTCATCAGTCCTATGGGTGGATATTTATTTTTATAGTTTGGTTCCAATAGTAGTATATTTCTTTTCAAATTTATTTCCATAAATTATTATATGTATTTGTTGTCTTGAAGCAATCTACAGGACAAGTTAAATTATTATTTTCATCATTCAATGTATCAAGAGATAAGTTAATGAAGTCATTATTCTCAATCGTAATAAACTTATTAGATAAAAATTCTTTAATTTTGTTTATGGATACTTCACTATCGTTATTTTTAGTACCAAAAACTGTAAAATGTAACATCTTATGACCACTTATACCTTCGTATCTTATAGTAGGTAAAATATCTATCTCGAAATTGCTATTAGCAAAATGCTCACTGAGTGATTCTAAAACATATGTTCTTAAAAATCTTATATTTTTTTCTTTTGTATCTAATTGTCGTATATTATTTATGGATTTTAAATATTTTTGTATATCCTGGTCGGAACGATTTTTAATATACTCTGATAAATTATCCGATTTAAATTTAGCGTTAATTGTTAAAAATAGAATAAATCTTTGCACGCTACTATCTATTTCTGCTTGACCTTCCAATAAATTTTTAACAGCATCAAATTTATGAACCTCAACTATATCTCCATTCTCATTTAGAACTTCCCTTGGATATTTAATCTCATTGCAAAAATCTAAGTTATAGATATGAATAACATCATTTTGTATAAATTCTATATTCATATTATCTTTTCTATTGGTTAGCACTTCCTCCATATAGCCATCATAAACCTGAAAGTTATCAATCTTTTGCTGTCTCTCTAGCCCTTCAAGTTTTTGCTCAAGTCTTATTATCTCTTCTCTATCTTGTGACGGGTCGGACGGCTTTGGATACTCTCTACATTGAAAAGCAATAACTTCATTGATATAGTCTATCCACTCTAAAATATCTTCGGCTGCAGGGGATGGCAATCCAAGATAGACCAGCTTTATTTTTAAATTATCTGATATAAACTTTATAATCTCCTTACTCCATTTTGAGCGGATTAGTATTTTGGCTTCACTATTAAAAGTTTCAGTTGCCATTATTTATTATCCATTATATTTAATATATCATTTTTCAATTCAGTTATGAGATTATAGTAATGCACTTTTGTAGTTGAGGCTCTCTCTATAAATTTTTCATCCAAAAGATTATATATTGTTTCATTGTCGCTACCTAACTCTATATCTAAATCTTGCAGAAGCTCTATTAAGCTATTATACTCTTTCTCTTTTTGGACAATATTAGCGAAAGATAAATCTTTTGCTATCTCTTTTGTATGCTCTATTTTTTTCTCTATATAATTTTGTTTTTTCTCTTCTTCTTGTGTTTTTTTTATGCTACCTATTCTATCAGTGATATCGTCTAATAGCATTTCAATACTGTTTTTAATTAACTTAACTTCTTCTTTGTATTTTAAATCTTTTTCCAAAACTTTTCTATCAACAACACTATTGGTTATTCTTAACTTTTCATTTAAAGTAACTATGTACTCTAAAAGCTTAGTTGTGTTGTTCTCATATCTTGAAAACTCCATATTGATTTCTTTTACTTTAGCAGCAATATTTTCAATATCCTCAATTGCCTTAGAACTGTTTTGAAACTCATTTGATATTTGTGTATAATATGAGCCTATTGTTGTCAAGATATTATAGAATCTTATCCGTATATTTGTAAACTCAAAATCGTCTCTTGATGCATTTGGAAGTAGCTCTTTATTTGTAACAACGATCTCTCCTACATATCTATCAAAATGCGTATGTGAGTTAAAATATTTAACTACATTTTCTCTTCTGCCTATTGCAAAACCCTGTTTTCTGATCAAAAACCCTCTTAGACTTTTATCTTTTATTTTATTTCTTGTAGGATTTAAGCACCCCCAAGCAACACCTATAAAACCATCTTCATCTTTTATCTCTTGAAAATCAGGTTTTTGTGGTGTATTATTATGAAAGTCACTATTTTTATATGGTTTATATAGATCCTCCTGTCTGCTATTAACCTGTAGTTTTAAGTTAACTAAATCAAATTTTGAATTGTGTGTGTCGCAAATCTCTTGAATCTTATTTTCTATCTCTTCTCCCCACATAAAATTACTTTTATCAAAATGCAAAGGAATAGTATCTCTTAAATAGCTTGCAACTAAATCAAAATCTTGCAACTCTTTAGAGAAATTTTGTTCGATTTGATGCATCTCTATTCGTGTACCCTTTGTAGGAAAGTCTGATTTATCTAGTTCCTCTAAGTAAATATATTTTTCTAAAAGTGTTTGAAGATCAATTAGCTCGTCACCTGACAATTGATTATTAATTCTTTTTTCTTTCTGTTCTGTCAATACATCTTTCATAGCTTTGAAATCCATAAATAACTTATGCGGACTATCTGCATTAATTTTGCTATAGATTGTCAATGAATCACAAAGGTGATATGAACTATAAATTCCAATACCCATAAATCCTATATCATCTCCTGGCTTTTTATCGGATATACCTATTCTCAATGCTTTTCTCATTGTTTGATAATCCATACCCGTACCGTCATCTATAACTGTAATATTATTTTGTCTAATTTTAAGATTAATATTTTTGGAATCTGCATCTACAGCATTTTGAATATATTCTCTCAGAGCGTCTCTAGGGTCTTGATACATTCCTTTTGTTAAAATGGCAATTATCTCAGCGCCAATGTCAAATTTCGATAATTTCATAATTAATTTAACTCCTCTTGTATTTTCTGCTTTAAATTTTCTGACAAATCTTTTGATAAAACACCGTCAATAACGCCATAGATTTTACTTATCAGTTTTTGAGTTTTTTTATCATACTTAGCATACTCTTTTTGAGTTCTATAAGTAGGCTTTATATCCAATATTGTTTCCGTGTCTACAATATCTTCTAGAATTATCTCTGAGGATGTTCTGTTGATAATATTTAAAATATCATCATCGGCATCACTGCTAATTCTACCTAGTTTTTCTTTTGCTTTGTTTGCTTCTATCTTTTTCTTCTCTATCTCTTGTTCATATTTTTTTAACTCTTCTTTATTTTCAAAAATACCTTCCTCTTTCTTTTCATTAAACTCTTCTTGTATAGCATTATAACTTTTAATTTTTTTAGTTTCACTTCTAATTGACGAAGCTTTATAGTAGAGTTTATAAAGTTTATTATAAAAGATATTTTTAAGTTCTTTCTCAAACTCTTTATGTCTTTCATTCTCTGAGAAATAGTCTCTTCTTGCGTTTGGAATAAGCTCATCGTGAAAAGCATGAATTTCTCCAATAAAATAATTATTCCCTCTACCCTCCTTATGAAGTTTATTTAGTGTATTTTCTAAACCGATCTGGATATTGCCTTTTCTTAGCCTGAGTCCTCTAAAGATATTATTTTGTGTTAATGCACCTTCAAAGTTAGATACTCCATACCACCCCCAACATAAAATATTATTATTCGTATCATAGGTTTCAATAAAACTAATATCATAAATTTTATCAATTATTCTGTTATTTTTATCTTTAATATCTGAACCGTAAGCCTTGAAAATCTGCTCACCCTCTACATAGATATTATATTCATCTATGGTCAAATTAACTTTTTTTAACTCCTCTTCTATCGTGTTTTTATATATGAAATGGCTTTTCATTGGTAGTGGAGCAACCATTGACAGATACTCTCTTATGTTATTGATATCAAGTAGTTCATCATTTGTTACATTTTTTAGTACTACTTTAAAATAATGCTCCTCAGTGTTTTCATCTTCTACTTTCTCATTTATTATACTCTCTATAACAGTAGTGGCTTCTTCTTTGTGTTTTCTATCATTAATAATCTTCTTAAACTTCTTGGCATCCCAACTCATTATACTCTTTTGATTTTCACCTTTATATGATGTTTCAAAAATTAACTCTTCACAATATCCAAGACCTGCCAATCTTCCAATTCCTCTAAAACCTCTTTCATTAGACCGATCTTTATTTGATAAAGCAATATTTCCTAAAATCGAATAAACATCACTTGCTTTTACTCCTGTAGCATTATCATAAATCTCAACAGTTCTAGTAGATGGATTTATGCTTATATGTATTTCACCACTGTCTATACTAGTTAAAATATTTAACCTGACTGCTTGGTCAATTTGGTCGCAAGAGTTCTGTATGTATTCTCTATATATTGACCTATGATCTTCATACATTGAAGTTGTTAATGATTCAAGTACATCTTTGCCTACTTTGATATGTGGGTGTTGCATATTATTTATCCTACTTATAATTGTTTATATATTGGTTTTGGGAATTTTATATTTAAGAGTGATCTAAATATAGGATTTTGTATTACATACTCACCCTGTTTTAATCTTGTCATCATTCCTTTATAGACTTGTGGTACAAATCTATAATCACCTTTTGATATCTCAATCGCATTAGTTCTTCCATAAGCATGAGTCGAAGCATTGCCTTTGACTCTATCGTGAATTGAACTCTTGAACTGTTCTGCAGAAAAGAGTATTATACCCAATGAGCGACCTCTCTCAGCTATATCAATAATCTGTCTTAGGATAGGTGAACTCTTTGGCACATCTGTAGAAGCATACTTATTTAGCTCGTCTATAAAGATAACTATTTTATCGGGTATATCTTCTTCATTTCTATCATCATCAAATTGACCCAATTTGAGATCATAGATAGCTCTCATTACATCACCAAAAACAAAACCTTGCATATTTTCGTCTAATTTTGCTATATCTATAACCTTAATTTCATTTTTATCTATATTTTTGATAACATCTTGTAATCTTATCTCTTTATTTTGTTCTCTAATACCATTTGCAAAGATAGGGTTATTTAATGATTTGTTAATTACTCTTTTGAACTTTCTCCAACTTGATACAGTAATCTCTTTATCACTTCTATTATTGCCTGCCTTGCAATACTCATTTACTTCACTTTTAAACTTTCCCCACTCTTCTATGCTGCTAAAATTACCTTGACCAGAGATAATATAGTTAATGATTGAGTCCATAGTCTGTGCAGGGTCATCAATATTTGAGAAAAGTAAATCTAAATTATCTTTATCATATTCATAGGTATATTTATAGGAAAATGCTTTGTTTAACTCCTTTTGACTCTCTATATCATCTTTTGAGTGGTAAGTATTTGATATATTGTTTCGCTCATTTGGGTAATAATAATTTACATTTTGAAATGGCTCATCTGTCAATTCTAGCATTTTGTAAATTTCTTTATCTTTATCTTTTAGCTCTTCATTTATTTCATCAATAGCCAATAAATCTCTACCTTTAACATTTAGCATTACAAAAGCAACACTTTCTTTTTCTTTTTTTACATACTTTTCTTGAATAGCTTTCATTAGAAACATTGCATAAGAAGTTTTTGCAGCAAGTCCTGATATACCTGATATATTTAGGTGAGCTCCCTCTGGACCGATTAAGAAATGTGAATTTAAATTGACTGGCAAAGTTTTTTTGTTCTCTTCATCATATTCATACATCTCTAAATATCCACAAACTAAAGGATTTTTAATATCTTTTAATCCTAGTGCTTCTTCTATCTCATTTTCATTTGCAAAACTCACTAATGAACCATCTCTAACTGGAATATATAGATTTTTACTATTTCCAACCACTTTGGCTTTCACATAATTCATACCTACTCTGTGTGTATTTGAGCTATACTCTTCATCTCCAAAATCATTTGATATATAACTTGTAAGATAACTAGGTGTATCTGTGATATGAGAAATCTCTTCTATGACTCCAAATGTAATAGAGTCTCGTATATGGTTGACTTTTATCACATCAAAAGGACTTAAAATCCTATCAGGCTTAGTCCAAAAATAGAACTCATCAATTGTTGTTGGATTTTTTTCTGTTGCTGTTACTTTACCTATAATCGACACAATTTCTCCTAAAATAGATTGAGATAATAACTATCACTCAAATATCTTGATTTTATATATCTTTCCGTTAAATGTACTGGATAGAGATGATTTGCCCATCTTTTATCACTACCATAGCAGACTGGATTTCTCTCATTTATGAGATGTGCAGAGATATTATTGATCTCTGAACTATCAAGACCATTTTCGTTTTCATCATCAGTTACTAAAATTTTTTCAACTTTAATGATACCCTCAAATGGACTAGCACTGTATTTTACATCTCTAATTCTAATATACCAAATAGAAAAATTTACATCACCTACCATTCCTGTATGATGTTTGATTGCCGGTGTTCTGTGATAAAGCTTCAAATCAGCCAAAAGTGAAGCATTAGGCTTGCCTCTTTTGTCTACCATTAAGTCAGGATTAAACTGCTTAGAGATACCAACAACATGTCTATAATTATTTTTAATCTTAGCTAGTTCTCTAAAGTCTCCTGTTCTCATAACTTTATATTCCAATGAGCCATCTTTTATCAAAAAAGCATTTGTATTTAAAAGTTTTTTGGTTGTTAAATCAGAGACTACTATTTTTTCTAACTCAATCATCTCATCTTGAATTTTTGCAACAGCTAAATTTTCATACTTATCATCATCTTTACTTTTTGAATATGGAAGTATTTTGTTAAATTTTATATTCATTTTCTTTAGTTTATCCAAGTTGTTTACTTTGGTTAATAAATTATTAAAATATAGATTTGATTTTTGTCCACTTGCATTTGCCATGCTTGGCATAGATATAACATTATGCATCTCAATAATATTTTTTTTAAAATTATCAAGGTCTAATCTCTGACAACAGGCAACCCCAATTTGACCCGCTACAATTGGATATATCTTATTGTTATAAGCAACATCATCCACTTTATAGGTTCGCCTTGAACCATCTAAAAAATATCTGAATAATGGAGGTATATTTTGTTTTTGTAAATTTAAAGCATCTGCCACTAAAGCTATAGATGCTTTTGGTGGATTTGTCTCGCCACTCTCTTTGACAGTCCAACTTTTTTGGTGAGAATCGTCATAATCTATTTTGGCTCTTTCTTCATTTTCAAAACAAAATTTATTAGAACCATAGCTTTTACTTGCTCCTGTCTCTATTTCTAAAAATGATAATATTGTCTCTTTGTTATTCATCTTCAAATTATACCTTAATGCTCTTATGGCTGTAATTCATTTTGCACCTCTCCTCTCTATGTCATCTATAAAATACTCCTTAACCCCAATATACTCTATTGTTTCTGCTAGGAAAGCCCTAAAAGGTGTCAGTCGTGGGCTTTGCAGTTTAGCTCAATTTTAAAAATAAGAGGTCAAAAAATAAGAGGCAAGAACTACAACCAAGCATCTACAAGGTATACTTCTCAGTATAAATTTTAGAGACAGGTGACGAAACCAAACTTTTAGTAAAATAATCATATACACTAGAATGCATCCACAATACAAACATCGCCAACTCAAGTAAAAACAAGCTATGATACTTTTTGCATAGGCAGGGTATCCCAGTCAAAAGAGTACGATATGGAAATTTGTCTCGTTCTCACTTGCTCCTGCGCAATACCAATGAATTAAGCACGATAGGGGTCATGTGTTGCAAAATCAACTCACAAAGTGGATGGATTTTCGACACTTGAACCTTGGTCGAGTCGTTACTATGTCTTAGCCGAGGTCAGGTGATTCATGATGCATTCGCTACGCTTCACGCTTCACGCATCACAAATCACCAGACCCCTAATAGCATCCAATTGTCTCGCTATTTTCATATTGATAAACTGGTGAGTTACCATAGGGGATGGTGACATAGCATACGCTACACCATCCACAATCTCCCAATCCCCCTCCCAATGTATGTAGTCATCTTTTGTATAGTACTCTTGATAAGCTAGACTTGACATGTCGAATCCTTTTGTAGATTATAGCACATATAGTATGTAGTTTTAATCTTCTTAAGTGCCTAACTAAAATTAATGTCATATTTCACCCCAAATCCATTTAGCAGTTTTTGCACATGTTCCCAGAGTGTTTCAAAAGATGCAAAAGCTTTTACATCAAACCATCTATATTTCATCT
>Ga0164318_10008022_pt1 | contig 10247 bp, 6 predicted proteins | sample GuaBasSedimGuay9_FD_113734 | JGI IMG/M metagenome (GOLD analysis project Ga0164318, IMG submission 113734) | Subseafloor sediment microbial communities from Guaymas Basin, Gulf of California, Mexico - Guay9, Core 4571-4, 0-3 cm | ecosystem: Environmental > Aquatic > Marine > Hydrothermal vents >...
ATTGTTAAATTTTCCTCTATAACTCTTTTTTTCCCTCTATCTTTTTCAATTAATAAAACGGGTTCTGCACCTCTTGACGCTGCTTCAATTCCAACAACCCCGGATCCCGCAAATAGATCCAGAAAAGATTCCCCCTCAAGATTTCCCAAAATTGAAAAAAGAGATTCTCTCCTCCTATCCATCGATGGCCTAATTTCTCCAGGAGGACATTTTACTATACGCCCCCCATACAAACCGCCTGTTACGCGCATAAAATTATTTTCTCCAGATTCGATATATCTACATCAATGTACAGACGCCCGTACAAAAATGATATTCCGTACAGACGCCCGTACAAAAATGATATTCCGTACAGACGCCCGTACAAAAATGATATTCCGTACAGACGCCCAATTTGGGCGTCTCTACAGGAAATCATTTTTGTTTCAAACAACACATACCTATTCATTTTCAACAGCTCCTTTAAAAGGCTCACATTTTTTAAAAACTTCCCTAATAACTGTATGTTCCGGTTTTAAAAATCCAGGATCAGTTTCAAGAATTTCAAATGCATCTGCTCGTGCCGCCTCGAGAATTTTAAAATCTCTTATAAGATCTGCATAGGTTAAATTTAAAAAACCTGATTGTTTATTTCCAGCTAATTCTCCAGGACCTCGTAATTTAAGATCCTCTTCTGATATAGAAAACCCATCATTATACTTCATCATTGTTTTTAATCTTATTTTTCCAATTTCACTAATCTCTTTTGTGTAAATAAGGAAAGCATAAGACTGTTCCTTCCCTCGTCCTACCCTTCCTCTTAGCTGGTGAAGGCCAGAGAGCCCAAAATATTCCGCATGTTCAATTACCATACATGTAGCATTTGCTATATCAACTCCGACTTCAACAACACTTGTAGATATTAAAATATTTATTTTTCCTGTAGTAAAGTTTTTCATTGTTCTGCTTTTTTCTTCTTCAGGTAATTGGGAATGTATCAGTCCCAGTTTGAATTTTGGGAAAATTTCTTCCCTAAGGTATTCAAACATATCTTCTGCATTTTTTATATTATCGGATAAATCACTTTTTTGAATTCGGGGATATACAAAATATGCCTGATGTCCTTTTAAAATTTCCTGTGCAACTGCCTCATATACTTTTTTTTCATTATCCATAACAGATAGGTGTGTTTTAACAGGTTTTCTTCCTAAGGGCATTGTTTTAATTGTAGATACATCCATATCTCCAAAGAGTGTTAATGTAAGAGTTCTTGGAATTGGTGTTGCTGTCATTAGAAGGAGATCTGGTGTGTCTCCTTTGTTAAGTAAAGTCATTCGTTGCAAAACCCCAAATTTATGCTGCTCATCAACTATTACATACTGTAAATTCCTGAACTCAACATTTCCTGAAAAAAGTGCATGAGTTCCAATAATTAGATCAATTTCCCCTTTTGCGAGTGCAGACAGTAGTGGTTTTCGTTGAGTGTTTTTAACATTACCGCTTAAAAATGCAAGATGTATACCTAATGGTTCCATCAGTTTTGCTGCATTTTCAGCATGTTGTTTTGCCAGTAGTTCGGTTGGGGCCATGAATGCTACCTGGCCATGGGATTCAATAATTCTTAAAGCTGATATAAATGCCACTAATGTTTTTCCACTTCCAACATCACCCTGTAGTAATCTTGTCATGGGACTATCTGATTCCATATCTATTTTTATTTCTTCCAGAACTTTTTCCTGATCTACTGTAAGTTTAAATGGTAAATTATTTTTAAGCAGTTTAGCCATTTTATATTTACTATCTGTTATTTGCCTGGGATTGTTTCTTCTGCTTTTAGATTTCCTTCCCACGGTAAGCTGGAGATAAAATAATTCTTCATAACGTAATATTTTTTCTGCTAAACTAATTGCATTTATAGATTCCGGAAAGTGAATATTTTTTATCGCATATTTTCTTTCTATAAAATTATATTTTTTAATAAGGTATTCAGGAAGTTGGTTTTTAGTATATCGTGCAAGTTCTTTAATAGCTTCAGATATTGCTCTTCTTAGTATTCCCTGGTTTAGTTTGCCACTTAGTGGATATATTGGAATTATTTTATTAAAATTAATTGGGTTATTGGAAAACTCTTCAATCTCAAATGTGGAAGTTTGCAGATTGTTAAATTTATATTCAAATGTAGCATATAAAAAAAACTTTTTTCCTATTATTAATTTTTGCTTTAAAAAATTTCTTCCAAAGCATAATAAAACTGCACTGGAGGTTTCATCTTTTAAATGTACTTTAAGTGTTTTATTAGCTCCAAAACCCAAATAATCATGATCTGTAACTTCTACAATAGTATTTACCGGGCCTTTTCTATAATTTGAAAGAGTAACAATATCTTGCCGGTTCTCATAAGTTCTTGGAATATGTTTTAGCAAATCTGAAATATTATTTATATCAATAGCAGCAAGTGATTTAGATGTTTCCTTTCCTATTCCTTTTAAAAGTGTTACTTTCTGTTTTAGCTCATCTGCGTACATTTTAAAATGAAAGGTTGCCCAGGAGATTTATTAAATAATTTGTAAAAGCATTCCCGCTAATCAGAAGAGCTATAAGACTAAATCCAGTTACAGTAAGACATGTTGTATATGTAATATTCTTATTCTTGAATATTTTGTAGTAAACAAAATTTGTAACAGGAGATATAATTGTTTCTATTGTTGTCATTAAAGGTGATTGTCTTGTTGCATTCAGCATACCTGTAACAAGTCGTATTAAAGTAAGAACAATAAAAAATGTTAAAAGAAAATTAATTGCAGACCAGGCTGCACCTAAAATAATTGCAAGTATCAATCCTACAGTTATCGATCCATAGCTTGAAATTGTATTCAAAACATTTAATACAATTACCAGTAGTAGTATTCCTGCAATAGAAGAAAAATCCATCATACCAAATTTTAAAAATGAAAATTTCTTAAAATAATTAAGATATGGATCGGTAATAGAAGTTAATATTTCATAGGGCCTTCCATAGTCTGCAGAACTGAACCAGGTAATTATTATTCGTAAAAAAAGAAGTAGCATGTATCCTGATAATAGTCCTGTTGTAACTCTCAATAATAAATCCATATAATTTAATTCCTTTATTTTATGATACCCATACTTCTTCTATATTGGGATATGTTTCTATCTCTTTTAGAGTATTTTCTGATGCGCCCATTGTAATTTGTCCGGATACTTTGATAATTGTATCACTATTACTTATCCCTGATACAAGGTGAAGATAAACTGATGAATTACCCTGATTATCAATTAAAAAGGATCTAAGAGTAATTAGATCATCCTCATTGAAATTTTTACCCATTTTAATATGTACTTCGGAATTAGCCGATTCTTTCATCTCTTCAGGCCTAAGAACTTCATCAACAAGTAATTTGGGATCACCTCTGGAGGCATCAATTTTTCCCACAAACCCAACAATAGAATCTACACCTAAATATATATTTTTTTCTTCCCAAATTTTAGGGAAAAGTATTAATTCAATTGATCCTTCAAAGTCTTCAATTTGGAGAAAGGCCATCTGCTGACCTCTTTTAGTTGTAATTACCCTTGAATTTGTAATTGTCCCCATAACTGTATACTTTCTGTCAGGCATCGCTTTTTCAGAATGCTTTAGGCTTAGGGTTACACTTTTCTGCCATATTTGTTTGTACTTATCCATTGGATGACCGGAAAAATAATATCCCAATAATTCTTTTTCATTATTTAGTAATTCAAGAACAGGAAGTTCTTCTATTTTCTCCATCTCAAAGGAAGGTAAAGCTGATTCATCATTACTATCAAAAAGAGATGTTTGCCCAAACATAGACTGGGCTTTGATTTTTGTAACAAAATCAAGAGCCTTCTCCATGTTTTGAATTAGAGTTGCTCTATTGTCTTGAAAAGAATCAAAAGCGCCACAATTTATAAGTGATTCCAAAACCTTTCGATTAACACTTTTTAAATCTACCTTTTCAAGAAAATCAAAAAAGGATGTATAATCTCCATTTTCTTTTCTTGCTTTAATTATCTCTTCGACAGCAGCAGCTCCGACATTTTTTACTCCTACCAGGCCATAAATAATATCTCCATTGGCAACTGCAAAATTTTTATACGATAGATTTATATTTGGAGGCAATATATTAAGACCCATACTTTTAGTTTCGTTAATATATAGTGTCATTTTATCGGGTGTATTAATTTCATTTGTCAGGTTTGCCGCCATGAATTCAGCAGGATAATTGGCTTTTAAATATGCTGTTTTGTAGGCAATAACAGAATATGCTGCTGCATGGGATTTATTAAACCCATAACCTGCAAAAGGAACAAGCATTTCAAATATATCTTCAGCTTTTTTTGTAGTGAATCCTTTTTTAACAGCCCCTTCTATGAACTCAATTTTCATTCTGTCCATTTCTTTGATTTTTTTCTTACCCATTGCCCGTCGAAGAATATCTGCTTTACCAAGTGAAAAGCCGCCAATAATTTGGGCAACCTTCATTACTTGTTCCTGATACACAATTACTCCATAGGTTGGCTGAAGTGTCTCTATCAGACTTTTGTCAGGGTAAACAATGGCCTGTTTACCGGATTTACTGTCAATAAACTGGGGAATGTACTGCATAGGTCCTGGTCTGTACAGGGCATTAAGAGCAATAAGATCTTCTATTGAATCTGGTTTTGCCTGCTTTAATATTCCCTGCATTCCAGAACTTTCAAATTGAAAAACACCAACACTTTTACCATTTCCCAATAGTTTGAAAGTAGGTGCATCCACTTCCGGAATATCCTCAGTAGAGAAATCTGTTATAGTTCTTTTTATAAGAGTTTCAGTATTTTTAATAAGGGTTAGTGTTTTTAGCCCCAAAAAATCCATTTTAACAAGACCACAGTCTTCTAATAGATCCATTGTATACTGAGTAGATATGGAACCTGTCTTTGAATCTCTGTACAGCGGTACATAGTCAGTTAAAATACTTTTTCCAATTACTACACCTGCAGCATGGGTTGAGGCATGTCTTGATAATCCCTCGAGGCGTTTCCCTGTATCAACAAGTTCTTTAAACTTATCACCTCGTTGTTCGATCTCTTTCAGCTTGGGTTCCAGGTCTATTGCTTTTTGAAGAGTCATTTTGGGATCTGAAGGAATAAGTTTAGAAATCTGATCTGATTCTGCATATGGAAAATCCAAAACTCTTGCAACATCTCTAATGACAGCTTTTGCTTTTAACGTTCCAAAAGTTATTATTTGACCTACTCTGTCCTTTCCATATTTTCTGGTAACGTAATCTATTACTTCCTGTCGTCTTTCAAAGCAAAAATCTATATCAAAGTCAGGCATTGAAACTCGTTCAGGATTTAAAAAGCGTTCAAATATTAAACCATATTTAAGTGGATCAATATCTGTAATCATCAGTGCAAAGGCAACTATGGATCCTGCACCTGAACCACGCCCTGGTCCAACAGGTATATCATTTTCTCTTGCATAATGGATAAAATCCCAGACTATTAAAAAATATCCGGTAAAACCCATCTCAATTATAATATCCAGTTCATATTTTGCACGAATTTTCATTTCTTCTGTAATTTCAGGATATCTTTTAACTAGTCCTTCCTGGGTTAACGCTCTAAGATAATCGTCAGGTGTTTCAAATTCATCAGGTATTTCATAATCCGGAAGTAAAGGGCCTGGTAAATTAATTTCAAGATTACAGCTTTCGGCCAATTTTACTGTATTTGTAAGAGCTTCAGGTGTTTCCTTAAATATCTCAAACATCTCTTCTTTTGTTTTCATATAAAAATTAGAGCTGGAGAATTTCATTCTCTTTTCTTCGTGTTTCTTTCTGTTTGTTCCTATACAAATTAGTATGTCCTGAGCATTTGCATCCTCTCGGTCAAGATAGTGAATATCGTTGGTTGCTATTAAAGGAATACCTGTTTCTTTAGAAAGAACTATCATTTTTTCATTTACAATTTTTTGTTCAGGAATCCCATGATCCTGTAATTCCAGATAAAAATTATCTTTTCCAAATATATTCTGATAAAGTTCAGCTTTTTTCTTTGCATCCTCAAATTGATTATCCAGGAGTTTTCGGGGGATATATCCTGCCAGGCATGCAGATGTACATATAAGATTTGAACTGTATTGGGTAAGAAGTTCATCATCAATTCTGGGTTTGTAATAGAATCCTTCAGTATAGGCTTTTGACGCAAGTATCATAAGGTTTTTATAACCATCATAGTTTTTTGCCAGAAGAATTAAATGGTTTGCTTTACTTTTTTTATCATTTCCAGATTTAATACTTCGATTTCCAGGAGCCACATAAAATTCACACCCTACTATAGGATTTATATCATTAGCTTTGCATTCTCTATAGAAATGGAGGGCACCAAACATATTCCCATGGTCAGTAATAGCCAAATGTTTCATGCCAAGGCTTTTGGCTTTTGCCACCATTTTTTTGATAGAGGCAGCGCCATCAAGAAGAGAATAATCAGTATGGTTGTGAAGGTGTATAAAATCGGGTGCTTCAGTCATTATAAATGAATATAAACTTTTAATACTGCTTCTGTAAACCTTTTAAGGGAGTAGTTCTTTAAGTATCCAATAAAAAAATCTTATTGTCCTGTCTCTTTGAAATGGTGATAACTCCATAGTTTGGCTTTTTAACCATTCCTTATATTTTTCCATTACAGATGTAGATTCTTTTACACTTAATGGCAGTTTTTTACCTATTAAAAGTGATTCCATCTCAATATTTCTAACAGTATGTTTTCCTGCATTACCAATAGCCATACGGTAGTTATTTATTATTCCTTTTTGAATTTCTGCCAATACACAAAACGATATAGCATGCCCTGCATCAGAAAAAGGATTTCCGTCACTTTTAAAAAGTTCCCAATTCCAGTTTCCAAAAGGAATTCTAATTCTTGTTAGGATTTCAGTATTTTTTAATTGGATTTCCCCATTTTTATTGAAAAATCTATTTAATTGTATCCACCTTGATCCTCCTGCTTTTTTCAATTCAAGACTGACATCCATTAAAATCATAACACTAAATAGATTTAATCTTATATCCGGCATGCATAGGTGGCCCCCAAGAGTAGCCATATTTCTAATAGTAGAAGGCTTAATAAGTTTCATTGCCTGAGCAAGAGCATTTGGAAGAACATGCTGACCTACATTGAGGATTTTATTAATTGAAGCTCCTGCGCCTATTTCCAGATAACGTTCTGTTCTTCGAATTTTTTTTAATTCCATAATTTTGGAAATTTGAATGATATTACCCGGAAGAACAGGAATCTTTCTTTTTTGCTTCCCCATTAATCCTGTTCCCCCAGACCAAATTACTGCATCTGGATTCTGGTTTTTTATAGTCAATAATTCGTTAAGGGTAGAAGGGGAAAAAATATGACTATATATTCCTTGCACGTCTTCGCCTCCTGCGATAGAAAGCTCCGGTTTTTACAGCTTTAATGAGTGTTGAATTATCTGTACAGGAACAGTTTATACCCTCAAATGCTTCCATAATTTGATTTTCATCAGGATCACTATAGTTTTCAAGAATTGAATGAATTGTCATAATTTTTCCTGGGCGGCAAAAGTCACATGGAAAGTATTCCTCATCTTCAAATCCACTGATAATATCATCTATTTCAACAGACTTAGACAACCCTTCATAGCTTACTATTTCTGCATCTCTTGCCTGAAAAACTGGTATGAGACATGATGCTACAAGGTCTCCATTGAAAAATATGGAGCATCCTCTGCACACTCCTTTATAACAACTTGTACGGAGGCTCTGAATTTTTGCAGAAGTTTTAAGAAGATCAACCAATCTTGTTTCTGCAACAGAGTCAAATTCTACAATTTTCCCATTTAAGGTGAATTTAATTTTCACAATTTCTCCTTAGGTCGCCATGTTTTTGAAAATTATTTCTGGTGTTATAGGAATTGAAGAAAAATGCATTCCACTGGCCTGGGATATAGCCTGAGCAAAAGCAGAAGGTATAATTATATCCGGTAATTGTGAAATACCCCCACTGGATCGTTTTGAATCTGTAATGAAATCTATATTTATTTTTGGTAGATTTATTTTATCTGTTTCGCCTGCATCATCCAGTGATAATTGGGGGTATAAAAAACCTGATCCTCCTGCAGCCCAATTCAATGTTTCATATATTTCAGCTTCTCCTGCCGAACGGGCTGCTCTAAGATCGTATATTCTTCCTATATCAAAGATTGTCCATATCCCTTTTATAACAGGTCTTAGAAATACTGGATTAAGTTCTATTTCCACTACTGCTGCACCCCATGATAAAGCGTTGAATGGCATTCCTTTAAGTTTATCTGCATCCCAAATATCTTTACCCGGAGATTTAAAACTACGTTTCTCGATTATTGGCAGCGGCTTATGAAATCTGTGTTTTTTTATACCTATGCAGCACCTTTCTACAAGATTTGTCATAATACTTAGATCGTTGGATAAAAAGGATGGGCCTGAATTTGGAAGAATAGTGGTATTTCCCTTTACAATTTCAATAGAGCTGCTTGTAAGTCCAAGTATTCTCCCTGCCGTTTCTTTCCATATATTCCCAGGAGTGGTTCCATTTGAACTACTTGAAATATATAATTTATCATTTTGATCCAGCCGGACTTCCATTGAGTAAGCTTCTCTATTTTCTCTTTTTCTGGTAAATCCATTCCCTGCATACCCTATTGAAATCCCAATTCCCCTTAATAGTTCCTGTTTTTCAAGTTTTTTGTTCTGGCGTTTATTTAAAAGGTCATAGGCAGAATATTTTCTGTAAAAATCAGATTTTTCACTTATCCGGATTAACAGATCTCTTTGAGAAATTTGTTTAAGAATTCCTCCTGTTGGTAGTTTTAGATTTATTTTTGGGAGATATTCTAATCTTAAGTCCACAGGGTTCATTTCTTTTTGTTTCGCAATTTTTGAAAAATGAGTTTCAGCAGAGAATACACCCATACCAATTCCACAACCTTTAAATACATTCATTGGTGGTAATGATGTACGAATTGCCTTTGCCTTTATTCTTAAATTGGTAATAGAATAGATAGAAGCTGCACCTAAAATAATTTGGCTTAAAATTTCGTCAGTAAATAATGGGTAGGCTCCGGTATCAACACATATTTCAATATCTTCAGCTATAATTTTTCCTGATTTATTAATTGCAGATTTTCGATGAATTTTTACCTGGGGCCTTTTTATACTGAATTTGAGTATTTGAGAAGGCTCAGCTACAATTCTGACTTGTTTACCTGATTTTATCGCTAAAACTGCAGCCAGGGTAGAGTAAATTGATGGTAAAATTAGTTTTTCATCATATGTATGATGGTATGGTTCTATATTTACGATGATCTCTTTTTTAGGTATTCCACATACATCAGATACAGATTTTTGTACATGGAATGGCCATTGTGAAGCAGTAGTTATTTCCAATAAATTATTTTTATACTTTGCAACTGCCCCCATTGGATATGTTATTGGTAGAGTCTGTACTGATGTTGTATAATTACCTTTTATAATTGTATTTGCATCTTTAAATTTACTTTCTACAGTTCCTCTAATAAATTTTTTTATACCGGAAATTTGATCATCATGATAATTTTCGAAACTGAGGAAAGAATAATCAGTATCATATTCAATAATAACATTGTTGCAAATATTTAGAACTGTAGTTTCGTCGGGACCGCAAATTGCAAGTATCGGTTCTCCTTCATAATTAATAGTGTCTGTGCATAATAGAGGCATCTTCTCTGAAAAAACACTTATAATATTGAGTCCTGGAAGATCATTTCCTGTAATACTAAAATAGCCCTTTGGCAAGTCGGGTATTGAAATAGAAGATATTGTTCCTCTAGGTATTGATGATCTAATTAGATGTGCAAATAGCATTTTTCTGGTGTTAATATCATCCAGAAATATGTAATCTTTTGCCATCAGCTAGTTCTCCTGTACTTTAACCCTGTATCTATTACTGCAGTAATTATTCTTTTAAGCTGGTTCTCTGTTAAATCGGGATAAATTGGCAAACTGAAAACAGTGTTGTATACCTTTAATGTTTCGGGATAATCATCTTCCTTGTAACCATATTTATTTTTGTAGTAGGGCATTATATGGAGTGGAATAAAATGTACAGAGATTCCAACTCCTTTGCTGATAATTTCTTTAATAAAATCGTTTCTGTTAACTGTTAATTTTTCCGGTACAATTCTGGGC
>Ga0164318_10008024_pt1 | contig 10247 bp, 10 predicted proteins | sample GuaBasSedimGuay9_FD_113734 | JGI IMG/M metagenome (GOLD analysis project Ga0164318, IMG submission 113734) | Subseafloor sediment microbial communities from Guaymas Basin, Gulf of California, Mexico - Guay9, Core 4571-4, 0-3 cm | ecosystem: Environmental > Aquatic > Marine > Hydrothermal vents...
CTATCGACATAATCGGGGATACCATTGGCAGGAAAATTATCGACATCCGCAAGGTATACGGCATCATCACCGACGGTTGAATAGTGAACTTTGAAGAAGCCACCCGGCGTGTCATAGGTTTGTTCATCTGTGAGCGGGGGGCGGGCAAAAACCTGAACCCCCAGTGCTTTCATCAGGCCGTCATCGAGTTTATCGCGGTTGAGCATGAAATCGGCAATGGCTGATGTACCACACTTAATTGGGACCGGCTTGCCATTTTCGTCAGTCAGTACCTGCCCCGGGCGTTCATCGAGCTGACCAGTGACATACATGAAGTTCTCAATAATCTCGCGCTGACGCTCCGGAGAGATGGCGTTGACTGATGCAACCCAAATCAAGCTTATTAATAAGACAATAAACAAAATGCGAAAGTTTCTCACGCTTTTTCCTCTCGTTGTCGGGTATGCTGCCGGAGTGGGGTCATTAACTCTTCCGGCACATGTTGCGACCCGATTTCACCATACCTGCCTTCCCGCCCGTGGGAATCGGAGCCTCCGGTCATTACTAAACGAAAGCGCTCGGCCAGATGTTTGAATTGATCGATATGTTTTTGCTTGTGAGCTGGATGATAGACCTCTATTCCATCCAACCCCAAACCTACCAGCATTTCAAGGTGCTGATATGTATCCTCTATTACCGGATGGGCTAGTACAACAACTCCTCCAGCGTCATGAATAAGCGAGAGGGCTTGTTCGGGAGTGAAGTTTTTCTTGGGAACAAAAGCCGGTTTGCCATTGCCGATGTATTTATCAAAAGCCAATTGATAACTCGCCACCGTGCCTTTGCTGTGCATGGTAGCAGCAATGTGGGGTCGTCCAATGGCAGCATTTCCGGCGGTTTGGATAACTTCATCAAAGGTGATATCTATTTTCATATCATTTAACTTTTTTACTATATTTCCGGCTCTTTGGTTCCGATACTCGCAAAACTCTTCCAGAGTCTCTTTCAGCGGCTTGTAGTTTGGATCGAAAAAGTAAGCCAGCAAATGAAGATCGGAATCGCCGCTGGTAACTGACAACTCTAAACCAGGGATCAGTTCCGGATCGTCTTCTGTTGCCAGATCGCGGGCAGTTTCATATCCGCGAATGGTATCGTGATCTGTTATTGAAAAAGCGGTCAGATCCTTGCGCCGAGCAATCTCAAGCACTTCCGATGGGGAAAAGACTCCATCAGAACAATTCGTATGAATGTGCAGGTCTACAAAACGCCTCATCTACAACTTGCTCTCAACCATCTCACGGATGGCTTTGTCGGTCAACCGCGCCTCTTTCGTAATTGTCTCTACCTCTGTCTTGAGTTTAGCTACAAACTCCTTATCATTAACCGAAGTCAGGTTAATGCGAACATTATAGCCGGCTCCCTCTATAGCTGCCATGCCCATCAATCCGGCTACACCGGCATCGGTTATTGAGTTCTCATTGCCCTTTTGGGCAACAGTACGGGCGAGTGCCACAACTTCCAATGATTTCTTCATGACGGTCAATGGTACCAGCGCAGCTTCTTTGTTGGCCTCTTCGATTGCCTTATCGCGCGCTGTTATTTGTTCGTCGGTGCCTTTGGGTAGTTTGAAACTTTCCATTACTTTGTTAAAGGCTTCCATATCAGTTGTGATGAGTGTCTCAAGTTCACCACGAAGGACATCGGCTTTATCTCGAACATCAGACAGCTCTTCCTTGACATCCTTATACTGTTTCTTCCCTACTGTGAGTCTGGCAACCATAGCTGATAATGCACCAGCCAGAGCTCCAGCCGAAGCCGCTACCGAGCCACCACCCGGAGCGGGCGATGAAGAAGCTACTTCATCATAAAAAGTCTCGGTTACCTTTGCTGAACTACTGACCGAGGTTAATTTCTCCTCCAGAACCTGAGCCTTGGTGAAATTTTCCAGTCTCAGATAGAAATCAGATACAGCCAACATGGCATCATTGGGAACCAGTCCAATAATCTCGGAAGATGTCACAGCCACACCGTAACGGGCAGCCTCAGATTTAATTGTTTCAAAGACTCTGAAAATTGGTGTCCTTGGATAGTTGACAAGGTTCATCGATATCTGTACCTGGTTACGTTCCTTGATCTCGAAACCGAGAGCTTTTACATAACGGTACCCACCTTTTAGCGACCGGATAGCATCAGCAACTTTATCGGCGATATCCTTATTGTTCGTCCCCAGATAGACATTATAAGCCACCAATGGAAAACGAACGCCAATGGCAGTTGCTCCGGCTTTTAGATTCATCTTGTTTGGACCGTAATCCGGTTTGCGAGAGGGGTCGGTTCCGATGGCTTTACTCATTCCTTCATATTCGCCAGTACGAACTTTGGCCAGATTGCGCCGCTTTGGTGTCGAAGCAGCATCCTCATAAAGATAGACAGGAATCTGTAATTCATCACCGACGCGCTTACCGAGTTGGTTAGCCAACTCGATAGCGTCATCAATTTCCATGTCCTGAATTGGAATAAAGGGGCAAACATCGCAAGCTCCCATGCGTGGATGCTCCCCAGAGTGAGTGGTCATGTCGATTAGTTCAGCAGCTTTCTTGTAACCTTCAAAAGCGGCATCGACAGCCAGAGACGGATGGCAAACAAAGGTCACAACCGCACGGTTGTGGTCATAATCCATTTCTTTGTCAAGAAGCGCTACCCCCTCGATAGAAGTAATTGCGTTACAGATGGCGTCGATAACTTCAGGGCGACGTCCTTCAGAAAAATTTGGTACACATTCAACCAGCTTAGCCATAGAAAACTCCGATATTCTGTTTCATTTACACACACGTCGAAGACCCCATGCCAGCAGCGGCACCATAATTTCGTGATGACCGACAAAGTTGAACCCTCGTCCAATTTTATATGTTGGACGATTAACCACATTTTCTATCGGACGATAGTGAGTGATCATATCAAAATTGGCGGTCGTCAAATGACCGGCCTTACCGGCTATGTTGCGCGCTACAGTCAACGCCTTCAGAAAAACTTCAGGTAATATAACTGCTGAGCCTATATTTGCAACTACTCCCCCATCATCAATTTCACGGCAGATAGAACACATAGTGCGAAAATCCAGGTGAGAGGCTGCTGCCACTGCGGCAGCATCAAATTCAGGGTGCTGAGCCACGATGTCGGTTCCTATACCTACATGAACAGTTACAGGAAGACCCATAGCTTGACTAGCTCCAAAAACTGATAAGTTTCTATACCTGGCTTTGCGCTCGTTAATAAAAAGTCCAACAGCTTCTCCTAATCCAATACCGCGACTAGCCGCAACATTGGTAGCTCCAGCAAATAGTTCCGCTGTTTCCTTCACCATACCAAACGAGCCATCCATCAGTCCAGCCTGAACATCTTCAGAAGTTCCACCAAAAAATGCCAGCTCAAGGTCATGGATAACGCCAGCGCAGTGAAATGAAAGTCCAGTCACAATGTTACGCTGCATCAGGTCAATTATAATAGGTCCCAGACCAACCTTGATTGAATGAGCCCCAAAAAGCATGTGAAAAGGTTTATCGTTCTGGCGAGCAAGAGCTACAGCCTTGAGATATTCCTTAAAATCAGCAGCTTTAAGAAAATTTGGTAATGACTCAAAGAAATCGACACCATCCAGATTTTCCATTGGCCGACCAAAAGCGTCAACAGCAGTCTTATTAGGACGCTCAGCATAGGGATACCGCTTTACCTGGTTCAGGTCAATTGGTGATGGCTTTGATTTAGAAAACATAATTAGAACACATCAATATCACCGAGTTGGAAGTCGGTTAGTTCGGCCGATATTGATCCAACCAGAACCTGCGATTTCATCAACACCGGCATTTTAACCCGATCATTGGTGAGCCATACCTTGAGCTTGCCCTTGTGTTTAAACACACCTACCGATTGTATTAATGGTTCAACTACAAGGCAGTCAAATGTACCAGCCTCTACTGTGATGGTTTCCTCTTTCAGAACCTTGACTTCCATCGGATAGAGCTTGCCGTCGGTAAAATTATCTACAAAGATAGATTCGCCTGTTTTTATTTTTTGGGTGCGAAACCAATAGAGTACTGAGATAGCATCCTGTACCGCTGGAGGAATTTCTATGGTGTCCTTCTGGTAATAGACAAGGTTTCTGACCGGATCAAACTCGTAAGTTCTGTCGGCACGATACTTTCCCTCACGCAGGTTCTTTTCAAAACGCCAACTGAACAGCCCTGTTGCATCCATAATAGATTCAACCCTATCGTCAACCTTGTAAAAGGAAGAAAAGAAGTTGTTCGACATAGCACGGGTAACTATGTGATAGCAGGGGCGCCCTTTGTATTCGATGAGACCTACGACCTCCATAGTAGCTGTGCCGGCATTAATAAATCCGTAGTTGATATCAAAAGAAAGTTTTTCGTTGACACCAAAGGCGACATTGTCAACAACTCGTTCCATAGTGTTGACCACCGCAGTACTGTCAGACAGGGTGTCATCAGCCGCATGGGCAATTTCAAACTCAACAGTAACGAAGTAACCCAGGGGAATCAGTCCCATAACTATCAGCATGGACATGAATAGATTCCCTAAGGTCGATTTATGTAGCATTAGTTTTCTCATCAATCAATTTCACAATTTCCGGAAGATGCTTCCCGAGACACTCTCCAATTTCGAGGAAAGTTTCATTGTATCGGTCCAGTGGCTGACCGATAGGGTCCTCAACCTCTTCCCCGTCAGGGCTGTTATTCGGGAAGCTCTTTAGAAGAAATGATTTTGCTTCAGCATCTTCCCCAAGGCGACGAATTTCTTTAATATGTGATGCCGACATACCATAAATCAAATCTGCACGATCCACCAGCTCAGCCGTTAATGGTCGCGATTCATGTCCGGAAATATCCACATTCCAAATCTTGGCAGCTTCTATTGCGTACATGGTAGCAGGAAATCCGGCAGCTGCATCTGTACCGGCTGAGATAATTTCAAATTTGTCGGGGCGTTCCTTATCAAGCAAAATGCGCAAAGCACCTTCCGCCATTGGAGATCGACAGGTGTTGCCGGTACACACGAACAAAATCACAAACTGTTGACTCATTGAACAGTCCCTTTCAAGGCTGCCTCGAGATCAGCGAGACTCACAGTACCCTCTCTTAATACTATAAGTCGTTCATCACTGCAATCAACTACGGTTGATACCTGCTGTTCGAGAGCGCCAGCATCAAGATACAAACCGATAGCATCACCAAACAGCAATGCAATATCGTCGATTCGCGCTGCAGTCGTCTCGCCGCTGATATTAGCTGACGTAGCGCTGACAGGAAAGTCAACTCGTTGCATTATTCCCTGGATCACATGCGATGATGATACCCTCAAACCAATTTTACCTTCAGAAACAACACCAGCGGGAAATGTTCCTATGGCTGAAACAACCAGCGTTAGAGGGCCGGGTAGAAACAGCCGCGCTAATCGTGTAGCCAAAGGGTTAAGCCTGGCATAATGCATCATCAACTCAATGCTGCCTACAAACACGGCCGTGGGTTGATTGAGAGAACGTTCTTTTAGTTGATACAGCCTCTTAACCGGTTGTGCTTGGTCCGCTCTTGTCAGCAAGCCATACTGTGTCTCGGTGGGAGCCACAACGAGTCCCCCTTTTTCAAGAACGTCCACAGCATGGTCCACAAGTGACGATGACGGTGCAAGTGGGTCGATATGTCTGATAATCGGATCAACCATCTGTCACTGGCTCATCCTCGGTCTCGAATAGTGTGTCCGGATGGATTTGCTTTTCGAGACTGTCATTAAATACTGGATATGGTTCATCAAAATAAAGCGGCGCTGCTTCCCTGACCGCCACGTTGGTTACTACAACCCAGGCTTCTTTATAACCAGCAGCCCGCGCTCGCATCATATAGTCTTCGGCTTGGTCCCGGTCGAAAAAGCTTCCAACACGAATTTTGAAATACGGTACCTCGTAGTCCAAATAAACGGGTCTGTCAAAAATTTCTTCGGCTACCTGTACTGCCTGACGAGCTTTACCAAAAACCTTACTGGTAAAAAGCTGAACGCGAAAAGCCTGACTGTTGACACTATCTATTTCCAGTGGGACATCCTCATGTAATGCTCTGGCAGTATCTTCATTGGAGAGGTCTCTTGTAACTAACATCCTCGTACGGGTCAAGTCGGCAGTCAAAGGATATTCCTCCGGAACAATTCCCTGGTCAGCAGGTAAATCAAGAAGGTCAAAACGCTGTTCCTGCTCAGAGGCAGGTTTACTCGCATGTGAATCTTCCTCACCGACTGGTACGGTGCGTTGACACCCGATAAAGGCAAGAACCAAGATCAGTATCAGCACCAGACTATAGATATTTACGACTGTCCTCATTCTCACTCAATCTGGCCAGTAGCTTTTTAATCTCCGCAGCTTTACTACGGTGAGCCACCAATGTGATATTATCGGATCGTACTATAATCAGATCCGAAACCCCTAAACAGGCGATAAGACCATCAGCATAGTTACACACAGTTGTTTCGAAAGTTCCCTCGGTGACAACGTTTCCCACAACAACATTGTTTTCACTGTCTAATTCTTTATACCGTTCAAGTGCCCGCCAGCCGCCAACATCATCCCACACAATGTCCGCTTTGATAGTAAAAACGTTAGTGGCTTTCTCTAAAACAGCGAAGTCAATCGAGACATTCCTGACTTCCTCGTAGAACCTCTTGCGGGCAACTGTTTCATCGGCTGTGCCGATTTTCTCCATATAAACATCAAGCCCTTCTCCCAACTGAGGATCACAGTCTTTGATGGCTTGAAGGATAGTTTTTGCTGACCACACGAACATACCGCTGTTCCACAGGTAATCGCTGCTGTAGTAATACTCGCTGGCAACTGCAGCGTTAGGTTTCTCGGTGAAAGCTGAAACCTGGTGCACTTCGTAGCCGTTTTCCTGCCGAAAAAGGTTTCCCATCTTGATGTAGCCATATCCTGTCTCAGGTCGTGTGGGAACGACACCAATGGTAATAAGGGCGTCATCACTGGCAGCTATTCGAGTTCCGGCTTCTATGATTTTCAGAAGTTTCTCCAGTGGGCGAATAAGGTGATCGGATGACAGCACAACCATGATAGCTTCGGGATCGGTTTTATAAAGATGAGCCGCCGCTAACCCGATAGCAGGCGCTGTGTTTCGACCTATCGGTTCACTGAGGATATGGTCTTCGGTGATATCGCTGATGTTTTCAAGGATTGGTACCTTCATTTGCTCACCAGTAACGATGCGCATCTGTTCCAATGGTATTAAGGGACGAACACGGTCGATTGTTTCCTCAAGCATCATTTTGTCTGATGTAAGCTTGAGAAACTGCTTGGGACGTTTGTTACGTGAAAGCGGCCAGAATCTTTCACCTCTCCCGCCAGCCAGAATGATACCGTAAACCACAGCTAAAACCTCACTTACAGCCTTTGTATTAATAGATAATATCAGGCTCTCAACAAACAGTCAAGAAAAGATTTAGGGGAAGGACAGGTCCGGATACCAAACATGCCTCAATCCAGCAAGAAAACCACCAGTAGACGCTAGCCGACCCTTGATTTCTTATATCCAAATATGGTTTATTGATAGCGTGCAGCAATCAGATAGTCGCAGGGGATGGGATCGGAACACGACACCAATACAATATGAGTTGAGTCGGCCTATTCCAGCTTTACATTGCTCATCTTGACGAAGCAGTTGAGCGATTTGAGTTTGAGTAAACGCGTGTTTTTGTAACCCATCGCTTCGTAGAAGCGAGCCTGGCGTTCTTCGTCGTCGGTCAGGATGACGTGTGTTCTCACATGTTTGAAGCGTTCATCGCAGCACTCGAGAAGTTGCCAACCAATACCTCTGCGCTGGTAATCGGGATCAATCAGAATATCCTAAAGATAACAGATTGAGCTGTCATCGGAGATACATCTGGCCAACCCGACCAGTTTGTCTTCGCTGTGGCAGGTGACAACATAGGTTGAGTTAGTGATCGCCTTCATTAGTTGGTCAGGGTCTTTGGTATAGGTCGACCAACCAACGGAGTTGTAGAGGGCGAGGACGGACTCTTCTGAAACGGATTCAAGTCCTTCGTGGATGGTGTGTTGTTTCATGTTTAGCCTATGTCGTTCAGAGAAAGTGCTCATCCCCTACCCAACCAACACAGCAAGAGCAATTGAGTTGAGAATGTTTTCTGCGCTGTCGGAGCGGGCCGCCAATGCGACCGGAACGCGGCCGCCATAGATGACGCCACCCACACGGGCGTTACCGTAGAGCGCCATCGCCTTGTAGACACCATGAGCTGTATCGATATTCGGGGCCAGCATGGCGTTGGCCCGACCGGCTACTTCGGAGTTTGTAATCCCCTTCGATTCCGCCGCAACCGGATCCACTGCACAATCGAATGAAAGAGGACCATCGACAAACCCGCCCTTGATTTGATTTCTTTCTGACATTTTCCCCAGCACGGCTCCATCGATCGTGGCGGGCATCTGCGGATAGACAACCTCCACCGCCGCCAGTACAGCCACACGGGGAGTGTCGATTCCAATGCGATTTCCGACCGCTATCAGGTTATTCACCATGCTGATTTTCTGCTTTAGATCAGGATCTACTAACACTGCGGCATCAGTCAGCAGCAGGAGTTGTTGGTATCGTTCTGCTTCGATTACAGCCACATGATTCGCCAACTTCCCGCGTTCGACAAAGCCGGTCTCCTCTTCAAATAACTCTTTAATAAATTGATCAGTGGGAAAAGTACCTCTTATGATAATGTCAGCTTTACCATCCGCAGCCATCTTACAGGCTGTCGCTACTGCCGACTTATCAGGAGAGCAATCGTAAATCGTGATACCATCGAGAGAGAAATCAACCTCAGCGGCGGCCTTCTCTATCATGGTACGTTCGCCAACAATAGCAGGATCAATAAGACCGTCGTCTATCGCAAGAAAGAACGCTTTGAAAATATCGGCATGGGCCGGGCTCACCAGCGCGGCTTTTGGTTTTTTCTGCGTCGCTTTCTCGCGAGCCATAACGTGAATCTGCTCGAAGCTTTTGGTTTCGGAGAGAGCTGTACTTTTATTTGGAGTCATGGCAATGTATTCCTATTCATCCCAAGTCTTGGTCTGATCATAATAGTCCGCTAAAACACAGGCGATAGCCAACGAAGCTTTCTTGTTTTTGACAGTGTCGGTTCGGGAAACCAGCGAGACAGGCACTTTGGCGCCGACTATTACACCAGCGAACACCGCCTGAGCAAATTGAATGAGAGATTTGCTAATGATATTGCACTCTTCGATAGAATCTACCAAAAAGATGTCAGCCTCGCCAACTACTGATCCGGTGCTGGTGTAGTACCCGGCCGCTTTGCTGGAGGTTGCCAGGTCAAAAGTCAATGGCCCTTGGATGACAATGTCTTCAAACTTTTTCATAGCTTTTGGAATAACATAGTCGTGGTCGGTGAGGGTGTGCGGCATCCGGCCAGAAATGCGGTCGATGGCCGCCGACACTGCCACTTTCACCGGAGAAAGACCGAGCGCCCGACCAACTGTGATAGCGTTTTCCAACACCTGAAGTTTCGTTTCCGGGTCCGGCTTGATCACCATACCGCCATCGGTAAAGTTCAGCAATTTGTGATAGCCGGGAATATCAAGCACAGCGCAATGGGACAAGGTAGTCTTCCCGCGGAGTCCATACTGCTTGTCAAGAACAGTACGCAGCAATGCCGAGGTTGGAAGAAAGCCCTTCATAATCAGGTCGGCTTTCTTCTCTGAAGCCAGCCGTGCTGCCTGGTGGGCGGCTCGACTGATGTCGGTCTCATTGATTACTTCAAGTTGACCAATCTCGATATTGTTATTCGCTGCAAGTTTGTTGATTGTGACCTCATCGCCCACAAGGATAGCATCGAGGAATCCGTCAGTTTGAGCTTGTGCCACAGCGCCAATGACATCGGCATCCTGAGCTGCAGCTACAGCCACAGTTTTCTTGCGGCCGGCCTGAGCTATCTCAATTGCACGCGAGATCAACTCGTCAAATGAATGAATCGGGGAATTCTGCATAGTTATCACACTGTTTGGGGATCAGTATTTTTTCAGCTTCTCTTCGCCATTGATGTATCTTACTCCGGCTGCTGCCAGAGCTTCCATTTCGAATTCACCCGGAACAACTCGTACATCACCCAAGTACGATATATATTTGGTAATCTCAGCTACGAGTTGTTCAGAGTGAGCCATGCCGCCGGTCAAC
>Ga0164318_10008025_pt1 | contig 10247 bp, 4 predicted proteins | sample GuaBasSedimGuay9_FD_113734 | JGI IMG/M metagenome (GOLD analysis project Ga0164318, IMG submission 113734) | Subseafloor sediment microbial communities from Guaymas Basin, Gulf of California, Mexico - Guay9, Core 4571-4, 0-3 cm | ecosystem: Environmental > Aquatic > Marine > Hydrothermal vents >...
ACACTTCTCAGGGTCGTTTGAGCAAGCTGAGACGTGGCAAAGAGATAGTTTTCAACCTCAATAACCGCCTTTGTTGGATCCATAACCCTAAAATAGACCACCGCATTCACCTTAACAGAAACATTGTCCTTTGTTATGACATCCTGCGAAGGAACGTCCATAGTTACCAGCCTTAGGCTAACCTTAACCATCCTATCAATCACTGGAATGAGGATTATGACCCCGGGACCCTTGGTCTTGATGACCCGGCCCAGCCTGAAGATAACGCCCCTTTCGTATTCCCTAAGGATCTTGATGGCGGAGGCCAAAAACATAATAATCAGCACAAGTGCGAGTATATAAAACATAGCGCCCTCCCGTTGGGTTAAAGGTTTTACACCTTCTTTACTTTCAGTAGCAGCCCGTCCATACCCTCAACCTGGACCCTTTCACCTTCTTCGATAGGCTCACTTGCCACTGCCCTCCAATACTCACCATGAACAAAGATCAACCCCTCCGGATCTAACCGTTCCTTTACAACCCCGACTTCTCCGATCAGCCCTTCTGCTCCGCTTCTTGGCTTGGTACGATAGGCCCTAAAGGCAAGTGTGGCAACCACCACAAAGAACCCACCTACAAGAACCACTGTTGGCATCATCAGCTTCAATGACACCCGCATATTCTCAAACAGCATGATAGAACCCAGAATGAGTGAAATCAGGCCTCCTATGGAAAGCATACCATAGCTTGTAACCTTGATTTCAGCTATAAAAAATATAATTGCCAGCGCAATGAGCAGGAGCCCCGCATAGTTAACGGGCAGGGTTTGAAAAGAATAAAACGCCAGCACCAAGGAAATGGCACCGATCACCCCCGGGAAGATTGCTCCGGGATGGGCAAGTTCGAAATATAACCCCGCCATCCCTATCATCATAAGGATATAGGCAATATTGGGATCACTGATTGTCTGCAAGACTCGGTCCCGAAATCCAAGGTGGTAATAAACCAGCTCAACATCCGTGGTCCGAAGCTTTATCTTCTGTCCCCCGACTTCCACTTCTTTTCCGTCTAAGACCTTGAGCAGTTCTTGCAAGCTGGAGGCAACAATATCCACCACGTGTTTCTTGACCGCCTCTTGAGCGGTAATGGACACGCTTTCCCGAATGGCCTTTTCCACCCATTCACCGTTTCTTCCTCTCTGTTTTGCTATACCCCGGGCATAAGAGGCCATGTCGTTCACAACCTTTTCTGACATTGTTTTTCCAATTTCCTTGCCCCCTGCCAACACAGGATGGGCAGCCCCGATATTTGTGCCTGGTGCCATGGCAGCCACGTGGGCTGCAATGGTCACAAGCACACCCGCAGAAGCCGCCCCTGCTCCGCTAGGCCCCACCCATACCACCACCGGAATCTGCGAATTCATTATGGCTTTGACCATGGTTCTCATGGAAGAACCAAGCCCACCAGGCGTATCAAGCCTCACAATGACCAAGGTAGCGCCAATTTTTTTCGCCTTTTCCAGCCCCTTGGTAAGCACCATCGCAGAGGCAGGATTGATGGCCCCTTCCAGTTCGATTACAAGTGCCCTTTCCTTTGCAAATGCCTGTTGGCCGCAAAGACTGCCTAGCACAATTGCTGCAATCAAAAAAACCAGGAAACAACCGGGGCTCACCTTTACAAGCCAAGCTCTAATCATTCTATTTTCCCTCCAACCCTAACCGCGCCATAATCTTTTGCACATCCTCCCACACAGGGCGCTTGGCCTTTGGATTTCTCAGTAGGTAAGCAGGATGAAAAGTGGGCATCACCGCTATGCCTTCGTATTCATGCCATTGACCACGGTCCCTTGTAATCCGAAAATCCTTGCCCAGAAGCGCCTGAGCCGCCACACGGCCCAGGATACAAATTACCTCTGGCTTGATAATCTCCAGTTGCCTTTTCAGGAAGGGAAGGCATGTCTCCACTTCCTTTGCCTCTGGATCCCTGTTCTTGGGCGGCCGGCATTTTACGACATTGCAAATGTAGACATCGCTCCTTCTAAGCCCCATCCCGTTTTCTATTATCTTGGTCAAAAGCCGCCCAGCCTCACCCACAAAGGGTCTGCCCACTAGATCTTCTTCTCTGCCTGGGGCCTCACCCACAAATACGAGGCTGGCGTTGGGATTCCCCTCGCCAAAAACCAAATTCGTCCTTCCCTTGTGCAATGGACACCGTCTGCACTCACCGATTAAATCACGGAGCTCTTCAAGGCTGTCGGCTTGTTCAGGGCTCATGCCTTGGGCGCCTGAACACCGGATACCTGAGTTCAAGTACATGATAACATCAGGTGAAAGAGGGGGTGGTTCCAGGCCCAATTCCCTGAAACGACCCAACTCCCCTTTGATCCATGAAAATATATCCTTAAGCTCCTCCCTCGGGGTATTCATGGCAATACAAGACCCCTTTATCCAGCCAAGATATCTCTCACTCGATCAAGGATATGATGCGCAACCTCATCTTTACTGAGCAATGGAAGCTCCTCTACGGCCCCGTCCCTATAAAGGATTTTGACCTGGTTGGTATCCACCTCAAAGCCCGCATCAGATCTCGATACATCATTTATAACAATCATGTCCAAATTCTTTTTCTCGAGCTTTTCCTTAGCATTGTCAATAAGATCTTGCGTCTCCGCCGCAAAGCCTACCAATATCCGCGGCATTTCGCCCCTTCTTTCTCCCAGCTCTTTCAGGATGTCAGGGCTCTTTTCCAGTTCTAGTTGAAGACCTGCGTCTTGCTTTTTTATCTTATGTGTTTGTGACTTTTTTGGTCGGTAATCCGCCACTGCTGCGCACATGATCACCACGTCGTGGCTTGCGGCTCTAGCCAGGACTTCCTTCCTCATCTCCTCGGCCGTTTTGACGGCCACAACCTCGACACCCCGCGGCCGTCTGAGGGAAGTCGGGCCGCTGACCAGTGTGACCTCACCTCCACGGTGCCGGGCGGTCCTGGCTATAGCATATCCCATTTTCCCGCTGGAACGGTTGGAGATGAAACGAACGGGATCAAGGGGTTCTACCGTAGGGCCTGCGGTAACCAGAACCTTTAATCGGTCCAGATCCTTTTGCGTAAGGATGCCCTTAATCTCATCCAGTATATCAGTCGGCTCAGGTAACCTACCTCTCCCGCTCGCCTTGCATGCAAGGGCCCCTTCAGCAGGCTCCATTATGTGAACACCTCTTTTTGTCAATATCCTTAGGTTTTCCTGTACTGAAGGGCTTTCGTACATCTTGTTATTCATGGCGGGGCAAACAAGAATGGGCGCGGTGGCTGCCACCACCATCGTACAAAGGAAATCATCCGCAATGCCGTGTGCCATCTTCGCCAGAAAATTCGCCGTAGCAGGAGCAATTACCAAAAGATCGGATTCCTGGCCCCATGAAATATGATCCATTACAACATCGTCATCACTGAACATATGGGTGATTACTTTTGTTCCCGTGATGGCTTCAAAGGTAAGAGGCCCTATAAAGCGCACAGCATGCTCTGTCATGGCAACATGGACATTTGCTCCCTCCAAAACCAGTAACCGGGCCAGTTCTGCCGCTTTGTAGGCTGCAATGCCTCCCGTAACCCCCACCACAATCTGCTTATTCTCAATCATATGGCTTGCTCCCTTGCTAGTATCCCGCATACTCTAGGAATTCACTATCATTTACCTTTGCGATCCACAAACCCTTGAGGCCTGTAACTTCCTCAACTCTTGCTTTTGCTTTCTTTGCCTCATTTGCGCTGCCAAAAAAACCGGTCCTCAACCTCAACCACTTTTTGCCTTTGATATCAGCTGGTACGATATATACGTTAATGCCACTCTTTATGAGCTTCAGGGTAAGCCGGGATATTTTCTTTGAATTCCTGTCAGAAAAAATATTTACAACCCAGCGGGCTCCCTCCATCTGCTCCCTGTTTTTCTCAGCTTGTCCGCGCGTTATATAGCTGAGCTGCAATCCACCAGGTAGCAAAACGCCCTCTGGTAAAGGGGAAAGTGCCAATCTTTCCATGTTCTGCATATTCAGTCTCAGCAGGCTCGGCCACTTATACGGATTATTGTAAATCTCGGCCTTCCCGGCCACTTGAAACAACGTCTCCCCTGCCTGGGTGACATAAAAATCCTTCAGGGGCCTCTCACCTGTTGCTTTCGGCACATGGCTCTCCCCCATTTGACTATAAGACTTTTGGTCAATTCTGTCGGATACCCCTCTTGACTTCATCCTGGAACCCCGGCTATCTGCCAGCACCAGCACCTCGGACCCTTTTGGATTTTCTTTTTGCCTCTGAGGCGACCCTCTCGGAGGCATCTTGACCCTTATCACTGTTTTTGACCCTTGCTGGTCCTCTGTGTCATTATGCTGCGAGCACCCACTTAAGGTCGCATAAAATAACAAAGCTATGATACCGGGAATCAGGACAGCCAATCCCTTCTGCACTCCATCCCCCTCAACACACCAAAGACGGGCCTTCCCTCAAGAAAGGTATTTACCGAGATTCACTTATTGATATTAAATCTCAAAAACCAATGCTTGACAATAAAAATCAACTTCTTGTGGGATGGGTCTATATGTGGTTGAAGCGGCGATTGGTCAAGTATCCGGCATTATAAAAAACCAAATCACATGGGCTACTATTCATTAAAACCTAAAGCATATCTCTCCCACAATTCCCAGGGCCCTGTAGCCTTCTCGCCATTCTCCATTGCACCTGAGCTGGGATGTTATACCCGAAGTCCCGGCAAAGGAAATTCCTGCACACAATATCACACCATCGCTGCCTTGTGCCGGGGCCTCAGTGGAAAAGCTTGCTGCTGGGAATCCCGCGAATGAAGATACAAGAGAGTTATCGTCAATATTAAAATCATGGTTCCACGCGGCGGTTAGCTCAGGAATGAGTACACCTTTGCCCAACTTGAAATTCCGGCTCCAGTGCACTCCCAAATCTGATGTTAGGGCCTTCGTATAGCGATTTTTCATTATTAAACTCATTGCTCCTGCACCATCTTCCTGAAACTTGGACTCACCGAGATAGGAAAACTCTATGCCTATATATGGTTTTACGTTCCAGCCGTACAATTCAAAAAGATACCCATTTTCTCCATAAAACGACCAACTTTCACCATGGTGCTTACTGGTCGTATGGGTTGGAACAGAAAATAGGTTGAGGTATCGGTCAGTATGGTAATTATGTCTCCCGTAAGAAAAAATGCCGTTCAAATAAAGATCTTCCGTGAAATAGCCTGCATATAGCGATCCAAAAAAACTACGGATATCCCCTCCGCCCTCCTGATTCCGCACATCAAGATCTGTCTTTCCCGTACTGAGAGCCAAACCTCCGAATAGCCTTTTACCAATCATGGCGTCGAAACCACCGGAAATCCCGACTGAATCATACTCATATCCGGAGAAATCTTTCTTTTTGCTTGCATCTCCCAAAAGACCCGAGACGTTCATCCACACCCCATATTTCTGCTCCTCTTCCCTCTTATTCATTAAACGCAATGTTGCCGGCCACGAATCATTGGAGGCAACAAGTACCGGAGAGCCATTGGAGATCAGAACCCTCCCTAGGGAAGAACTTGAATAAACCCTTCCCATCTTTTCCAGGTTTCTCAATCGCATTGAGACAAGATCCGCAGATCGACTGATAACCTGAAGGCTTGTCCGGGTGAAATGATCGTAGAAATCGGGAACAAGTGGCTCGTATACCCCTTGAAGGGCAGCCAGATCAGGAAGTTGGAATAATTTAACAATATAAGGATCCATAGCAGGTGAACCACCTGCGAGCTGAACATCGTTAAAATATTGACCGATGCTGCCTTGATTCTTGCTCAGTCCCTGGGGTGAAAAGTCAATATCAAAGTGAAGATCCAAGTCATTTTCACTTGGTTGGCGTAGATAGTATTGTACAACCGCAGAGGGTTGCACATCCAGCTCAAGGGCATCGTTGTTGATCCCTTGAGTCGATGACATTATGCATGCCTTATGCTTGCCTGGCAGGAGTCTTGCCGGATTGAGGGTTTCCACATCCACGCTTCCCTCAAGGTGGGCTGTGCCGCTTTGATTGATCCTGTCAGCCTGGTTCCCCTCAAAATCAAGAGTAACTTGAAATGCGCCTTCGCTTGTCTGAACAATATCGCCGACAACATTGGTAGTCTGAATCACATCAGCTCCACCAGGCGAAATTATACCACTGTTCATGAGCATCCCATTTGCACCCATATCAACCATATCCCCGGATAGAATGGACCCTAGAGCGGAATTTCTGATCATGTTGGCACCGGGGCCAAGCCGCACATTCCCGATTATCCTGCCGTTGTTACTGATAAGATCATCTCCGGTGGTGCTCAAAATGGCTGTGCCATCCAACTCTTCCACGGTTGTGAGCACGGAATTGTTGGTAATAGAATTTTCTCCTCCACCGATAACACTGACACCTGTCCCGTTTCCCCGGCCTCCTATTACCATATCCCCATCCATTGTAATATTAACTGAGCAGTCTGCAGCGCCACGCACGCTTTCAATGTAAATTGCAGAGGATCCCTCACCGAGGGCTGCCATGTTTCCTTGAATATCCACAGTAATATGGTGGCCCATCGCCCCATCCGCCCCAGCATTCAGGACACGGATTCCGTCCGCATTCTCCCCCCGACTGAAAATGTCACCCTCCACTCCAATGCTGATACCCTCGCCCTGGCCCGTACCAGCAGTACTCTCTACTAGGATTCCAGGGGATTGATCGCCTGTTGTTTGAACATCTCCCCTAAGCACAAGATCTATGGAGCCAGTGCCGGCCCCTCCACTGCTGGACAAATTTATCCCTGGAGAGGAATTCCCAAAGGTGTGTACAGCACCGGTCACCGAAAGCCCTACGTGTCCACCCCGGCCTGACCCAGCCTGACTTTGCATAAAAATACCTGTGGATGCCTCCCCTGTTGTTGTTACATTGCCCGTCAGATTTAGGCTTATTGCCCCAGCATCACCACTGCCACCTGCACTTCCTGCAAACCGGTCATCCACAATCCCCCCGCCTCCACCAATACTCTGTATGAAAACTCCAAATGAGGAAGCACCCCCTGTACTTATATTCCCTATTTGAGCTATGTTTATGTTCCCGCCGTTCCCTGTACCATGGCTGCTCAGGGTCAGGCCTACTTCGGATGCCTGCAGCCCAGTAAATATCGCTCCTCCTCCACCTCCAATACTTTGCACCAACATTCCATGGCTAAGATCTCCGTTGGTAGATATCTCCCCTGTGGTGGAAATTTCTATATCTCCCCCGTTCCCACTTGCACCCGATTGCCCGCCAAGGGTGACATCAGCGTGGTCTTCTCCCCTTAACGTAAGCAGTCCACCACCGGCTCCAACGCTTTGCACCAGGATACCCGTTGAGGGGTCTTCGTCTGTGCTTAAGTCCCCTGCCATATTCAGGTAAATCCGACCCCCGTCAAGGCCGCTCCCTCCAACGCTCCCCATTTCGACCGATACTGACCCGCCCCCCCTCTGAGATAACCCAGTGTCTGAGGTAATTGTCCTGCAGAGAGCAATGCTAAGACTTCCCCCTCCTCCCCCAATGCTCTGTATACTCATTGCAACTGAGTCATGTCCATGGGTGCTGATGCTGCCATTTCGCCGGACAGTAATATCCCCGCCTCGGTCATTGCCCCCGTTTTTTCCGCCCAGATTCAGGCTAAGGGCCAGATCTGCCTGTGGCCTTGCCACAACAGTGATATCTTCTTCTCCTCCGCCCCCGCCTATTGACTGGATTGCCATGCCGGGGGATCTGTCTCTACCAGTCAAGATATCTCCGTTTTGTGACCCAGCCACCGTTCCCCCTGCATTGTCGGCGCCCCCGTCACAGCCAAGGCCAAAGATCCCCTCAAAAGAAGCTATGAGCCCTTCCGTAACAGATTTTACCTCCCCGACATGTACTGCATCCTGATACAAGCTGGCCGCATCCTGACTGATATCTAGGTACATACCGATTCTGCCACCACCCCCATTAACAGATTGCCAAAACACCCCCTTGCTGTCAGCACCCCTCGTAGTTATGGATCCTGTACTAGTCACGGTAACAGCGCTCCCCTTCCCATTTGAGGAATCCTTAGCGCCAAGTATGCCTGTGAACATAAGGTCACCTGCCATCCAGAACGGGCTAGAGTAACCTATGCTAGAGGTGCCACCTCCACCTCCCACACTCTGGGCAAATATGCCAAAGGAGTTATCGCCGTTTACCTGGATTGTGCCATTGTGGTTTACTGTGACCTCCCCTGCGTCTGCCCCATCACCCCCGGAGCCCCCCACACCAATACTGAAAAAAGTAGCCTGAGAGGCAAGCCCGTTGACTATTGTCGGGTCAATGGAAATGGCAATGGAAGAGGCACCATTGCCACCACCTCCGCCTATGCTCTGCGCAAAGATACCATAAGATCTTTTCCCGTAAGTTTCTATAGAACCATCGTTTTCAACCAGAACGTCATTACCGTTATTGCCGTTGCCCCCGCTGCCTCCAACGGCAATGGAGCTGTTCATGCCCGTGGTTTCAGTACCCCCAATGAGAACATTCCCCGTAATGGCCACACCTCCGTTACCGCCACCTCCGCCTATGCTTTCCGCCACGATGCCGTGGGCCTCATCCCCTTTGGTGATAACACTTCCTTGGTTTAGGGCAGTAACTTTGCCCGCACTACCACCACTGCCGCCACTGCCCCCCACGCTCACTGCCACAGCATTTGAGTATGGACTGGTGCCTTTCTGAAAAGAATTGGTGGCACTGATGACAGTACTGCCAGTACCTCCACCTCCTCCAATACTCAAAGCCATTACGCCATGAGCCCCTTTTCCCTCAGTATAGATCAGGCCGCTGTTCTGCTCCCCTGACTCCACAAGGTTTTCCACCAGCACATCCCCCCCTTTTCCACCCTGGCCTCCTTGTCCCCCTATGTTGATTCCAAGGGTAGTATCAGCCTGTGAAAAAGTTAATGACCCAGTGATTACATTGCTGCCTGTACCACCGCCGCCTCCAATGCTTTGGGCAAGGATGCCCGCACTCTGTTCCCCCTGGGTTTGGATGGTTCCGGTATTAGTGACCGTTACCCTGTCGCCCACTGCACCACTGCCTCCGCTCCCGCCCACTGACACGAACACTCGTGTTGAATTTTGGCTGCTGCCCCTAAGGCCATTTATGACAATACCGCCATTTCCACCTCCACCTCCCAGGCTTTGGGCCAAAATGCCGTGGCCTCGCCTGCCTCCTATAACAATGGTGCCAGAATTATCAACTGAAACCTGACCCCCCTTGTTTCCGCTGCCACCTGTGCCACCAACCGTCACCTGTATCCCGGAGCCAGAGGTTTTAAGTCCTCCGGTGAAGGACGCGCCACCCGTGCCTCCACCTCCTCCAATGCTTTGGGCAAGGACACCCACTGCCTCCTCGCCGTTAACCTGGATATCTGCACCTGAGCTCACCACCACGGTTTGGCCGATGCCGCCTTGGCCGCCTGTTCCCCCTACGCTAACCCCTACAGAAGGCGCGGTTATGGCCACCGCATTGGCGTTACCCCCGTTTCCACCACCTCCTCCAACACTTTGAGCAAAAACTCCGTGCGCTTTTGTACCTTGGGTTAGGATCGCTCCCTGAACACTCAGACTCACATTTCCACCCGACCCTCCCCGGCCGCCCTCAAGGCCGATACTCACTGAGCCAGCCCTTTCTCCGCTGGCTCCCTGGCCACTACCCACCTTAAAACTTGATACTGAACTGTTGCCCCCGCCTCCTCCTATGCTCTGGGCCAAAAGGCCGTAGGCATTATCACCGGTTGTTGCAACACTGCCCTTGGAGTCCAAATCTACATCACCACCGCTTCCTCCGCTGCCGCCTGTTCTGCCCAAGCTGAGGGCAAAGGCAGCTGCATCACTCTTATTAAAGACAAAATCAAATCCAGCATTACCCCCTCCTCCTCCAATGCTCTGTGCAATAATGCCCGCCGCGTCAGCCCCATCTGTACTTATCTCCCCCGCATGAGAGACACTCACCTCATCTCCATTACCCCCATCTCCCGTGGCTCCTCCAACCGCCACCTTTGCGGACCTAGCTGAGGGAGAATAGCCAAGGGCAAGATTAAAGGTGGCGTTTCCTCCTCCACCACCTATACTCTGGGCAAGGATGCCGTAACTGCGTTTGCCCGTGCAGGTGATCTCAGAAAAGTCGCTCACATCCACCACGTTCCCATCACCGGCCTC
>Ga0164318_10008026_pt1 | contig 10246 bp, 8 predicted proteins | sample GuaBasSedimGuay9_FD_113734 | JGI IMG/M metagenome (GOLD analysis project Ga0164318, IMG submission 113734) | Subseafloor sediment microbial communities from Guaymas Basin, Gulf of California, Mexico - Guay9, Core 4571-4, 0-3 cm | ecosystem: Environmental > Aquatic > Marine > Hydrothermal vents >...
ATGCACATGGGAGACAGACCCATGAAGATCGTTTATGCGCTGGAGTCCACAGGGCTTTATGGCGGCACCAAAGTCATTCTGAGACAGGCAGAGGCATTAACACGCAGGGGACATGAGGTTATGGTGGTATCGCCGGAGCCTTTCCCAACCTGGTTTGAAGGGACTGTTGATTTTTGCCAGGCATCACTCCGGGATGCAGGTCCCTTTCGACAGGCCCACTGGGTTATCGGGACCTATTTCAGGCATATGCCCTCCCTGTTTTCAGACCGGATGATTGCCCGCAAGTTGTGGCATTTAAGCCAAGGATACGAGGGCGGATGGCCTGAGGCCGCCCCGGACCTGCCTGAAATCGAAAAGGTCTATCGTTTCCCGATCCCGAAAATGACCGTTTCGTCTCAGTTGAGCAAATCTCTTGGCAAACAGTTTCCCGGACGCTATTATTCCGTGGGGCAAGGGATTGAAACCCAATATTTTTACCCTCGCGAGGAAATGGTTACATGGGCATCGAAGGATAAGCTCCAATGCTTTCTCGTGGGCACTTTCCCTGCCTCGGTCAAAAATATTACCACAGGGTTGGCTGCTATCCTGAAGGCACGGAATAGGCTGGGGTCACGCCTGCAACTTGTGCGCATCACAACTCAAAATACTCGTGAGGCAGAAGAGCGCCTGTATGGCCCGATCGATAATTACCATGTACATTTGGCCCCAAGAAAGATGGGTGAACTCTTTCGTTCAGGGGGTATACTCCTTTCCCCGTATCGCAAAGGTGAAGGTTTTGGCCTGCCGCCAATGGAAGCCATGGCTTGTGGCATTCCCACCGTGATTACAGGTATCCCCAGTTTCTTGAACTTTGCAGAACCGGCAGACTACTCGATTTTCGTATCGCCGGAAGATCCGGACCAGATGGCCGATGCGATCTGTTTTCTCGCAGGGCGTCCCGATGAGGCCAAGCGCCTGGCTCACAGAGGGATAGAAGTGGCGAGCCGGTATTCTTTTAAAAAAGTCGCCGGCAATATTGAACGGACCCTGCGCATGGAATATATTCGCAGGTTATGTCCAAATTGGCTTAATGTCCTTTTTCGCAACTCAGGCATGAAGAAAAAATTGTAACTGTTTATGAGATTACAACGCCCATTTTACCGCAGCCCACCGAACCGCAAGCGTTTACAGGGTGCTGCAGATGCGAGGCGGAGGGTACGCAGACGTACTCCCTGTACTTCAAGTACCCGACAACAAAGCAGATGCGGTGCCCTGTGAACGCTTACAGTTAAGGAATTATGAATACATGCCTATACAGATGACCACCACTATCATAGCCAGGACACCTCCTGTCACATCGGTTGAAGAGATTGATTTTTCGCATAATTTCTGTGTCAACTACAACCGTCGCCATGCCTCTCCCCTGCCCATCCAGATCCTGTCTCATGAAGAACTGAATACAGTAAAGGACCTGCGGAAAATCGCAAAGACACCTGTCATCTTTCTGATTCTGGGCAAAGAGATGGTCTTTTCGCCCCTTGCATTTCAAAGGCTACCGGAGCTGTTGCTCCAGGGGCACTGGGATGCCGTGGCGCCGGTCTACAGTGAATCAGTCTTTGAGAACCAGCAGGCCTTCCTGCCGGTAGTTTATCAAAATTTCAGGGGGTTTCTCGAAATTGCCGGTCTGTTTCACCAGGCCCATGACGCAAAATTGCAAGCTGTTGAAGAAGTGGACCCGATTTCTATTGTCGTACGCCGCGATGCGTTGGAGAAATTGCCTCCAGGCCTGTTGCTGGAGGAGATCGGAGATTCCCTCATAAAGACAGGGGGACAGATCGGCATAGCAAAGGATATTCTGGTGCATCGCTTTGGAGACTATTACGGGTCGATTCGCACAGACCTCTTAGGGCTCATACCCGATACTGCCCGGCGCATACTGGATGTGGGCTGTGCAAGAGGGGCCACTGGGCGTTTCCTGAAAAAGAAGCAAGACTGCCATCTCACAGGTGTGGAGATCAATCCTGTTTTGGCCGAGAAGGCAAAGCAGTGGTACGACCGTGTAATTGTAGAGTCTATTGAAGAGGCATCCTTTGATTCATCTTTTGATGCGATCCTGTGTGGGGATGTGATCGAGCACCTCCGCCATCCGCATCCGGTCCTGTCAAAATTGGCCAATCACCTTGAACCGGGGGGCGTCATTATAGGGAGCACTCCCAATGCCGGGCACTGGTCCATTGTGCTCGATCTGGCTCAGGGCTATTTTGAATACATCCCCGTGGGGCTTCAATGTGTCAGTCACATACGCTGGTTTACGGAAAGCAGTCTCAGGGAACTCCTGGAAGAAAACGGCCTGAACGTAGAGGTCATACAACGGGATTGTCCCCCTGCCACCCCAACCGGTGAGGGTTTCATCACTACGCTTGTCAAGATGGGTATGGGCAACGAGTCATCCCTGCGGACTGCCGAGCTGCGCTTTCTTGCCCGAAGGGGACCTGCCCGGTAATCATGCAAAGGCTCTTGAGGCTGATGCGCCCCCCTGTTGCCGGATTGCAAGGGTCTAATGAGGCACTGCAAGACAGAAGATAACTCATTATGGGTGGCTGTCACATGGATACATGACGGCTACGTGACTGCGCCTGAGTTACGATTTTCACTCCATCGGTTACGGCAGCTCGTTAAACCAAACAGGCTGGTGGTCTGCCGGCCTGAAGAAGGCCGTACCCTTGCCGGACTGTGCCAACAGCATCCGGATATTTCTTCATGTCCTATATGGCTTATAATACGGGAGCCCGCCATGCTCTGCGAAAGGGATGTGTTTGCCCGTCTTGCCCAGGCCCTTGATAGAGATCCGCATTTGAGCTGTGCCATAGCCGTTGATGTCTTTCACGATCCTCCTGAGCAATCCCTGCCGTTTCCTTACTATTCGTGGCGGGGCTTTTGTCTGTTTCAGCATGCGCTTGCAAAACAAGGCGGTGCGGTGCGGCCCTATGACGGACGCCGGGCCTTTCTCTTTTTGCTGAAGCCCGGCCGCATCCTGAGGAGCGTGCCCCCTGCCTGTCCGGTACTGGATATACCGAAGCATGTTCCGAAACAGTCTGCGGGGATTGTCCCCCAGGCATTTATTCATCCGCTGGACAACTATCACGACCAAGAACGTGAGGACGTCCTTGCTTTTCTGCCGCAGGCAATTTCTTCTCTGCTGGATGTGGGGTGCGGATCAGGCCGCTTCGGTGCCCGGGTGAAAAAAGAGAGAAGATGCCGGGTAGTGGGCGTGGAGCTGGACCCTTCGGCTGCCGCAAAGGCCGCGAGCCGCTTGGACGAAGTGATACAAGGGGATATCTTGAAGACCCGGTTGAATGAGAAATTCGATGTCATTACCTGTAATGATCTCTTGGAACACCTTGAAGATCCCTATGCCCTGCTGCATATACTCAAAAAGCACCTTCGGCCGGCCGGGCTTCTCCTGCTTTCCGTACCCAATGTGGGACACTGGTCCATCATTGATGATCTCCTTGCCGGGCATTGGGATTACATACCCGCGGGACTCCTCTGTATCAGTCATTTGAGATTCTTTACCCGCAAGAGCATTATTGACTTATTGACTGCTTGTGGCTGGCATGTCATAAGGATAGAGACACAGCACGGCCCCTTTGTAGGCTCCGCGAAGGACCGCTTCATGCACCTTGGTGATCTGGGATTTGAAGTCGCCCCTGATGACCTTGAGGTCCTCGGCTTTTACATACTGGCCCAATGATCTCAGCCATTATAGTTAACTATTACTCCTGCCGTTTGGCCCTGCGGGCCGTCAAGTCCTTACTGCCTCCGGGGCAAGACGTCGAATGCAGTATCTGGGTGGTGGACAACACGCCGGACCCCGAGGAACACGAGTGGCTCAAGACCCATCTGCCCGGCACGTGCCATCTGATCATCAATGACAGGAACCTTGGTTTTGCCAAAGCCTGCAATCAGGCCTATGCCCAGACCACAGGGGAGTGGGTCCTTCTGTTAAATCCGGACGCCTATCTCTATCCGGACGCTTTGGAGAAACTTCTCAACTTCCTGCTTGCCCATCCAGATGTGGGTGCAGTCAGCCCTCGGGTGTTCTGGGACGATGAGGCCCATTTTTTCATCCCTCCCAATCCAACCCCCGGCCCCTGGTGCGATAACGTGCTGTCCCGATGTCACCCTCTATCCCGTTATACCTGGTGGCACAGCCTCTGGTGGCGCCGCGACGCCATACGCCTCTGGAGAAGCGTCAGGCCCGTACGGCAGAAAAGCCTGTGCGGCGGCCACGTATTGCTCCGCAGAAGCGCCCTGGAAAAGGTCGGCGGCCTTTTCGATCCTGATTTTTTCGTCTATTATGAAGACACGGACCTTTTCTTGCGTCTGCAAAAGGGCGGGTATCAACTCTATATCCTGCCCTCTGCCAGGGCAGGCCATCAATACAATCAATGCGGGCGGGATTGTGACGACAGGAAGAAAAAAATGATGGAAGAATCCTATCAAATTTTCAAGAACAAGCATTCCGGCAGGCACCCTTTGCAGATCGTGAGCAGGCATATTGCCTTTCAATCGGTGGGAAAGGCATATGTCCGGCTCCGCTCCCTGGGTGTGCTCAGCGAGCCTCCCGCGTTCACTATTGAGAAATCCCTCGCTCGCAATTGGCTTTTAGAGTGGAGCCCGAACATCAATATGGTCCCGAGCTTAGGGTATTTTGGCAAAGGGGAAAGGCCGGAATGGCCCCGGTCGGCCTGGCGCATACTTAGGCCGGGCGATCACTATGTCAGGATCTCCCATCCGGACCGTTTCTGGGTAAAACCACAGATATGGCACTGGAAATTGGGGATGGAAATTAGAAATTAGAAATTAGAAATTTCCAGCCACTATGTCTGATTCAGAAATTCATATCCGCCCCTGCCGGCCTGGAGACGAACAGGCCATTCTCGCACTGTTTCAAAAGGCGTTTCATCACGAGCGCAGCCCGAACCACTGGAACTGGAAATTCCTTGCTGATCCCTTTGGCGGTCCTTTCATCAGTACGGCCTGGGTCGATGATAACCTGGCAGGTCACTACGCCGGTTATCCTGTGCCTTTCCGGATGGAAGGGAAAGACACTATAATATATCAGGTGGGCGATACCATGACCGACCCCGCCTTCCGGGATATCGGCCGGGGGCGTACCAACATCCTGGCCCGGACCACTTATCACTTCTATGACACCTTCTGCAAGGGAAAGATCCCTTTTTTCTATGGCTTCAATACTGGTAAAATTCATAGGTTTGGAAAACTCTTTCTGCGATATGAACCGGTTTGGGAGGTTGGAGAATGGATTTTAGACAGACAGGGGCTGGACAAGTTGCCTCTGCCCGGCTATTGGCAACGCATGATCCGGGGATACAATGTGGATAAAGTGAAATCTGCCGGTGAATGGGCAGATGCCTTTTTCGAGTCAGTGGCTCCGCATTATGGATGGCTTGTCGCCCGCAATGCCGAGTATCTGCAATGGAGATATTGCAAGCACCCGGATATTCAGTACGATTTCTGGGTCATTCGTCGCAGGAGACGAATTGCCGGCTGGATGGCCGGTCTTTATCGCAACGGCCGGTTGCATATCGGAGACGCCCTGTTCTCACCTCAAGATCCCTGGGCCATGCCCCTGGCACTCCGGGCATGGCTGGACTACCTTCGGAATCAAGGGCATGAAATTGCCGGCATTCGCAGTTGGTTTACTCCTCAACCTCTGTGGTGGATACGGCAACTCAAGACCATGGGTTTCCGTCACGCACCGGAGCCAAATAATCTTATCATGGTCATCATTCGCTTCACTTCAGACATATCGCCTCAGGAAGCCCGAAAACGCGTGTATTTTACGTGGGGCGATAGCGATCTCTTTTGATGCCATGGTGCAGGAGCGAGACCTCATTCCTTTTCATGCCGCCCGGCTTCCCGCGGGGCACTATCTCGTCTTTGCCCCCCATGCAGACGACGAGACCATCGGACTGGGAGGGACCCTGGTCCTGGCAGCCCGCAAGGGTATTTCAGCAACCGTGGTGGTCCTGACGGACGGGGCACAGGGAGGAGAGGTCCAAAAACGCAAAGAAGAGGCCGGGGCAGCCTGTAAGGTATTAGGTGCAAGGAATCTCTATTTCTGGGATTTCCCGGACCGCCATTTACACTGTCATCCAGATGCTGTTGAAAAAATCGCCGGCATGATCAGCAGCATTGCACCCGGCACGGTCTTTTTCCCCTCTCCCTTGGAGTTTCATCCAGACCACCGGGCAACTGCCCGATTCGTGTGGCAGGCGCTCCAGAAGGTCCGCTATCCAGGACAGGTCTGGCACTATGAGATATCCCGGCAGGCCGAGGCCAACCGCCTTATCGACATAAGCTCCGTGTCTGAAAACAAGCTGCAGGCCCTCCGTTGCTATCAGGGCCAGCTCCAACAGAACAATTATGAGGCCTCGGTCCTGGGTCTGAACGCCTTAAGGACCTATACCCTGCCCTCAACAGTCACTTACGCCGAGGCCTTTTATCAATATGAGAATTTATTCAGGGAGGGCGGATGCGCAGATTTGTCTGCTTTAACGCTGCGCCTTCTCCTGCCATATTTTGACACCATGGATCAGGCACTATCCGGGCAGCCGGCCGGTCATGGAAGACGGAAACGTTCGCTTCGCACATGGTTCGGAAGGGCGGTGCAAAAAATCCTCAGGCAGAAATGAAGAAAGGGAAGAGGAAAGGCTGATACCCCGGAAACAAAAAAACCGCTCTGCAGCTTTATCTTGCTGCAGAGCGGTTTGGTGAGTCTTCTTTCCCTTTTAAGGGTCAGACTGGTTTAAGGCCTACTCACCACCACCACTACAGACTTCATACTGGCAAGGCATCCAGGCCAGAGAGTTGTTGGTGCTGATGAAGTACGTGCACACCACATTTTTGAGTTTGGCCATTTTATCCTCGTTTTCTTCATTGGTAGGATTGTCGGGAATTACCCAGCGGGTCCAGCCTTCAGTCAAGTCAGCACTGGTCATGTTAAGGCCCCAATATTTTGCCGAACCGTTGATATAGAAGTTGGTGGAGTCGGTATTCTTCCCTGCATCTGCGAAGTTCACGATGGAGACCTCGTTGGCCGGATAGTAATGCGGGGACTGCTGAGCCAACAGCACCTCATCCAGGTCATACATCCTCTCGAAGTCATCGGTCAGTTGGACCAGTCCGCAGCCCTCAAGTTCATTACTGATATCCCCTTCTTTGTCGGCGCCGACAAGCTCCATTTCATTATTGATTGGATCTGTATCCCCGATTGAGGGTACGGTCAATACGGCAGCGGTCTTTTCATATTCCCAGATCATGTAGAGCTCATCCTTACAGAGCTCATCCTGAATATCCTCAAAGCTGGGACTGGTTCCTTCAGGTTCATCAATTGCCACGGCATTCAGGGCCATGATCTTGCTGGTGGCCGTCTCGATTATCCTGGTATTGCCCATGATAGTGGCATTGGTAGCCATCTCATCAGGGAAGTCGCAGTCAGCTATGGCATAGGCCACGATATAGCCCTTTTGCGTACCATAAGCGCAGTCAGACGTATCAGCCTCTGTCAGGCCGGCTGTTTCGGGAGCGCGACAATCTACATTAGCACTCACGTGATCAACGTCGTTCAAGGTCTCCAGTATAGCCCCGCCAGCACCATCGCTGGATATCTTTGCCTTGTAGACGTCGTTTCCAGTCAAACAAATGCAGAAATCCAGTTGATCCTGGCTGTCGCCCTGGGACCGGATCTGAATGTGCACTGGCTGTGTGACGTTTGCTGTGTTGACAAGGGTAAATTCCGTGAAAGCTGTACCATCAGCGAGGTACAAGGGGTAGATCAGGACATCTCCTACGCCGTCAGGATCTTCCGCAGCCTGTACCGTGGCTGCTCCGGTTGCTCCGGCAAAGAGCAAAGCTGCTACTGCCAACAATGCCAAAAAACCTGTTTTTACTTTTTTCATTACCAAAAATCCTCCTCTAATTATTTGTTCTTTTTTTGGGTTTTTCCATTCTTAGCCTGTGCAACAACAAATAATGCTTTTTTTACGGCCTTCACCTCCTTTTCCCAAATCTTCCGGTCTTGGACAGCGGCATGGGTTCACCGTTATAGCCTTTCCGCCCTGCTTTCATAACAGTAGCCCCTTGACAAGGCGCTCACCCTGATACCGCTATCGACGAACCAATCCTTAATTGCTTTGTTCCTCTTTCAGAGTGTCCAGCAATGTCTTTAAAACGTGCCAATATTTTCCTTCTACCAGAATCCACTTTTCCTGTAAAGGGATTTCTCCCGATTCAGCCAGGCTGCCGCCCCAGTGCAACCCGAGTTTCACTTCGTAGCAATTGTTTCCACAGGAAGATATGTCCATGACTCTCACCTGTCGGATGATCTGCCCGCCACTGAGAACATTTCTGTAATCCTCCTCGGAATAAAGATACCTGATGTGAGGCGCCTCAAGCCTGTAGCTGCCTCTCCAGTCATCGGATATGCGCATGCCCCAATAGCTTATTACTGCCGTCTCCAATGCCTCGGGGACCATTTTCTCCGTTTCCCATGTCATTTGGGCAGGGAGTGCACGCAGGCGCTGCTCGGATGAAATACCGGAATAACACGCCGCAAGAATCGTACCGGCCAGAAGAAGCGCCGCGGCCAGCCAAAGGCGCATATACACCCTGGACATCATTTTGTCGTCTCTGCATTGGACAGTTTATCGGCCACTTGGTACCGTAACTTTAATTCTTTAAGGATATTCTCACGGATCTCACGTCTTTTCTGACCAACCATGTATTCTTTTATGCGCTTTTTCACATCAGGAAACCGGAGCACTTCTTCGTCCTTTCGATCCGCCACATAGAAAAGGTAATATAGCCCACCGAAAGAAACCGGGCCGGTAGCACTACCTTTTCGGACTGCAGAAACAGCCTCCCGTAACTGCTTTGGCATTTTGTCCAGACGTTTCCATCCTGTGTTATAAGGGGGACCTTTCACCAGGGGAATCTTGTGGACCGGTGCATCCCTGACCAATTTATTGAATTCGACACCTGCTTTCAAGCCTTTGTTAATTGCCTCCAGGGTCTGGAGATCAGAAGATGCCACCCATAACAGGTGTACCTGCGCCGGGACCGTGAATTTATCCTGATTGGCCTCGTAATACGAGAGCAGGACGTCATCGCTTATGTCGGTTTCCGGTACCACATGATGCCTCCAAAAGGCTTCAGCCAGTATCTTGTCATGGGCGATCTGCAACCTGGCCGCTGTCTGTTCGTCCCTGTCGAGCCCGAGCCGCACTGCTTCCATACCGAACAATCGCTGTTCAAGGGTCAGACGCAAGAGTTCTTCCTGGGTAATTTCAACTCCTGGCGGAAGAAGATTTTTGACTTGTCTTACATGCTCTGACGTGATTATAAAGCCTTCTCCTTTTACCAGAACACTGTTTTCTTCAGCCAGGGCAGTGTTGTGATGATTGACTGTGGCAACGTCCAGGCATATCAGAAAAACCAAGGCAAAAGCCCCGATGCGGCAATACTTAAACCGGTCTTGAAGCCCTTTTAGGATAATTCCGGAAAATTCAATGCACATTTTTTAGTCAACTTTCGGTAAGATAATGTCTTTTCCTATAACACCGCCATCCACCCAGTCAACATCCGGTAGCCATGACTGTTGATAGTGCTCTCCTAAAACCTCTAACACCCACCATCCCCCCGGTCTTGCAAAACAGTATGCACCCCGGGCATTACTGACGGCGAGCGTCCCCTTATCGAGCATATTCAGGCTTACACCCGGCAGGCATTCGTCAGGCTCGCACCAGCCATCACTGTTTACATCGGCACAGACATGTCCACATTGTACGGGATGCCATCCTGTCGTTGGCCGCGCAGTCACAATACACAGGACATACACATGCAGACTGCCAATGCCCTCTATTACTGTTCCCCCGGCGCAAAGGACAATTCCAACCTCCACAACCCTTTCATTGAGCAAAGTAGACTCTTCAACGGACAATCTCTGAGTCAATGAATCCTTCAGCAAAGAATCCATTAAAATCTGGGTAGCCTCGCCCGGATCCAGAAAACTGTTAAAAGCTAATGCCCCCATCTCTTCCCTGACTATCTCAGCAAAATAGCCGGCACTGATAACCCGGTCCTCAGGGGTAAGGCCATCAGGTGTTATATGCGAAAAATAACCGCGCTCGATCATATCCTCGCAGTGCGCCCTTGCAACTTCGTTCAGCACCGGATTCGA
>Ga0164318_10008027_pt1 | contig 10245 bp, 6 predicted proteins | sample GuaBasSedimGuay9_FD_113734 | JGI IMG/M metagenome (GOLD analysis project Ga0164318, IMG submission 113734) | Subseafloor sediment microbial communities from Guaymas Basin, Gulf of California, Mexico - Guay9, Core 4571-4, 0-3 cm | ecosystem: Environmental > Aquatic > Marine > Hydrothermal vents >...
AGAATTTTATCCGTCATATTCATAGGAGTGTTTCTCATATTGCTGCGAATTTTAGTAATGAGATGAATACCACTGACAAACAACATACTGAATAATGATTGTGAAATATATCCTTTGTCACCGCAGAGTTTTCCCCGGATTTGTTTCAGCATCTTTCCGGCAACCAATGGCTGGCGATCATCGACATTGGCCTGAGCAATAACGAAATCTGATAATTTGCCCTTATTGTTGATACAGGCAATATCCACCAACTCCGTGGATTCTTACCATTGTGATGGTTTGGTTGCCCATATCGTTTCAACCAATTCTGAAACTTACTCATGGAAATTCCAATCAGGACGCAACGAATCTGTCCGACCGGAATTGGCCCCGGTTTTAATCGGATCGGGCAGACACTTTCAAGACAACCAAAACAATCATCAATCCGCCGATCAGCGCTCGCAATGACGGCACTTCATGTAAAAGGATACCCGCCAGGATAATTCCGTAAACCGGTTCCAAACAGGCGACAATACCCGCCGTGAATGCCCGAACCTTCTTCATACTCTGAATAAAAAGGGTGTGTGCCAGCGCGGTACAGATAATGCCCAGGATTACGATGTAACCGATATCTGTTCCTGACAGATCTTTCGGCGAATTCAGGAAAAACGGCATCAGAATTACAGACGCAACGCCATCTTGAAAAAAGGCAATAGTAAATGCTGAATAACGCTCGCCGTATTGCTTATTTAATATGGTCAAAATAGCGAAGCTCATCCCCGACAATAGTCCCCAGAACACACCTGCTGTAATTTGATTTTCAAATGAAAACTGCGGGACAATAATCACCAGACCCAATCCAACCAGGAATACATAAACAATGTCCCGTTTATTATACCGGCCATTAAAAAACAGCGGTTCAAAGATTGTCACAAAGACCGGAAAACTCGCATAGGTCAATAAACCGATTGCCACGGTGGATATCTGAACCGATTTGAAGAAGGTTATCCAGTGAAAAGCCAACAGCAGCCCCATAAAAGCAAAACCGAATATATCCCGTCGTCCGTGGAATTTTATCGGATTGCCCTGGAGTTTTATGATACAAAACAGTGCTATTGTTGCAAGACTGGTTCGCCCAAATACAATGACTACCGGCGGTTCATTAATCAATTTCCCAAACAGGCCGGCACATCCAAAAAGTAAAACAGCCAGATGGAGTTGAATAATTGAAGGATTCCGTTGATGCATTATTTTTCTTTTATCACGTCCCGAAAATTATTTTGGAACGTAATATTGAGAAACTTGCCTATCGCATATAATTCGCAAACCGGGAGCTATTTGTTACATTCCATTGTGACTTTTTGGTCAGTTTATCAGTTATAAATGCGTTGACATGATCGACCCGCCCTTCGATGGAGTCGTATTGCCAATTGGATTCAGGATGCCAGAAATCACGGTCTGTCATTGTCCGGATACGATTCAGTACGGCCGGTAAACCGCTGGGATCGTAGCCCGCTTTATATGCATAGATCACCCCCAGCATATCGGCCTCCAGTTCATAGGCGGTCTGTCTGCGGGATGTGGCGGCTTCAAACATCTGAAATGCCATTTGCTCAAGTTCCGAATCAGAAAATTCCGCCGGACTCTCGGCAGCCAGTTCTTCGAATGCATCTTCAGCCGCAATCTGGGTTGAGCGCTTCATAATCTCCGCATATCCGTGTTGCTGAACCACATGGGAAATTTCATGCCCCAGGACACAGGCCAGTTCGGCTTCATTGCGGATGATATCCAGCAGTCCCCGGGAAACGAAAATCATGCCGTTCGGCGCCGCGTAGGCCACCGGCCGACTATCCGCCAGAATATAGAACTTGAAGGAATGGTAATACAGAGGTGTATTCTCCACAACAAGATTACCAACCATATTTACATATTTCAATTTTTTTACATCATGCTCAAGCCCCTGTCCCGCAATCTGAGCTGCGACGGCAAAGCCCATTTTTTCCAGATAAGAATTAATCGCCGGATCGGGATTTTCAATTTTGATCCGCCGGTAGCGACGGCCGATTTTCTCCCTATCCCTGCCACGGTAAGTTTCACTCAGGAACTGCCGGTATTCGGCCGGTGTAAAGAACTGGCTATCCCACTGATCCAGAAAATTCAAATCGCCATCGCGATCTTGCAGATAGGTCTGAGCAAAACCCTTGACCGCCCCGCTGACTGATGCCTTGGAAATCAGCATAGGTCTGGACGATTGAATCAGGCTATTGTCACGGATACCGGAATTTTCACGATCCCTCTGAGAGAGCGCATTTTTCGAAATCCAGCCCTCCCGGGATTCCGCTCGGATCTTAACCCAGCCCGACGTCTCGCTTAAAATTGTTACAATTGCTTCTTTGACAAGAATACCAATTAAGGGGTAATAACTCCCGGGCCCCTGGCGAAACTGCGTATTTTCCTGTCGGATAACCGCTCTTTCCTGTGCAAAACTTATCAGCGCAAAAAGCAGCACGAGGCTAATGATCTTTTTCATTTCCTTCCCTTCAAAATTATTTTACGGTAATGTTAAAAATTCCGTTATCATCAATCAGGCCTGCATTCTTCAGCAACTGACCACAGCGGCTGATAAAAACCTGAGCCACCGGATCATCGGGTACGAGTTGGAGAATCTTCTCAAAATGGTTGCGCGCATCTTTGAAATTCCGCTGCCGGTAAAGATTCAGTGCTGTATTATGCAGAGACAGCATTTCCTTTGTTTTGTTGTCAACTTTTTCAATTTCATCGATAATCGTAAAAATTTTGAGAGCTGCGTCACGTCCTTTGACACGAATATAGTCGATTTCCCGGCAAACCATTCGGTCTTTGATTAATTGATAAGTTGATTCCGATATCAGATTTTGGGTTTTGTAAATTTTATTGACGCCTTCCAGCCGGGCGGCCAGATTCACCGTATCGCCGATTGCCGTAAAATCCATGCGGTTCGGTGAACCGATATTCCCCACAATCAACCGTCCGCTGTTTACTCCGACTCTGGTAACCAGATTAACCCTTTTTCCGGCTTTCTCAATGGTCATCTTTGATAAACTCCGGAAATCAACAACGGCGCGGGCGCTCTGAAAGGCATGGTCCTCACTTTCAATCGGCGCTCCGAAAATTGCCATAATTCCGTCACCGGTATATTTGTCCAGCATCCCGTTATTCCGAAAAATGATGTCTTCTACCTGCCCGAAATACTCGTTCAGCAGCTCCACGATCTGCTGAGGGGAAAAAAGTTCCGAGGTTCCGGTAAACCCCTGTAAATCCGTAAAAACTACGGTGGCCTCGATCTCTTTTCCGCCCATTTCCACATTTTCAGGATTTTGGGTCAATGTCTCCACCACCGCCGGATGCAGATAGCGATTGAATACTTTTTTAACCTGAGCCTTTTCACGTCCTTCAGTCAGGTAATTAACGACCAGAACGGCGATGACGGTCAGAATCAGAGCCAATTCGGACTGAATGACCGGAATAAATGTCAAATGGTATTGAAAAAAACAGATCGCTGCTCCCGGGGGAATCAGAAAAGCAATCAGCGAGACAATCGTGGCCCGCCATACTTTTAAACTCTGCCATGAATAGCACAACCACATAAGCAAAGCCAGGGCAAAAACTGTCCACCATTCGTTACTCATATGGTGAATATACTCACCCCGGACTATGTTCGAAAAAAGGGTCGCGTATATTTCCACACCCGGAAAAGGTTCCACCGGGCTGAAGGGTGTCGTCTTCAAATCCAGTAGCCCGGCAGCGGTTGCTCCGATGAAGACCGCTTTACCCTGAAAAAAATCGGCCGGAATCTCGGGTTCCAGTCCCATCATCTTCTGCTGACAGGCTTTCATTAACCGGGCAAAGGATACATATTGGAATGTATTCCCCGGACCACCGGGACCGTACCAAAATAATTCCACGCGGCCATCGGTATCAACCGGAACAGAATAATCGGCAACCCTTATACTCTGTTTATCCGCAGATATCAGGCTGTCACCGGAATAGGCCATCACCGCCGCAAGCGCCATATAGGGAACTATCCGGTTTTTATAGCGATAAATCAACGGTATCCGACGACAAACGCCATCATCGTCGGTTGAAAAATTAACGGCGCCGGGCATCAGCATGCTCTTTTGAAATAAGGGTATCGGAGCAGTCAGATTGGGGTAGTTTCTGATATATTTTCCCGGACCGACATACTGCGTTTCACAACGAAAAGCCTGAATCAACTCATTATTTGTGGTGTGACTCGAATCCTCCATCTGTGTAGCCAGAATAACATTTCCGGATTGTTTCAAGGCATCCGCAAAACTATTGTCAGAGTAACTTGCGCTAACGTTCAACCGCTCAATATCATTCGATGAAAACATAATGTCATAGGCAATTACCCTAGCGCCTGACTCATACAGATAATTATTGATGACAGCATAATATTCCCTCGGCCAGGGCCAGAGAATCCCATTGGTTTTTTCAAAGATATTCAGGCTATTCTGATCAATGGCCACGATCACGACTTCCGTCGGTCGGATGCTATGGTGAAAATTTCTGTACATCAGATCAAAAGCCTGTCGTTCCCAGCGTTTCACCAGCGCTGTTCCGGCGGCCAATAAAATCACCACACAGGTCAATACCCCGATTAAAACGGAAATCAGCCAACGTTTCGTCTTTTTTGAGATGGTTTTAATTATTCAAGCAACTCCCACTCAAGATTCCAGCGCCATTGGTCGAAATAGAGGTTGCCCTCATCCCATTCCGCCTCACCCCGCTGAGAATCGATTGTCTCCGATCGGACAAATTTCTTTTCCGGGCTGAAACACCGGGAATAATCATCATTGAAAATCAAACGATAACTATCCATCCCGCTTAGATAGAACCACTTCAGTTGCTCATCACCGGTTTTCCGCATTCCGTAAGTCACATCCATGGGCACCCAGCCATAGGGTTCGAAATAGATTTCACCCCAGTCGTGCATACTGTCATCCGGAGGTTGAAACTCCCAACCCGATTGCCATTTACAGGGAATCCCGTTCAGACGACACAGAGTCATGAATGTGAGCGTCTGCATCCCGCAGTCGCCATGACGGTTCTCGATGACATACTTCGGAATATTAAAAAAGGTGGAGTATTCACGCGCCGAGGCCCAGGTAATGTTGGTATCAACCCAGGCATATAATTTCCGGGCAATCAGGTAAGGATTTTTTTCATTGCCCACTATCGATTTTGACAACTCTCTCAGAGTGTCCGAAAACTCAATGTGAGGACGACGTTCTTTGATATACGGAAGTAATTCTTTCTTATTTTTCACCGGAACAACTTTTTCCGGATCAATCGAAACATAGACGCCGCGGGACATAAAGGTGTATTCAACGAAAAATTCCGTCGTTTCAGTGCCATTGGAAGGTTTCTCAAAATAGATTGTCCGCTGCAAATTGCTATTATCGGCCAGCCGATAGTCCGCCGGCTCGGTAGCCAGAATTTGAATGTCCGTCTGGCGATTTTCGATTTCCCGGGGAAAGGGAATCCAGCAGCGGATGATCCGGCCTTCGGGTACCATATTTTCCTTTACCGTCAGGCTCTGTTTAATCTTCATTTTTACCGGTTTGACATAGTTATTCCCGGTTTTTTCCACCTCCCTTATTATTGAAGAAATATGTTCATCCAGGGGAAATTCTTTAGCCTTTTTGCCCTCACCGCGCTCTTTATCGAGTTTTTGTTTAATCGCTTTTAGACTGGAATCAAGACGAAAAAGGTTGTACTGAGCGTAGTTAAAATAACGCTTCTCTCCATCGATAATCTTGTATTCCAGAGAATGCTCCTTCTCCCATCGTCTCAAATCCTGATTGGTAAGCTCCGGGTAGTACTTTTTCACATACTCAATAACCTCAGATTCCGTCAGGGTAAAATCCTTTTCAATCCGGTCCATTTTGACCAGTAGCATTTCCAGGTGCTGCCTCAGATTCGGCGACAGGTAATCATTCATTGATAAATCCTGTTTAATTAACTTGCGTGCTTCCTGAAAATCGCCCTTTGCAATCATCTCGGTATAGGATATTTTTTTTGAACAGGAAAAAAAACCGGCCACTACCAATAAAACCAATAAAATTTCCACAGTAAACACAGCCTGTTTCATAATTTGAATCTCCATTGCATCAACTGTTATCCTGTATCTTTTCGACAAATTAATCAATTTTGGATGAAAATAAAATCCTATTTCCATTTACGATTTCAAATTAAAGTATTTTGATAAAAGGGTTTAATGCTTTTCGGATTCAGCGGTCTTCACCGGTCAGGAAGTTCAAAGTTCAAAGTTCAAAGTGCAAAGTTCAAAGTGCAAAGTTCAAAATGTGTCCGTGGTAGCCTTTTGTCTCGTCAATTTTCCCTTTTGCGAAGGAAATTGTCGGTAATTTTTGTAACTGGTGTCTTTTTCTGACAGGGAAAAAAGCACGAACAACAGCAGGCGATCTGTCCTCTTTTTACAGCTGACCTCACCCCATTTTCAGAAATAAATTGGTAAAATCCGTGAACCTTAAGCATTGAACCATTGTGTTTTCCCACAGGATTTTACATGTATCGGCGTCTGGTGGGATATTTCGATACCGGCTGTCTGGCACAGCTTTTGTCCAAAACATAAGATGCATTCTGTCGTAATTCAATTTCGAGAGGTACAATGAGTCGAATTCAACAACATCCGGTTCTGAAAATTCCCGAAAATAGAAAAATAGTTCACTTTTTTTTCAAAGGTAAAAAATTGACCGGCTATGAAGGTGAAGCCGTTTCTTCGGCATTGATTGCGAACGGTATTCATGTCTTCAATATTCATTCCAGGGGTGATACACCTCAGGGATTGTTCTGTGCCAACGGTCAATGTTCACACTGCACGCTGATCATTAATGGTCTTCCGTTGAAATCCTGCGTTACTCCTCTTGAAGAGGGGATGGAGATTTACCCCTTAGTCCATCTTCCGGAAATCCCCATCGATGATCATCCTCTTGGTAAGCATGAAAAAATCGTTGAGGTCTGTGACGTCCTGGTTATTGGTGGCGGCCCTTCCGGTTTGACGGCCACAATCGAATTGGCAAAAATGGGTTTTAATGTCTATCTGGTTGACGATAAGGCCAAACTCGGTGGGAAATTGCTCCTGCAGACTCATAAGTTCTTTGGTTCCATCGAAGACTGTTACGCCGGAACACGTGGCATTGACATCGCGTCAAAACTCGAAAAAGAATTACGGCAGTATCCCAACGTCAAAATCCTTACAAACTCCTCGGTCGTGGGAATTTTCAAAGATCAAAAGGCCGGCGTTTTTGTCAATAACCGGCAATACGTGATTATTGATTTCAAGGGGCTCGTAGTTTCGCCTGGCGCTCGGGAAAAGTCATTGATTTTTCCCGGTAACAATCTGCCCGGCGTTTACGGGGCCGGCGCTTTTCAGACATTGGTTAACCGTGATCTTGTCCACTCATCGGACCGGGTTTTCATTGTCGGCAGCGGCAATGTGGGGCTGATTGCCGCTTATCACGCCCTGCAGGCCGGTATTCATGCTGTCGGAATTTGTGATATTCTCGATAAAGTATCCGGTTATAAGGTACACGCCGATAAAATCCGACGTATGGGTGTTCCGATTTACCTGAATCATACCGTTCTCTCCGCAGAGGGTAATGAAAAAGTCGAGCGCATCACGATTGCCCGGGTTAACAAGCAATTTCAGCCGATTCTCGATACAGCAAAGACATTTGAGGTTGATAATTTACTAATCGCAGTCGGCCTTACGCCGGTGGATGAATTTTATGATATGGCGGTGGACTTCGGATTTAAAGTCGTCAAGGCCGGAGATGCGCAGGAAATTGCCGAAGCATCGTCAGCAATGTTCGGTGGTCGGATTGCCGGTTTACAGATGGCTGAAATGCTGGGTAAAAAGGTTACCATCGACGGAAGCTGGAATCGGAAAGCCGAGGTTTTGAAGAGTAAACCGGGCAAGATCTACGCTCCGGTGAAAGTTAAACTCACCGAATCCTTTCAGCCTGTCATCCGCTGTGACGAAGAGATTCCCTGCAATCCATGCACTTCGGTCTGCCCGGTAAATGCCATTCAACTGGAGAAAAAACGCGGAACCATCATGGACATTCCGCGCTACTCCGATGCCTGTACTGGTTGCGGACTATGTGTCCTGATCTGCCCCGGTCTGGCCATTACCCTGGCCCGCAAACTGGATGACGAATATGCCGAAGTTGTCTTACCCCACGAATACATACCTGATTTCAAGGTTGGTGATGTAATTCCCGTTACGGATCAGACGGGTCATTTCCTCGAGAATGCAGAGGTTATAAAAATCCGATATAATAAGAAATACAAGACTCATCTGATCCATGTAAAATCGACACTTGAAAACGGTCAAAAAATATGCGGTATCCGGGTTCAGGACCCGGAAATTGCAAAACCGAAAGAAGTGCCGTCTTTCGAATATCTTCCCGTAAATGGTATTGTCTGCCACTGTGAAATGGTCAGCGTGGGCGAGATAATTGATTACATCAGGGAACATAACATCCGGGATGTCAATCAGTTGAAACAGATACGCGTGGGAATGGGTGCCTGCGGAGGTAAAAACTGTTCGGTGCTGCTCCCCCGCGTTTTTCAAATGGCCGGAGTGAATTGGAAAGAGGTAACTCCCGGAACAAAACGTCCTCTGAGTGTCGAAATCCCAATGGCCGCCCTGATTAACGAAAAAACCACGGAATAATTCATGCAAAACTACGATGTTATTATTATTGGTGCCGGTAGTATCGGAGTACCGTTAAGCTATAACCTCGCCAAAAAAGGGTTATCCGTACTGGTTCTGGAAAAACTCCAGTCCGTCGGACGCGGACAAAATCGTTCGGCGATCGGTGGAATTCGTGCAACCCATTCCGATCCGGCGAAAATCACGATTTGCCGTAGAACCATCGATATCATATCCCACATGGAAGAAGAACACGGTTATGATGTTAACTGGATTTCCGGCGGTTATCTTTTTCCGGTATACAGTGAAACAGATGAAGTCAATCTGAAAACCCTTTTGGAATTCCAGAAACATTATGAACTCCATATTGACTGGATTGGCGCCGAAGAGATTGAAAATCTCGTACCCGGGATTAACACCGAAAAATTACGCGGCGGGACCTTCTCGCCAGATGATGGTTCCGCCTCTCCCCTGAAAGTGATTGACGCCTTCTACATGCTGGCTCAACAGCAGGGTGTGGATTTTCACTTCAATGAAGAGGTCACAGGTTTCGAAACCCATTCCAACCGGATTGACGTTGTCATAACAAACAAAACAAAATATCCGGCCGGTCTGATAATTGACGCCGCCGGTGCCTACTCCCGGGAACTGGGCGCTCTGTTGAATCTGGATGTTCCCGTTTACCCCGAGTCCCATGAAGCGGGAATTACGGAGCCTGTCCGGCGATTTTTCGAACCGATGATCGTCGATATTCGCCCCGAAAAAGGGTCGGCCAATTACTATTTTTATCAGAATGCCGATGACCAGGTTGTTTTCTGTATCACTCCCGATCCAAAAATTTCCGGAACCGATACGGACTGTACCTCGGTGTTTCTGCCACAGGTTATCAAACGAATGGTGAATCTCTATCCCCGCCTGCGTAACCTGCGAGTCCGGCGCACCTGGCGCGGTCTCTATCCAATGACGCCGGATGGTTTTCCCATTATCGGTTTTAGCAAAAAATATCAAAACTACTTTCTCGCTACCGGCATGTGCGGTCAGGGATTTATGATCGGGCCGGGGCTGGGAGAAATTCTGGCTGATTTGATCGCCGAAAACGATGTTACATATAAAGATATTCTGAAACCACTGACTTTGTACCGCAGTTTCAGCGGCGAAGAGGTGTTGAAATAGGGTTATCCCCAAAATTTTAGAACACCTGAAACCTTAATGCAGACCGTCACAACGCAGGAGCATCGTGACGAGAAGTAAGGTGTGATGTGCTCTCAAACCTTCCGAAGCTTGCACCACAGTAAAAGAGACTTATTAATCTCACCGCGCCGGGCAGGCAGCTTGGCAGCGGAGAAAGGATGAAGAAAAAAGCGTCGGAGCGGAACTCCGGATTGAATGGAATATCCGGAGATGTAAGACCTGGCTTATCACGGCGGGTCGGGATGAGTTAAGTCGAAACTAAAGGCAAGGGTGCTTTTTCAACATCGATTTTGTCCAATATCCCTCTAAACTTTTCAGAAGCGCCTCCAATTTTC
>Ga0164318_10008028_pt1 | contig 10245 bp, 7 predicted proteins | sample GuaBasSedimGuay9_FD_113734 | JGI IMG/M metagenome (GOLD analysis project Ga0164318, IMG submission 113734) | Subseafloor sediment microbial communities from Guaymas Basin, Gulf of California, Mexico - Guay9, Core 4571-4, 0-3 cm | ecosystem: Environmental > Aquatic > Marine > Hydrothermal vents >...
ACTAAGATTACTTAAAGATGGAACATCTGAAACTTTACTTAATATATCCAGTATGACAAAGAAATTCTTACTCTCCAGATTAACCTTTTCTATATAACAATCTATAACAATTTTTTTCTTTAGCAAAGATATAGATTTGGGATTTAAAATTGTTTTTTCTGTCGTTAGTTTAAAGTTATCTTTATTAAAGGTAATACGGTCTACTTTTAATCCTTTTAAGACTTTAAAAGTGAAGTTTTCAAATTCTATATCTGCCTTATAAGCCTTCTCAATTTTAGCCTCAACTATTGTCTTTAATATCAAAGAAGCCAAAGGACTAAATAGGATAATGTATAGGATTATTATTGAAGATACTATAATAAATATTGTCTTTTTAAACACTAAAAAACTTGCCTGTCTTTATCCAGATAGAAATATCTTTTGTAAAAAAACAAATTATAAGAAAGTAGAGGATAAAAACTAATAGATGTAACAATAATAACCAATAGTTACCTAAAGATGATCCGTCTCTTTCAGGGTTTACGGATTTTTCTCTTTCTTATGACTTTTAAGAAAGCCTTAACTACTTTAGGGTCAAATTGAATTCCGCTATTTTTTTCTATCTCTTTTATAGCCTGCTTAATAGTTTTTACTCTTCGGTAAGGCCTCTTGGTAATCATAGCCTCGAAGGCATCAACTACAGCCAGTATTCGGGCTCCTATTGGTATTTCTTCTTTTTTTAAACCATCAGGATATCCTTGGCCGTTATATTTCTCATGATGATGTAGAATGATAGGAATTGCTGGTTCTAGTACCTTGATATGTTTAATAATAGAGGTAGTCCGCATTGGATGTTCCTTTATTATTTTATATTCTTTAGAGGTTAAGGATTTATCTTTATTTAATATCTTTTCTGGTATGCTGATTTTTCCTATATCATGAAGTAAGGCTGCATAATTTAAGGCGTTCATTTTGTCTTTAGATAGACCTAATTCTTTAGCTATTGCTGTAACTAATTTTCTAAATTCAATCGTGGGTATATGCGATTCTATCTTACGAGATCCCGATAAAGCCATAAGCGATTTTATACTCCCCGAAGCCAACTTCTCCTGTTGTTTATACAAGGTCGCATTTTTAATAGCTACCACAGCTTGTTCTGATAGAGTGGTTAGGATTTCTTGGTCAAAATAACTGAAAGGTTTATCGTCTTTTTTATCTGAGACGACAATAACTCCCAAGACATCTTCTTCAATTAGGGGCATAGCTAAAGATGTCTCAGTGAGAATGGGAAGAGCAGATTTTGCTACCCGATTAGCCAAATCTTTATCTGATTCAATCTCTGTTTTTTTAAAAATTTCACCCTTATCAGTAACTGTAATCTCGTGGTTTAAGATTTTTTTTGTTTTTGACATAAGATATACAGAACATCTCTTTACTCTCATTACTTGAAGACTTAATCTAGCAATTTTTGGTAAAAGCTGTTTTAAATTTAAAGTACTACTTATAATACGATGTATTGTATGAATAGTTGATAGAGCTACTGCCCGCGGTTGAATAGTTTCATATAATCTAGCTAATTCTAAATCATCCTGTACCTTTAAAATTGTAGTTTCAAGATAATTTTTAAATATCTTATTGTATTTTTTAAAGAAGTTTCTATTAACATTAAATAAGATGATATAGCCAAATACCTTTTTCTCCTTTTTTAATGGAAAAACATAAGTAAGGCTGTTAGATGCGAGTTGTAATACTTGGGTTTTTTTGATTTGTCTGGTTTTTTTAAGAGCATCTAAGATTTTAATAGATGATTTTTTAAATCTTTTTTTATTTCTTTCATTGATGAAACTACAATGTTGCATAAAGTCTTCGATGTTTTTCGGAATATAATCCATCTCTAGCCAAAAGACTTTTTTTCCCAAGACTTCTCTGAAAGAGTTTTTTAAATCCTGATATTGTTTACTAGAAATTAATCTGTTAAACATTCCTTAACACTTTATAATCTATCTATTTATACTCTATCATAGGGTTCAAATAGTTTCTTATATTCATTTAGAGCAAATCTGTCTGTCATACCAGCAATATAATCACAGATTACTCTATGTATGCCGTCTTTTTCAGTAAGTTTGAGGAATTTTTCAGGTATCAATTTCGGTTTATTTACATATACTGTAAACAATTGTTTTATAAACCTATCTGCCTTATCTGACATTCTTATAACATGAGGATGATTATATAGATTGTCAAATAGAAAATTACTTATTTGTTTTTTCTTTTTATTAAAGTTTGCAGAATTACTTACTATTTTCTTTTCTATATCCCGTGCATCTTCTGGTGATTTTATCTTATATCGTTTCAAATTCCTTTTGGTTTCATTCAGTAAATCGGAAACATACATATTAATCAATTCTCTGATAATCAAAGATTTCTTTATCTTCTCCTTTAATTTGGGATATTTCTTTTCAACTTTTGTAGAGGCATCTTTCCAAAGTTCAATTTTATCAATTTCTTCTATAGAAATCAATCCAGAAGTTATACCATCGTCCAGATCATGATTATTGTAGGCTATTTCATCCGAGGCGTTTACAACCTGAGTTTCTAAAGAGGCATTTTTATCTAAATCAAAGGAGTCAATCTTTGGAGTGTCATAAATTGTAGTATGTTTTATAATGCCCTCCCTTGTTTCCCAGGTGAGATTCAAGCCTCTAAAGTTCGGATATCGTTCCTCGAGATAGTCCACTATTCTAAGGGCCTGCCTATTATGCTCAAAGCCACCGCGTCTTTTCATTAAATCATGAAGCGCTTTCTCACCTGAATGACCAAAAGGAGGGTGACCTATATCATGAGCCAAGGCTATTGCCTCAACCAGATCTTCATTAAGATTTAAAGACCTGGCTATAGTTTTAGATATCTGCAAGACCTCTAATGTGTGAGTAAGACGAGTTCTATAATGGTCACCTTCATAGTTGACAAAGACCTGAGTTTTGTATTGAAGGCGTCTAAAGGCTGTTGAGTGGATTATTCTATCTCTATCCCTTTGAAAAGCAGTTCTATAAAGGTGTTCTTTTTCTTTGTATTGCCTTCCGCGACTTTGGCTGCTCTTTATAGCATAAGGAGCGAGTCTTTCTTCTTCTTGTTTTTCGAGTAGTCTTCTTTCTAACATTTAAACTTCACTTAAATTTAAATTCTTATTAAGAGTACTGATTAAATCTTTAATATTCACCTCCTGCTGACTATGGGCCCGCATATCTTTTAAAGTCAATCTTTTCTTTCTCAATTCATCCTCTCCAACAACAATTACATATTTACAGTTTAGTTTATTGGCCTGTCTCATTTGAGCCTTTAAAGACCTTCCCTCATAATCGAAATAGGCTTTTATGTGGTTAGTGTGTAATTTTTTTAGAAGTTTAAAGGCTTCTGTTTTATTTGTTTTGTTAACTGTAACTATATATACAGAATCTTTTTCTTTTTCTTTAAAATCAACCCTTTCCGCCTCTTTAGCTAAAAGGACTCTTTCTAAGCCAAAGGCAAAACCACAGGCTCCAGTCTCTGGACCACCAAAACTTGATATGAGATTATCATATCTACCTCCTGCACAGATAGCGTTTTTAGCGCCCAAGTCTGGATGAATCAACTCAAAGGTTGTTCTAGTGTAATAATCTAATCCCCTCACTAAGCGAGGATTGAAGGTATAATCAATTTTGAGACTATCTAATAAATCCTTTACCTTATCAAAATGTTCTTTACATTCACTGCAGATATAATCTGATGGCACAGGAAGTCTTTCAATTGTTTTCTGACATTGTGGATTTTTGCAATCTAGTATCCTTAAAGGGTTAACCTTGAATCTAACCTTGCAATCCTTACATAATCTTTTTAAGTCTTTATCAAGAGAACTTCTTAAAACTTCTTTATATCTTAATCTATCCTTAAGACACCCCAGAGTATTCAGCAATAGTTTAGTTTTTTTTAAACCAATCTCATTTACTATTTCCTGCATAAGGTCAATTATTTCAGCATCAAGATATGCATCATATGAACCGATTGCCTCAACTCCTATTTGGTGAAATTGTCTCATACGTCCTGCTTGAGGTTTTTCGCTTCTAAACATAGGACCTATATAATATAGTTTAACCAATTTGGACTTCTTATACATTTTACTTTCAAGATATGCCCTTGCTACTGAAGCGGTTTCTTCTGGGCGCAGGGTAATACTACGGCAAGCCTTGTCCTTAAATGTAAACATTTCCTTTTTTACGATATCAGTTGCTTGTCCAATACCTTTTGTAAAAAGGTCAGTATGTTCTATTATTGGAGTGCGTATTTCTTGATATCCATAAATCTTAAATAATTCCCTGGTTAATTCTTCAATATACTGCCATTTTCTAATTTCAGGGGCTGTTATATCACTTGTGCCTTTTATAGACTGGATTTTCATGGATACCTTCCTTCATTATCATTAAGTGGATTTAGATAAACAAATAGCCCCAACTAGCTGATATATAATTGGGGCTTATATAATGAGAGTATAGGTAACAATATTAAACCTTTTAAAATTAACAATACCTCTCTTAGGAAACAAAATTCTCTGCCACTTTCCCCCGACGCTAATTTACCAAGGGCAGATTAATCTTTTCTTAAAAAGCACCTTAACTTTTAAATGTATCCCCAACTTGGTTAACTTCCTTTCTTCTGGCGGGATAAAATTTTAAAGAGCTGTTTAATGGTAGACTAAAAATACTACTTTACCTTACCTTTCATTATTAATCCAGGTTTAAAAACAACAACTTTTTTGGGAGGAACAGGTACTACTTCACCCGTTCTGGGATTTCTACCTGTTCTACCTTTTCTTTGTTTTACTTTAAAAATGCCGAAATTCCTTAATTCTACTTTTTTGCCTTCAGCCAAACTATCTATAATACAGTCAAAGGTCTTTTGGACTATTTTTTTAACATCTATCTGCTTCAATTTAGTCTCATTGGCTATCTTTAATATAATATCTTTTTTGGTCATAATTTACCCCCCTTGAATTTCTCTAACTTTTTTATTTTCTATAGGTAATATAGCATATAATAACTGGTTGTGTCAAGTGGAAACTTTAATTTCCACCGCATCTTGACCCAGGAGTTTTTCTATTTTCTCTAATAGAAATCTATCAACTTCGACTTTCATATTTGAATTAACCAGCATCTTTTCGGTAGAACCATCTGGGTTGATAAAATTAAGATAGACTGGTGTCTTCCCCGGATGGCTGGAGAGGATATTCTTTAACTCTTCTAACATAGTTTGCTCTAAGCCAGTAGTCCTAAGATTTATGTCTATACTGGATGTATATTTTTTTCTGGCTTCTTTTATTGGTAATATCTCATCAGCAATAATCTTAGGACTTTCTTCCTTAAGGCTTAATTTACCCTTAACAAATATTGTAGCCTCTGTCTTTATGTAATTAGAAAATTTACTATAACTTTGAGGAAAGATTAATACTTCAACTTGGCCAGTTAAATCTTCCAGTTCTGCTATAGCCATCTTTTGACCCTTTTTCTTTCCTTTCTTGGTATAGGTATACTTTACTTTAGTTAATACACCCATCAGAGTAACCAGTCTTCCATGGTTTTGCTCAGACAACTCTTTAACTGTAGTTTTAGAGAAATGTTTTATGAATCTTTCGTGCTTGCTGAGAGGGTGTCCAGTAATATAAAATCCTAACATTTCCTTTTCATAAGCCAGCAACTGGTTTTCAGGCCATTCTTCTATATTAGGTACATCCTGAAAGGTCCTACTAAAATAGTCCTGGTTATCATAAACATCAAACAAAGATAACTGTCCACTACTTCTATCTTTTTGCAGACTACTTGTTGCCTCTAATACTTTATCCAGCATAGCTGTCATCTGTGAACGATAAAGACCAAAACTATCAAAGGCTCCACATTTGATTAAGCTCTCGATTACTCTGCGGTTAACCAACCTTGTATCTACTCTTCTGCAGAAATCATAAAGAGATTTAAACCTACCTTCTTTAATTCTTGCTTTTATTATCGATGCAATTGCTCCTTCACCCACATTTTTTACAGCAGATAATCCGAATCGAATACTTCTTTTTTCTTTAACAACAGTAAATTCTGAAAGACTTTCATTTATATCCGGTGGTAATATTTCAATTTTAAATTTCTTGGCATCTTCAATATATAAAGCAATCTTATCACTATTATCTTTTTCACTTGTTAAAAGAGCTGCAAGAAACTCAACAGGATAATTGGCCTTAAGAAAGGCTGTTTGATAGGCTATCATTGCATAGCAAGTAGTATGAGCTTTATTGAAACCATAACCTGTAAAGTGGGACATCAAGACAAATATCTGTTCTGCTAAATGTCTATCTACACCGTTTTTGGTTGCTCCTTTTATAAAATCAGCATGAAGCTCTTCCATTTGCTCAGGCTTTTTCTTGGATATTGCTCGCATAAGAATATCAGCCTGAGCGAGTGAAAATCCTGCTACCTCAAGACCAATAATCATAATTTGATCTTGATGCAAGAGAATACCGTAGGTATCTTTGAGAATAGGTATCAGTTTTGGATGTAAATACTTAACTGGTGTCTTGCCATGTTTTCTCTTGATAAATTCATCTACTAAGCCACTAGCTAAAGGACCTGGTCTATATAAAGCCAATAAAGCTACAATATCATCAAAAGTTTCAGGTTTTAGTTTTCTTAAAAGATCCCTCATGCCAGCACTTTCTAATTGAAAAACTCCCAGAGTGTTAGCCTGACTTAAAAGTTTAAAGGTTTTTTTGTCATTTAACTTAATGTTATTAATATCAATCTCTTTTCCCTCAACTCTTTTTATAATCTTACAAGTTTTATCCATCACCGTTAAAGTTTTAAGACCCAAAAAATCCATTTTAAGCAGCCCAATCTTTTTTAAAGAGTCCATGGCATAACCAGTAGTAATCTGCCCGTCACTGGTCTTAAATAAAGGAGTGTGGTTAGTTAATTCATCCTCAGATATAACTACCCCAGCTGCATGAATTGAGGCATGTCTGGATAATCCTTCAAGGATTTCAGAAGTATCAATTAAACGCCTTATTTCTTCACTGTTTTCATAAAGTTTTCTTAATTCTGGTTCGACATTTATAGCTTTCCTTAAGGTTATCTTTGTATCCAGAGGTATTAATTTAGCAATTTTATCTACCTCACTATACGAGAAACCCATTACCCTGCCTACATCTCTAACTACTGCTCTTGCAGCCATAGTGCCAAAAGTTATTATCTGGGCTACATTTTTCTTACCGTATTTCTCAGCAACATAATCAATTACCTCTTGTCTTCTTTCATAGCAGAAGTCTATATCTATATCAGGCAAACTTATTCTTTCAGGATTTAAAAATCTTTCAAAGATAAGTCCATGTTTTATAGGATCTATACTGGTAATATCTAATGTATAGGCTACTAAACTTCCAGCTGCAGAACCTCTTCCGGGACCAACAGGAATATTTTTAGCTTTAGCAAATTTGACAAAATCCCAAACTAACAAAAAACAACTTGCATATCCAGCTTTTTTAATAACAGAAAGTTCATTGTTAAGTCTTTCTCTTATCTCTTTGGTAAGAGGATGATACTTTCTCTTGGCTCCTTCAAAACACAATCTTTTCAAGTATTCATCACTACTTATATCATCAGGAGGTTTAAATTTAGGCAAATGTGTTTTGTTAAAGGATAATTGCAGGTTTGCTTTTTCAGTTATTTCAATTGTATTTTTGATAGCCTCTGGTATATCCTTAAATAATTCTTTCATCTCATCCGGACTCTTAAAATAGAATTCTTCAGTCTGGAATCTCATTCTATTAGGATCATCCAAAGTAGTTTGGGTTTGTAGACAGAGAAGTATTTCATGGGCACGGGCATGCTCTTTTTCTAGATAATGGACATCATTTGTAGCCACAACTGGAATAGAAAGATTTTTGGATATTTTTATCAGTTGCGAATTTACCTTTTTTTGTTCAACAAGGTTATTATCTTGCAGTTCTAAGTAGAAATCATCTCCAAAGATATCTTTATAATAACCAGCCACCTGTTTAGCCTCTGTAATCTTATCTGCAAGTATGAGTTTAGGAATTTCTGCTTTAATGCATCCGCTAAGACAGATTATACCCTCTGAAAGATTCCTTAAAATCTCATTATCGATTCTAGGTTTATAATAAAAACCTTCCAGATATCCAGACGAAATCAACTTCATTAAGTTTTTATAACCTGTCTGATTTTTTGCCAAGAGCGTAAGATGATGAGCAGTTTCCTTCGATCTATTGGAGGTTTTATCAAATCTAGATCCAGGGGCTATATAAACTTCAGCTCCTATAATAGGCTTTAATCCGTAATTTATAGCCTCGGTATAGAATTCGATAGCACCAAACATATTACCATGGTCTGTTATGGCTACTGCAGGCATTTTATATTTATGGGCTATCTGACAGAGGTCTTTAAGTTTTAAGGCACCATCTAAAAGACTATACTGAGTATGCGTATGTAAGTGGACAAAATTTGAATGTTTCATCTTAAAGATTTATTCTACTTTCTTTAATCGTTTATATAACTCATCTAAACTCTGAGAAATTATTTTTGCTTTACCAATAATAGGCATAAAGTTAGTATCTCCACGCCATCGGGGTACAATGTGAATATGTAGATGTTCAGCAAAACCTGCTCCAGCTATCCTACCCATATTTATGCCGATATTAAATGCGTCAGGTTTTAGTACCTTTTTTAACATCTTGATTATTTTACGGCTGTGTTCCATCAATTCCGTCATTTCATCAATATTAAGTTTATCTAAATCCTTAACATGACGATACGGAGCTACCATAACATGACCATTATTATAAGGGTATATATTTAACATCGAAAATACAAATTCCCCCCGACTTATTATATAATTTTTTTTATCATCTTTCAGTCGGCATTTGGTGCAAAAAATACAGCCCTTTTCTTTTTTGGATGTTATATAAGCCGAACGCCAGGGAGCCCATAATCTATCCATCTTTTTTATCCTTTGTTTAGTGTCTAATAATTTATTTAGAACCCTGATTTTTACAAAATGTCTTTTTATTTAATATAATGGAAGAAAAATAGAGACAATATAAATATAACAACGATGGCGGTTATATCCCAGCCTAATTTCAAAAAAGATTTTTTACTGCGATAAGTAAGACCACATATAATAATACTTAAGAAAACTAAACATAAGGTTATGGTAAATATATGAGAGATTGAAATAGCAGATAAAAGTTGATTCTTTAAATAACATATATCTGTCGTAGGAACAATGACCGTATCAAAGAAATTACTTCCAAGGATATTTCCAACAGCCATATCAACTGAGCCCAGTTTAAGAGCCGAAGTTGAAACTATCAATTCTGGTAAAGATGTAACCACGGCTAAAAATATAAGACCTACGTAAGTTTCACTCATTCCGGTTAGAGATACTATTTCTTTACCTAGTTTAGCCAATGAATAGCCTGATGCTATAACGATCAAGGAAGCCATACCGAATTTAATCCAGAGAGAACGAACCTTTTCTGGATTTTTATCTTTTAAATCAGAATCATTCTGGCTATGACAATATAAAGACCTGGTTAAAAAAATATATATTAGAATAAGAATTATGCTTTCATAACCGATATGAAACAAACCCGGACTAAAACCGGTTACAGTTCTATAAATTATAGAAAGAGCAATTAGGCCAAGCATAACAATGGTAGCTGCGGCTGTTAAGATGTGACTTCTATTAGAAACAGATAATATAGCCCCTTTTCCTTGAATGAAATCCAGAAAGGCGAGTATGATGAGATTAAACAGAATTGAGCCGATGGCATCTGATACAGCCATATTAGGCGCATCTACGGCGGTTACTGAACTGATACTTGTTATAACCTCAGGCAAAGATGTAACTATAGCCAGAAATATTACACCAAATAAGGCCTTGGACAAAAAGCCCCTTTCGGTTATAAGTTGGCCATAGTAAGATAACTTAAATCCAAAGTAGATTATCAAAATTGAAAATATCAGGAATTCTACATAAACTCTAATCATTTCTTTTAAGTTTTATTATTTGCGCTTCAATTTTATCAGAAAGACTTAATAATCCCACAGATTTATAGGGAGCGTATACTTCATCAGTAGGACTTCCAGGATTTAAGAAAAGAATACCATTTTTAAATTCATTAACTGGCAAATGGGAATGACCGAAGACTGCAACATCAATTTTAGAACGAGGGAA
>Ga0164318_10008029_pt1 | contig 10243 bp, 5 predicted proteins | sample GuaBasSedimGuay9_FD_113734 | JGI IMG/M metagenome (GOLD analysis project Ga0164318, IMG submission 113734) | Subseafloor sediment microbial communities from Guaymas Basin, Gulf of California, Mexico - Guay9, Core 4571-4, 0-3 cm | ecosystem: Environmental > Aquatic > Marine > Hydrothermal vents >...
AGAGTTCTTGTCCGCCTTGGGTGATGACCAATCCCACTCCCCCAGAGGGGTAGGGAATCTCCACCTGGAAGGCCCCTGGGTTGGGGGCGTTGTACTCGCCCAGGTCGTAATTTATCCCAAAAGAAACATCTGCCAGCGTGCTGCCATCCGCCGCTTGGAGAGATGCCACAAAGTCCCCCGCGGGATAATTCCCCACTGTGTTGGTGTTTAAGGTTTGGGGAGGCAAAAGTTTAAGCTCGCCATTTTCAAAATATCCAGAGAGGTATAAAACTTGTTCAAAGGGAGCGGCGGTAGACCAGCGCGGCATTGGCATGGACGCCATTTTGTGGGAGCGCTCTGCTGCGGCTTGTCTGGCGTTCAAAATGGTGTTGGATGCGGATGGTGAAACCCAGGGGATGACGGTAACACCGCCCAGCTCATGCCCGGCGTAAGGGTCACCCATGAAATTTATCCAGTTAGAGTTAGGTCTTATGTAGCGCACTTTGCCAGTGACAAAGTTGTACGCGTAACCCTCAGGGAGCGAAACTCCACCTAAATTGGGGTTGTCGTCAACCTCTTCGTGCCCGCCGAGATAGACGTGTCCGATTTCGTGTGCGATTGTGATTGGGAATTCAAAGCTGACCAGAGGCGCACGGGGGTATATGCGGCGATAGATAAAACCACGGTTGCCGGCTCCGTATTCATTGGGCGGGAAGAGACCGACCGCGTATTCTACGGTACTGGTTGAGTTGGCGGCGTTATAGGCTACCAGCGCGTTATTTATAATAGCCGCGTCTCTAAGTGCCATTGCTAGGTTCAGCCAGCCATTTGAATAAACGGGATGCTGCACAATGCGCACAGAGGGAACTGGGTAAGTATTGACCAGAAATCTGCGGGCGGTGATAGCCCAATTTTGAGCGTCTTTGACACTGATAGTGGGGCTAAGGGCTACCATCATTAAGCTCAGCCCTTTTGAAGGGGAGACCATTTGCGAGAATGTTTTCTCGTTATTGGTTTCATTTGGTTCAGTGAAAGTGTTTTCGGGGTCAATGACGGCTCTGACTTCAAAGACTCCGGCTCGCACAAAGCTGGGGGGAATGAGGAATTTTACTGCGTCATAGACTTTTTGATGGTCGTCTGCGCTGTAATTGTTTTTGACTCTAAAGGGGAGGGTTTTGAAAAGTTGCCCATTGACGTAGAGGGTTATTTTGGTGTCTACGCTGGACTGCGCTTGGCTGGAGAAGCGGGGGAAGACCAAAGCGGCGGTGTGTTTGCTGTCGGCTAATTCGGCTCCGCTGACGGCTTGAAGAAGTTCTATTTTTGCGATTGTTAAATCGCCTTCGAGCTGGAGGGTGAAGTTTACCCCGCCTACCGCGCCGTTCCCTTGTCCGTTGGGAACGGTGACAACTAGCGAATAGGTGCCATCGGCGTTGGTAGAAATGGAGGCTGAATTCGCGCCGCTGACGACCTCCACGTTGGCGCCGTCCACGCCGGTGCCCTCTTGGTCTGTCACTCGTCCCTCGATGATGACTACTTCATAATTGGGGCCGTTTTGGATGGTTTGCACGTCTTCTCCGTATCCGGCTAGGAAGGCTTTGAGGACGATGGGGCCGGTCGGCTGCGGGGTGAGCGTGGGAAGTATCTGCGGGATAGCTGCCTCAGGGGTGGGGATATCCCCATCGCTTGGCGGGCCGCCCAATCCCAAGCACCATTGCCAAAATTGATCCCCTTCGGCAGCGGACCTACCCATCCAGTGCTCTTCCTGATAGGTGTCATACCGTTGCTGCACTTCCCGCGCGGCAGTGCGTGCTGTTTGCCATCGATCCCAATTGCCATCGCAGTTTTCTTCACATTCGTACCAAATATGATAGGCGTCACGTTCCGCGTCAGTAGCCGCTTCTAATTCATAATATAATTGACAATATGTGGTGTCGAACACGTCTTGTTGATGCTGACCATCGCTGTCAGGGAGATCTGGGCGGCGTGCTTCAACAGAAGTTGACGTTATCGCTATTACTCCAACAACAAGAAGCAATATTGTAAATATCAAAAGAGCGGGCTTTCGAAGTTTCATAAGTTTTTCTCCAAATGCGAAGTACTATCTTGTCAAGCATAAATTGATAGCTTGTAGCAGCGAACGAGAGTTCGCCTATCCCCTAAAACGGGCACTCACGTGCCCTAACACTTAACGAAGTAACCCAACTATGTCGCGGAGAGGAACGTCTTTTATGATGTGGCAGCCTCCCCGACTATCTGTGGGAGCCCCGCGAGGGGACGCAGAGCGTGCCACCCCTCAGAAAACGGAGGTTCGCCATGACATTTACCCCGTGAATTCCGAAAAAGCCATGTTTCTTTAAGAACGAATAATCCCGCTCTCGTAGGCGAATGAGATTCTTCGGGCAAACCGATCTTGCTTTCGGCAAAAATACCCCTCTAACGGTTAAATATTGTTTTCTGGGCATCTGAAATTTTCCGTAACGAGAACGTGAATATTGGTGAAGAGATAATTAATCGCGGTACTTCCCTAGATAAGGAAAAATCAAGGCTTCAGAAATATGCTTTTAATTCCACGGTGAGAATTGCTGGAATTAATCGTACTTTCTTCAATCAAATCCGTCAATGTTATACTAATATCTACGCGAGGAAATCGTCCTTTCGCCCCATTTTTGGCACTCCGTGCCATCTTTAGAAAAACTGTTATAATGGCGAAGAAAATTCCCCTCTGCTTTCTTGAAAGGATGCTGCAGGCTTTATAAATTCTTGGAGAAAATATTATGGACTCAACCGCTATAGCACCCATCTCAATCCCTGTCGTACTTTTTAACCTTTCGCTAGGTTTGTTATTATCGGTATTACTAGCAATTTACTACACCAAATTAGGTGATTCGCTTTCCAACCGTTCAAAATTTGCTCCCTTGCTCCCGCTCTTATCAATGATCACACTACTTGTAATTTCTGTCGTGAAGAGCTCCCTTGCTCTATCTTTAGGCCTTGTAGGAGCTTTATCCATCGTCCGTTTTAGAACGGCTATCAAGGACCCCGAAGAATTGATGTTTTTGTTCTTCGCAATTTCAATCGGCCTTGGCTTAGGAGCAGATCAACGCATTCTAACCTTAATATCTTTTGTCATTATCATGGGATATTTAATAGCCCGCAAGGCCATTAATAAAACTCTGAAACTTTCTCCACATAACAATTTGTATCTAAACGTATCTTTGCCATTAGGCTCAGAAAACAACGAAAGCGCTTTCGATTTTATCAATACAATCCTCGGAGAAGAGCTGTCGAAAGTTGACTTACGAAGATTTGACACAGACGGCAAAGAATTGCGGCTAGTCTTCTACTTCAAATCCAACAAACCCTCTACCGTGGCTCGTATTGCCAATCGTATTCAAGAGAAATACGCGACTGCGTTAATTAGTGTTGTGGAGCAAAACAACCTCTTAGGAGGATAAATTAATGAAAATTAAGTATCCTAAAAAAGAGACGCCAAACAAATTAGCCATCCCCTCAAAATATTGGAGCTATGTCATCATCACCCTCCTCATAGCGGGGGCTTTCTTCGCTGGCATGTTTTTCTATCGCGCCGGATACGCGGCAAAGATTTTCGCAAAAGCCAAAGACATCCTCCAGACGGGGCCTTTAACTCAAGCCATAGACGAAGTAACCGAAGAAATCAATACAGAAATCAAACTATATCAAAACAACGGCTTACCAAACATCTTTTTAGATGTCCCTTTTGAATCTATGATGGCCATAGAAAAAAAGCGTGAAGAAGCGTTGGTAATAGGAGTACTCCACTCTTCAGATGATGACTACGTCCCCGCGACCATACGCTGTAATGATGCACAAACGCTAGATATCAAGTTGCGCCTCAAAGGGGATTGGGTTGACCACCTCCAAAGCGACAAATGGTCTTTCCGCATCCACATCACAGAAGACGATGGCGCCATCCTCGGAATGAGACGTTTCTCCATCCAAGCACCACACACCAGGTCATTCGCAAGCGAATGGGGGTATCAACAAACCCTCGCTCTTGAAGGCATACTTTCCCCTCGTTATACATTTGTAAACATCATAATTAATGGCGAATACAAAGGCATATACGCCTTAGAAGAAAGTTTTACCGAAGATTTATTAGAATCCCAAGAACACAGAGAAGGCATTATTTTTCGCTTCAATGAAGATTTATTATGGCATGACTGGACCAACTTTTTAGACGTTGAAAATCACGCTGATTCTATGATTGGCCGCTTTTGGTTGGTCGACAACCCCATCAGCAACGAACTTGACCCCTACAGAAGTAACCGAATAGCCAAAAATGCCGCGTTATCAGAAGAATTAATAGCCGCTAAAGAATTATTATATTCCTTTTACCACGATATTCTCGCCTCCGACCAAGTGCTAGACGAAACCCTGTGGGGAAAATACTTCGCAATCACAGACCTGTGGGCCGGCGGACACGGCGTAGACTGGATCAACACCAGGTTTTACTACAACCCCATCACCGGGCTTATAGAACCAATTGCCTACGATGGATTTGTTTTCCACCCCAGCTTCACCAAAGAGCAATTGGCCTTCCCTTTCTCCGATTCGATACTTTTCCATAACCCCGGAGTGCAAAAAGCCTACGTAGAAACCCTAGAAAGAATCACCACCCCAGAATACGCGGCAACGCTTAAAGAAACTTTCGGGGAAGAACTGGAAGCCTACCACGACCTGCTTGTCAAAGAATACAAAAATGAGGATTATGAAGAATACCGAAGATTTACAGGGCCGCTGCTCCAATTACCATGGAACGACCTCAACCATCGAGCAGACCTATTATCTAGGAATCTAAACCCAGAACAACCGCTGCGAGGCTACTATCATTTTGTGGATTGGGATGGGGAACCCTTCATCCAGGTGGATTTGCTCAACCTAATGGTCATCCCCGTCCAGATACGCGAATTTGCTGGGGGAGGCGTGACACTGCCATTCGAAAAAACGTGGTGCATCACCGAAAGGTGCCAAACGAAAACCATTGAACACCTTGAAGAAACCGTACTCCTCGCCGGCGATACCACAAATTTCGTTCCAGCCCCATTTTACATTCCCGCAAGCAGCCTCGACCAAGCCAAAATCGCCGCCGAAAACCCTATTCTTCGAGTAAATCTTTATGGCGGCTCCCAAATTTTTGATATTCCCCTCTCGCCAAGCTATGCCCCCCAAGGCCTCGAAACTGGCATCAAACCATCTGCAACCCTAGAAGAAGCCCTCAACACACATCCCTATTTGCGGCTCGCGGGGGAAGGGCAATTAACAATAGCCATAGGAGACTGGGACGTTAACGGCGATCTCATTCTTCCAAAAGGATACACGCTTACCATTTCCGAAGGTACTACTCTGCGTTTCGAAGCAGAAAGCGTTCTCTTATCCTATGAAGCCATAAATATCCACGGCACCGAAGAAGCTCCGGTTCTTATCACCGCGCAAGCTAATAACTGGGGCGGGATGGTGGTCTTAGGCGCGTCAGAGGCATCTCACTGGAAACACGCAAAAGTGGAGAAAATGGCTGGCATCACATACCCAGGCTGGATACTCACCGGAGGCATCACCTTCTACCAAAGTGATGCTGATATTTCCTACTCAAAAATTGGCAATAACACCACCGAAGACGCCCTAAACGTTGTTCAAGCTCGCATATCAATGAATATCGTTGAATTCATGCACACAAGCTCAGACGCCTTTGACGGCGACTTCGTAAGCGGCACACTAACCTATTGCCATTTCCACGACATCACGGGAGACGCGTTCGATACCAGCGGCTCTCAAGTAGAAGTCAGCCATTCCCTATTCACCAACATAGCAGATAAAGCAATCTCAGCCGGAGAAGGCAGCCAGATCACATTACACAATCTCACCATCCGCAATGTGGGCATCGGAATTGCCAGCAAAGACAAATCTACCATAGCCGCTGATGAAATTCTCATCGACAGCGCGAATATTGCCGGCCTAGCCGCCTACATAAAAAAACCACAATACGGCCCAGCATTTATAGAGGCAATAAATGTTGAAATATTAAACACAGAAACCCCAGCCCTCTGCCAAACCGAAAGCCAACTCCTGCTAAATGGAGAAAATATCTCCGCACAAGATTTTGACGTAGACGCCCTATACGAACAAGGTATATTAGGAAATTAAGTTAGGCCAAGGAACTATGGAACACAACCTTCGTTACGAAAATAAAATGGTTTTCAGCGCCCTTCGCCTAGACGAGGTGCGAAGTTGGGTATACACTCATTCGGACGCTTTCAGAGTGGCTTACCCGCCTCGCCAGGTGAACAACATCTATTTTGATACCCATGAACGTTCTCTAATGGCAGAACACGCCAATGGAGTAGCAAATCGCGAAAAGTTCAGGTTTCGCTGGTACGGGGAAAGCTGGCTTACGCGCGGGGGTCAGATTGAGATCAAGAAAAAAATAGGCCGTTTGGGATATAAAACCACGCAGCCCATCAAAAACACTATTGACATCTCCCAGCTTAATTGGCGTGAAATCATCCACTTGCTAAAAGAAGAAAGCTCTGAAGAGTTCGCCTTTCTGCTAGATAATTTAACGCCCACAATCATCAATCAATACCAAAGGGAGTATTACGAAAGCGCAGACAAAAAAATAAGAGTGACCCTAGATTATGACATGCGGGCTTTTGCGCAATCTTTTGGCTTTTCGCCCAATATCACATTCCCTCAACCTTTGCTCAATAACGTAATCATTGAAATGAAAGCCGCCATGAAAGAACATCAGAGAATGGCCGACTCCATAGCCGAGTTTCCGCTGCGCTGCGTACAAAACTCAAAATATCTCAACGCCATGGAGTATGCGGTTTAAAGACTCCACTGCAGAAAGGTCAATTTCACCACAAAGGCACTAAGTTCACAAAGAATTCTCTCGAAGGACACAAAGGAAAAATTCTCTTTCTTTGAAACCTTATAGTTTTTTCAGTGGACTCGTTTAAAACCATCCCCTCAAAAGGAAAACTTCAACATGAAAACAAAATTCACCATTAAAACTTATCTCATCATCGCCCTCATTAGCGGCGGGGTCAGCACTATTTTGCTAGGCGTGATTCCAGATGCTTCTAAAAATCCGTGGCTGCTAGGATTATCAAAAATTCGCCTCCTTTTGCTGTTTCTCAACTTGCTGGCAATCTCCATTTTAGCGTTCTTAACCGCCACAAAAGCGAAAAACGCCGCTTGGATTGAGAACCTCAACCTAAAAATAGCCCGTTTCATCGCGCCTGAAGAACACAAAACCCATACCATGTTATCCACCCTGGGAGGGCTGTTCCTTGGCATTTATTTCATCTTCCACACGCTCACAACCTCAAATCCGTTTCACCAAAGTTATTTTCCTCACTTAATTCCCTGGGCGTTTTGGGCAGCCAGCATTTGCGGGGAAACCTTTGTTTTCCTTTTTATGCGGGATAAAAAAGCCTGGACTACTTATCTCAAAAAAAATGTCTTAGCCATTCTGGTACTGCTCGCTATTTTGGGGGCAGGTTTCGTTATCCATTACCAAATGCCGCTGCGAGACGCGCCCAAAGCCTATTCACACGATGACGTGGTCAATAAAAAAATTGAAGATCAAGATATTTATCTAGTCTACGAAGAAGGCCGCAACCTATCGCAAGGGCAAAACCCTTACGCCCGCGCGGCGGAGATTGAAGAAACTCGCTGGAACAGCGCCCTGCCCACATACCTCCCTATCATCTACTACGGTTCTTGGGCTACCCACGAAATAGGCCTCACAAAAATATACCCTTGGCTCGGCGTTTGGCGAAGAATATTCCTGCTTTTTAACCTTGCTACCGCGTATCTACTTTTCATCATCCCCCACCACCGTCATAACGCCACGGTATTGGGCATCTTTGCCGCCCTGTTCTGGCTCTTCAACCGTTGGACGTTATACGTCACCACCATCTATCACTTCAACTTCATCCCCATTTTCTTTTTGGTACTTTCTTTAAGCCTTCTCCCCAAACGAAAAACTGCCGCCTACCTCTTTTTTGGGCTTTCACTCGGCCTCAAACATAATGCTATTTTCCTGACCCCCATCTATCTAATTTGGGCTTGGCAAGAGAACAAAGAAAAACCAATCCGAAGCGTCCTTGCCGCTGGGTTGACCATTGCCAGCATCCCCATTTTGGCCTCTTTGCCATTCCTCATCCTTAGTTTTGAAGGCTTCGTCAAATCTTTATTAATTTCATTAACTCGCTACCCCGAAACCCAACTCGGCGTACTATCGCTAGACGCTTTTATGGGGTGGGTAGGACTTCCAGCCAAAATTCCCATGCTGATCATGATATTGCTCACCTACTGGGCAGCCTGGAAAGGAAAACTTAAACCATTCACTGCCGGATTGCTAGTGATGTTAGTCTTCGTAGATTTCCACTCTGTACTCTTTCGGCATTATATGGCCTGGGTAATTCCTCTGCTCCCCCTCACCGTTGCCGAAACTCTCCCGAAGTCCCATCCCCCGGCAAACCCCCCTCTAGCTTAGGGGCTATACGCAAATAGTTTCTTCTCAAGAAGGCGGTTCATTAAAAGAACCGCCTTCCTTGGTTTAATGGGAACATGAAATGAGGGGATGGTTCATAATTGACTGTACACTTTTTAAGGGTAATGTGTCACTGCGAGGAGCGTTTTTTGCGACGCGGCAGTCTCCTGGCTGTCAGGGGGATTGCCACACCCCCAGAAAGCGGGGGTTCGCAATGACATAGGGTTTTGGGAAAAAGTGTCAACTAGTTTCTAGCTTGAGGTGAACCATTCTCCCCGGCAGCTTCGGCCTGAATTGTTGCACCGCGCCAGCCACACGCCCCCACCCCTCCCTACGCGCCCCTTCTAATATTCTTATCACGCCCTATGAAATCGCCGCCGCCGGTGTTTACATCCCCGGCAATATACGCCCCTCCCTGCGTGTTAATCTCTTTGTAGACCACATAATAAGGACGCCCGGCAACATCCCCCAAGCCCTGAGCCTGGAGAAACGCCTTCACCTTATCCGCGTTCAACTTCCCCGCCATCAAATCTGGCAACCCGAAAACCACGCCAGGGAAACGCGGCCTAACCTCGTCAAAGTCGGTGACAATGACTCCTTTGTACTGCTCTGTGACGTAAAACTGGCTCAACCACGCCACAGCATGCCGCAAACTATCACGGCTGGCGGGATCAAAAGTGGCACAGGTCGTGTAAACACCCTCCCTTTCTTCAAACTCGCCCACAAAAGAAACCGCCGCGCTCACTGTATAACCATCCACCTCCCGGCGCGGATGCGGCAAATCTTCCACCGTATCAACATGCAAATACAACTGCGGAATTTGGCGATTCCCCGCGAAGAAAGTGGGCAGGCCATCATAAACATAGCGCATTTCACCGCTAATAGTCACCGGAACAGCGCCCTTATCCCGCAGCCTCGGCGCTAAAAGGCGATAAAACCGCCGTGGCACAAGCACCGGAAAACCCTCGTGGCAAACGCCATTAGAAGACGCCGTCATAAAATAATGCGGCTCATCAGCTATCAGGCGGGGACGCAAGCGCACGGCCCCAATCCCGCCGCGCAGCATATCGGCCTTGCCGTAAGGGTTGAAATAACTGCGCCCGTCACGCGTTTGGAACATCATTTCGTAGGCCATTTCTCTATGTTGGCGGGCTTCGGGAGTGTGGAAACGCCCCGGGCTGAGCGGAAACCACTCAAAAAGGTGAAAATGCTCCAGCGTGACCCGCCGCGTGTCGTAAAGCCTCTCCTCTACAAAGAGCTGCCAAACCGCTTGGTTAGAAGCGGCCTGTTGCTGATGATTGGTTGAGGGGGTGGTGTGCCGCTCTACCATTGGGTAATAGGCTAAATCTGTTTGGGAATTAATGACGTCTTGCAGATCGTGGGGCTGCATCTCTTGGCAGAGGCGTTCCGGCTGGGAGCGTTCCAAACCCGCCACGGGAGGTGAAGCCGCTCCCAGCCCGCTGCCACTCCCCGGCGCGGAGCGCTGCTCCCAAGGTTTGAAGTCTGGCTCAGGGGAATCTGGTAAACCTCCTATTTGTAAATCGTCAAATTCTGGCATAGTGCGCTCCTTTAAAACGGGCACTCGCGTGCCCTACTACGAACACGTCATCTTAGCCTTACAGGTGCGGCGCATCCAAGAGCAGATGCAACGCACCTACTGCATTACCCCGCCTCCGCTTTCATTTTCTCGGCTACTTTTTTGGCTATGGCTCCGAAGCCAGCCAC
>Ga0164318_10008030_pt1 | contig 10241 bp, 8 predicted proteins | sample GuaBasSedimGuay9_FD_113734 | JGI IMG/M metagenome (GOLD analysis project Ga0164318, IMG submission 113734) | Subseafloor sediment microbial communities from Guaymas Basin, Gulf of California, Mexico - Guay9, Core 4571-4, 0-3 cm | ecosystem: Environmental > Aquatic > Marine > Hydrothermal vents >...
CATCTTGGGAAAATCCAATCACTCAACCACAAGGTGTAGGTTCGTAGTAGCGACTTTAGTCGCTTTTTCCCCGCGCTGGACGACTAAAGTCGTCACTACGAACAAAAACGCCAGACTCCAGTATTCAATTGAAAAGGCAGCGGAGATTATGGAGTTTTATGGTGTACTGTACCCGGCTATTCGGGTTTGTCGGCCGGCAGCAGGATGGTGAACGTTGCGCCAGTACCCACTGTGCTCTCCACAATGATCGAACCGCCGTGGTTGTGGACGATGTTGTGAGAGATGTACAATCCCAGGCCGGTGCCACTCTCGTCCCTGGTAGTGAAAAAGGGCTGGAAAATATGGGCCAGATGTTCAGGGGGGATGCCCCGTCCCGTATCGCTGATGGTTATCCTGACCTGATCACTCCCATCGTCTTGTACCAGACTGGTGCGAATGGTCAGGGTGCCGCCCCGGGGCATGGACTGTATGGCATTCAGGAACAGGTTGAGGAACACCTGCTCCAGTTGGCTGGCCGAAGCGGGGATGGGAGGTATCCGCAGGTCATATTCTCGCTTGACCTCGATGGCTTTCATTCGATACTTGAGCAGGTCTAGCGTCTGATCGAGTACATGATGGACCTCACAGGAAACTTTATGATCAGGCTCGGGGCGGGAGAAATCGAGCAGGTGACGGGTCATGCGACTGATGCGCTGTGCCTGGGAGATGATAACGTCCATGTCCCTGGCCATCGGAGAATCGTCGGCCACGGCTTTGCGCACCTGGTAGGCATAACCTAGAATGCTGGTCAGTGGGTTGTTGATCTCGTGGGCAAAGCCGGCGGCCAGTTGACCGACTGTGGCCAGCCTGGCCGAGTGCATAAGCTGTGCTTCCAGCTCGGCGACTCGCCTGGCGTTTCCTTCTGAATCAGTGGTTATTTCTGCTTGGGGTTTGGTTAAGCCTGGACTGCCCGGATGATACATATCACCCTCCCAGAGACAATGCTCCCGCTATGGTCAGTGATATAAGTTCGCGCCGGACCGGGCCAGCATGACTCTGTGCGCGGGCGAGGCTCAGTTGCTACCCATTGCCGCGGTAAGACCAACGCGCCCCACTGTGGTCAGGGCCGGGACATAGGCCGGAACTGGTTGCTGTGGCCGATGGCCATTTCCTCCATTTCGGCCGTGATGCCAGCGCATCATCCACTCGTCCAGTTGTTGGGCGAACTCGCTGAGCGTGGAGGCGCGGATGGTGGCCACCGCCTCCAGCTCCTCCGCCGCCAGCCCAAAGCGCTGAGCCGTAGCGCGGGGATTGGCCAGGAGCAGTGCGCCAAACTGTTTATCAGTGATGGCCGTGCCGATGAGCTTATTCAGGGTGTAGTCTATCACGTCTGTCTCCTTTTCCCTTGCCGTTAAGTGAAAATAGCTGTCATGAAATGCGGGATGAAAATATCGTGAGCAAACCCCAGATGTGTGTGCCCCGGGGCCGATTCTGCCAGGCGGTGAGCAGGAAGGGAAGTAGAGAGACGACGACGGCTGTTTGGGATAGAACAAAAACGCTGCTCTCTCCCGCCACTGCATGGATGAGTAAGGCTTGTGTGACGAAAGCAAGCAGCATCAGTCCCCCACAATGTGGGGCACAGCTTGAGAGTCGGCCCAGGTTCCCCCCCTGTACCAGGCTGACAATTTCGGTGGCAGCGACGATGGCTTTGATGATATGGCGGACGACGGTCGTTTACAGGGTGCCCCCGTCAGCCACTGAAGGCATGCGGCGCACCACCGGCCAGCACGATGGCGGCCAGGGTGAGCAGGACGTACAGCACCCGCAGCGACCGGACGTTGGCATACCTATTGTAAAGGTACTTGATCTCTTTCATCGAACACTTCCTCCCTGTGAAGCTACTTGTCTGGAAAATCTACGGCCTCATTATACCATATAGGATTTACTAAATATTTACTAGACATAAATAGACCTCCGAGGTCTATCAGACCTCGGAGGTCTTGGTAGCAAGCGAACCCGAATGTGGCTGCGGCCTAGCGGCTGATAATCTGTTCGTAGAGCGCCTGGGTCTCCGGCATAGGCTCGACGCCCATGTCTTTCTCCAGCATCCTGACGCACTGCTGGTAGTAGCGAACGGCGGCGGCCCGGTCCCCGGCCAGGGCTGCACATTCCATGAGCCGGCGGTAAATAATCTCGCGGTAGGGGTCGGTCTTCAGGGCACGCTGGCATAGGGCGATGGCTTGCTCGTGCTTCCCCTGGCGGACGTAAATCCCGGCCAGTACGTCCACGGCCCCCAGATACCGTTCCCGCAGCCGTTCGCGCTCAAGTGCACACCAGTCGGAGTATATCTGCGTCAGATAATCGCCCTGGTACAGGTTGATCGCCCGCTGGTAGAGCCGGGCCCTGGCGGAGTCGGGCTGGGGCCGCTCTGCCTCGTCCAGCAGACGCTTGAACTCCTCGACGTCGGACCAGTACTCGATTGCGGGGTTCAAGCGGTAGCGCTCGCTTTCCACGATCACGCAATCGGGGAAGAGTGCCCGGCGCAGGCGAAACAGGGTGGCGTGAAAGGCGCTGTGCATCTTCGCCGGCGAGCGGTCGGGCCAGAACACCTCGCCAATCTGTTCTTTGAGCATGCCTTGTGGGTGGCTCAGGAAGTAATAGAAAAATTCCTGGGTCTGCGCCCCCAGCCAGCGCGATACGGGCTGTGAATCAATGAGCACCTGCTGCCGTCCCAAAGCGTAGACCTTGAGGCTGGGCAGGGCGGGGGCTGCCTCCACCACGGGCCTGGCTTTGGGCCGCGCCTTGAGCCGTACCAACTGCCTGACCTTGTCCAGGAGCTGCCGCGCCCGTGGATCGGGCGGCGGGCCACCGGCTGCCGTCTCCAACATGGGAATGACTCGTTTGCCGTCGGCGACGAGGAACTGGTCGTAGCCCAGTTGCTCGATCAGGCCCAGCGCCGCGTCCAGGTGGGTGCGCACCTCTCCGCTGTCCCCCTCCAGGAAGGCCAACTGCGCCAGGTGGAAGTGGACGCGGGCCAGGTCCCTGGCCACCCCGCATTGTTGCAGGTGTTCGTGGGCCTGGCGGAGATATTGCCGGGCGGACGCCCGGTCGCCTTGTTCGTAACCATTGATCCCCATGGCAGTCAGACACATCCCTAGCTCGTAGGGCGATTCGTGCCGTGCGGCCAGCTCGAGCGCCTGGCGACCACGGGCGGCGGCCTGCTCGTGCTGGCCTAGCAAGCGATAGGTCTCGCCCAGGGCGCTCAAAGTATAGACCAGGAGAAACCCTTCGTTCATGCTCTCGGCGATGTGCAGGCCCGCTTCGTAGGCTTTCAGGGCCTGGGCGGTGTCGCCCAGGTCGCGGTGCACGTCGCCCAGGCTGATCAGGACGTAGCCCTCGATCCGCTGGTAGCCGGCCTGGCGGGTGGTGCTCAGCGCCTCTTGCAAGGTCTCCAGGGCGGCGCTCAACTCCCCCTGGTAGTGCAGATTGACCCCCAGACTGTTCAGCGTGCGGGCTAACTGGCCGCTGTTGCGCAGTTCCTTCCAACGGCGCTGGGCTTCTCGCAGGTGCTTCGACGAGGTGACCAGGTCGCCGGCTTCGCTATAAGCGACGCCCAGGTCCAGGTGCAGGTTGGCTACATCAAACTGGGACTCCAGTTGCTGGCAAAGAGGCAGTGCATCGTTCAAGTAACGCGCACCGCGCAACGGTTGCCCCTGATGTACGTAGCAGATTCCAGTGCATTTATAGGCATTAGCAATTGTGTTTTTGTCGGCGTTCTCAATGGCCAGCACTTTTTTGCAGGTCTCGATGGCCTCCTGGTACCGGCCCTGCAAACGATACACATTACCCTGGCCGACCAGGGCACGGGCCACCCCTTCCTCGTCCCCCTGCGTCGCGAAGTCAGCCTGGGCGCGTTCGTAGTCCGTCAATGCCTCATCCCGTTTTCCCGATTCTCTCTGAGCATCTGCTCGATGGAGGCGCAGCACCGGCCTGGCAGTGAGCAGGTCACCGGGCAGGGCGTCTATCCACGACAGGAGGATGGTCCAACGGCCTGATTGGTAAGTCTCGGTAGCAACAGCCTCGATGGCCCGCCCGGCCTCTTTCCAGTCCTGGGCCTCTGTATAGTGGGCGATGGCTTCCTCCCAGGCCTGCTGTTCTTCCAGTAGCCGGCCGGCGCGGCGGTGCAACTCGGTGAGGCGGTTTTCGCCGCTGCGCCGCAGCCTGGCCTGCAGGAATTCCTGAAAGAGGTGGTGGTAGCGGTACCACCGCTCGCGGCCCTCCAGGCGGACGATGAACAGGTTGCGCTCCACCAACAGGTCGAGCATCTCCTCGGAATTGTGTATGTCCAGCAGGGCATCGCACAAGGAGGGGCTTAATTCGTTGAGGATGGACGAGGCGACCAGGAATTCCTGCACTTCGGGTGGTTGCCGAGCGAAGACCTCGCTGGTCAGGTAATCGTACACCCGGCCGCTGGTTCCTGTCGTCTCCACAACGCCGGCCAGGAGTTGCTCCCATCCCGCCTGCGCGGTGAGTATGATACCCGTGATCCAACCATCCGAGTGTTGAGCGAGTTCTTTGGCTATCGCGGCAGGCAAATCAATGTCGTAGTTCTGTTTGACCAGGGCTTGTATCTCGTCGCCGGTAAAACGCAGTTCCTGGGTGCCCAGGCCGATCATCTGCTGGCGGGCGGTGAGACGCACCAACGACAGACCGCCGGGGACGGTCCGGCTGGCGATAATGAGGTGACAGTTTTCAGGCGTATGAGCCAGCAGGGCGTTCAGAAAATCATTGACGGCGGAACTGATCTCCACCAGATGGTAGTCGTCCAGGACGACGATAAAATACTCCGGGATGGCCTGGTAAATCTCATTGACTATAGCGGTGACGAGGGGATATATCCCCTCCTCGTTGAATTGCGTGGTATTGCGCAGCACGGTCCGGCTCTGCTCCCCAAAGTCGGGGAAGCGATGGGCGATGGAGGCAATGAAATGCTCGATGAAAACGCGCGGGTCGTTGTCGGAAGGGGCCAGGGCATACCAGCACACAGGGAGGTCCGTATCGTGGGCAAACTCGGTCAGCAAGGTAGTCTTGCCGTAGCCGGCAGCCGCTGACAGGAGAATGAGCTTGTAGTCCACGGATGCGTGCAGGAATTCGACCAGGCGTGGACGCCGCAGCAGTCCACGGGGCAATTGGGGCAGAAGAATTTTGGTGATCATCGGCGCGATCATAATATAGACTCACCTCGCGTGATGCGCTAATGGGATGTGAACTGCTGTTGGGCATTACTATACCTCTCCATTATAGCACAGTTGCGTGAAAACGGGCAATCAATTTCTGTTTCGTGTTGCGTGTGGTATGGGTGGTACGTATTGCTTGTTTTACAGTAAAAAACGCGACACCCGAGAACAATTGCCCCTTGTCAAACTTATCACATCTGTGGTACAATGTATATAGAATCTCGCCCATTGAACATCGGGGACATGTGCATGAAAGTACTGTTGCCCAACCATTTCCCGCTGAAAGGCTCCGGGAGTGGGATTTACACCCAGAACGTGGCCCGCGAGCTGCTGAAGCTGGGGCACGAGGCCCTGGTCATCGCCCCCGATCACCAGAAAGCGACTGGCTACCCCTTCCCGGTGCGCACCATTCTCTTTTCGCCCGACCAGAAAGGAGGGGGACGGGGGTTACCTTTCAACTTTCCTTGTTTCACTACCCATCCCCGCAGCAACGTCACTTTCAGTGATCTGACCGGCGAGCAAATGCGGGCCTATGTCGAGGCGTTCATGGCTGCCATACATGAGGCTGTCGTTCAGTGGCGACCGGACGTCATCCACGCCCAACATCTGTGGGTGACGACTTATTGCGCCGCGCAGAGCGGAGTGCCCTACGTGGCCACTTCCCACGGCACCGATCTGATGGGCTACCGCCGCTATCCCCGTTATCGAGAGATAGCAACGGCCGGGGTGATGGGAGCGGCTAAAGTCATCGCCATCTCCCGCCAGGTGGCCAGGGACGCCTGTCAAATCTACAACCTGGATGAGGACAAGGTCACTCTTATCTGGAATGGTTTCGATGCCGACGTTTTCAAAGTTCTACCCGTGAGCCGGGCGGAGGTGCTGAGTCGGTACGGACTTCCGCCGCATCCACCGGCCGTGGTCAGTTTCGTGGGCAAGCTGACCGAATTCAAAGGGGTGGACGTGCTGCTCCGCGCCGCGCAGCGGTATGAGCGGGAGATCGAGGGAGTGATCACCCTCATCGTCGGTCACGGCGCGCTGGATGAGGAGCTACGGGCCCTGGCCCGCGAACTGGGACTGCAGGGCGTCCACTTTCTGGGGCATCAGCCGCAGGAGAAGGTGGCCCGCATCTACAACATCGCCGATGTGTCAGTTGCGCCTTCGCGGGTGGAGCCTTTCGGTCTGGTGGCTATTGAAGCCCTGGCCTGTGGCACGCCGGTCGTGGCCACGAACGAGGGCGGGTTACCGGACTTCATCAACGAGCGCGTGGGCGCTTTAGTTTCCGTGGATGATGCGGAGCAACTGGCAACAGCGATCGTGCGCGAGATTTACTCTCATTCCAAGCAGACTAAGGGAAAATGGGCTGCGCAGTACGCGCTGGCCGAGTATTCCTGGTCTCAACAGGTTAAGCAGATGGTGAAGACGTATCAACAAGCTATCGGCCCTCCTGCCAGGGCCAGCTAAGCCACACCGTCGCGTTCTTGCTGGCTGCACTACCGTGGCTCTGGGGGGGAGGCCAGGGAGGTGGTAAATGTCAGCTACGGCCAGGGACGCAAAAGTGTCTTTCGGTGTTATCACCAAATGTATCCATAGCCTTTCACCGTACACTGATTTCATCCACAACGCGCGCAAGTATGGTCATCCGATCTATAAGCTCATCATTGGTTACACGCATGGTTGTGATAAGGAAGTTCTCGACCAATTGCGACAGTTGGTGGATGTGGACATCGTCCGCGTCGGCGGCGACGAGAATCTGGTGCATCGTCTGCTGAGGAGGGGGGCTGTTTTAGCAGATGTCAAGGCTATCCTCGAAAGCCCCCTCACACGGCGCTTCGGCCTGGCAACGTATGGATGTTATCGCAACACCGTGCTCTTGCAGGCCATCCTCAATGGCAGTGACTACCTTCTATTCTTCGATACCGACATCTATCCCAAACTCCTGATTCGTCGCAAATCAGATGACGGCTTTCCGAACATCCGGTGGCAGGAGATTGACTTCGTAGGCCGTCACCTGGAGTACCTCACCCGCGAGGACGTGGTCATCACCACCAGTGATTATTCAGGCTACTACATTATTCCACCGTTGGAGTTCGATGGCTTGCGGGAACTCCTCATTGGCTTGCAGAAGGAGGGCGCTTACGAGTTCCTCATGAGCGCGGACAAGCATCGCTGCCTGCACGTGAGTCACGATGGGAAACCACGGGTGCGGGAGACACGGAAGTTACTAGGTGGCAACCTGGGACTGGACCTAAGCAATCTTGATAAGCTGGCCCCGTTCTTCTCCAGTGCCTACGTGCATAGGGGAGAGTGCATCCTGAGCCGGGGGGAGGACACCCTGCTGGGGCCCGCTGTGTACAGACACGGCGGGCGGTGCCTGGACATTGACCTGCTGATCTTCCACAACACCTTTGGGACTTTCCCTGTGGTACCTGATTTGAGGGATCGCAATGTAAGGGACAGGTTCTACTACTCTTGCCTGGGCTGGATCGGGCGGAACCCGTTTCTGAACTGGTTCCTGATCGAGCAGGGGCTGCAGAAAGGTGACCTGGAATCTACCTTGCTCCGGCAGGAGGAATGTCTGGCCCGCGCGGCGCCGAAGGTGACGGCCTACCTGAATGATAGCCGGTTCCTCTTCCTACCCCAGGCACTTGCTACCGCTCGCAAGAATCTGGGACGGGTGATCGGTGAGCATCACCGGGTTGTAGATAGCTGGAAGAACATGGTCAAGCTTTTGGCTCGCCAGCGCAGCACAAAGTCACGTCGTGAACCTGCCAGCAAGGCAGTGTTGAAAGCGGCCTGAGATACGCAGCAGGAGAGAGCGATGAAGACAATGATGATTATCCCTACTTACTGGGGACGAGAGTCGGATGTTGGGTGGCAGGAAGGCGACGCCGTCTACGATCACGCCACGCCACTTGACACGGAGGGCACACTGGCCCGTGCCTTGAAAAGCCTGCAAGTGCTGGAGGATCGGGACTTCCAGTTAGTGATCCTGGCCTGCGCTACTGGTGAGGCCATTGAAGATGAGGTCGAGGCGAAGGTGCGTGGCATTGTTAACCAGACCTGTCCCGGAGTGGAGACTTTTATCTTTTCTCACTCCCATTTGCGAGCCGTACAGAAAGTGTTGGAGGAAGCAGGGCAGGGAGAATACGCCGCGCTGCTCAGTCTGCAGGGATACTCCAATATCCGCAATATGGGTCTCTTCGTGCCCTTGGTGATGGGCGCGGAGGTGGTAGTGCTCATTGACGATGACGAGGTATTCGAGGACCCGGACTTCATGCGCAAGGCCCGCGAGTTCATCGGCGGGCGGCTCCTGGGCACCACCATTGACGGCGTCGCCGGCTATTACTTGAATGAAGATGGCGATTATTACGACAAAGTCAGGAAAGAGCCGTGGATGACTTACTGGGATCGCTTTGGCAGCAAGGCCGAGGCTTTCGATGAGATTATCGGCGTCGAGAAGCCGCGCCTGAAGTGCACCCCTTTCGCCTTCGGAGGGTGCATGGTCATCCATCGCAATCTCTTCCGCGTGGTGCCCTTCGACCCGCGCATCACCCGGGGCGAGGACACGGACTACGTGATCAACGCGCGGATGTTTGGATTCAATTTCTTCCTGGATAATCAATTAGCCATCAAGCACTTGCCCCCGCCCAAGGCGCACCCCATCTGGCAGCGATTCCGCGAGGACATCTACCGCCTGCTGTACGACAGATCGAAGATCGTCTCCCAGGAAAAGCGTCCTAATATGGTCCTGGTCGAGCCGGAGGACTTCGACCCCTATCCAGGGGCCTTTCTCAAGGACGATCTGGAGGACAAGATTCTGAAGACGAACCTGATCCTGGCCCTGGATTACTTGGCGGACAATGACGTGCAGGCTTGCAGGGAAACGCTGCAGAACATCTGGTTGGCTCGGACTGATGCTGTGCCTAAAGACAACACCTTTCTGAATTACCTGGCTCTCCAGGCACGCTGGCGCGATTTGTGTCGTTACATCGAGAAGGAAGACAAGGTAAAGGCGCAGATGCTAGATATCATCCGTCGTGGCGGAATTTACTACGAGGAGGAACAACGGCAGAAGGCCAGACTTAAGGAATTATATGCCAGGGGGCGGGAACCCGTGACTCCGGACGAACTGGCTCAACTGGAGTTCTTCGCTGATCTGACAATGGAAGAACTGGAAGTCCTGAGTCGCATCTGCGACGTTGGGTTCTATACCGAGGACGAGGTCATTCTCAATGAGGGGCAGATAGGCAATACGTTGTACATTGTAAGAAGCGGTTCGGTCCGCGTGGTGAAGGGGGCCCCCTTTGAGGAAGTCGTACTCGCCAGGGTGAGTAAAGGAGAGCAATTGGGTGAGCTTTCCCTGATCGCCGACACGCCGCACATGGCGACTGTCGTGGCTGATGAACCTGCTCGGATAATCACGATAGAGAAAGAGGCGTTCTTTAAGGTATTGGACGCCAACGGTCAGATAGCCAGAAAGCTACTGCTAAGGCTGGCGAAGACGTTGGGGGAAAGGTTGAAAGAAACCCACGAACGGCACCTTTCCCTCAAGACACGGGCGGAGATGGACGTGTACATGCTGCTCTGAAACAGCGTAGAGTGGACATCTTCCAAACCCCCTCCCCTTCCCAACCTATATGCGTCAACTTAAGCGGCATTGACGGATGTGGCCAGTTGTGCAAACAGGTCTGGTTGTTGCGGGGCGACCTCTGCGAGGCTCGAGAGCTGGGCCACCCCTTCTCGCTGGTCGATGTCCTCTGCCATGCTGGCTGTCTGTTCAATGAGATGCTCCGGGATGCGCAAGCGCTCAAGGACAATGCCGAGGAGCTGATGCGATTATCGAATGAAGCGGAAACCTGCTTCCGAGGAGAGGCACTGGCCAAGCTGGGACAGGTCTAAGGGTTCATAAAGAAATAACCCCCCGTTTTTGAAACCATCGGCTGCCGTAGGGCAGGTTGGCGGCGAGTCAGGCATACAACTGCCCCTTGTTGGCCACATCCGTTGGTGGTCACCTCCATCAAAGCA
>Ga0164318_10008031_pt1 | contig 10241 bp, 11 predicted proteins | sample GuaBasSedimGuay9_FD_113734 | JGI IMG/M metagenome (GOLD analysis project Ga0164318, IMG submission 113734) | Subseafloor sediment microbial communities from Guaymas Basin, Gulf of California, Mexico - Guay9, Core 4571-4, 0-3 cm | ecosystem: Environmental > Aquatic > Marine > Hydrothermal vents...
AGCCGATGAAAGCAAAAACATCTTATTTATTTAAGTAAGGAAACAAAATGTGTAATACATACATTCCAATTCCAATGAAAGTAGAGAAGATCCTGGCTGAAAATCCAGATAGATCTCTGCGGACATTCGATCTTTCATTTGTGAATGAGGAAGATAAAAAGAAATTTAATTATATGCCGGGCCAATTCTGTGAATTCTCAATTTTAGGAAAAGGTGAATCTCCCTTTGGAATCGCATCGTCTCCTACGGAAAAAGATATTCTCAAATTTACCGTAAATAGAACCGGTAGTGTTACCAATGAGATCCATTATCTGCAGGAGGGTGATGTGGTAGGCATCCGTGGACCATTAGGTAACTGGTATCCTGTAGAAAAATTTAAAGGTGAAGATGTGGTGATAGTAGGGGGAGGATTTGCTTTCACCACGCTTCGTTCTTTGCTTATTTATATGCTGGAACATCGAGAAGATTACGGTAAGATCACGGTGATATACGGAGCTCGACATCCCGACCTTTTCATCTATAAAGATGAACTTAAAGAGTGGGATAAAAGAGATGACATTATTCTTCATCTTACGGTTGATAAACCAGTTCAGGGATGGAATAAACTCTGCGGATTTGTCCCAGCAATCACCGAAGAAGTTAAACCAGATCCCAATTCCTGGTGCGTTGTTTGCGGACCTCCAGTAATGATCAAATTTACTCTTCCGGTTTTATTGGAATTGGGTTTTGCTCACGATAAAATTTATACCTCGCTGGAAAGACGCATGAAATGCGGAATTGGAAAATGCGGTAGATGTGGTATCGGATCAAAATATATCTGTATCGACGGACCGGTTTTTTCTTATGAAGAATTGGAAAAGATACCCGATGCTTTTTAAAATTAAATAATGAATATTGAAGATTGGGTTTTATGAATAAGAATGAGTTAATTGATCGAACAAAGAAGTTTGCACATAGATGTGTCAAACTGGCAGTATCATTGCCAAAATCTAAAATAGGTCAACATATTTCAGGCCAGCTGATTAGATGTTCAACATCGGTAGCAGCAAATTATCGTGCTACCTGTTTAGCCCAATCGAAGGCAAGTTTTATAGCTAAGATTAGTATAGTCTTGGAAGAAGCAGATGAATCAGCTTTTTGGTTAGATTTCATAATCGAAGAAAATCTTCTCTAGGAGAAATTAGTGTTTTCTTTATTAAATGAAGCAAAAGAATTAACTGCGATCTTTTTATCATCCAGAAAGACAGCTGGAGATAAATAATGCTCAATTTACAATATTCAATATTAAATAGGAGATAAGATGGATAAAATAATATTAAGTGAAATGGATGCTAATTTCAAAAATGAAATCGCAACTCAACCAGGGGCAGAACATTTCAAACAATGCTTTACCTGCGGAACCTGTACAGCTTCCTGTCCTGTAGCAGAAGTACACGATGAATACGATCCCCGCAAGATTATTAGAATGTCGATTCTCGGCATGAAAGAAGAAGTGCTTTCTTCTGATGTATTGTGGATGTGTTCACGCTGTTATACTTGTTATGCTCTTTGTCCGCAAAACGTAAAATTTACCGATGTCCTTGGAGTCCTGCGAGATATGGCTATTAAACAGGGATATGCACCCAAACAACAGGATGTACAATCCAGAGAATTGGATAAATTTGTTCAGGATCTGCGTTGTCAGCTCATCGATCAAAAACTGCATCCCAGTGAAGAGAAAAAGAAAAAAATTAATGAAATGATAAAAAAAGAGTTAGTTAAAAAATGGTAATTTTTTTAATAATGAATGTTGAACAAGGAATAACGAATGATGATTAATATAATAAACCCAAAAAAAAAGGAGGAGAAATGCAAGTAGATCAAACTTTAGACTGTAAAGGGCTTTCCTGTCCTATGCCTATCATCAAGCTCAGCAAGGCACTGAAATCAATGAACAGTGGTGAGGTGCTGGAAATGTTGGGAACTGATCCAGGATCAAAAACAGACGTACCTGCCTGGTGTGAGAAAACAGGGAATATCTTTTTAGAACAAGCCGAAGACAATGGTGCTTTCAAGTTTTATATCAAAAAGAAGTAAAAAGGGAAGCAAACCTTCTTGAAGCTGAAAAGTAAAATGAAAGCAAACCTTTTAAAGGTTAGAAGAAAAGGAGAAACTAGTGTTTAAAAAAGGTGAATTGAGAGATTTGTTCGACAGTATTTTTGCCAAAAGCTGGCCCATGTGGGTTGGCGGTATTACGCTGGCAGTATTGAACATCTTGCTTTTCGTAATTAAATATCCCTGGGGTTCCAGCAGCGGTTATGCCAATATCGGCCAAAATCTGTTTCAGGTTCTGGGTATTAACAGCTTGGGAACAAGTATACCTATCAGCCTGCATGCTGTTGCACTGCTGAATATCTTTGTGGTGGTGGGAGCATTTGTAGCATCATTACTTTCCAAAGAGTTCGGTATTCGTGTAGCTCCGATCGGTGAACTGATAAAGGGTTTTGTCGGTGGTGCTTTGATGGCTATAGGCGCAACGGTGGGAGCAGGTTGTACAACTGGTGGTTTTTTTACTGGTGTAGCAGCTCTATCTGGTGGTGCATTAGCTTTGGGTCTTGGCTTCACAGCAGGTACTTTTGTAGCTTTACGTTATCTTCTATGGGAAATGGAAGCTTTACCTAATATCAGTATGGGGAAAAACTTCACATTTTTAAATGGAACTGGTAAAAAAACCGGATGGCAAAGATGGTTAGGCTGGATTCTGATTGCTGCTGTGCTCTACATTTTTAGCAGATATACTGCAAGTGCAAATGGTGCTGCAAAAATAATTGGCTGGCATGTATTTCTGGGATTAATCCTTGGTATGATCCTGCAGCGCTCCAGATACTGCATTGTCCGTGCCTTCCGTGAGCCTTTCATGACTGGTGAAGCAACAGCTCCTGTTGCTGTGATACTAAGTATTCTGGTAACTCTGGTGGGTTTTACTGTCATTAAGTATTTCGGGGTTGGTAATGCTGGTGAACTGTCGATGAGAGCGATCGAGATGAAAGCTGTTTATGCTAACTTCTGGCTGAGAGCTTTAATTGGCGGATTTATTTTCGGATTAGGTATGACAGTTGCCGGTGGTTGTGCTGTCGGAACGCTATGGCGTGCTGGTGAAGGCCATATAAAATTGTGGATGTCGGCATTTGGCTTTGTGGTAATGGCTCCTATCTCTAAATTAGCCATTGTTCCATTTGTAAAAGGGATCTTACCTGAATCAATGCAATCAAAATTATTCCTGCCGGATATCTTAGGATATACCGGAGCAGTAGTTCTGGTTCTGTTTATTTTGTTATTGTGGTATCTTTTCGTTAAATGGAACGAAAGAACCGGTAAATTTTCGGCATTATAGGAGGGATGATGAAAAAACAAATTTTATTAGTATTCGTTTTGATTTTCCTTCTTATGATCCTTTCCGGCTGTGGACAAAGTTATGCTACCGGTGAAGTTTATTCAAGTTCTAAGGCTATTGTAGCAGATGCAAAATCTTCAATAAATGAAATTTCGTATGATGATTTTAAACAAATGCTGGAAAAGGAAAAACTGCGTGTTCTTATAGATGTGAGAGAACCTGGTGAATTTAACGAAGGATTTATCAATCAGCCGGATGAAGATGATGAATATCCCTATCCGGAAACTTTCACTGTAAATATTCCGCGTGGCCTTATTGAATTTAAGATTACAAGCAGTGATTACTGGGATAACGATCTCTGGGTGGAAATGCCGCCTAAAGACGAACCAATTGTGCTGTATTGCCTAACAGGCGGTCGCAGTGCGTTGGCTGCACTCACGATGCAGAAAATGGGTTATACAAACGTTTACAGCTTACAGGGTGGTTACAGAATCTGGTTAGATCCTTCACTGCCGTTAGAAGATGATTCAGCATCCGATTCCGGGGGCTGAGATTAACAGTTAACACATGAGTTCATGTGAAAGGAAAATTAAAAAAGAGATCGTTTCCCGATCGCGGGAAACCGACTCGTAAAAAATGTGAAAGAATAGAGATCGTTTTTGATAAATCAAAATACGACTCGTAAAAGGAGAGAAAAAAATGAAAAAAAGATGGATGTTGTTACTTGTAGTATTGGCATTTTCAGTTTTGTTTATTGCCGGATGTAAAGATGATGATGATTCCACAGATCCTGAGATTAGTGCTGTTGAGTTGATGACAACTTATATGGATGCCAATGGCATGGCTCTTACAGATTTACTGGATGGTTGGATTATTGCTGCTGCTGATATCGTTGATGTTCTTGATGATTATTATGTAATGGATATTAGAACAGGTGATACTGATGAAAACGGCATTGTTGATTATGAAGATGGTCACGTACCAGGTGCTGTTTTTTCATCATTAGGATCAATTGTAGATGATGCTGCTGCTGCTGATAATCCAATTGTAGTTGTTTGCTACACTGGCCAATCAGCTGGTCATGCAGTAATGGCTCTGCGCCTTTCTGGTTATAGCGATGCCAAAGTTCTTAAGTGGGGAATGAGCGGTTGGCATAGTGACTTTGATAAGTGGTCTGGTGCTACAGCTACACTTAACCATCCTAACTGGATTGCTGCACCTGGTGCAATAGCAGAAGCACAAGTATTTGATCTGCCGGATTGGGAAACAGACCTGGAAGATGGCTCTGCTATCCTGGCAGAACGCATTGCTCTTATTACTAGCGGTTTTATGGGTGTAGCTTCTGTTGATGTACTGGATGCACCAACTGATTACTTTGTTAATAATTACTGGGCTGCAGCTGACGTAGAAACATACGGTAACATTGATGGTGCTTACAGGATCAATCCACTTGTTTTAGAAAACCTAGATCCTAACGAAACTGTAGTAACTTACTGCTGGACAGGTCAAACATCTTCCATGATTACAGCCTATCTTACACTTCTTGGCTATGATGCTAAAAGCTTGAAATTTGGTGCTAACAGCATGATTTATGATGATCTTCAAGCGCATAAATGGTCAGCATCTATGGATTACGATTACGAGACAGGTGAATAATTAATTTTGATAGGGAGCGGGTTCATTCCGCTCCCGATTTTAGGAGTAATAATGAGAAAATTAATTTTACTTTTTACAGCAGTTTTATTAAGCATTCCATTTCTAACATTTGCACAAGGCTGTATGGAGGCTTCTTCGGATGAAGGTGTGAATGTTGTAGGATATTTACAATCTCAATTTGAATATCAATTCAACGAAGATAACGATGAAAACAGCTTTACTTTCAATCGTGCTCGAATGGGTTTAGTTGGCAATATCCCTTATGATTTCAGCTATTATATAATGTTTGAATTCAGCCCTTATAAAGGTGATACTCCGTATTTACTGGATGGATTTATTACATATTCAAGATTAGCTCCCTGGATTAATCTATCGGTGGGACAATTCAAATCTCCTTTCAGTTTAGAATTGAACACTCCCTGTCAGGGTTTACATTCTATCCAGAGGTCTATTGTAGTTAATGAACTTGTCTCTCCGCAAAGAGATACAGGTATCTTGTTTAGCGGACACTATCATAAATTGGCTAAATATGCATTCTCTTTTACAAATGCAGCAGAGTTCAATCAACGGGATAACAACCAGAACAAAGCATTTTCCGGCAGATTAGTTATCTCTCCGTTCGAATATTTGAGTGTCGGTGGAAGTTATAAATATGGAACTGCACCTACAATTGTACCAGGTGCTGATGAAGATGAAAGAAAGAGATATGCTGCTGAATTTCAGATCGACTATTCTAATATTTTAATTCAAGGTGAGTATATTTCTGCTGAAGATATTGGTTCATATACAACTGGCGGCGGCTGAGGTGATGATCCCGTGGAGGTCCACGAAGGTTCGATCAATCGAAGCGGTTATTGGGCGCAAGCCATGTATATGTTTGAAGATCTGATGTTACAGCCAATAGTAAAATTTGAAAATTATGACCCAAACACAGATTTGAATGACGATGCACAAAACATCATAACCTTTGGCGCAAATTATTTCTTCAATGATTGGACTCGTTTACAACTCAATTATCTCTACAAAGCTGAAGAAGGTAATGAAGTTTCCAACGACGAAATCCTGATGCAGCTGCAAGTGAAATTTTAAATTATAGGACAGGATATCAAGACTTGACTCGCCACGACCGCAGGAAGTGTGAGTTGAGAGTTGTTTAAATTATAGGTTATTCTTGCCCCAAGTTTCTCATCGGGGTAGGTTCAATGTGCAAGACTTGACTTGTAGCAATCCGGCAATTGCCGAAAAGCGCGAGTTTAAAAAATTGCTCTAAATGTCGGTTGTTCTTGACTCAACAACTTCGTTTATCGAGTCAAGTCCAGCCTGAAATAGGAGAAAAAAATGAAAAAAATTATTGGAATTCTAATAATATTATTGGCAGTACAGCTTGTGTTTGCACAGGTAGTTTCTGCCAAAGAACTGAAAGCTTTAGCCAAAAGCGGTGATGTGATCATCGTTTCTGCCAGATCAGCTTCCGATTACAGCAAGAAGCACATCAAAGGTGCAATTCATATCGATCATAAAAGTCTCTATAAAGCTGAAGGTGTGCCTTCCATGCTGAAAAGTGCGGATGAAATTGCTAAGATCTTTGGAGACAAGGGTATTTCTGCTGATAGCAAGATTGTGATCTATGATTCTGGCAGTAATAAAGCGGCAGGTAGATTGTACTGGATCTTAAAATATTTAGGAGCAACTGATGTAAACATTCTGGATGGACACTTAAAAGGTTGGGCAAAAGTGCGAGGAGCACAAACAGCAAAAGTTCCTGAACTTGCTGCTGTAACTTTCATCCCAAATCCCCAAGCAGACTTATTTGCAGATATGGCTTATGTAAAAGCCCATAAAGGTGATGCAAATGTAGTACTTCTTGATGTTCGCTCTGCTGATGAATTTGGTGGAACCGATACCGACAAAAATATTAAACGATATGGCCATATTCCAGGTGCTGTTAATCTGGAATTCAAAGCTGTTGTAAATGACGACGGCACGATCAAGTCTAAAGATGAGATAGAAGCTGTTATGAAAGCAGCAGGTGTAACCAGCGACAAAGAGACTATTCTTTATTGTGCTTCCAGTGTACGTGCAGGAATCGTTTTTGTGGCTCTTAAGGATATTTTAAGTTATCCAAACGTTAAAGTTTATGATGGTGCCTATTACGAGTGGCAGTCTGTAGCAGATAACGCTGTAGAATAGATATAAAGGAATCAGGAAGCTTTATCGGCTTCCTGATATTCCTCTCGGAGGGTTGATGTTAACAAATAGAACGATCAGTTTCGAAAATCTTTTAGTGGAAGTTATAGATAAAAATCTGTGCAACCGCTGTGGGGGATGTGTTTCTTTTTGCAGCGCAAACGGGATTTCAGCTCTTAAAATAGGTAAAGACGGTTATCCTGAATATTTAGATAAAGATAAATGTATGGAGGGCGGGATCTGTTATTTGATCTGTCCTAAAACTGTTGAACTGGAAGAAGAAATTAACGATAAATATAATTGGAAATATCCCATTGGACAATGGCAGGACATTTTTTCGGCTCGTTCTACAGATGCTGTTATCAAAGAAGCAGCTACTGATGGCGGTGTAGTTACTTCATTATTATTATATATGCTGGAAAACCATATAGTAGATGGTGCAATAGTATCGCAGAAAACAGATTGCGGAGGACGCATGCCCATGGTAGCAAAAAATAGAGCAGAACTTTTGAAAGCTGCCGGTTCCTTCTGGTCGGAAGCAGAACATTTAGATAAATTGGGTGATGCTTATACATCCTGCTTTCCTGTGATTAAAGTAATTAAAGAATTTGCTGAAAAAAATATGAAAAAACTCGCTCTGGTCGGAACTCCCTGCCAGATCAAGGCGATCAGAAAAATGCAGGCTTTAGAAATTGTTCCTGCCCATCTGGTTGTATTCACGATAGGATTATTTTGCATGCAGTGCTTTACTTTGGAAGATCTGGTGAAGCAGAACTTTGCCAAGAAACACAATATTAAAATTGAAGATGTGGAAAAAGTTAATATTAAAGATAAATTGATCCTGCATATGAAATCAGGATTAAAAATCCATATCCCACTGGAAGAAGTGGAAGAAATTGCCCGTGAAGCTTGCCTGGCCTGCCCTGATTTTGCCAATGATTATGCTGACATTTCAGCTGGAGGACTTGGCTCTGAAGACGGCTACACGTCTGTGATCGTAAGAAATTCTGCAGGTAAACAGGTTTATTCTGAAGCTCTGTATAAAGGTTATGTGGAAAATAGTGGAGCTTCGATAATTGCTAAAAAAGATAGAGATCATAAATTAATTAATATTATTGAAGATTTTGCCATTAAGAAGAGAATTCGATATGAACAGCATCCTCATGTTGCTGTGGAGAGATAAGGTCTTAGATTTTCAAAATTAGGAGTTGTTGTAGATGGAAAATAAAAAAATTGGATCGGTATTAGTTATTGGTGGCGGAATTGCAGGAATTCAATCCTCACTCGATTTAGCTGATTCCGGTTATAAAGTATATTTATTGGAAGATTCTCCGGCAATTGGCGGAACGATGGCGCAACTGGATAAAACATTTCCTACAAATGACTGTGCCATGTGCGTAATTTCACCAAAACTTGTAGAATGTGGAAGACACCTGAATATCGATTTGATAACAGATTCAGAACTGGTTTCTTTAGATGGAGAAGCAGGAAATTTCAAGGCAAAAGTTTATAGAAGAGCCCGCTTTGTTGACCTTGATAAATGTACGGGCTGCGGTGAGTGCGCAACAGTATGTCCGATTCAAACTGTGTCGATCTTTGACGAAAAATTGGTTGAAAAAACTGCGATATATAAACCATATGCCCAGGCTTCGCCCAATGCTTTTGTAATCGATAAAAAAGCGACTGCTCCCTGTCAGATAGGCTGTCCGTCAGGTATTCATGTGCAGGGTTATGTAGCACTTGTGGCACAGGGAAAATATAAAGAAGCGTATGATCTTATCCGCATGAAAAATCCCTTTCCATCGGTTTGTGGAAGGGTCTGTTTCCATCCCTGTGAAAATGAATGCCGTCGTGGTGAATATGACGATCCATTAGCTTTAGCATCAATAAAACGATTCATTGCAGATTATGTACACTCTCACCATGAAGATTTTGAGAAAACCGAAACTCCTGTTAAAAAAGATAAAGGAAAAATTGCAGTTATCGGAGCTGGCCCTGCCGGGCTTACCTGTGCTTATTACCTGGCTCAAAAAGGATATCAAGTAACTATCTTTGAAAAAGATTCCAAACCGGGCGGAATGATGCGTTCCTGCATTCCTCCATATCGTCTTTCCAGAGTAGAGCTCGATTGGGAAATTGAACAGATATTAAAAGAGGGAATTGAACTTAAAACTAATTATTCTATCAATTCCAGTGAAGATATAGAGAAATTAAGATTGGATGGATTCAAAGCATTTTATGTGGGAATTGGTGCACAATTAAGTCGTACGATGCGCATTCCCGGCGAAGATCTGGATGGTGTTTTTGGCGGGATAGATTTTCTGAAGAAAGTTAATTATGGTGAAGATGTAAAATTAGGTAAAAAAGTTGCGGTGATCGGTGGTGGAAATACGGCCATTGATTGTGCCAGAACTGCCAGGAGATTAGGTTCTGATGTGACCTTAATCTATCGCAGAACACGACGTGAGATGCCGGCTGAAAGACACGAGATCAAAGCTGCTGCCGAAGAAGGCGTTCAGTTTAAATTTCTCACCAATCCAATGGAAAATATCGGGGAAGATGGAAAACTGAAATCAATCAAATTTTCTGTGATGGAGTTGGGAGAAAAAGATGATAGCGGCCGCCGCAGACCAAAGCCTACAGGTGAACAATTCATTGAAGATTTTGATAACATGCTGGTTGCTGTATCACAAAGTTCAGATCTTACTCTAATTCAGGGAACTGGTGTTAAGACTACAACTTGGAATACGATAATTGCTGATACAACCACTTTTCAAACAAATATAAAAGATGTTTTCTCTGGCGGTGACGTTGTGCTGGGGCCTGCTTCTGTTGTAGAAGCGGTTGGTCAGGCTGCTGAAGCAGCAATTTCCATTGAACGTTATTTGCTGGGAGAAGATCTTAAAGAAGGTCGTAAAGAATTTGAACCACTTCCTGCCCGAGAATACCAGACTTATGTGCCACATGAAGATCGAGTTGCAATGCGTAATCAATCTCCAGATGATCGTGTTACGAATTTTGATGA
>Ga0164318_10008032_pt1 | contig 10240 bp, 9 predicted proteins | sample GuaBasSedimGuay9_FD_113734 | JGI IMG/M metagenome (GOLD analysis project Ga0164318, IMG submission 113734) | Subseafloor sediment microbial communities from Guaymas Basin, Gulf of California, Mexico - Guay9, Core 4571-4, 0-3 cm | ecosystem: Environmental > Aquatic > Marine > Hydrothermal vents >...
CTCTTGCGATTCTTGGGGTCGTCTCAAGCGCTCTGTTTTGGTAGTTTTGTTGGGGTAAAGTATTTTTGGACACTTCAAAAACTATCGTTAAATTCAATGGTTAGAAACAGCGCAAATGTCTCTTTTTGGCTCTCTTTTTTAATTCTCATAAGGGACTCGGACATTATTTTTTTCCGAGAGGCATTTGCGCTGTCTCTAACTTATCAGTTTATGGTATGTTTTGAGTTGTTCAAAAAACACTTTACCCCACACTTTAGAGCTAATTTGTCAAGTTGCGAGCTAATCGTTAGCTATATATAGTATGGACAAATAATATCTGTACTACATATTGTATCCACGGTACCGCGAAACACAATTCTCAAAACCGGTACAGCGCAAATGCCTCTCCGAGTCCCTCGCTTGCTTTGGGGCAAATTTTGGAGTTTGATAGATTGAATTTCTAAAAAATCAAGAGAGGAAGATTACCAATGTCTAAGTCAATAGGGATTGATCTGGGAACGACAAACTCGGTTGCCGCGATCAAGGGAGTACATACGGAGATCTTGAAAAATGCTGCAGGAGACTTCATCACACCTTCCTGTGTCACCCTTAAGAAGAAGGGATTGATCTTTTCAAAATTGGAGTACGTGGTGGGCAAGGATGCCCTGGAGTGGATGAAGCAAGATCCGGAAAACACAATAACGGCTGTCAAGCGGTTGATGGGAAGGAATTATCAGGATAGAGAGATTCAGGAGCTTCTGAAAAACCGCAGACTGAGCTATCGGATCGCGTGCCATTCCAAGGGGTCGGAAAACAGCCTGGCCATTATTTTGGGCAAAAAAGAGTACACTCCTGAGGAGATATCCGCCAAGATCCTGGACAAAATTCGTATAGATGCGGAAGAGGTCCTGGGTGATAATGTGGAGTATGCGGTAATTACCGTGCCGGCCTATTTTAACGATAAGCAGAAACACGCTACGAGGACTGCAGCGGCCATGGCAGGTTTAAAGGTCCGCAGGCTGCTTTCTGAGCCTACAGCAGCAGCCATCTCCTTTGGAGTGGATGCCGTCAAGGGCGACGATGCAAAAACGGTCCTTGTCTTTGATTTTGGCGGAGGCACCTTTGACCTGTCTGTATTGACAATAAGCGGTGGGCAGTTCATCGAGCATGGCAAGGGGGGGGACATGTGGCTTGGAGGCGATGATATTGACCGTCTCATTGCCGATTATGTCCTGAAAGAAACTGCCGGGGAATATCATATAGACAATATGGCGGAGTTTATAGAAAATCAGGATGATAAACAGAAGAACCGCGTTATCGGAGAGATGAAAGCAAAGGTGGAACAGGCCAAAATCCGGTTAAGTGCTGAAGAGGAAACCTATATCGAGATACTTGGAGTCTTGAAAGACAGTGACAATGACAGTGTTGATGTGGACGTAGAGCTGACACGGGATCAATTCGATGAAATCATCGCTCCTACTGTCGAGAACATCATCAAGCTCACCAGGAGGATGCTTGAGGATATCCATTTTACTCCGGACCTGATTGACAAATGTCTCTTGGTTGGAGGAAGCTCACGGATCCCCATGGTAGTGAAGGCGATGGAACAGGAGTTCGGGGAGGAAAAGATACTGGTCCACGACAGGCCCATGCTTGCAATCGCGGAAGGGGCCGCCATTCTGAGTCACCGGCTGTCGGATACATACGAATGCCCACAGTGCGGCCTCACTGTCTCCCAGTCGGATACTGTCTGTAAAGAATGTGGATTTGATCTTGAGAAGTTCACTATTGAGCATGGGGTGTTTGACATTGTCCATTCCGCTGCCCATGACTATTATATCTACCTGGAAAACGATGAGGGGCACCTGTTTGTGGAGAAGAATACCCCTTTGCCATGTGAAAAGACAGAGGTCTTCAGGCTGGTCCACCCGGAACAGAAACTGGTCCACATGAAGTTCTACAACATGGTGAACGAACAGGAGGAATCCATCGGGGACTTGTGGTTGGGTATAGACATGGATGACCATTCTGAGGAGGAAGGCAAGAAAGGCCCGTTGCACGTAGAAATTACCCTGGAAATTGACGAGAATAATATCATCGAGGTCACAGCAGTCTTGAAGGAATATCCGGAGGTCCAGTTGTCAAAGACCCTGTCCAGGGGCAAGGCTGACGAGAAGTTATTTCTGTCTCTGGAAGAGGTTATCAATGAGGCCAACCAGGAGCAGTATACCGAGTATGTCATAATTGATATGGTTTCCCGTTCACTGTCGGCCATAAAGGACATCAATAGAGTGGTTGATACTGATACAGGCCATGTGGACGAGACTATCTGCGAGCGGGCAGCTCTCAAAATCGAAAAGGCCCGGAAGATGGCTGCTGAGGAAAACACCAGTAAGACCACTATATTTTACGCTGAGTCAGCACTTGATGATTTTGGCCTTGCCATCGTGCCGGAGGACCAGGCTGCTATACGAAAGAGCGTGAAGCGGCTGGAGGAGATGGATGAGCATGGAACCTATGAAGAAAATGTCAGAGCGCTTGATGACCTGCACGACGTCCTTCATAACAGGCTCGGACCGGTTGTCAGTTTACTTATGGAGATCCAAAAGGCGGGAGATTTTTGTGTGAAGACCGATCCCTCTAAGGCGCCCAAATTTTACCAGTATATCAGTGATATATTGGATACATTTCGTGAAGGTAAAGCCGATAGAGCAGCTTCGCTGATAAAAGAGATAATGCCCGAGGTCTACGATGTCGTGAATAAATATGAGTCCAAAACCGGCGTAATCTACAAGGATATCAAGAGAGATAAGTGACATCTGAGACTTCCTGCCCGGTATGCGGTCTGGAGCATATCCATCCCGACAAGGCCAAATGCCCCCAATGCGACGCAGATCTGACCTGTTTCAATATCCTGGATTCCTTTCCTGACGAGCCGGTCAGAGAGGTGAAGGGCCCGAGGGCCTGGATCATCGCATTTTATGCCATTGCTATGGTTATCTGTCTGGTAACCGCCATAACCGTTTTTCAGTATTATCAATTCAAACGGATTGAATCACTATTGATAGATCAGCAGAAATACCTTTCGGGTTGCGTGACAGGCATAAATGCAAGTGTGGAAGCTGCGGGTCTGAAGTCTGATAAACCCGGTGCTCAACTGTCAGCTTTGAGCGTCCAGCCCGCATGCAACGCAACTGAAGGAATATCCCCGGAAGTCTCTGAGATGGGACAAGATGCAGAAATTTTGCACGTGGTTTTGGGGAAAACGGATTTCTGGGTATATGATGCTGTAGATACGGACACCTTGTGGGATATTTCAGAGAGGTATTATGGTTCAGGACAATATTATCCGGTCCTGTTTGAGCACAATCCTCATCTCAGGATCTATGAAATTGGAGATGGTGTCCGGATGAAAATCCTCAAAGATGCCGGGCTGGTTAAGGATATCTACCTCAAGATGAGCCTGACGGAGGGGGACAGGACCTACTGGAACTACGCAGCATCTGAAGGTGACACTCTCCGGTCCGTAGCCGGGAAGTTTTACAGGATGGAAAAAACGGCAAAACAGATCTCCAATCTCAAACTTGATGTCCGGTTGCAGCCGGGGCAGCGGATCTGGATGTTGCTGGAGTAGAAAAAGACATTTCTAAATAATTATGAAAAAAAAGCCACAGAACAGAGACTCCATACTGGCAAAGGCAGAAAAGTTCTTCAATAGAGAAAATTACTCGCTGGCCAAGAGGGAATTTGAGAAGGCCGACAGGATTGCAGCACAGGATGACATCACAGAGAAGATCAAGATATGTGTAAGGGAGATAGGGCAACTCAAGGCAAAGGATCTGGTCAAGAAGGCCAGGAAGTATGCCAAAAAAAGTAAGCTCCAGGAGGCTCTTAGGTGCTTTGAGCAGGCATATGGAATTTCCGGAGAGGACTGGATTCGTGAGAGAATAGGCCAGTTGAAGGGAGATCTGTCTGGCAGTGATTCCATTGAGGCCGCAATACAGGCTGAGGCATCAGGAGAGTATGAGAAAGCTGCCGGTCTGTATGGGCAGGTACCTGGCATACAGAAAGGGAAAGACACCCGCTTCAAAATGGCTCATTGCCTCGTCAGGGCCGGAAGATACAACGAAGCGGTCTCAGCATTTAAAGATCTCACGTTGTCAGACTACTCAGCCATGTATGATTGTGGCTTTGCCCTGGCCAAGGTGGGCAAGTACCACCAATGTTTGAATATCTGGGGTTCCATTGAATCCGATGACAGTGCATTCCTGAAACAAAGGGCATCCGTGCGGTCCCTGTTGGCAGCAGACCTCTATGATCGTTTTGAGCATTCCGAGGATTTTGCCGACATCTACCAAGAAGGAGTATCTATTGTAGATTTTGCCGGGGATGGAGGCATCGAGGATCTTGTGGAATACTGCAAGTATGCGTGGATTGATCAACTCTGGAAGGAAGAACAGTATGAGACCATCATGGGACTGCTCCTTCCCTTTCCCCCGGAGATGGAAGCGGATTTACTGACTCTGTATGCAAAGATTTTCTTCAAGCTTGCCGAGATATCAGGGGAGCACCTGTCTGATTTTATAATGTTTTGGCTTACCACAATGTACCATCCTGAGATATCAGGGAAGTTTTCCGGAAGGCCGGAAGAAAGGGACAATGTACGTCGGGCTCTTATCCGGAAGGCAGAGGACCTGTTAAAAAAGTACGCAGATGTTGGAGACAAGTCTTCAAAAGCGGCTTTGGCCTGCTGGAATGTGGAGAAAAAGCTGGTGGAGGATATCCAAGCCCTTGTCGGGGACAGGGAGGACCTTTCCGGTCTGATTTGCTCTCCACAGTTTGCAGTGAGATTCGGGAAATCCAGGCAGATAATTCAAGTAATTCGGGACAACAGGAGTTTTTTTACTGATTTGGAACATTACCTGCTGACCGGTGGTTACTATTCATCTGCAGGGCCGAGCCTGTTTTATCTTGAGAACCGGCAATACGACAAGGCCCTTGCCGGTTTGCCGGTGTTCGGATCGTATGATACTGGAGAATCTGAGTTCGTAGGCTATTGTGTGGAGAGGGTGCAATTTGCCTGCGGCCTGCATTGCCTGGAAGAAGGGGAGGGCTTGCCTGGACAATATATTGAGACAACGGTCAACCTGTTCAACAAGACGTCAAAGTATGAACAAGAATTAATTGACAAGGCCATTGATTCCCATGAACCGGATAAATTGCGTCTGTATGAGGATGTCCTGAGTGAATTATACTCAAGGAGACCAACAAAGGGGATTAAGGATGCCTTGTCACTGGTGATGAGCAGGCGGGCCATACTGATGTTTAACATGCGTCAGATGAACTCCAAAGTTTTGAATACTACTATAAGAAAAGCTCTTAAACTCAATCCTGAAAACGAATTTGCCCGTGGTCTGCTGGGTCACGTTAAAATAAACGTTGAAATTGAAGAACTTAACCATGCGCTGGACAGACACAAGATGGGCAAGGCATGCAGGATAGCCGCAAAGTCCGAAAATGAGGAAGTAAGGGACGTATTTTTCGAATTTATGGAACGTGGTCTGAAGGAATTCGATGGATATGATATGGACAGTCCGGAAAAGGCCTTTTTCCTGAGAGAATTATACAAATGGTGCGCCGACGTGGATGAATCCCATCCCATCCTGGACAAAATTAACAATAAGACCCAAACATTCTGACTGAAGGTAAGTTTATGAATCCTTACAAGATATTAAGTATTAATAAATACCCAACAAAACAGGATATAATTCAGGCTGCCGCCTTTGCCATGAGGGAGAGAAAATATGACATCAAGGAAATAGCTGCGGCCCAAAAAGAACTTATAGATCCGATTGCCGGAATAACTCAGGAATTTTTACAATTTATTGATCTTAAATCCCTCCGGGATCGGCTGGATCTGACCCGGCCTGAAGCTCAAACCGTATCGAGTTTAGAGTATCTCTCTTGGTAAGCGTTCACAGGGCACCGCATCTGCGCAGTACCCTGTAAACGCTTACAGTATCGCTCAATTTATGTGTAAGTGTGTCATTTATGAAAAGGAAAAAAGAGTTACTGAAAGAAAAACTTGTTAAATTCCAGTTGGAGATAGCTGAGTTGGGCCATGCCCTCCGTGAGCAGGAGCAGATTTTTCAGGCCAGAGAAAAGGACTGGTATCTAAACCTGTTTGATGTCTTGGATGCCTTTGAAAATCTTGATGAAACCATAAAGGCAAAAGAGGACTGTTTTGACAAAACTGGCCGTATGCTGAGCAAAAATTTCCGATCCATCAACAAGAAACTCATCCGGCTGCTTAAGGCCAACCACATAGTCCAAATCGAATTTCATGACAATAAGGCACGAATGGATTACTGCAAGGTCGTTGACACTGGAGAGTCTGCCGGCCTGAGGGATGAGACGATCCTTTCTGTTGTGAAGAACGGGTACATTGATACGCAACAGAACACAGTGCTGAGAAAGGCAGAGGTAATAACTGTTCTCAATAATATGGATCATCCTTCAAGAATATGGTCTGAGGATGACATTGATCAAATTCAAGGAGAAATTGATCAAATTCAAGGGAAAAATGACTCGGGATTGTCTTCATGCCACTGAAAAATTTCGATCTGTGCGGTTACACATCGGATCGTGCAATACACGAAAAAGAAAAGAATTATCACGAAAGCACGAAAGATTAAAAACACGAAAGGGAAGTCTTTGGATAGACGCGCCAACTTGAGTTTCAGGTTTTTATTTCGTGTTTTAGTGCTTTCGTGTTTTCGTGATTGATTTTGAGTAGTTTCTTAACCGCACAGTCCAAGATTGCAGTAATCAGATATGGATTCTTTTGAGAATATTACGGATTTTATTGACTCTGAATTGCGGTTGCAGAATGAAACCGGGATGCTCAGATCTCTTTTTCCCCTGGAAGGGTCACAAAGAGGGCTGATAGAGACCGAAGGGAAGCCACTCGTTGATTTCTCCTCCAATGATTATTTGGGCCTGGCTGATCACCCCGCCCTTATTGAAGGGGCAAAAAAGGCTATGGAGAAATGGGGTGCAGGGGCCCGGGCCTCCAGGCTTATGAGCGGGGACCTGGAAATCCATCACAGGCTTGAGTCCGCGATTGCCGCCCTAAAGGGAAAAGAAGCAGGCCTGCTTTTTGGGAGCGGTTATCTGGCAAATACAGGAATAATTCCGGCCCTTTGTGGAAGGAACGATGTGATTTATTCGGATCGCTTGAACCATGCGAGCATAGTGGATGGGGTCCTTTTGTCCAGAGCACGATTTTGCAGGTTCAGGCACAATGACATGAATCACCTTGAGGACCTGCTTAAAAGCCACAAATCGAGATATCGCAAGGCCCTGATTGTGGTTGAAAGCGTTTACAGCATGGACGGAGATCAAGCTCCTGTATCAGAGCTTTTGGAACTGAGGGGGCGTTATGGGGCCATGCTGATGATAGATGAGGCCCATGCAACAGGGGTGTTTGGTGCAAAAGGGGAGGGAATAATAAGCCAAGCCGGAGCGGAATCAGTAGATGTAATCCTGAGCACATTCGGCAAGGCCCTGGGTGGTTATGGTGCCTTTGTAGCTGTCTCGAACCGGATGAAGCAGTTTCTTTTAAATCGTGCCAAGACCTTTATTTTTTCTACTGCTCTTCCGCCAGCGGTTATAGGTGCAAACCTTGCGGCTGTGAAGCTTCTTGAGGAAGAGCCTGAGCGCAGAACCCGGGTCTGCGAGCTGGCATCAGAGCTTAGAAGGGCTTTAAAGGAAGATTTGGGTTTTATTAATACCCCCAGCGAGTCACAGATCGTTCCAATGATGGTTGGCGACAGCCAAGGTGCGCTCAGTCTGGCGGAAAGCCTGCGGGATGCAGGTTTTTTCGTAAAAGCGATTCGGCCCCCGACTGTCCCGGAGGGCACGGCAAGGCTTCGTCTATCCGTAACTGCAAATCATAGTTTAAAAGATGTGCGTCAACTTCTGGAGGCCTTGTCCAGTGGATTTTGAGCTCATCCACCGGGGCCATGAAAGATCTTTAGTCCTGATACCAGGCTGGGGTTTTTGTCCTGACATTTTTTCTTCGCTCAATCTATCCTATAATTATATCCTGCCCAAGGGGCCTGTGTATCGTGATATATCAATAGATCTCTATGATTTTTTGCTCAAAAAGGATATGGCTAAGGTGAGTATTTTTGGCTGGTCCCTTGGGGCGTATGTTGCCCTTGATTTCCATGCCGGATATCCGGATATGATCGAGGCCGTGTATATTATCTCCTTGCGAAAAGCCTTTGATTTCAAGGAACTTACAGCACAACTTAAGGCCCTGGAAGCGGACCGTGTTGTGGCCCTGATGCAATTTTACCGCCGGTGTTTTTTGGGACAGAGCGCTGATTACCAATGGTTTTCCAGTGCTTTAGAGGAATCCGGCATCAGCCAGTGGGATATGTCTGGACTCAGGAAGGGATTGATATATTTAAAAGGGAAAACAGCGGATTTCTCCAAATGCGCAGGCACTCAACTGCGTATCTTCCATGGGGAAAAAGATGTGATTGCACCCCTGGATCAAGTCCCTGAGCCTCCTCCTGGAGTTGCCATCGATGTAATTTCAGGTACAGGACACTTGCCCTTCTTATCATCTGAATTCGAAAGGAGGTTCTGTGTGCCTTAAGGCGCGGTTGACCCAGTCCTTCTCAAGGGCTGCTCCAACCTATGATACCTATGCAGATGTCCAGTCTGAGACGGCTACCTGTCTTATAGCCCGGCTCAAAGACAGAGAATATCAGAAGATACTTGAGATTGGCTGCGGTACAGGGTTCTATACCTTGATGCTGGCACAGAAATTCCTAAATTCACATATACTGGCGGTTGACATCTCGCCGGTCATGGTTGCCGAGGCAAGAATAAAACTTGCCCGATATTCCAGAGTGCGTCTTGAAAAGGCCGACGGTGAGCACCTCCCTGCTTTTATTTCCGGTCCTTTTGATCTTATTACCGCAAGCGGTGCCCTTCACTGGTTTGAGGATTTAGAAAAGACAATACAACAATACCGCAGCATCCTTTCGCCTTCCGGCTTTGTCCTTTTTGCGCTTTTTGGTCCAAACACACTCTTTGAGCTAAACAAGACGCTCAGAGTCTTTGACAACAGGGTCTGCCTTCCTGTTAATTCTTTTCCAAAGGAGACCACATTGCAAGGTTTCCTTTCAAGGGCATTTAATGAATGGAATGTAAAAGAACTCAGTTTCTCCCGTACCTACCCGGATATGTTGTCACTCCTCAGGAGTCTGAAAAATACAGGTGTGGCGCCCAGGATGGAAACAGGGCCTTTTGTGCGTACCCGCGCCGGCATGTTGGACATAGAACGCAGTTATAAAAAACATTTTGGTTCGATAAAGGCCACCTATCAGGTATTCATCTGTGAGGGGTCCAAATCACCAAATCACCAAATCACCAAATTACCCAATCCTCAATGATTCTCTTTGTAACCGGCACAGATACAGGCGTGGGCAAGACCTTTATCACTGCCCTTTTGGCAAAGACCCTGGTCGACCAGGGAATTGATGTCAAGGTGCAAAAATGGGTCAGCACCGGTAACAGCAATTTCTCTGAAGACTGTGTCTTTATCTATGAACTGCTTGGAAACAAGTCAGTGGAAACCCTCCACGGATTACAAGACAGGACTGGTTCTGATACTGCCCCGTATTGTCTGCCGATTCCTGCGTCTCCACATCTTGCAGCAGAACAGGCAGGCGTGACCATTAAGACCAAAGTCATCCGTGATGCCTTTTTTCGACTCGAATCATCGTGCGAAATCCTTATTGTGGAAGGAGTCGGCGGGGTCCTTGTGCCTTTGAGCAGGGATTTGTTTCTGGCAGATTTGGTGGCAGACTTGAAACTGCCGGTTCTTGTGGTGGCGCGCAGCGGCCTTGGCACCTTAAATCATACACTCCTGACACTGGAAGCCTTGCGACACCGGAATATTCAAATAGTTGGCGTGTTATTAAACAGCAAGGGAGGCGAAGATTTTTCCATTGTGAGAGATAACCAGAGGACAATTGCTGAGATGGGACAGGTAGAGGTCTTTGGTGTCCTGCCCAAGGTAAAAAGTCCACTTGATGCCCTTTCGTCCATAGCACCAATGGCTGATCGTATCCTGAATGTGCTAAAAGACCTGGAATAACACCTCCCACTGATGATGGATGTATAAGCAAAAAAATCCCCCGGGGAAACCGGGGGGACCGACCGGGGGATTTTTTGGAGAATA
>Ga0164318_10008034_pt1 | contig 10240 bp, 12 predicted proteins | sample GuaBasSedimGuay9_FD_113734 | JGI IMG/M metagenome (GOLD analysis project Ga0164318, IMG submission 113734) | Subseafloor sediment microbial communities from Guaymas Basin, Gulf of California, Mexico - Guay9, Core 4571-4, 0-3 cm | ecosystem: Environmental > Aquatic > Marine > Hydrothermal vents...
TCAGATTCCGATTCCGATAAACATCTGGACTGTGGGGGTTACGGCTCTCTTCGGTCTCGCGGGCGTGGGAAGTTTATTGATTCTCTATCTCGGCGGGATGCTGGTACTGGGTTAATTTATTCTGGATTCAGTTGTGGCGTGTTGATCCAATATATTTATGCGTTCGAAGCCATAGACAATCATGCAGATATCCGAAGAAAAAGTCACAGATATCCTGAATGAGAAAAGAAGGATAGGTGATATCCTGCTCTCTATTGGTGGTAAAAAGAAGGACAAGAAAGAGATAAGAAAAATCCCGAGTAAACTTGAAAGCGGCGGAAAGATAGAAAGGATAAGGATAAAAACAGGATTATCACCAGTTAAATAGAGAACGTACGAGGTAGTAGATGGACAACCAAGACAAGAGAGGATTTATATATGCATTGGCGTTGGAACATAATTCACGCATTCCACACACCTGTGGCGAATATGTACTTCAGATATTTTAGATAGCATAGTCTCTCGAGGTTGTAGTCGCAGGGTCGTGTGAATGCTTCCTGTTCTCTTCTTCCTTTTATGCGTTTACGCAGGGTTTGGGAAAAATGGTCTGTATAGAGGTGACCGGAAATAAGGGCTCTCGTGAGTTTGTATCTGGAACCGATCATGGCAATCATCTTATCGTATCCTCGGGATGAGCACTCCTGCCCCTTATCGTTTTCCCAGTCAGCTTCATCGACCGATGTAGTCTCGTACCATCTGGTGCGAATACCTCTTCCCTGTCCTTTACTGGTTCTTGTGTCATCTTAAATACTTCCTTCAGGATCAGCGTTACGAGAGGGTTTTCATATGCCGTTCGATTGTCTTGTAGGAGAACGTATCCTTGAACCCCATCTTTTCCTTAAACAGGAGTACCAGGCCCGCAGCTACACGATTCGAGACTTCAAAATACTGTTGCATGAGCAGTGCCTTGGCCAGTCGGCTGGATCGTTTGATGGTCTTCCGGGATCATTACTCGTCCTGGCCTCTATATCCGGCCGCTGGTAGTAGTATCTACTGCCTCTTTGATCATCAACAGCACATTGAAACTCCGAAGGAGTTTCATGGCTTTGAAATCGTTTATCTGTGCCCTATCATACTTGCTCCAGTCGATTTCTTCGTCCTCTTTAGCCGTGTACTTGAACCTGTCTTCCTTGAGCTGTTGTGATCACCTCCAGTGATGTGGAAGCAAACCGAGATAAGGGTCAGAGGTATACTTGGTTTCATCGAGAAAGGGGTTACTCCCTTCGGAACCGGAGCAGAGGTAGACCGTCCAAGGGAGCATCTGGGGAGGCGAGTTTATCTCGTGATACCCAGAAATTGACTATTTTCGTTCCAAAGCCATATTGCCTCAGTGGGTTATAAGCGTGTATTACTATATTTAATGTTTTAGAATGAAGAAGGGCTTTTGGAGCTATATCAAGAAATTTTCGGAGAGGCTGGCGAAGGAAGAGGAACTATTTGTTGTTAGTCACCACGATGCGGACGGCATTACCGCATGTGCGATAACGGTGGATCTACTGAGGAAGCTGGGAAAAGAGGTAGAGTTCATGATACTGAAACAGCTGGACAGCAACAACGTTAGACAACTTTTAGACATCGATAAAACCATGGTTTTCACGGACATGGGCTCTGGACATCTGTCGCTCTTAAGGGAAAATGGCATAGAGGATTTTTATATAATTGATCATCACCCTCCAGAGTCCGAATATGAACGACAGATAAATCCCCATTTCTACGGCTATGATGGCGGAATTGATGTAAGTGGTGCGGGGATGGCATACTTTGTTGCGAGGTCCCTGGGGCATCAAGAGAATGCACATCTTGCGCTGGTTGGTGCGGTGGGTGATATGCAGGATTCCAAGGGTAAATTGAAATCATTAAATAGGATCATCCTTGAGGACGGAATAAAACAGGGGACACTGAAGGTGAGGAACGATCTAAGGCTTTTCGGAAGGCAATCAAGACCATTGACTCAGATGCTGACCTATGCGTCGGATCCATTTTTACCCGGATTGACGGGTAAGAAAGATAATTGTATGGCGTTCTTGCAGAATCTTGGAATTGATCTGAAGAGAGAAAACGGTGAATGGAAGACCTATATTGATCTAACACTTGAGGAGAGAAAAAAACTGGCCACCGCACTTTATATACATTTACTGGATTGCAATGTTCCAGAGTTCATAATCCAGGGGATGATAGGTGAGGTTTACACATTGCTTAAGGAGAGGAAGGGCACAGAGCTCAGGGACGGGAAGGAATTTGCTACCCTGCTAAACGCCTGCGGGAGACAGAACGAGTCGGAGATAGGGGTTCGGGTTTGTCTGGGGGACAGGGGAGAGTATTGGACGAGGGCAAGGGGCATACTTCAGAAACACAGGAGAATGTTGAGGGAGGGCATTGAATGTCTCGAAGAGGTTGGGACCAAGAGCATGGAAAGATTCAATTACTTCGATTCCGAGGGCCTGATTAGTGAGAATATTATCGGTGTAGTGGCTGGAATGGCATACGGGGCAGGTATAATACCCCCGAATAAACCAATCCTGGCATTTGCGGATGATGGGGATGATCCAGAATTTTTAAAGGTATCTGCGAGAGCTAACTGGGGTTTAATCAGGAGAGGGATACATCTGGGAAACACAATGAGGGAGTGCAGCAGAGCTGTCGGTGGTGATGGAGGAGGTCATGATATTGCGGCCGGAGCTCGAGTTCCAAGGGAGAAGAGGGATGAATTTCTAAGATGTGTTGATAAAATCTTTAACAAACAGCTGAGGGGTTAGTTTTTATATATTAATTCCAATAGATTATTTCGTAGGCTATAATCAACCTTGTTCTTGGATGGAACGGATTTCGATCTTTTCCATGCCGAGATTGAATTGTAGATCAGTAGATAACTTCGACTTTAAAATGGCAAGAATTCACGCGAGAAGGAAGGGTAAGTCCGGCTCGAAACATCCATACAGGGCTTCAAAACCGGATTGGGTACCCTATGAAAGCAGGGAAATAGAGGAGTTGATAGTAAAGCTGGCAAAGGATGGAAATTCTCAAAGCAAGATCGGAATCATCCTCAGGGATCAGTATGGAATCCCCAGCGTGAAGGATTTAACGGGGAAGAAGATTGGTTATTTCTTAAAGAAGAACAAATTAGAATCTGATCTACCGGAGGACATTCAGAATCTCATAAGAAAGGCCATAAACCTGAGAAAGCATTTAGAGAAACACAAAAAAGACAAACACAACAGAAGGGGTCTACAACTGATCGAATCAAAAATTAGGAGACTCGCAAAGTATTATAAGAGAGAGGGTAGATTACCCAGTGATTGGAGATATGAACCAGAGAAAGCGAGATTAATGATCTAGGATTACTATGAAGGTTATATTATTATGAAAATTATAGCGACATTAAAAACGGAATCAAAGGATGCAAAAAGTGTTGCATCGGCATTAGATATAGATAATGTCAAGCTGGAAAAACTTCGGGTGGAAACAAAATCAGAAAGAGACAAGATATTAACCAGGATAGAATCCGATAGCGTCAATACATTGATAAATACACTGGACGATATAATACGCTGCCAGATAGTGGCCGAGAAAATTATCACATAAAAATGGCGAAGAAGATAAGTTCATGGAAGCAAAAATCGATCTATACAATAGTTGCCCCAGAAAACTTTGATTTCCAGGGGCTCGGGGACACCGTCGCAAATGGTCCAGAAAATTTAATTGGAAGAACAATAGATGTTTCATTGAGGGATCTAACCGGGGATAAAACAAAGCAGCACCTGAAGTTAGTGTTCGAGATAAATGAGGTCAGGGATAACAAGGCACATACGAGATTTAAGCTATTTAATGTTAATCCAGGATATCTGAGATCTAAGGTTCGCAAGGGTACGAGTAAGATAGAGCATATACACAGGATCGATCTCGAGCCGAATTTAAGGGTTCAGGTCAAGGTTATGGCGGTTACACATCAGACTATAAAGACCTCACGGGAGAGGGACATAACGGCCAGGATATCGGGGATCCTGGAGAAACACAGGAATACGAAATTAGATGACTTCATCCAGGCTGTTCTCTTCGGAAAATTGGGCACCGAAATCTACCGTGAAATAAGGAAGATAGCCCCCATCAAGAGGGTTGAGATAGAGCAGGTTAAGGTTCTTTGATTTAATCTGTGCCGTATATAATCTCTTTTTCCGTCAGATCGAGCACCAAGAATTTTCCCCTCATCTCTCCAAGAACGTCGGAATTTTTTATCAATTTTACAACGTCGGTTGCCTTGCATCCGGATTTAGAACTCAGCAATAAGACGGCGAGCCCCGGTGAGAATTCTAGGATACGCCACAGGTGCTTCAGAATTTCATCGAGGTTGCCAAATTCGATGGTAAAGGTTATATTCGGCTCGAGCCATATGAGGTCTATCTTGCCGAGATTTATACCGTAGCGGATTACGGAGGAGTCTTTCCTGACTGTAAAACCGTGTTTTTTCCCGAGAGTCTTGTAATAATCTATCACCGCTTCCTTGTAACCGAGTTCAGAATTCTTTACATACCCTTCCAGCTCCTCGAAGTTTGTTAGTATCTCTATCATTCGAACCCCTTGCAGAATTTTATTGCCTCGGGAATTTTCTCTATGCAATCCGTTGCCGTCAATGAATAACCAAATTTCTCAAGGGCGAGATCACCAGCCAGCCCCGAGAGGAATGCCCCCGCACAGGCTGCCGTGAACCCATCTGTTTTACAGGAAAGAGCACCAACAATTCCCGCCAGCATATCCCCCGTTCCACCGACCGTCATGCCCACATTTCCGGTACGATTTAGCCTCGTTTTTTCTCCGTTTGAGATAATATCTGTCTGACCTTTGAGAAGGATAACGCTCTTCGTTCTCTTTGCAAATTTTTTCACTATCTCTACCCGTTCATCGAAATTCTCGTCATACTCTCTGAATAATGTCCTGAACTCCATTGCATGCGGCGTTAGTATGAAATTTTCTCTGATATGGTTTATCTTTATTAATTTCAATGCATCGGCATCCAGGATTACCGGCTTGTTGATCTCTCTGAGAAGTCTTTTCAATGCATATTTCGTTCCATCCTCGGTTCCCAAACCATTTCCGATAACCAGGGAATCAAAATTCAGTTTTAGTATCTGTTCTACATCATCTTTCTCAAGATAAAATTCGGATCTTAATGGATTTACTATCAAATCTGGATCAGATTGCATTCTTTCGGATACATGGGAAGGACAGCATATTATTGCTAAATCGACCCCGGTTCTGAGGGCCGCCCTACCAACCAGTGCGGGGGTTCCAGTAAACTCCCTACTGCCCCCTATTATGAGCAGTCTGCCAAAGTCTCCCTTGTGTTCGTGTCCATGCCTCTTGGGCATCGCCAGATAGACATCCCCGGGGCCGCAGTAGAGTTCGGCCTCTCTGGGAATTCCGATATTCACAACTCTCGCATCTGCAGTTTTTGCGAGATGGAAGGAAAGAACAAGGTCGGCGTTAATCCCGGGGGTCGGGCAATCGACAGCTATCTTATAAGCCCTTGATAGATTTATAGTATCCACCAGGCTTTTTATTGGCTCCCTTAGCTCGCCTTTTACACCGACGCCGATCAGGGAATCTATGATGAGGTCAAATTTATCCAGGTCCTTCTTTATTTTTTCGCAATCTCTGGAATCCCTGATGGTTTCGATCTCAACGGAATTTAGCCTTCGAATTATGTCGAAATTCTTCTGGCATTCCTTGCTCCTCTCCCCGGTTAATGTATAAACTCTTACCCTCTTGCCAATGGAGGAGAGGTGTCTCGCCGCAACTAAACCATCACCGCCGTTATTTCCCAGGCCAGAGAATACCGCGATGGAATTAAATTTTTCTGAGTTTCTGGCTATCTCCCTTCCGGCATTTTCCATTAACACGAGAGGCTCAATCCCCAGATAGGTGGAGTTCATGTCAATGGCTTTGCTTATCTCTGAAGAATTCATCTTTTTAGCCATAGGCAGGGGTTAACATTCGCTCCCTATCAATGATGTCTTCCTCATACCTCTTCATATCGATCTTAGAAATAGATGGCTTTACCTTTTTTAGTGCCCTCTCAAAGTTTTTCCCGGTGACCATATCCGAATCTATATTTTTCCTCAGTGCGATCATCGCGGCCTCCCTGCAAACCGCTTCTATGTCGGCACCACTATAACCCTTTGTCTTATTAGCAAGTTCTTCCAGATCAACACCGTGAAGAGGCATATTCCTCGTGTGTATCTTGAATATCTCCAATCTCGCATCTCTGTCTGGAGCGGGAACCAGAACCCTGCTGTCAAACCTACCGGGTCTCAAGAGCGATGGATCAAGTATATCTGGTCTGTTTGTGGCCCCTATGACAATTACGTTCTCCAGGGTTTCGATACCGTCCATCTCGGTTAATAACTGATTTACTACGGTCTCGGTTACGTGCGATCCGGCAGTTACATCCCCACTCCTTCGCGGTGCGAGGGCATCGATCTCATCAAATAATATTATCGTTGGTGCCGTCTGTTTTGCCTTTTTGAATACCTCCCTCACCGCCCTCTCTGACTCGCCAACCCACATTGAGAGCAATTCGGGCCCCTTAACGGCAATCAGATTGGCTTCGGACTCATTTGCGGATGCCTTCGCGAGAAGGGTCTTTCCACATCCCGGGGGGCCATAGAGAAGAACGGCTTTTGATGGTCTTATCCCCATCCTTTTAAAGGCATCGGGATATTTCATTGGCCACTCAACTGCCTCCTTCAATTCCTGCTTTACCTTTTCTAAGCCACCAATATCCTCCCATTTCACGTCGGGAATCTCAACAAAGATCTCACGAAGTGCGGACGGGCTGACACTTTTCATTGCCCCAACGAAGTCACGCTTCTCTACCCTCAGATTCTCGAGAATCTCTACCGGGATCTCCTCTCTTTCCAGATCGATTTTCGGTAGTACCCTCTTTAATGCGTTCATTGCAGCCTCTCTTGTGAGAGCCTCCAGATCGGCACCGACGAAACCATGGGTCGAATTTGCGATTTCATCCAGGTCTACATCCTCCGCTAATGGCATTCCTCTTGTGTGTATCTGCAGGATTTCCTTTCTACCGTCTCTATCGGGGACCCCTATCTCGATCTCGCGATCGAATCTCCCGGGTCTTCTTAGAGCGGGATCTATCGAATCCTCTCTATTCGTTGCTCCTATAACGATAACATTACCCCTACCCACCAAACCATCCATTAGAGCCAATAGCTGAGCAACAACCCTCCTCTCCACCTCTCCCCTAACATCCTCTCTCTTCGGGGCTATGGAGTCTATCTCGTCTATAAAGATTATAGAAGGGGCATTTTCTTCACCCTCCTTGAATATCTCTCGAAGCTTTCGCTCCGATTCTCCGTAATATTTGTCCATTATCTCCGGTCCATTTAGTGATATGAAATGGGCATTGCTCTCACTGGCTACAGCTCTGGCAATTAACGTTTTTCCCGTGCCGGGTGGGCCATAAAGCAACACACCCTTTGGTGGTTTAATACCCAATTTTTCAAACAATTCTGGATGCTTCATCGGGAGCTCGACCATCTCCCTCACCCTCGATATCTCCTCTTTTAAGCCCCCAATATCTTCATATCTAACTGCTGGCGCTTCTGCAACCTTCATTGGCTTTTCCTTTATCTCAAACTCTGTAAAATCCTGAACCTGAACTATGCCCTTTGGCTCCGTCTTAGCTACTATGAAGGGTATCGCCTGTCCCAGGACCCCAATGGTTAAGGTATCACCGACGACCAGGGGCCTCCCCAAGAGCCTCTGTCTCAGATGTGCCCCGAAATCGCCACCAAACCGTATCTCATGTCTTGTGGGTGCTATAATTACACGCCTGGCACCCGAGAACTCGGCCTTTCTAACGATAACCCTGTCCCCCAAAGACGATTTGGAGTTCTGTCTCAGGATACCATCCATTCGTATGATGCCCAATCTGCTGTCCTGTATGTGTGAGGGCCAGACAATTGCTGCGGTCTTCTTTTTCCCCTCTATCTCTACGATGTCGCCCGATGTTACATCTAAATTTCTCATAGAGTATTCATCTATCCTAACTATGCCCCTGCCAACATCATTCTGGAGGGCCTCCGCGACCTTTAACTCAAGACCTTTCTTTTCGACCATCTTCGATCCTCCGTGAGTAATACTATGGATTCCAATAAAATAAATTGTTACCAGTATTCGTTCTTCATCATCTCTCTTAAAACAGTGGTTGTATAGCATCCCTTTGAAAGCGAGAATCTGATAGTCACCTTTTTCTTTCCTTCACTTAATTCGTCTTTATCTATATCCAGAATCTCGAAGCCTTTTACATCCATAAAGCAATCCCTGTATACCCCTCCGGAACTCAACTCGGGCATCTCACTTATTTTAAAATTTTCCTGAGAGATTTTTTCCGATTCTAAAATTCTCGAAGTGATTTCGTCCAACTTGATCTCATAGCCGGCAAGGGGAAGTTTCTCTGTCTCAGCTCCTTCCCGTATATACCGACTTAATGCCTTATTAAAAACATATGCCTGATAGGCGTGGACGAACATCCATCTCAATTTCTTTGGCAACCTTCTTAGGGCACCGATGAAATCCGTTGGGGTTTTAGCCAGAGAATTTAGCATCGCCAGCTCGTAGCCAAGGTGTTTGGGAAATCTCCTTAAAGCCTCTTGAAAATCCTCTGTTTCTGATAGAAATTTCCTGGCTTCCCTGCTCTCTTCGCTTTCCCCCCCATAGATATCGGCTAAATAGGTCATTACCGCCCCTTTAAAATTCCTCTTCAGTATCTCTCTCCCAACCAGGTGGGTTATAGGTCTTATAGTTCCGAAACGCTGCACCCCAAAAAAATTTGGGATCTCGCCATTCAATTCATTTAACACGGAGTTGATTCTCTCTCTCAGTGTGCCGTCATCCAGTCCCAGATTTCTGATAACAATAGTAAATCTGTTCCCCCGCAGGTCCCCCAGGGTTATACGCTCATCGGAGTAGCTAAAATCCCTGAGGGTCATATCCTTAATCCTGACCCTTCGCAATTCCTCCGGGGATACGTTCCATACGGAAACCCTCTGAGTTGTCAGTGCCCTTTTATCCTTCGTCCCAGCAAAGCCGAACCTCTTTCTACCCACATTCAATCTGTTCGAGATAACCCTTATTGCACGGATTGTATCCCAGTTATACTTCTGCAGCGTAAAGTGCAGATATTCCCCTCTCTCTCCTTCATTGAATATAACCCCTTTATCCAGCTCTAAAACCCTTCCATCTGGCATTATCTCCTCAACCAGGAAGTCCTCCGGAATCTGCTTAATTTTTCCACCAATCCCCTCCGTATTTGACTTATAGAGTTCCATCCCCACTGAGTACTCGAGCGCCGGCGGTTTTATCTTCATATATTAAATAATTATCACTATGACAAATTTAACCGACCTTAAAGATCTGCAAAAGCAGGTCTCAGACTATGATAAGAAATACGGCTGGGATAGGGACAGAGCCTCGCATATCGTACTGCACATGAGTGAAGAGCTGGGGGAGATCTCCAGGAGGATTCTGAGGGAGGAGGGTTACAAGATAGAGAAATTCGATCAGAGGGAGCTCGCGGGGGAATTAACGGATCTGCTCTATCTAACGCTGAAGCTCGCAAATAAATTTAAGATAGATCTGGATAAGGAATGGAACTCCATGTGGGAAAGATACGAGAAGAAGACGAGCAGGAAGTGATCGATTCTGAAAACCGTTGTCTTCAGCCAACGGATATTTATATCTGGAATCTGATATAATCTACGGTATGGAGAAGAAGATACTTAATTTCACGGTTTTGATTGAACAGGATGAGGATGGGATATATGTGGCTAAAGTACCAAATATTCCAGGGTGCTATACTCAGGGAAAAACCATAACTCAGGTTCTGGATAGAATCAAAGAGGCAATTGATGTATGTCTGGAGGCAGAAAAGATAGAGATTCATCCAATGAAATTTGTTGGAGTGCAACGAGTTGAGGTAATGGCATGAGCAAACTTGTGCCTGTTTCTGGCAGGGATTTATGCAGACTTCTTGAGAAATTGGGCTTTCAAAGGGTTCATCAAAAAGGCAGTCATGTAAGATATATCCATCCCGATGGCAGAAGAACCGTAGTTCCTGTACACGGCAATGAGAAATTAAGTAAGGGTCTTCTGAGAGAGATTCTAAGACAAATAAAACTTAGCA
>Ga0164318_10008036_pt1 | contig 10239 bp, 7 predicted proteins | sample GuaBasSedimGuay9_FD_113734 | JGI IMG/M metagenome (GOLD analysis project Ga0164318, IMG submission 113734) | Subseafloor sediment microbial communities from Guaymas Basin, Gulf of California, Mexico - Guay9, Core 4571-4, 0-3 cm | ecosystem: Environmental > Aquatic > Marine > Hydrothermal vents >...
AGCGACCGGAGGGTATTGCGCAGGCCTTTATAATTGCCGAAAAATTTATAGGTGATGACCCGGTGGCATTGATTCTCGGTGATAATATTTTTTACGGTATAGTAGATTTTCAAAAAGATATTCAGGAATTTGTATCGGGAGCCCTGATATTCGGGTATTTTATGAAAGACCCTCGAAGGTATGGTGTTATTACATTCGATACAAATGATAAACCGGTCGGTATCGAGGAAAAGCCGAGAGACCCGGGATCTAATTATGCCGTAACCGGGCTTTATATTTATGATGCGAGTGTAACCGAAATCGCAAGAGAGCTGAAACCATCGGCCCGGGGTGAACTTGAAATTACCGATATAAATAACGCTTATCTTCGAGAGGGGTGTCTCCGGGTTATCAAGCTTGGCCGGGGGACCTCATGGCTCGATACGGGAACGACTGAAAGCATGATGACGGCGGCCAATTTTATATCGACTATGGAGAGACGGCAGGGAATTAAAATCGGATGTATCGAGGAGATCGCATTTCGCCGCGGCTTTATCGACCGTGCCCGGCTGGTACGGATGGTTGATTCAATGCCGGCTAATGATTATCGGGAATATTTGACGGGCATATTGAAGGAGTAAGGTATGCCCGATCGTATGCTTATTACAGGCGGAACAGGACTCCTTGGTGCGGATTTAGCCGTTTTTTTTTCATCACGATATAAAGTCTTTTCGGCGGGAAGCAAAGATTTCGACATTCGTGATATCGATCAGATCCGGAGGAGTTTTAACGATTTCCAGCCGGACTATGTACTGCATGCGGCCGCAATCGCGGATGTCGATAAATGCGAGAAAGATAAACGGGCCGCTATGGAGATCAATGCTGTCGGAACCGCAAATATTGCCCAGGCCTGCCGCGAATGCGAGGCTTTTCTGGTTTATTATTCGACCGATTATGTTTTCGATGGGACAAAGGGATCGCCATATATTGAGCGTGATACGCCTAATCCTGTAAATTATTACGGCCTGAGCAAATGGGAAGGTGAAAAAAGACTGTCGGATTTATCGGACCATGCAGTCATTTTACGGATTGCGTGGCTGTATGGCAACAGTGAAAAAAGTTTTATCAGGAGATTGATTGAGAGAGGAAATCGTCAGATCAGAGATAGAATAAACGGGGAAAAAATGGAGCAAATAAAGGTTGTGACGGATCAGATCGGGACCCCGACATATACAATGGATGTGGCACGCCAGACAGAAGCGATTCTTCGCAGCAGGCTCAAGGGGCTATTCCATTGTACTGCGGAAGGACACGCATCACGCCTGGATCTGGCTGAATATTTGTATGAAAAACTTAATATGGAAGTTGAATTGACAAGTTGTCGCAGAGAAGATTTCGAATGGAAGGCGCCCCGTCCTGAAAATACATCGCTGGAGAACTTAGGATTGAAAAATAACGGGATCAATGTTATGCCTGAATTCAGGGCGGCCATTGATAGTTATCTTAAAGAGTGGGAGAACAACGATAATTCATAAGTGTAACATAGACGGGATTGTAATCCGCGCCCTGGAAAAACACACCGACGCCAGAGGCTGGCTGATTGAATTGTTCCGATCCGATGAATGCACTGATGATTTCCGGCCGGCTATGAGTTATATCTCGATGACTTTGCCCGGCGTGGTCCGGGGACCCCATGAGCATCGGAAGCAGACAGATTATTTTTGTTTTTTCGGATTGTCTTCTTTCCGCATTTTTCTTTGGGATAATCGTTCGAATTCGCCGACTTTCGGTAATAAGTTTGTGTTTGAGACGGGTGAGGGGAATATGGTCAGCTTTATTGTCCCTCCCGGAGTAGTTCACGCCTACAAAAATATCGGGGAAGTCGAGGGCCTTGTATTCAATGCGCCCGACAGGCTTTACCGGGGCCCGGGAAGAGCCGAAGAGCCGGACGAAATCCGCTATGAGGAAAATATCGGGAGCCGTTTCCATCTTGATGATTAGTAATATGGGTGGTTCTTCGATTTTTTGGGCGGCATAATAGAAAATTCATATATAAAATGTACATTACAACACAGACCAACAAGTTTCACGGAAATTCAAATTATCAGGGGCAGGTTTCAGATATGAAATTTTCCGGAATATTGCATACTGATGCGTAATCCGCCATTTATCGTTTTCTTTATGCGGCAAATCTTGTTTTTCTATAGACGGCCATTCTTAAATATGTGAAAAAATAGGTCGATAAAATAGATAATAATGTTTTTTGACGATGGAATTGAATTTAGTTCGTATTTTATATTAATTCCCAGATACCGGATTGGCTGTGCAAGGATTGAACACAATAAATTATGCGTATAGAATTATATAATTGGAAAGGCAGAGTGTGGCAGATTTTACAAAAGACAGTCTGAAAATAGACTCAGAGGCCGTAACTGATGAGTTATGCCGGCTTATCCTTAAGCAAACAAGGGGCATAATGAAAAAAGGTGGGGCGGTTGTCGGGATATCCGGAGGAATCGATTCTTCGGTTGTGGCGGCCTTATGCTCCCGGGCACTCGGGCCGAAAAAGGTACTGGGAGTGATGATGCCGGAGAAGGAATCGGCCGGGGAAAGCAAGGATCTGGCGCAGATCCTGGCCGATAAATTCGGTTTTGAGACAGTGGTCGAGACGATTTCCGGCGGATTGGAAGGTATGGATTGCTATGACCGCCGCAATGAGGCGATAAAATCGGTATTTCCCGATTTTAACGAGAAAGCCGACAAGTGTAAAATAACCATACCGACCAATATTCTTGAGAAAGAAACATATAATTTTTTCACTCTGGTAGTTGAAAGGCCGGATGGGACGAAACTATCCAAGCGGATGCCCCCGGCGGCTTATTTGCAGGTAGTGGCGGCGTCGAATTTCAAGCAACGGCTTCGTATGGCCACCCTTTATTATCATGCTGAAAAACGTAACTGGGCGGTAGCCGGTACAGGCAACAAGGATGAGCATATGCAGGGCTTTTTTGTAAAGTATGGAGATGGCGGCGCTGATTTCAAGCCGATAGCGCATCTTTTTAAGATACAGGTCTATCAACTGGCCGAGTATCTTGGTGTACCCGAGGAAATAATTGGACGGACCCCGACCACCGACACGTATAGTGCCGAGGTTACCCAGGAAGAGTTTTTCTTCGGGCTCGATTTTTATCGGATGGATATGCTCTGGTATGCGCTGGAGCACAAAATTCAGCCGGAAAAGGCGGCCGAGGTATTGGGCCTTAGTGTCGAACAGGTCAAGCGCGGATATGCAAATATAGAAAGAAAAGTCAGGGCGACGGAATATCTCAGGATGCCCCCGATTGAGGTAACCTGAGGTAAAAAGCATTAAAGTTGAAGAAGATATTTTCTGATAGCAGATTATAGAAAGGATAAAAATGGCGGCCATTGATCAAATAGAAGTTCAAAAAAAACTGAGGGACTTCATTACCGAAACATTTCTTGTCGGCAGTGATATAAGCAGTATCAATGACAATGATTCCTTCATGGAAAAAGAGATAGTCGACTCTACAGGGGTTCTTGAATTGACAGCGTTTGTCGAGACCGAGTTTGATATTGCTATCGAGGATGACGAGATGACTCCCGACAATCTGGATTCAATTGAAAAACTCGTAAATTTCATTGCCAGAAAATCAGGTTAAGATTTTCAGCGCGCAAGGGCTAAAGGGTCGGCCTTCCTCAAGCCGTAGACATCTGTAAAAGAAATACTTATGAATATCTTTGAACTTTTAGAGACCGGTTTCCGCAGTTACCCCGACAATATTGCGATAATCCACCAGGACCGGCGAATGACATATCGGGAGCTATATATGTCGTCCGTCAAAATAGGGTCGTTTTTGAGCAGTCTCAATCTGACAGATGGAACCCGAATAGCCATTCTTATTGACAATTCAATTGATTATGTCATCACTTTTTTTGGTATTTTCAATGCCGGTTTTGTGGCGGTTCCGATCGATACATCATTGAAGCCGGAAAAAGTCGGTTATATTATTGATGATTGCGGCGCCGAAGTCCTGTTTGTGCAGACCAAATTCTTGAAAAATTCGGACATCCTTATTGGAGAGTCGTCCCCGGTAAAGTTTGTTATCTCCGGAAAAAGAGCGGAGCTTACGCGCAAAGAAATCAAGACAAGGACTTTTGATGAAATACTAAATACCGGGGAATCCATTTCCGATATGCCGACGGCCGGATCTGATAATCCGCCCACACTTGATGAATTATATGACCGAGTATCGGAATCATCGGATGATCTGGCGGCGATCTTTTACACATCCGGCAGTACAGGTGCTCCAAAAGGAGTGATGTTATCTCATCGCAATCTGGTGTCCAATACCATTGCCACAGTCGATTACTTAAGGCTTGCTGAAAAAGATATTATAATGGTCATATTGCCGTTTTATTATATCTATGGCAATTCGCTGTTGCTTACCCACGTCGTTGTGGGCGGACGTCTGGTGATCGACAACAGATTTTTATATCCGGAAGTCATTCTGAATACAATGGAAAAGGAAAAAGTAACCGGTTTTTCCGGGGTCCCGTCAAATTTTATCATCCTTATCAATAATTCGACCATGCCGAAGCGTGAATTGAAGCATCTTCGGTACTTCACTCAGGCTGGCGGAGCAATGGCTCCCGAGGTTACCAAAAAGCTTATGGCGGCGTTTCCCGAAAAAGAAATATTTATCATGTATGGCCAAACTGAGGCGGCTCCGAGGATCTCATGGCTTCCTCCCGAGCGGTTAAAGGAAAAACTGGGGTCGATCGGAATTCCGGTTCCCAAAGTGGAAATAAAAATTGTCGATGAGCAGGGAAATGAACTATCGGCCGGGGAATCCGGCGAATTGATAACGCGCGGTGAAAATGTCATGCTTGGGTACTGGAATCAACCGGACGAAACCAAAGAAGCAGTAAAGGATGGATGGCTCTATACGGGTGATCTGGCCAAAAAGGATGATGACGGGTATATTTTTATTACCGGCCGAAAGAAAGAGATTATCAAGACGGGGGGAAATCGTGTCAGTACCAAGGAAATCGAGGAATGCATTCTTGAGTATGAAAAAGTGCTTGAAGTCGCCGTTTTTGGAGTCCCTGATGAGTTGTTGGGCGAGGCAATTAAGGCCGTGGTTGTCCCGCAGAACGGATGCCGGATCGAGGTAAAGGAAATTCAGGATCATTGCCGGAAGCGTATGGGTGATCACAAGTCACCGAAATTTATTGAGTTTTTGGAGTCCTTGCCCAAATATCAATCGGGCAAAGTAAATAAAATGCTTTTAAAGAATAATAGCTGATTTTCTATAGCAGGGAGTATTCATGAAATTTTCCAAAGATATCATCCGGAGTAATCCGGAGTATGAGGCTGACCTAGTCAGGGATTTCCTTTCGGCACAGGTGAAGGGTGTTCCCAAGCGGGACGGGATCATTGTCGGTGTCAGCGGCGGCGTCGATTCTGCAGTCGTGGCTTCACTGGCGGTCAGAGCGGTGGGAAAAGAAAATGTTTTGGGCTTGATACTGCCGGAAAAGGAATCAAATCCGATTTCGGCCGAGTATGCCATGAAAGTCATAAACAGTCTCGGCATTGAGCATATTAAAGTAGAACTGACGGAAAGCGTGGCCAGTTTTGATGCTTACAAAAATCGCGATAAGGTGATTAAGGAGATATTCCCTGATTATACTCCAGAGTATAAGTTCAATATATATTTACCGCAAAATCTGCTCGATGTCGATCGTTACAATTTCTATACGTTGCGTGTGGATGACGGCAAGGGCAATATCAGGGAAAAGCGACTCACAAAAAAGCAGCTTTTGGCCATAACGGCGGCGGCCAATGTCAAAATTCGGTCAAGGATGATTGCTCTTTATTATTGGGGTGAGCAAGAGAATTATCTGGTGGCCGGAACAACCAATAAGACCGAATTTATATTGGGTGATTACTGCAAATTCGGCGATGGTGGTACCGATGTTGAGTGCGTTTCGCATCTGTACAAGACAAATATTTATGAATTGGCCGAATATCTTGAGGTTCCAAAGGAAATACGGGAAAGAACACCAAGCCCGGATACGTTCAGTCTGCCGGTATCGGACACCGATTTTTATTTCTGTTTGCCATTCAATATTCTTGATCCGCTGTTGTATGCCTGGCAATATAATATAAGCGCCGCCGAGACGGCCTCGGCTCTGGATTTGGGTGAAGACCAGGTTAAAAGAGCTTTCAGGGATTTTCAGTCGAAGCACGCATCAACTGAGCATATTCGCGTTCTGCCTGCGTCGATTGAACGGGACTGGACGCAGTTTGTGAATAAGAAACCGTTTTAGGAAACAGGGGGGAATACGGCCGGAGCCAGTAAGCTTCGATCATCGAATAATCGATTGATTTTTTTATCTTTACAGAGATATGTCAATCGTATTTATTTTAGGTTCGTAGGAACTTTTTGATTTGCCGGGAATAGAATAATCAGGACTCGGACTGTTTGATCCATATGTTCTATTTCCCGGCAATAGCGGAAGGACTAAAGTTAATTGAACGATCAGAAAGCATTTAACGGCAACAAAAATAGCGCAAATCAAGAGCGCAACATTTTTGATTTAACCGAGATTATCGGTATGCTCCTGCGCAGGAAGTGGCTGATTATATTGCCCGTTATACTGGTAACCGCGGTGACCTTCGGCGGATCCTACCTTATCACACCGGAGTATGAATCATCGGCGATTATTTATATCGGCAGTCCGGTCAAGCTATCGGTCGATCTCCAGCGCCTGCTTGGTAATGCCAGTCAGGGATATCACTCTCCGCGCGATCAGCAATACGAACTGCGCAGTCTTCAAAATGAGATTACATCTTCACCGTTTATAGGTCGACTGGCTTCCATGCTTAAGCTTGATCAGGACCCTGACCTTGAAAAGGCTGCCATGGGTATAAAGGCAAGTCAACCGGAAATGGATATAACCCAGATAAAGCTGTATTTGCTTGTTAAGCGGCTCAGAGATAAAATCAGCGTTAGTTATGCCGGAAAGGATCAGATTAAGATTACGGTTCAATCGACTGATCCATTTATGGCACGAGATATGACCCAAACACTCGGGGAAGTGTTTATTTCTGAAAAAATGAAACAGGAACTGGGCACGGTTCGCCTGTCTCAGGATTTTTCTTACGAACAGTTGGCCAAGTATGAAAAGAATCTGCAGGATAAGATCGATGCCAGAACCAATTTCGAAAAAGAATACATGAAAAATCAGCTTGATAATATTGTGGCCTCGGATGAAAACAGGAAAGCTATCAATTCGGAAATAGAAGGGGCCAATATAGATATCGAAGAAGGAAAAGACGAGGAACGCAGGCTGATCGGTCTTCTCTCCGAGGCTGGACTTACGTCAAGGATACTCAAATTGGAGGAATCAAGCGATCTCCGGCGTCTTAAAAGCGATATGAACGATCATCTCGAATCAGTGGCCAATCTGATGCTCCAGTACACATGGAGCGCACCAGAGATATTAAACTTTAATGCCAGGTTGTATCGCATATTAAGGGATATCGAAGATGAACATAGGAAACTGGTCGGGCAGCAGTTCAGCGATTATGACGACAATGTCAAGGAAAATCTGATTGAATTATTTAATGTACGGATGGAACTCGATGTATACTATTCAAAAGTTAATGAGTTGACTCTGGCTCTTAATGATTTGAGAAATAAAATTGAAATGATTCCGGAATATCAGGCAAGGCTGGATCAACTCGATCGTGAAATAGAGGCCGCTAGAGATCTTAGGGATAAATTTAGGGAACAACAAGAGAGTTCTCAGATATCCCAGGCATTGCTTAGAGAATCGAAATACAAATTTATTGAGCCGGCCAAGGTTCCGCTGGCGCCGTTTAAACCGCAGCGGTCGAAGATAATTGCTCTCGGGTTTTTACTCGGTTTGGTAATCGGGGGCAGTGCTGTTTTATTGATTGAAATGTTTGATAAATCTTTCCGCAAAGTCGATGAAGTGGAAAAATTGGTCGGAATCCGTGTTATCGGCGTCATTCCTCATATTGAATCATTAAAACGGATGAAAATAAGAAAGTAATATTTGTCCGGTTTAACTCAGATTCACGCCTTCTTTAAGCATTATTTATTGCATTGTCCAGCAATGACTTGGCTCCATTATTTGTCCTGGCCCAAAAGATTTTTTTTGAAAGAAAAATAGAAATCGGTACATATTGTTGTAAAGATTTTCGGTATTAATATTATTGATTGCAAAAAAGTTTGGAATTTTGCAATTTTTTTGTTGCCAAATAATATTAAATTATTATAATTATGTTAGTGTAAGTTTAAATAATACAATAAAATACCAACTGAATTCATACAATAAACAGGGCAGACAGCCCGACTTATCAATTTAATTGTAGTTCTCAATCTGTGTTACTGAGAATTAAGGCAAAAATTGTCATTTTCTTTGATTTTGCCGTTTTGAAAAAAATAATCAAACATATATCAGCAACTTGAAAGGGTGTCTGATGAATCGTCGAACTCGTCCGTTATTATGCACCTGTAAAGCCGAAAGGGGGATTCGATTGAAGCTTTCAATCATTGTCCTTCTATTCGGTCTTTTTATTGGTGCACAATTAAATGCTGCAACTGTTTTTACCGACAAGGATGATTATCCGCCAGGTGATACGGTATTTATCACCGGTACCGAATTCTGGAATAATGAAACGGTTACTGTCAGAGTTACCCATTATAACGGCTTTACTCCGATAACTGCCGATTATTATCCCTGGGATGTAGTAACTAACGGTTATGGCATTTTCGATACCTACTGGGTTGTCCCCGAAGCTGCGCTGGGAGAAACTCTCCTTGTTTCGGCAGAAGGTCATAGTTCCGGTTTGATCGCTACGAGTATTTTTACTGATTGCAACGCTATTTTGGTTCTTTCATCCATCATGGAGGACACACAATGTCCCGGCGACCCTCTGGAATTTTGCGTAACTCTATATCAGCCCTGCCCCGGCGGCGGTTACGCCCCACTGGTCAACAGACCGGTTTTATTTTTTCTGAATGATGGTAACTGCGGTGTCAATACAGGCCAGATTCCTGATGAGACTATAATGACCGATGCCAATGGAGAAGCTTGTTTTTATATTGATGCGCCTGATGTAGATGGGCAATATGCCATTAGAGCCAAATATCTCGGGGAACCCAAGCCGGACGCCTCCGAACCTCCGAATAGTGCCTGTAATCCAACCAGGCGGATTAGAATTTCGGCGGCCAATTATTGCCAGGAATTTACGGTTGATGGCAGCGCCTGCATTAATAATCCGCCGGTAGCGACTTGCCCGGGCAATAGCTCGGTATTTCTGTGTGAACTGGGAGAGGTTTGTATCTCAGGTTTTGGAAGCAGCGATGTCGACGGCAATTTGGCTTCGACCACCGTTTCACTGGGCACTTTAAACGGAGGAACGGTTTGCTTTACGCCCACCGGCTCCGGCGACTATACTATAGAACTGGTTGCAACAGATTCTGAAGGACTGACGGACGCCTGTCAGACTGTTGTTTCAGTTTCTCTTAACAGCGCCCCGGTATGTAATCTGCCGTCCGACGGCAGCTATTTTGTTTGTGACGATTCAACTTTTAATTTCCCGGTTTCGGCCACAGATGTGGACGGCAACCTAACCGGGTGTGTGCTTATATCCGGAGTCGGAACCCTTTCCGGTGGTAATTGGACATTTACAACAAGCGGGCCGGGAGTTTACAGCGCCACTTTTGAGTGTACCGATGAGTGCGGCGCTACCTGCTCCGGAACAGTCAATATTACCGTCAGTTATAATAATGCCCCCGTGATAACCTGTCCCGCTGATATCACAGTATCATGCGATGCCTCAACGGATCCCTCCAATACCGGCAGCGCCACGGCAACCGACGATCATGATCCATCACCATTGATTACCTATACTGATAGTGAAGTGGCCGGAAGTTGCCTCCAGGAGAAGACAATAACCCGAACCTGGACTGCTACTGATGACTGCAATGCCAGTTCGCAGTGTCAGCAGATCATTACAGTGCAGGATAACACCGATCCGGTAATTACCTGTCCTGCTGATGTGACGGTTGAGTGTGACGGCTCAGTCGATCCTTCGGCGACAGGAACGGCTACAGCGACTGATAACTGTGATCCTTCGCCGGTGGTGACTTATTCTGACGCCACGGCCGGTAATACGATCACGCGGACCTGGACGGCGACCGA
>Ga0164318_10008040_pt1 | contig 10237 bp, 9 predicted proteins | sample GuaBasSedimGuay9_FD_113734 | JGI IMG/M metagenome (GOLD analysis project Ga0164318, IMG submission 113734) | Subseafloor sediment microbial communities from Guaymas Basin, Gulf of California, Mexico - Guay9, Core 4571-4, 0-3 cm | ecosystem: Environmental > Aquatic > Marine > Hydrothermal vents >...
CAAACTCTTCCATCAAATGCATTCCAGTAGCAGCGATTTCTAATTCTAGTCTTGGGTGCGATTCTATTTCCCTCAGAACGGATCGCATTAAACCATAATCAGCCCTTGTTCCGGTAATATAAAGAATTTTTCTCATTCCCTCTCTAAAACAATATAGATCTTCTTTCCATCATTTCCTCTAATATATGCCCTTGGAAAAGGATAATTTAGCATTCTAACCTTGTTAAAAAAGTCTTTTGCGCTTCCGCTAAGATTTAGTTCACCATCTTCTTCATATTTCCAATTTTGCCATAGTTCACCTTCTGGTTGTTTCTCTTTGGGATAATGGTAGTTGCCTTGCTTGTCATTATATCTTATACTGTTTAAAAATTCCTTAAAACACTCTAAGCCGAATTTGGTGTGATTCATTATCACATCCTCTATCGTATCAAATTCATCGACTTCAAATGACCTCTGAGCGACCACATCCCCTGTATCCACGCCTTCATCTATCTCGTGTAAGGTTACTCCAACTTTTTTCTCGCCGTTGCAGACTGCCCGTATATATGGCGCAACACCACGGTACTTTGGCAATAGAGAACCATGGATGTTAAAGCTCCCCACCTTTGCCAGCTGAAAAATTTCTTTCTTCAGTATATGATGATAATCGACGCACAGAAGAATGTCAAATTCCATTCTTTGTAAATCTTCATCTGTTGCTATAGGGACACGATATTCTTTAGCAACTTTTTCTATGTCATCATACCATCTTACCTCTTTTTCGCTTCTTTGCGGGACTACTGCTACAACCTCACTTGTGGTATCGGCCTCCACATATCTCAAAATATCACAAATCAACTGGTGAAATCCCATGAGAACTATTTTGTAATTCGGTGGCATGTTTAGTTTTCCTCCATCGCTTCAATGAACATCTCTAATTCATCACCAAGTTTTGATAGGTTAAATACCTGATGTTTTAACCGTTTAATCAAAATTTTCAATTGGATACTATTACCAATCAGGATTGTATCGGTAAGCATCAAATTATTTAATATACACTCCTTTGGGACAGCACAGTCCCCACCTATCGAAAGCATCTCTTGTTTTAATACCATTGCTTCTCTTGGTGTAACGTTCTCCACCAATACGGTATGCATCTTACATTTTTCTGATAGATATTTTATTACATCTTCTGTAACGCCAATCCGTTTCATGTGATGTGCAGGATCACTTACAGAAGAAACGGTCAATTTCCCCTCCACAATCACTTTCCTTCCAATGATTTTTAGACGATTTTCTGAAAATAATTTAATTGCCTTGGGATATATGATGTGTTCATGCTCTATAATTCTATCCGCCAGCGTTTCAGGGGTGTCGTCGTCTTTTACCGGAACTGCCGCCTGAATAATTATTGGTCCCGTGTCAACCCCAGCTTCTATAAAATGAACAGTACATCCACTTATTTTCACCCCATAATCTAAAGCGTCTTTTTGTCCATGAAGGGTCCCCCCAAACGAAGGAAGTAGCGAGGGATGAATATTCATAATTTTCCATTCGTATCTATTCACAAATTGCTTTTGAAGGACTTGATCATAACCCGCAAGCACTATTAAATCAATATCGTGCTTTTCCAATACTTCCATTACCTTTTTGTCGTGTTCTTCTTTGGAGATCTTCACTCCGTCGACAATTCTATGAACTGTGTAATATGGGATGCCCGCTTCTTCTGCATGTCTTAATCCAGAGGCGTCTCTATTTGCTATCACAACCTCCAAATTAACCATATCTAAATAGCCATTGTGTATAGCGTCGATAATTGCTTTAAGGTTGGAACCTCTTCCGGATATTAGTACGGCTAAGTTTATCTTTTCCATCATTCTATTGTCTTCCATGTAATTATTTCATCTTTATTTATATCTTTTTTTGCCCTCATTCCAGAGATATACTGCCAATATTTCGGCTCGATCCCAGTCCCGGGTCTCTTGACATCTAACATATCTTCTTTTATAATTGCGCCTTCGGGTATATCTACTTTTGCAACTACACTTCTTCTCGCAACTTTCTTTATTTCTTCCTCTGTCTCTGTAGGTTGTTTTATCCCATCACCCAGTGCCTTTTCCACATCTCGGATGGCTGCTACCATCTCTTTCAACTCATCTGGCTCCAGCGATGCTTTGTGATCCGGTCCTGGTAGATTTTTATCCAGTGTGAAGTGTTTCTCTATCACCACTGCTCCTATAGATACAGCCGCTATCGGAACCGTGATGCCAAGTGTATGGTCAGAGAAACCCACTGGTAACTTAAATGCGTGCTTCAACGTTTCAATCACTCTTAGGTTAATATCCTCCACTTTAGCCGGGTAACTTGTCACACAATGAAGCAAAACAATGTCCCCCACACCCGCCTTTTCAATAACTCTCACTGCATCTTCTATTTCCCCCAAAGTTGCCATACCAGTTGACAAGATAATTGGATTGTCTTTTTCTACTATATACTTAAGCAAAGGGAAATTCGTTATCTCCCCGGATGCCACCTTATATGCCGAAACGCCGATCTCATCTAACAGATCAACGCTTTCCCTATCAAAGGGGGAGGACAAAAATAATATACCTGTTTTCTTTGCGTATTCAGCCAATTTCTTAAAATCTTTTTCTGTGAGTTCTAACTCCTTTATCATGTCGTATTGCGAACCTTTTTTTGTTGTTCCCTTCTGATATTCTGCTTTTTCAGCAGTTTTTGTCACGACATTTCCAGCCTTAAACGTTTGAAACTTAACAGCATCTGCACCTGCATCTTTCGCAGTATCTATCAGTTTCTCAGCCAGTTCCACGGAACCGTTATGATTCACGCCAGCTTCTGCTATTACAAAACAGGGTTCGTCTTCGCCGATCAATTTATTTCCTATTTTTATTTTTGTATTCACGCATATCCTTCTCTCATGATAGCTTCAATAATCTTGAAATCCAATGTGGTATCAATATCTACTGACCTCTCTGGCGGCATCACGATAGCACCACATTTCTTGCCAACGAGCCTATCTTCTTTCATCACAACATCACGTTTAGTTGCCCATGCACCACCATTTGGTATGTAAAGCTTCTCGAGATTTTGTCTTACGGTTATTTCGCCCATCAGGTCTCGACCAATAAATGGTTCTATCAAACCTCTATCATCAATTCTCATCATCCACCACGGATATTCTTCCACTTCCTTAACTGTAATCACTGAATCAAGACACTCATTAGCAAGTTTTTCTATTGTGACATCTATATCCATACTATTCAATAATGGTGTCGTTGGCTGCAACGTCACAACAATATCTATCTTTCTGCCCTCTTCTTTTTCTACAAATTCTACTGCATGCTGTATCACAAACTCTGTCGGAACATCTTCTGATATATCAACAGGTCGCTTAAATGGAACCTCGGCACCACATTCTCTTGAAATTCTCGCAATCTCTTCGTGGTCTGTTGATACAATAACTCTTCTCAGATATTTAGATGCTAACGCTGCTTTTATGACATAATATATCAACGGCTTACCACACAGTTCATGAATGTTTTTGAGCGGTACACCCACTGATCCACCTCTTGCCGGAATTATTCCTATTATATTTAGCATTCTTATGTCTTCCATGTTGTCCCCTTATTTTTCTATATTTGTGATGTTGACTGCTAAACTCTCCTTTTTTTTCTCAGCAAATTTTACAATTTGCTCTAAATCATGATTCATCACCATTTGCCTGAGCCCTAATAATTCTGCATCATTATACCCTGTCAAATTAACCACAAAATCCAGACTAACATCAGTTTCACACCGGGTAACGAAGTTTTCAAGGGAACCAAACTCTTCGAGAATTCTTTCTTTACACCGCTCAAAAAGTCCGGTTCCTGGATACGGAGTGGCAAAAAAAGGTCCGCAATCTATTTCATTGTCAACCAAAAATTTTGTCGTATCATACACTGACTGCATATTCTCACCGGGTAATCCAATCATGAAATTTGTGATAGGATATACTCCAGCCCTAAGACATTCGTTGAATCCCCATTCGTTCTTTTGTGGAGTCGAACCCTTTGTCAGGTCATTGGACAAGACATCTTTATTCATAGATTCCAATCCCAGATCAAGATAACAGCATCCCACTTCCTTCAATCTTTCCAGCATTTCTCGATCTAAGTTATTGACATGTGCCGTACTGCCAAAATGCAATGGAGGTTCCAAATCTGTGAGCCCTTCTCGCTCCATCAAATCGCACAGTTCCATCACATGCTTTTTATTCGCAGCGAAGTTTTCATCTGTGAATGTGAGGAAATCTACCGCATATTTCAAGCGTAAATATTTCATAAGCTCTACTACCCATTCAGGACTATAATATCGAATTTTCTTTGACATGCTTAACGAATCAACATATAATAATTCTTTTTCTGAGTACGAGGTGTTCCTAGGAGTCCCTGATGGCAAATCGATGCAAAAACTGCATCTGAATGGGCACCCTCTCGAAGTTTCGATGGACAATCGGCGCTTGCATGTCATCGCTTCCGGGGAGAGTGGTATGCTACTGTACTTGAAATAAACCTCCTCAAGCGGCAGAAGGTCAAACTTGGGAAATGGTAACCTGCTGAGCTCCCCCTCAGATAATAGTTGTTGAGGTGGCGTCCTGTATATCTCTTCTCCCTGCCTATAATAGATTCCCCTGACATCATCCCAGTTCCGGTCGTCAAAATTCTCTATGATCTGGATGTTTGTTCGTTCTCCTTCACCAACACAGAGAATATCAATCTCAGGTATCCACTGCATCAGTTCCTGCTGCAGACTGGTAGCCAATCCACCACCAGCTACCAATACAGCATTCGGAAACTCATTTCTTAACATACCAAACATCCGTTTCTGCCATGGGTATGTGGTGACCAAGCTTCCGATACCTATAGTATCCCAGGTATCCTCACTGATTTCACTTATTATGTCCTCGTGTTTCAGCTTGTATGCATTGGCATCAAGAATGGCAACATCATGACTGCATGAATCGATGGCTGCCGCCACATAAGCAAGACCTAAGGGCAGGTTGTATGGAGGATCCTTTGGCTTAATTATCGGGTTTATCAATAAGCACTTGAGTCTACTCATACTTTTCTATTGCCTCCTTTAAACTCATGCTTATGATCGCACCCCCATAAATACTCCCCCCCTCAGTGGCATTAATGAGATTCACACCATGTTCAGACATATACTTTGATTGCTTAACAATATCTTCGATATGCGATTTCCAGGTGATATCCGTATAATACTCAACTTTAAAATCAGGATTGTAGCCCTCTATTATATACAATTCTTTGTATCGTTCTGGTGTCATTGTCGGGTCAATCTCTTTAACTACTGAATAGTACGCAGAATTTTCAATCGGTGTATCCATCGTGTAACCCAGATCAAGTCCGGTCAATATTATATTTTTGTAGCCCAAATAGAAAGCAAGGTATATGCATGTAATTCCCACATTACCACCGGTTGATAGAATAGACGTTTTTGTCATAGAGCTTATTGCCGAACTCAAGGAAACGAGCTGGTCTGCATCGTCGATCATCGGCGTGAAGAAAAATTTCTTGCCACTGAACAGTTGAACTGCATTTGGTGCAACCGTGACAGCCATTATACCAAGCGTTGAAAGTTTTTCGTCGACCAATTCACTATCATAAAACGGAGCAATAAGTTCTCGATGCCCATCCGCACTCACAACGAAATCCGGTATTATACCAGATTCTAACAGTGGAATAAGCATTCTATCCGTTGATACGATAGTATGGCTTTTTGCTTTCCTTAACAGTTCTATATGCCCCTTCTCTTTAAAACTTGGTCCCGCACCCACTACTATGGCTGATTTTCCGATCGCTTTTGGTATTTTTGATATATCTCCATGCGTTTTTATGTCTTGGATGTTATCCGCGAGATTTTCCATCCAGATCTTGAAATTAACTTCCATCACCTTTTGATTGAGTTGTTCAGTGATGCTCATATTTTGTGTTTTTACTTCCTTGCCAGTATCAGGTTGCTCATTAAGATCTCTATACAGTTTTTTGCTTTTGATGACTACGAACGAACCTCTCGCCGCGATGTGTTCCATCACCTCTACCGATATGTCAGCCCGCTTCATATCCTTTTTCCATGAGGTCTTAATATGTTTCATATAATCCTCCCCCGACTCTGCTTTTCATTTAATTCCTGGAGTTGTTCTATATTTTCAATAATTTTCATGAATGCATCGACTACGTCCCGCATATCTTCTAAGGTAGCTGGTGGACGGATACTAAAGAGCCACAAAGCTCTACTGTAACATAAGTCCTCTGCAACAGGGCAAATCCCACTTTCGTAATTCGCCCCGCCTTTGTAAAATTTACACGTAAAGGGACAGCCCTTATCCCCATACGCGATCCGCTCATTGAAAAGTGGGTTTTCGTATAAAGGATGTGGATACCCTGTTCCAAAAGGTATGCCCTCTGCGTTCAGGGCATTGACAAAAGTCCCCCTCGAGATGTCCACTTCTCTTTCATCGTATGTCATACCGTAAACATGATATACGTGGGATATATCAGGAGCTTCGTAGGGCATACCAACCCCTTTTACTTTTGAAAGTTTTCTTGACAGAAATTTCGAGTTTCTAATCCTAATCTCGTTAAATCCATCGAGTTTTTTAAGCTGTTCCATCCCAATCGCAGCTTCTATTTCGGTCATTCTGTAGTTCCACCCGATGATATTTGATAGATATGACCTGCTTTTTCCTTCAATGACCGCTTCACCGTGATTTCTCACCATTCTGCACCGCTCCGCCAGAAGAAGGTCATTCGTGATAACCATACCCCCTTCTCCAGTCATCATATTTTTTGTCTCCTGAAAACTGAATACTGCGAGATCTCCTATCGTGCCCACGAGCTTACCCTTGTATTTTGCACCCGGCGATTGTGCACAGTCCTCTATGATGGTGAGATCATGCTCTTTCGCTATACGCATAATGGGATTCATCTCAGCAGGATGCCCCAGAAGATGGACCGGAATGATTGCTTTTGTGAAAGGAGTTATTGCACCCTCAACTTTTGCAGGGTCCAGGCAATAAGTTCTGGGGTCAACATCTACAAAAACAGGTACGGCGTTATGCATTAACACGCTCGTGGCTGTTGAGGTAAAGGTGTACGGAGGGACGATGACCTCATCTCCTGGTCCAACGCCGGCGGCTGCAAGTGAGATGTGCAAACCGGCAGTGGCTGAGTTCACTGCTATTGCATAACCTATTCCATGATATTCAGCAAATTTTTCCTCAAATTCCCTGACTTTCTTCCCACCAAGGAACCCCGAACCAGCGCTTGCAGCGAAACTGGATAAATGTCCGCTTTTTAATACTTCATTGACCGCTGCTATCTCCTCTTCACCGATTATGGGGTATGGTGGAAACGGTTCTTTACGTGTCGGTTCACCGCCGAGGATCGCGAGTGTTTCTTTATTTTCTCTCATCGCGAAACCACCCTTAACTTCCTATCCTTCAACGGCAAGGCGATTTTTTCTCCTCCTTCTTGCACTGACTTATGGAATGCCAGTGCCAACTCAAGTGCAGCTCGTCCATCCCTGCCCGTGCACATACCTTCGCTATCCTGTTTGACAGCTCTAATCACATCTTCTACTGCTGCAATCATGTTATTTTTCCGCTCTATCGGCGAAATTTGTTCAAGTATAAGTTCATTAGGTGTATTGTAACTTATATGTTTTCTTTCTGTATCTGGTGTCCAAAGTTCGAAGGTTCTTCCGTTGCCTCTAATGTGTATTCTACCTTGTGTTCCATGAATGTCAACCTCAAAGATGAGGTATTGTTTTTTACTGCTCCCGAGTACCGCGCCTGCAATTCCGTTTTTGAAATGCACAAAACCGCATCCACTTGGATCTGTTTTTTGATAGCCATTAGCAGCATCTTTTATCTTGGCTTCGCTATCGGCAACAACCCACTCAACATCACCTGATAAAAATCTGAACAGGTCGAAGAGATGCGTGCCCATAATTAACAATCCTGAAGTAAAATATCCTGTTATGGATGTTAAATCTCCAATTTTTTCGTTGTCGATAAGTTCTTTAGCTTTCTGGTAGTATGGATCCCACCGTCTTGTATGGTTGACGATTAACTTTACTTGTTCTTTATCGCATATTTTTACCATTTTATCTGCTTCTTCTAAACAAGTTGCAATGGGTTTCTCACAAAATATCGCTTTTACTCCTGATTTGGCAGCTTCTGTTGTAATCTTACAATGCAAGGATGTATTTGTAGTGACACTTACTATGTCAAGTTCTTCTTTTTCAAGCATCTCATTGTAATCCTCGTAAACGGACTTAACTCCCCATCTTTTGGAAAAAGCGCTTAGTCTGTCCTTATTTATGTCTGCAACAGCAAGGATTTTAGTTTCTTTAACTGCATTGTAAGCCCCTGCGTGAGTGCAAGGATGCTCTCTCCACTCATCATCCTCAAAAACGCTTGCGATCTGCCCGCATCCTATTATCCCTACTCTATATGTCATACACCTACTTCTCCAATATCATCTTTATTGCGATTATAAATAACACAACCCCAAATATCTTCTTTAAGTGTTGTGATGGTAATGCTTCTGCAATATGAGTACCTATTACTGCACCTGCCACCGCACCTATGGCGATAATTATCGCTAACTGCGTATTAACGTTTTCCAGTCTGTAATGTGAATATGCACCAACTATCACTGTTGGAATAATGATCGTTAATGAAGTTCCTATTGCTTGGTGTGAGTCAAGCTTCATTAATAGAATAAGCATGGGAACTAAAATTATCCCGCCTCCGACTCCAAGCATTGAACTTACTACACCTGCGATTAGACCTATGCCTAAAAGTAAAATTATTTCTATCATTTTAATTCTTTTTCCTCTGTGATTTTTCCATCACCTGCATTACTAAATCAGCCGCTCTTTCAGTGGCGCCTCCATCTTCATTAAAGCAGTATTTTTGAAGAAACTTATTTCTGCCGATAGACATTCTTTCTTTGAATTTTTCATCATATAAAGCTTTATAAATTATATCTTTTAATGCTTCTGGATTTTCAACACCCACAGCTCCACCCTCCTTCGAATAAAAAGGGTCTTTTTCTTCCGTAAAATTCAAGGTTACAACTTGCGTACCTATCACATTTGCTTCTAACGCAATTGTGGAATGCACGGTTAACAGTAGGTCTGAGGCTTTTATAAGCTTGCTGGTATTAACTCCATGCAACAATATGATTTCATCCGAGAAAATATCGGCATTAAATTCTCTCAAAAAATTACTATATGATTTCGGATTTTCTCGTGGATGTGGTTTAATAATAAGCAAAACTCCTTTTAATTCCTTCATGTTTCTCAAAACTTCATAAATCAATTTTCTTGTTATTTGTTCACTAAAACCTTGTGTAGCGAACGTTATAATATGCCTATCAATAGGAAAACCAAACTCCCTTCTAAGCTCTTCTTTACTTCCAAGTTTTGTTAATGCATCGTAATTGGGTGCCCCGGTAACCGTAATCTGTTGTTTATCTAGCCCTTTTAAGATCATATAGTCTTTAAATTTCGGTCCCCAAACTGCAACATGTTTGCAGGTTGGAATATATATCTTTGTTGGAAAATAAATTCCATGTGAAATCAGGATGGTAGGAACCTGAAATTTCTCGGCAACGGTTGAAAACGTTCTGGATGGAACAGGTCCATCCCCTATAAAAACAACCGCTTCTGGCTTTTCGATCTTCAGGATACGTTTTCCAGTTTCGATGTATTTGACCAACCGGGGAAATTGGATGCTATAATAAAACCAAAAACTATCATGGAATGCCTTCCAAACGTTAACGTTATCGAGAAGAAATGTCTTCTGAAATTCATCGTCGCTCAATATTTCTTTCCACAAATTTTTAAAAAGCTTGCGTTCTCCGGTCATAAGTTTATAAATGGCTTTATTCTGGTAAGATTCGAATGAACGAACCTCCCCCAAATCCTGTAAATATTCATATTCTTTTTTACTCAACCCAAAATTCAAAAAACCGTGAGATTGTATGATTATTAACAACTTAACTCCGCATTTGCCAATATGTTCAAGTACTGGCTCTATAACATGCCATTGCTTATTACTATGTAAGAATATTATAACCTTTGCGTTTGCATTCTTTGAAATGACGCCGTGCTTTATTCTAATGATGCTTTCTGTAAACCTTTCAATAGTCATTAGCAAGGATGG
>Ga0164318_10008042_pt1 | contig 10235 bp, 8 predicted proteins | sample GuaBasSedimGuay9_FD_113734 | JGI IMG/M metagenome (GOLD analysis project Ga0164318, IMG submission 113734) | Subseafloor sediment microbial communities from Guaymas Basin, Gulf of California, Mexico - Guay9, Core 4571-4, 0-3 cm | ecosystem: Environmental > Aquatic > Marine > Hydrothermal vents >...
AGGAAACTGGAAAAGTACAATATAGCAAGATTTCCCCTCCCATGTAAGGGTAGAATACCTAACTTCGTAGGAAGCGGAATCGCCGCCAAAAAGGTAACGAGCCTTAAACTCTGGAAAAAAGCAAAGGTGGTTTTGGCCAACCCAGACTACGCCCAGAAAAAAATTAGAGAATTAGCTTTAATAGATAATAAAACATTAATAATGGCATCTCCAAGATTAAAATATGGTTATTTTCTGTTAAATCCAAAAAAATGTAAAAATAAAGAAAATTTCGCCACAACTATAAAGGGGGCATTTATCTTAGGAGAGAATATAACAAAGCTACCTAAGGTTGATTTAGTTATCTCTGGAAGCGTGGCGGTAGATTTAAAGGGAAACAGACTAGGAAAAGGTGGTGGATATGGGGATAGGGAAATTAAGAAAGCTAGACAATTAAACAAAGGAATCACCGTAATTACGACGGTTCATGACATGCAAGTAGTAAAGAAAGTCCCCACGGAAAAGCACGACGAAAAGGTCGATATAATTGTTACCCCAACTAAAATTATTTATGTTCAAAAATTCAATTAGTTGAAAACATGCATACACTCAATGTCAGAATTACCCATCATAAAGCTGACGTTGCTACTCTTGAGCTTTTTTCTTTTCCCAGTATCGAACAGGGGCTTAAAGAGATAATTTCCATAGACTCCATCAAGGAGTGTGTTATTATCCAAACGTGCAATAGAGTAGAGATATTCGCAGCTTGTGAAGACGTTGACAGAGCCTATCATGATTTAATGGATTATATGATGAGCAGAGCTGTCAATAAAATAAAGGCAGAACACAAAGGGGCTGAAGACTTAGCTCAGAAAATAATAGAAAAATCTAAGAATATTCACGATGCTGTTGAAGTAGATACCCACTCTTCAGCACTCTATCACTTGCTTAGACTGACAACGGGTCTAGATTCCATGATAATCGGCGAAGACCAAATTCTTGGACAAGTCAAAGATGCATTTGACTTGGCATGTAAAGTAGGAACCACTGGAACATTCTTCAAGAGCATATTCACCAAGGCTATAAATGTAGGGAAGTTAGCTAGGACAAAAACAAGAATAAACGAAGGCGCAGTATCTATTGGAAGCGCTGCGGTAGAGCTTGCTGAGAGAGTGCTGGGAGGGTTAAAAGAAAAAAACTGCCTTATAATCGGAGCAGGAGAAATGGCACATCTCATTGGAAAAAGCCTAAAAGAGAGAAATATATCCAAACTACTTATTGCAAATAGAACATACGAACGTGGGGTTATGCTTGCCAGAGAAATAGGTACTGGAGAAGTTATAAAATTTGGGGAACTCCGAGATTATCTAAAGAAAACAGACCTAATAATAAGTGCAACTAGTGCACCGCACTATATCATTACTAAGAGACTTTTAGAGAGCAGTATAGACAAAAAAAAGAAGCTCGTTATAATAGATGTTGCAATACCTAGGGACGTAGAAGAAAAAGTGAGAGAGCTAGAAAATGTATATCTATTCAATATAGATTCATTAAGGGAGATAGCCGAAGAAAATAAGAAAAAGAGAATGAGAGAAGCAGCTAAAGTTGAGAGAATAATAGAAAACGAACTTTCAGACCTAATTAAGAAGATTTATAAATGCAGCATTGAAGATGTTGTAAAATTGATCTATAAAAATGCAGAAGAGATTAGAAAGGCAGAACTTAAAAGAGCTCTGCGAATGCTTGGAAAAACGTCGCCGAGGGAAAAAGAGATAATAGATGATTTAACCAGAGTAATTATAAGTAAAACTCTGTTTCCAATAGTTAGAAATCTCAGAAAAGCTGTTGAAAATGGAGACAAAGACAGGATAAGATTAGTCAGAGAACTCTTTTCAAAAAATTGAAATGGTATACACCCAAGAAATTGCTGCTGAAGTCTTGCAACTAGTTGAGGAGACCACTCTGTCTGCAAAAGAAGCATTGAGAATAAGATTTTCGGGCACTAAATACGGCCAAAAAATTCGGAGGAGCGTTCATGCATATGTTTTGGAAGTATTAAAGAGGAAAAATACCATAGATTTTCTTATAAATATTAGTTTAAAGAATAAAAATATCCTCGATTTACCTCCATTTCTGAGGAACATATTAAGAATAGGTGTATATGAATTAGTTTTTAAAAAAGTCCCTCCCCCATTGGCAACAGATTCTACAGTAAGAATAGCAAAGAATAGAATGGGAGTGGGAGGAGCTGCGCTCTCAAATGCTGTACTTAGGAGAGTAGAATATATAAATCTAGAATCGAAATTAAGTAAACTTGGAAAAATAGAACGCATTTCACTAAAATATTCCCATCCCCAATGGTTTGTAAGGTACATCTTTAGACTTTTGGGAGAAAAAGGCGCAATCGAACTAATGAAAGCTAATCTAGAAAATCCCACAACATACCTAAGGGTAAATACTCTCAAAGCTTCAGAAGAAAAAGTTTTAAAATATCTAGATAAAAATGAAATAGAAGTAGAAGAAACGCTGCTGGAAAATGTTTTTAGAGTAATCAAATATAAAAAACCTCCAGCCAGTTTAGATTGGCATAATAAGGGTTATTATGTAATACAAGATTTAGCTTCCTCATACGTTGCTCATGTAGTTAATCCTGGGAAAGATGAAACAATTCTAGACCTTGCGGCTGCTCCAGGTGCTAAAACTAGCCATCTTTCTATGATTATGGAAAATAAAGGGAAAATTATAGCTATAGATAACTCTAAAGATAGAATAGAGCGAATGAAGCATAAATTAAAGAGCTTAGGAGTAGAAAATGTTGAGTATATACTCGGAGATGGAACCAAATTTTTCAAAGAAGAAGTGGACAAAGTCTTAGTAGATCCTCCATGTTCTTCGACGGGAGTTTTTAGAACATTTCCTTGTGTAAAGTGGAGATACGATAAAACTAAATATAAAGCGATGATAAAAATTCAAAGAGCAATGATAAAGAATGCTTTAAGGAATCTCAAAGAAGGCGGAACATTAGTTTATTCAACCTGTTCGATAACTTTTGAAGAAAATGAGGAGAACATAAATTATGCTTCTAAGTTTTTTAAAGTAGAAAAAATAGAAAAGAAAATCGGAACACGAGGGATTAAAGAATTTGAAGGAAAAAAATTTTTTGACTGGAACAAAGTTATAAGAACTTTTCCCCATCTACATTCATGCTCCGGGTTTTTTATCGCAAAAATGACCAAATCTTAGAAAAAGAATTTAAAACATAAAAAACAAAAAATGATTATGCAACGGTTTAAAGCTCTTTTGTTTATCCTCTCTTTAAGTTTAATTGCGGGTGTAATGTTTGAAAGAGAAAAAACATCAAAAGAAGAGATAATTGTGATATATGATAATAGCGTATATAAGGCGGGACTCGAAAATGATTGGGGTTTTTCTTGTGTTATAAAAAAAGAAGGAAAAACAATATTATTTGATTCCGGAGAAAATGGCAGTATACTTCTAAATAATATGAAAAAAATGGGAATTGACCCAAAAGAAATCTCAATAGTTTTCCTTTCCCACGTACACAGTGACCATACTGGAGGCCTTTTTGAATTTCTGAACATAAATCCCAATGTAAAAGTTTATGTGCCAAAATCCTTCCTAGAGAAATTTAAGGAATCGATAATCGAATATGGGGCTGAGGTTATCGAGATCGAAAAAGCCACGAAGATAGGAGACAACATATACTCAACCGGTGAACTGGGAACATGGATAAAGGAACAGTCCTTGGTAATTGAAAGTGAGGGAGGTATTGTAATAATAACTGGATGTGCACATCCAGGTATCACGAGAATAGTAGAGAACGTCAAAAAGAACTTTGGTGACAGAATATTGCTGGTTATCGGAGGATTTCATTTGGTAGGGAAAGACGCAGGAGATGTGATGAACGTGATAATTAACCTCAAAAAAATTGGAGTTCAATATATCGCGCCTTGCCATTGTTCCGGAGACGCTGCAAAAGAATTATTCAAAAAAGAATTTGGAGACCACTTCATAGAGGTTGGAGTGGGAAGGACTATAGAAATCGAAAAACTAAAATAGCCCGGGGCGGATTCGAACCGCCGTCGCGGACTCCAAAGGCCCGCATGCTTGACCGCTACACCACCGGGCTATATTTTTAAACACTTTCTACATAATTTTCATTGAGGTAAAATTATGCTACCTTCCTATATCATAATCCTCAGACCACTAAACTGCCTAATGGCAAGCTTAGCTGTAATTATTGGGGGGATGATAGCATCTAAAACTTTTTTTACAAAGGATATTATACTTGCTTGTATAGTTGGCTTTGTTGTGTGCGGGGCTGGCAATGTAATAAACGATTATTTTGACTATGAAATCGACAAAATAAATAACCCAACCCGACCTATACCCAGTGGTAAAATACCGATAAAAAAAGCTTTTCTTTATTCAATTTTTCTTTTCTTATCCGGGATAGCGCTCTCGTGCATGATAAATATATATGCAGTGGTTATGGCGATAATAAACTCTCTTATACTTTTTTTATACCCCTATAAAATAAAGAGGATCGGAGGTTTAAGTAAAAATATCACAGTTAGCTATTTAGTAGCTTCTCCTTTTCTATTTGGTAGTATAGCTCTGAACCAATGGAGCAATACTATCCTGATTTTTCTTATTCTGGCTTTTCTTGCAAATACCTCCAGAGAAATTGTAAAAGATATAGAAGATACAAAGGGAGATATCTATCCCACCCTCCCAAAAAAGATAGGAATTGCCAATTCCGCTAAATTGGCATCTATTTTTATGATGATGGCAATATTATTAAGCCCTATACCATATATTTTACATATTTTAAACATCTACTATTTGGTCTCGGTATCATTCGCTGACTTCATATTTATATGCACCTTCTACAAATTCCTAAAAAAACCTGAAGAAAATGTAAGGAAAATCTCCACGCAAATAAAAGTTGGGATGTTTTTTGCTATGCTCGCATTCATAATTGGAAAACTAAATCTTTAGATATGTTCCATCCAAGAGATAGGTTTTTACACTTTTTTTCTCTACATATCTCAACTCAATTTTTTTAAATGATATACCTTCTATAAGCTCATTGAAGGCTGGTAAGATTATAAACTTACTTTTGTTTTTGAATTCTCCACGTATCCATGCTGCTTCCTTAATTTTAATCCCATTTTTATCTATAAATTCAACACATGGATGAAAATGTCCAATAACGTATGTGTCAATTTCATCGCATAGGTCTATTTTTCTATGCCCGTGGGTAAAGAGAACCTTTCCCTCTCTAAACTCTTTTAGTACTTCGTATTTCTGAACAAGCTTCTCTAAATTACCGTCATGATTTCCTTTTATTATCAAAACCTCAACTAAACTGGAAAGCTCGTCCAAAAGTTTCGGAATATTTTTGTATTCCTCAATAGTTGAGCTTGGGATGTTGTGTTTTACATCCCCCAGTAGGATGATCCTCTTTGCTTTAGTAGACTCGATTAAAGAAATTATTCTGCTCCTTATTTTTTCATATTGATTTGGAACAAATACCCCAAATTTTTTTAATTCCGACTCTATCCCTATGTGGAGGTCGGCTAATATTAGGGTTCTTCCCCACCTCAAGGCCCTTTCTCCATATACCGGTTGCACAGTTTAATTCTTATACCTTCTCAACTTTTAAATTAACTCTAGGTGAAGAAAATGTTCCCCCATAGAAGAATAAGCGGAAATGCAAAACATGCCATGCAAACTTTCATAGATAAAATAGAGAAAGACCACAAAGAAATTGTAGAAAAAGCGAAAAAAGAGATTTCCAAAATTACAAAACACAAAAACGTGGAATTTACCAGTAGCGGCAGTTCAGCCATTTTTATAGCTTTAAAAATGGTAGAAGGGAAGGTGATGATACCAGACCAAGGAGGATGGATAGGATTTAAAAGAATACCCAAACTCTTCGGAATAGAAACATGTGAAATAAAAACGAACCTTGGGATAATAGAACCAGAAAGTTTAGAGAATAAAATAGAATCAGAAAACCCAAAAGCTTTACTTTTAACGTCATTTGCTGGATACATTGCAGAGCAGGATATGAAAGAGATAAGTAAAATCTGTAAAAAGTTTGGTGTTATCATAATTGAAGATGCATCCGGAGCGATTGGAGATGAAAAACTTGCAAATGGGAGATATTCGGATATCATAGTGTGTTCTACGGGAGAACCTAAAATTTTAAACTTATACTCTGGAGGGTTCATCTCATCAAATTTTGACATTCCAAGGGAATTTGCCAGACTATTCAAGATTTCTCCAATAGTATGTGCCGGTATAATTGAGGAACTTAAACATGCAAAACAAATAATAGCTACTTTAGCTGAATACTCTCATATGATAAAACTTAGGATAGACACTTCTCTACATAAAGATAGAAGAGGACTATGTGTGGGGTTCAGGACGAAAAATCCAAAAAAAGTTTTCTATAAGCTAATGAATCTCGGATTTAAAACAGATTTGGGGAGTTCTCTTTTTACAATTTGTCCAAACTATAATAGATTTCTAGAGAAAGGACTCGTTCTTGAGCTAAAGAAACTGGATATTTCTAAAATAGAGAAGGAAGACATAGAAGGAATGGGTGAAATAATAAATGAAGTTAGAGAAGAATTTGATTGACTTGGCCAAAGCTATTATCGACAAAGTTAATCCAGATACGATTCTCTTAATTAGCGAAAACGAAAAAGAATATAAAATTCTCAAAGAAAAATTCTCTTTACCAATTATTTTAGCCACTACAAACAAAAAATTATCTAAAAGACTAAAAAACTCGGTAATGCTCTTAGCTAAAAATCCTTCACTTAGAGCTAGAGTGAAAAATGCACTTGCACTTGCTTTTCAAAAAACTTTAGTGAACATTGGAGAAAGCGTTCTATGCTTAGATATCGATAAGGATTTTATTTCTATAACGATACTCGAAGTTTCAAAAGAAATCCTCGAGAATAGAATGCTTGAATTTGTAAAAAAAGAGAACATAAACCCAAAAGTCTTTGAAGCTGTTCTAGAGATTGCCTTAGAAATAGGAAGAGAAGGGAGAGAAGGAAGACAAATAGGAACCGCTTTTTTAGTAGGAGACTCTAAAAAAGTCCTGGAGAGCTCTAGACAGATAATATTAAATCCATTTAGGGGGCATAAGAAAAAAGAAAGACTGGTAACTAATCCTAATCTAAAAGAAACGATAAAAGAATTTGCTCAACTTGAAGGAGTTTTTGTAATAGACAATGACGGAATCATCAGGGCTGCGGGGAGGTTTTTAAATGTAGATACATCCTCCATAGATATACCAAGAGGTCTCGGCACAAGACATGCCGTAGTAGCTGCAATGACCGCACTTTCAAAGGCAATAGGGATAACGGTATCTCAAAGTGGAGGAATAGTTAGAGTTTTTCACAAAGGAAAAATAATCTTCACTATCGATCCAAAGAGGAAAATTTTCTTATCCTCTTGAGTCTATATTCCGATATCACTTTTTCCAGTCTCTTTTTCTTTTCATTTTCTATTAGATTCTCCAAGATATCCTTCTCAACTATCCCAAACCCCCCTATCATCCGTATCTCCACTGCATGGGGAGAGATAACAATTGCTTGATTTAAAACTTCTCTAGCTAGGTGGGACATTTTTTCTAGCTCTGCTATTATAGCTTTAGGTCTAAGCCTCAAAAGTTCCTCTGCCACGCTTTTTCCTCCCCCATGGCTATCTACTATATACACCACGTCTCCTTCTTTAAATTCTTTCTTAAGCTTTTGAATTTCTTCCTTTGATAGTTTTGATAATATTTTTACAATGAAAAAACTGTCCGAAAATTCAATCAACCTTTGTCTTCTAAGTTCATTTAATTTTCTTTGTATTTTTTCTCTTAGAAGTTTTTCTTTAATCAATTTTTCACTAAGTTGTCTAATTTTCTTATTTTTAATTTCTATTTCCCTTTCTTTTCTAATTTTAAGATATACCTCATCTTTTAATTCTTCAATTTTGCGTTCCAATTCTTTAATTATCCTATCTTTCTCCAGAATCGTCCTCTTAAGCTCTTCTCTTTCCTTTTTTAATAACTCTATCTCCTCTTTTAGACTCCTTATAAGCTCCTTTTGTTTGTTATTCCGCTCTTTTTTTTCTTTATTTTTCTGATTTTTCTCTGGTTTATACTTATTAACATTATTTACTATCTTTTTCTCATTTATCTTAAATTTTCTTTCTAATTCAGGTATCTTCATCTTATATTTCCTGTAAGCTTTAATTGCTGCAGCAAGAGCATCTCTTTCATGTGCATTTGAATATGAATCCTTCGAAAAATATCGTGAAACTAAAGAATTTTTCTCATCAATGCTCAATGACTGAAATGGGGTACAAAGTAATGCATTTAAGGATGATGAAACTTTTTCAACAAATTTAGGTGCTGGCGATACATCGCTCGCTACTATGAGTACCTTCTTATATTTCATTAGAAGAGAAATCACTTTATCTAAACTGAAGTTTTTCCCACTGGTTATTTCTAGGAGTCTTCCTTTAATATCGAGAACTGCTACACCTGTAGTTGTTCCCGGGTCTATTCCGACTATTACCATCTCCTTTTCTCTACATAACGGGATAAATTTCAATTTTCTCCTATGTTTTGGTATTATTTTAACCTGAACATCCGGTCCTTTTCTCTTTTTAATTCCGTAAAGTTCACTCCTTTTGCATTCAACAAAAAAGCTGCCACGAGACAATCCGTGGTCTGCTTTAACTACCCTTAGCTTATATTTTATCCCTTTCTCTTTTAGTTTATCTTCAATTTCCCTAACAGTAAATGCCACCATTGCATGTATCCTTCTTCTATATCTATCTTGACTTTGTCCCCCCTTTCCTACGCTTCTACCTCTAGACACCACTATGTAGTACCCGCCCTCAAAAAGAGAAACTTCATATCCCACATTCTTACTCCCCAGCAGAGCACATGCTTCAGCTTCTTCCATCGAAGAAGCTTTTGCAGATAAAGGAATTCCATTTCTCCTAGCCACTATATGTAAAGGCTCCTGAACATTTAAATTTCCGTTTACCTGAATCAATTTTGTTTCTTCTGGCAAAAAAGAAAAAAATTCAAACATATTTTTTTTATTAAATAGCTCAAAAATATTGTCGCATGCGATCCTATCGGGCTTAAGCTCTTTTACTATACTCATTAATTTTGACCTAGTGACTTCATCTCGATAAACAAATCTATTTCCATCCAGAAGTACTATCGAATATTTTGGTTCTGTTTTCGAATTTATTGAACCACTTGCAATATCCACGCCTAAAATCCTCATGTACTACCCAAAACTTTAAAAATTAGTGTTAACAAAATTATTGAAAACATATTTATATGTGTTAAATCGGAGGACAGTAATATGAAGGTATTAATCTTAGGTTTAGGGCAGGCTGGAGGGAAAATAGCTGATCTATTCATAAAAGATGATAGAAAGAGCCATGTCCCCCATACTATGGAGGCTATAGCAGTTAATACAGCCCTTTCCGATTTAAAAGGTTTAAAATACATACCACAAGAGGATAGAATTCTCATAGGAGAAACTTTGGTGAAAGGGCATGGAGTGGGAGCAGACAATAAAAAGGGTGCAGAAATAGCTAAGGATGAGATAGAAATTATCTTAAATAGAGTATCAAAGCTAGACATAAGTAATTTTGATGCTTTCTTCCTCGTTGCGGGCTTGGGTGGAGGAACGGGAAGCGGTGCTATCTCCGTTGTTGCAAAGCATTTAAAAGAGGTCTACGATGAGCCAGTATATTCTATAGGAATCCTTCCTGCAGAAAATGAAGGAGACATCTATACCTTGAATGCCGCGAGGAGTCTTAAGGCTCTTTTACCTAGCTGTGATGCCACTATTTTGGTAGATAATGGCGCTTTTTTGAGAGCGGGAGAGAGCGTTAGAGAGGCTTATGATAGGATAAATGAAGAAATTGTAAAGCGCATAGGAATCCTATGCAGGTGCGGGGAGATAAAATCTAGAAAATATGTAGGGGAAATGGTAGTAGATGCATCCGAAATTATGAATACCTTAAGAGATGGAGGGATATGCTCTATAGGATACGCATCAGAGAGAGTTAAACGAGAGGGTTTCTTTACCAGGCTTTTTAAAAGGAAGGAATATGAAATTGGAAAAGCATCTAGGATTCTCTCAGTAGTTAAAAGAGCAGTAAAGGGGAGACTGTTATTGCCTTGCAATTAT
>Ga0164318_10008043_pt1 | contig 10235 bp, 6 predicted proteins | sample GuaBasSedimGuay9_FD_113734 | JGI IMG/M metagenome (GOLD analysis project Ga0164318, IMG submission 113734) | Subseafloor sediment microbial communities from Guaymas Basin, Gulf of California, Mexico - Guay9, Core 4571-4, 0-3 cm | ecosystem: Environmental > Aquatic > Marine > Hydrothermal vents >...
CCGCCTTTCCTAAAGGGCTTTTATTTATTCAATCCTTCCAGATTTTTTATTACCATAACCCTCCCACGTTTAAAAAACCTCGCTCTTTCGGATTTGCAATCCGAAAGCATTAATATACAGATGGTTAGTTCGGGATTACAAATCCCGAACAGCATTGTTCTTAATGTGTTGAACCCCTTTCAGGGTTCCCTTTCTACTTCATGTTCTTTTACCCTGCATTTCATACAGGGCTATTATTATTCAATCCTTACAGGATTTTTAATTACAATAACCTTCCAGCGTTTAAAAAACCTCGCTCTTTCGGATTTGTAATCCGAAAGTGTTAATATATAGCTGGTTAGTTCGGGATTTGTAATCCCGAACAGCATTGTCGATATACATTATAAACAAAGTCGGCTAAAAGCCGACTATAAAAGAATGTCTCTATCAATTAAAACACCACAATAAATTGTGGTGCTAATCTGATATGTTTTTAATTATTGTCTATTCATAATCAGGTTCTGCCATCTTGCCAATAAAAATAATTGAGTTAGTGCTTTTTTCTCTAATAGCAAATACAAAAGGCTTGTTTGCATTAAAAACATTTGATGGACCAATACTTGTGTAACTAATTTCAACTGAAGTTACAGCAGCGGCTTCTGTTCCTTCTTCATTTACATCAACAAAGGTTTTATGTTTAACTTTCGAAATTGCAATGCCACCTTTTGGATTAATTTTTGTAAAATCGGCTCTGTCAGAAAAAGCAATACCCAATCCCATATCTATTAATACATCGTTTAATTTTTTTTCGTATTGAAACTTGAATTTTGGCATTATTATGTGAATATTATCCAGTTTCTGGAAACCATTAAGCCATGCATTCCAATTATCATCATTTAATTCATTAATAATATCAGAGGTTGTTTTATCATTTTTTGGCAAAAGAACTACCATGCTGAATTTCTCACCACCATAAGGCATCTCAACTGCCTCAAAAATATCGTTTGACAAGTAATTAAAACTGCTTTCCTGCTGCATCATTAATACGTTTTTTGTTGTTCCGTCAGCAAGATAAAAGGGTTTTGATTCTGTATCAGAACTGTCAAATTTATATTTCCAGTTACCCTTAAAATATATTGCATTTATAAGATACATAACTGTTTCGGGTGATATGTTATCAACAATTTCTTTAATTTTATTGTTTGTTTTATCTGCTACCCATTTGTTAATAATATTTTTAGCTTGAGAATCTGCAAAATCAAGAGCATTAACTTCTGCATCATAATAGTTTTTATTAACATCAATAAAATCTTGTTCAACATGATAGCTGTCTCTGTACCAAATTGAATTGGCTATATTAAATGCCACCTTTGGATCGAGCCCGATTAAAGAATTCATTATATTTTTAAACGAATTGTTAATTTCATCAGTTGTTAATCCGTTGAGCCTTAGAGTTTCTTCCATTGCTGTTTTTGTTTCATTGTCGGCTCCGTTATATGTCATAGCAAGAGCAAAAGAGACACTCAAAGGTGAAATAAAAATATTTTTGTTTTGATCTTCCGAATTGTTTATTTTATTAAATAAATCAAAACCAAACTTATTGCTTGAATTAACAAGAGATTGCTCTTTTAAATTAAGAATTATGTCTGGTATTTCGGGAGAGGGATTATCATCTTTGTTGCAAGAAAAAGATGTTATTGATAAGATGATTACCAAAATGATTAATTTGATTGTTTTCATAATCTTTGTATTTTTAAATTAAAATAGTATTAATTTTGTTAATTAGAAAATGTGAAAATTAAACCAGTTTTTACAATTAAGATGATAAAAAACCAAAAAAGGTTGCTTTCTTTTTTTTTATTTATTTAAAGCAACCAAAACAAGTAAAACAACATCTATATAGTAGAATAATAAAATGTCGCAGAAGAAATTTTTGAATAGTATCGACAAAATAATTAAGGGATGTGTTGCAGGTAACATTAAATATCAGGAAATGTTGTATAAACAACTATCCGGAAAAATGTTTGCTGTCTGTTTGCGATACTCGAAAGATTATACTGAGGCTGAGGATATTTTACAAGAAGGTTTTATTAAGGTATTTGAAAAAATTAATCAATTTAAATTTAAAGGCTCTTTTGAAGGTTGGGTAAGAAGAATAATTGTTAATACGGCTTTAGACAAATATCGTAAACAAAATATATTACAAACAGTTGATGATATTAGTAAATATTCCGAAGATTTTAACTACGATGATGTTATAAGCAAAATTACTTCAAATGATTTATTAAAATTTATTCACGAACTTACACCAAAATATAAAGTGGTGTTTATTTCATACGCAATTGAAGGATATTCGCACAAAGAAATTAGTGATATGTTAGGAATATCAGTTGGTACATCAAAGTCAAATCTATCGAGAGCGCGACAAATTTTACAAGATAAGATTAACAAATATTATACAGACGAAGGAAAGATTAAATTATTGAAATGATTAATGATAGAAAAAATATTGATAAGTTATTTCACGATGTTTTAATTAACAATGAACATGAAGTACCAAATTATATTTGGAATAACATAAAAGACAATTTGTTAAATAAAAAACGAAGGAGAAATAGAATACTGTTAAGGAATATTGCAGCTTCTGTTATTATTATCTTAACATTTGCAAGTGGCTATTTTTTTTCTGATTTATTCCGTTTAGAAAAACATAAATCATTACAATCAGTAATAAAAAAGCAAAATTTAAAGGTAAAAGAAACAGATAACAATGCAAAAAAAATAAATATTAATCCTGACAATAAAGCTAATAAAGAATTAGATACTAAAAAGCAAGACAATATAACATTTCAAAATAATAATCAAAACAAAGGATTTTTATCAAAAACAGAAACAAAATCTTTAGAGATTAATAAAAAGAAAAAAGAACAAGTCCCACAAAACAAATTATTGGCAAATAGCATAGAGAATGAGAGTTTTGATAAATCTATGCCATATAATGATAAAATAATTTATAAAAAATTAAAACTCATAAATGCCGACAATATAGATATAGATTTGAATTCTGAGCAAGAATTAATTTATTCGTTAGAACAGGTGCCGATATTAAATACTGATCTTAAAAAAAAGAAAGAATCGCGTTGGTCTGTCGAAGGTCAATTTTCACCACTTTATGCATATAGAGATGTTAAAGAGGTCGATGCTTATTATGTAGCAACTGCAAATACAAGTAACAGTAATTATCGCGACAATGCAAAAGAAGAACCTCTATCTGCTTTTTCGGTAGGAGCAAACGTAAAATATAAAGTAAGTGAACGCTTGAGGATTCAAACAGGAGTTTATTATTCAGAAACAGGACAGATAACCAAAAACGCAATGCTTTTTTCAGAATCAATGTATAATGGAAAAGGAAATACTTATTTGTTAAATACAAGCGTTGGGAATGTAATTGAAGCAAACAATGTTCCTGTGCCTGTCAATAATGTGGATAATTTAGACTTTTCAAATTCAGAAATATCAGATATAATACAAAATTTTGATTATCTCGAAATACCTGCAATTATTAAATATAAAATTATTGATAGAAAAATTGATGTAAATATTTTAAGTGGAATTAATACAGGTTTTTTAGTTGGTAATAACGTTGTGGTAAAGAATAATACAGACAAATATAATATGGGCAAGACAACAGACATAAATACAATAAATTATTCTGTAATTATTGGAGTAAATTTTGTATATCCGTTGTTTAAAAAATTTTCATTTAGTATAGAACCAACATTTAAGTACTCATTAACGTCAATTAACAAATTCAACTCTGTTTATCCTTATTCGTTTGCTGTCTTTTCCGGTATTAGTTTTTTGTTTGAATAAAAGGTGGTTTAATGTATTGCCTTTTCTCTATCTATCTTTTACAGATAATATATTTGTTTTTTTCTTTAAAGTTCGAAGGGTTAAAAAAATAATTAGACCAACACCAAATATTATTAACCACATTAAATCAATTTCCAATTTTCTATTTACAATAAAATCACTAAGAACCTCAAGAAAAGTAAATACAACAATTATTGAAAAAAAACCATTATATTCTCTTTTAAGAACATTTCGAAAAGAAAAAGGCAAATTTGATTTTTCCCAGCCTTTTAGTTTAGGTATAAATGCAGGTGTTTTTTCAGCCCAATCCATATATTGTTTGCCGAATTTTTTTATTAAAAAATTCTCTTCAGCGAACATGATGCGTTCGTAATACACCCAAAAAACCAAGATGCATATTAATGACAACCACCATGAATGTGCAAATAAAGATATGCCAAACCAAATAATAAAATTTCCAAGATAAAGAGGATGTCTTACGACCGAATAAATTCCTTTTGTGTTAAGTGTTTCAGCTACTTGTCCTTTAGTATTTCTACCCGATGTCCCTTTAGGAGTATGACCAATTGTGTAGCTGCGTATTCCTAACCCAATAAAACTCACTAAAAGGCAAAATATTTCCCAATAATCGTCTAAAGCTTCATTATTCCCAAGATATTTATAATTTTTTAACCCAAAAATAAAAATTACCAATAAAATTAAAGGTAAATAACTGCGTCTTTTAAATAACCAATTTCCACTTTTAATATATTCTTCTTTTAAAGCCATATTTTTAGTATTTGTTGTGAATGAATATTATAATAGCATTTATATTTACGGTTAAAATTAACATAAAATTAATTTAAAATCTAATCTCAAAGAAATATTCTTAATAAAAATTTTCTAAATAGTTTTATTAGAAGTTTCTAAAAAAGTAATAAAATAATTTAGTTATTTGTTATTTTCAATATATATGTTTTGTAATTGATTGTTGTAAAATATGTTAGTATGGTTATAGTTAACACTGGCAGCTCTTTGAATTTTAATAAATATCACAAGTTTAAAAATTGTTAACAATATTTTATTACTTCTTTTCTTATAATTAAATTAAGTTTGTAACTTTAATTTTTAAAAATTATAATAAAAAAGTATGTAAAAATGAGAAAGAAAATTGTAGCAGGAAACTGGAAGATGAATAAATCGTTGCAAGAAGGAATTGACCTTGCAATTGAAATTAATAAATTAGTGGCTGAAAAAGCTGATAAAAATGTTGATATTATTATAGCACCTCCTTTTATTCATTTGTCAGAGGTTGGTAAAGTTATTGATAGAGAGAGAATTTTGTTGTCTGCTCAAAATTGTGCGGCGGAACAAGAAGGAGCTTTTACAGGCGAAGTATCTGCAGAGATGTTGTGGTCAGTTGGAGCTGATTATGTTATAATAGGTCACTCTGAGCGGCGTGCATATTACCATGAAGATAATGATATTCTTAACAAAAAAATTAAATTAGCCTTAGATAATAACCTAAAAGTTATTTTTTGCTGTGGCGAAAATTTAGAACAACGTGAATCAAACCAGCATTTTAAAGTAATAAAAAAACAACTTACAGAAACAATTTTTACTTTAGAAAAAGAATATTACGACAGTATTATAATAGCCTATGAACCAATTTGGGCAATTGGAACAGGTAAAACTGCTTCGCCCGAACAAGCTCAGGAAATTCATAAGTTTATTCGAAGTCTTATTTCTGAAAAATATGGTGACAACATTGCTAAAGAAACATCAATCTTATACGGAGGCAGTTGCAAACCTTCAAATGCAAAAGAAATTTTTGCAAAACCTGATGTTGACGGAGGTTTAATTGGTGGAGCTGCTCTTAAAGCCGAAGATTTTATCGATATTGTAAACTCGTTTAAATAAATAAATTGAAAAAGTTAAAAGTTTATAAATTATATAAACTTTTAACTTTAAAACCATCTCATGAATTATATTGAACTCGATTGTAAAATTACACCTAATTCTCAAACTGCAGTTGAAATTTTTATTGCTGAATTGGGCTTGATTGAATTTGATAGTTTTGAAGAAACCAATAATGGTTTAAAAGCATATATTATTGACACTAAATTTGATGAGAATAATCTGAAAGAAGTTTTAAATAATATTAGCAAAGATTTATGTATTATTGAATACTCATACAAGTCAATAAAGAACAAAGATTGGAATGAAGTATGGGAAAGTAATTTTCCTTTTTCAGTTATTAATGACCAGTGCCTGATAAGAGCACCTTTTCATAAAGATACGCCTAAATTTAAATACGAAATAATTATTCAGCCCAAAATGGCTTTTGGAACAGGGCAGCATGAAACAACTATCTTAATGATTGAGCAAATTTTGAACTTAGACTTGAATAATAAGTCGGTGCTTGATATGGGGTGTGGAACCGGTGTATTATCAATTTTGTCGTCGCTTAAAAGTGCTAAATCTATTATTGCAATCGATAATGATGAGTTTGCCTACAAAAACACTTTGGATAATATTAAAATAAATAATATTTGTAATGTAGATGTTTTTATGTCTGACATTGAGCTTGTTAATGACAAGTCGTTCGATATTATTCTTGCAAATATTAACAAAAATACAATATTGAAACACTTGCCATCTTATTCAGAATCATTAAACCATGATGGGATAATAGTGTTGAGTGGTTTATTAAATTTTGATGCAGAAGAAATTAAAGTTGCTGCAATGAAAAACAATCTCAAGTTTATCGATTTAATCGAAAAAAATAATTGGGTATCTCTTAAGTTTGTTAAACATTAAACTTTTAACTTTCAACTTTACAACTTATCACATATATGAAACTTTTTAAGATAATTTTATCCTTTGTAATTTTTTATACTATCTCATTTAACAATTATGCTCAGAAAATAAAAAAGTTTACACCCGATACAGCAACTTACCTTGAAGAATTAGAAAATTTCATGCAAAAAAATGACAAGAAAAAGGAAGTAGAAGAGCTTATTGAAAAATTTACAGTTATATGGTATACAAAAATTCCTGAAAACAGGAGAGCAAATATAATAAAGACATCAAATCTTTTTTTAAAAAAGCGAGCAAGAAATTTTCCTGAGTTTAATAATTACTTAAATTGTATAATGGCTTTCGCCAATAGTTCGCTCGATACAAGTAATTATAGTGAGTGGGATAAGGGCATTGTATTTATGCTAAACGAAAATAAAATATATTTGTCAAAAATTAATGCCTACCTTAATTCTACACTTAGTTTGTTAAGTAATAATGTAATATATCAATCATCATCAACAAAATGGAAAGCAAGCAATAATAATTATTTGTTTAAGTTTGACAAAACAATTGAAATTGAATTTAATGATATTGATTTAACTTGTTATGCATCAAAAGACAGTCTAAATATTTTTAAAACACAAGGTATTTATTATCCCTTACAAAATAAATGGCACGGAAAAAATGGCATAGTTACATGGCAAAGAACAGGCTTGAATGTTGATTCTGTTCATGCAACACTTAAGAAATATATCATTTCAATGAAGACTTCGAAATATGTAGCCGATTCTGTTGTTTTCATAAATAAAAATTATTTTGCTTCTCCGCTTTTAGGTAGATTAGAAGACAAAGTAACAGTTATTACATCGCCTAAAAAGTCGAAATATCCACGTTTCGATTCATATACTAAGCGATTTAAAATTGATAATATTTTCGAAAACATTAATTATATAGGCGGATTTTCAATGCAAGGATCAAAGTTTGTTGGTTCAGGTACTAAAGATCAAAAAGCAAATTTATTTATTTATCGTGATGTGAAAGTTGTAAAAGATAGCGTTTCTCATATCGAGAATGTTTTGTTTTTAAAAGCCGCCTCGCAATTTTTTGTTTTTCGAGAAAATCGTATCACAGGATTAAATACATCTGTAAGCTTACAATTAGATACAGATTCAATTTATCATCCCGGCTTACTTTTCAGATATTATATTGATAAGCGAGAAGTTAATTTAATTAGAAATAACGACCCGGCTACAATGGCAAGAAGCCCATATTTTGATACTTTTCATAAAGTAGACATCGATTGTGAATTGATGTCGTGGAAAATTGACGACCAAAAAATAGATATTACAATGCTTAAAGGTTCAAATTATCATAAAGCAAAGTTTGAGTCGGCAAATTATTTTAGTGCAGACAGATATCAAAAACTTCAGGCAATGAATAGAATTCATCCGTATGTTGCCTTGCGCCGATTTGCAAAAAAATATGATAAAGAAGAATTTACTGCCGAAGAATTTGCAGATTTTATGCGATTATCATTACCTCAAATTCGCAAACTGCTTATTGAACTATCGTTTGCAGGAATTATCGATTATGATGTTGATACTCAAATTGCCAGAATAAAACAGCGGTTATACGATTATCTGGATGCTGTAGTTGGTGATATTGATTATGATATTATTGATTTTAATTCAGAAACAAAGGCTCCATTAAGCAATGCAACATTGAGTTTAATTAATTTTGATTTAAATATTTATGGTGTTCCTCAAATTTTGGTTAGCGATTCACAAAATGTTATTTTTTACCCAAAACAATCAAAAATTACTTTAAAAAGAAACCGATATTTCGATTTTTCAGGAGTTGTTACAGCCGGCTTTTTCACTTACTACGGTCAAAATTTCACTTTTAATTACGACAAATTTAAAGTTGAACTTAATAAAGTTGACTCACTTCGTATTAAAGTAAAGGATGAAATGGATGATTGGGGCAGAATGAAATTGAAAAATGTTCAATCTGTTATTGAAAATGTTACAGGAGATATTTTGATTGACAGTACAAATAATAAATCGGGCAATAAACATTATCCCAAATACCCGATTTTTACCAGTAAAGACACATCTTATGTTTATTACGACAAAAAGTCGATTCAAAAAGGTAAATATAAAAGAGATAATTTTTATTTTAAAGTTGACCCATATACTATTGACAGTTTAAATAATTTTTCAATTGAGGGTATGGGATACGATGGGACTTTTTACTCAGGAGGAATATTTCCGGAATTTAGAGAAAAATTGGTGTTACAAGCCGATAACTCTTTAGGTTTTACACACTCTACTCCCGAGGAGGGCTTTGCAATATTTAAAAGTAAAGGAAAATATTTTAACGAAATTTCGTTGAGTAATCATGGTTTAAGAGGAGGCGGAACAATTAACTATTTAACATCAACAACAACGTCTGAGGATTTCCTTTTTTATCCCGATTCAATGAATACTAAATCTCAAACTTTTAATATAAAAAAGCAAATTTCCGGAGTTAAATATCCTACTGTTAATTCAGATAGTGCTTATATTCATTGGGAACCATATAATGATATACTTTATGCAACAAGCAAAGAGAAACCTTTTGTTATGTTCGATAATCAAACTGATTTAGAAGGAGAATTAGAATATAAACCTACAGAATTAACAGGAAAAGGAAAGATGAATATCAAAAATGCTGTTTTGCATTCAAATTTGTATTCATATAAAGATGAATCTTTTAATTCAAATACTGTAAGATTTGACGTTAGAACAGCTGACTTAAAAGATTTTTCTTTCAATTCCAATGAAGTTGAAGCCCACATTGATTTTGTTAGCAGAACAGGTAAATTTATACCTAATAATGAAATTGCTTTTGTGAAATTCCCTCAAAATCAATTTGTTTCTCATGTAGACAGATTTTTATGGAGTATGGATAAACAAAAAATTGATATGGAAACAGATATTCATATGCAAGTTATTGAGAGAGGGCAGCTTAGAACAGTAACTGTTGAGCAAGAAACACAAACACCTATTGGTTCGTTATTCTTATCAATCAATCCAAAACAAGATTCTTTAAATTTTATTGCACCTACTTCAAATTTCGACTTAAAAAAGAATATTATATTTACACATGATGTGAAATATGTTAATGTTGCAGATGCAACAATATTACCGGGAGATGGAGACGTAACAATACAAAAAGAAGCAAAAATAAAAACTTTGTATAATGCTCATATTATTGCAAACAATACTTCAAAATACCACAATTTTTATAATTCAGTTGTTAATATTTTTGGAAGAAAAAAATATAATGCATCCGGCGATTATGATTATTTAGAAGAAAATGGCAGAAAACATGTTATTAATTTCGATTTGATTGCAGTTGATACATCAGGACAAACTTTTGCAACAGGTAAAATTAAACAAATTCAGGATTTTAGTTTTAGTTCCGCTTTTTTATATAAAGGCGCTGTGAAATTGTATGCTAATAATAAATTATTAGCATTCGATGGTTCAGTAAAAATAACACATAATTGTAAGCAGATTGATAAAAATTGGGTGAAATTCGCAGCAGAAATTAATCCA
>Ga0164318_10008044_pt1 | contig 10235 bp, 9 predicted proteins | sample GuaBasSedimGuay9_FD_113734 | JGI IMG/M metagenome (GOLD analysis project Ga0164318, IMG submission 113734) | Subseafloor sediment microbial communities from Guaymas Basin, Gulf of California, Mexico - Guay9, Core 4571-4, 0-3 cm | ecosystem: Environmental > Aquatic > Marine > Hydrothermal vents >...
CCTGCACCGCCTGCGTTTCGATTTTCCAGTTCTCTTTCATTTTGACTCTCCAAATTCTGATGTGAAGTATTGATCGAAAAATAACTCTAACAAATATTGACTGCAAAAGCGAATTTTGACCATAGGAATAGAGTCAAAAACTGCCTCACGCAGAGCACGCGAAGAACGCAAAGAAGTGAAAGGTCTAAAGCATAATTTACAGGGATGAAGGGGATTGAAACAAAAGCATTTTTTCTGGTTTTAACCAAAAAAAATAGATTTTAGTACTATTCAGTGAATTCTGTACTTTCCGTGGGTAGAAAAGGTCTTGATTCACCATCAGACCTTATCCTGTTAATCCTGTCAAAAAGAAAAGGTTTTCTCCGAGTCCTTTGCGCCTCGTCTCAAGGTGCCAACTTCTGGTGAGTGAGTAAAGCGAACGGGCGAGAGGAAGCAGTTTTATTGGTTTTCCGTGGACAAAAAAGGTTTTGGTTCTGACTGTTTGGCTTTTGACTTGCTCCAGACTCAGTCATGATGCTTAAATTGCCTGGTTATGAAATTAGACCTGATAAAACATGTTGTTGCTGAACTGGCAGAACCCTTAGCTGATGCCAGGGTGTCCAAAATTTATCAACCCGCGCCGGAAATTATACTATTTAAACTCTGGAATGGCAGGGAGACTCTGCGTTTGCTGCTATCAGCAGAGGTGCAGAAAAGTCGTCTCCATCTCACCGACCGCACTTGGCCCAATCCACATATTCCCCCACGTTTTTGTCAGCTACTTCGGGCGAGAATAACCCGGATTGATTCAATCTCCGTTGTTAATGATGATCGGATTGTTCAGCTTGAGTGTCAGGGTAAACAGGGTTCCTGCCGTTTACTGGTTGAATTGACCGGAAAAAGCAGCAATCTGCTGCTGCTTGATGAACATGGTAGGATCATTGATGTTCTGAAAAGAATTTCCAGGTCGGATAAAGAAAGGATAATTTTACCCGGTGAAAAATATCTATTCCCGGAAAAAATAAAATTTGATCATAAAAATGAGACAACAATAGATGTTCAATTGAATCTAAATGCTACCTGGAATCAAACTGTCGAAAAACTTTACAGTGGTATGGAATATACGGAAAATAAAGATGATTTTTACTTCCAGTTGCAACAGACTATCAAGCGACAAATCAGGAAACTAAAAAAAAGACTGCTATCTATTGAAAAAGATCACCAGAAACAGCAGGGGTTCGACCTGGATCGGCAGAAAGGTGAGTTATTACTGGCAAATTTACACCTGATTGCGCAAGGCAAGGATAAAATTGAACTGCAGAATTATTTTCTGCAGCCGCCGGAACCAATGACCGTCGCCCTTGATCCCCGCCTAAAACCACAGCAGAACGTCGAAAAATACTTTAAGCACTATAAAAAAGGGAAACGTGGAGAGAAACATAGTCTAAGACGCTTGCAGGAAACCCAGGCAGAACTTGAGTGGTTAGGGCAGCTCGACTTTCAGCTGAAAGATAGTGTAAAGAATTCCGACACAGAAGAGATAGCTCAGGAACTACGCGATGCCGGGCTTCTGAAAGATAGAAATCGCTTGCACACCAAGCGGACATTGCAACCGTCAAAGTGTCATGAAACCAACAGTCCCTCCGGGCTCAGAATTCTTTGGGGGAGAAATAACCGGCAGAATGATGAAATTTCTACAAAAATGCTTAAAACTGGCGATTACTGGTTCCATGTTCAGCAGGCTCCCGGGGCACACGTTGTGATGAAAACTGGTGACATCAACGTGCAGCCAACAGATGAAGATTTAAACTATGCTGCCTCCATCGCTGCGGGCTACTCAAAACTAAAGAATGATCACAAGGTGGAGGTGATGGTGTCTGAAGCCAAATCTGTCCACAAACCGAAAGGGTGCAAACCGGGTCTTGTCAATGTTCTCCAATACAAAACCCTGTTAGTTCACCCTTTTCGCCCGGATCAGTAACTCAGGTTGTTCATCCAGCAGGTATCGCAGTTGACAGGGGAGAGTGATCCTCCGTTTTGATTAAGCCAGTAATTGATTTGCCAATTTTGGCAACATCGGATTAATTGGCCGTATTCCTGCCGCTATCACAGTTATCAATTCGGTCAGAACGATGGTCGATCCCTGTAGCCCGACCATCATCCCCCCATTCCCCTTGATCAGGTTTTCTACTGCCGCCTGTCCAAATCGTGCTCCGAGGAGGCGGTCAAAGACCGAGGGTGAACCGCCACGCTGATAATGGCCGAGAACAATCACCCGGGTTTCAAAGCCGATCCGATTTTTAATTTGATCCGCAATGTCTTCCGCTTTGCCGGCTCCTTCTGCAACCATGATAATTGAATTGGTGCGACCCTCTTGAAAGCGTTTGCGCAGGTCACTACAGATATCATCCAGATCATATGGTTCCTCAGGGATTAAGCTGTATTCAGCCCCGGCAGCAATTGTTGCAACAACAGTCAGGTAACCACAATTTCTCCCCATAACTTCAACGACAAAGGCACGATCATGAGATGATGCCGTATCCTTCAGATTGTCAACTGCTCGGACGATATTATTCAATGCCGTGTCGACACCGAGGGAGACATCGGTAAAGGAGATGTCGTTATCGATGGATCCCGGAATTCCAATAACCGGAATCCCTTGTTGGTGGATTGCATAGCCCCCTTTAAGGGAACCATCTCCACCAATGACGATTAAACCCTCGACCCCCATCCCTTTCAGGTTTTCGCTTGCTAGACGCAAACCGGCTTCGGTACGCATCTCTTTACAGCGTGCACTCTGCAAAAAAGTTCCACCGCGTTGAAGAATATTACTCACCGATCGAGTTGTCATCGTTTCATAGAGACGATCGATTAAACCTTGAAAACCTTTCTGGATACCAATAACTTCCAGACCAGAAGCTAAACCTGCACGGACAACAGCACGAAGGGTTGCGTTCATTCCTGAGCAGTCACCACCACTGGTTAAAACAGCAATACGTTTCATTTGAAAAACACCTTTCTGAAAAAAGATCGAACCGGGTAGATTCCTTACCGGAGAATGGGATATTATAAACTGTTGTGAAGAATTAATCATTTATTTTGAAGGAATCCCGATGCCGTATAAAATTATCACTATTTTATTTATTTTTTCCTCAATTATTTCAACCTCAGTTTATTCTCAAACCTTGGTTGACAAGGTTCATGAGCATCAGCTTGCTAATGGTGCAACAGTCCTTCTGGTAGAGCGTCATGACTCACCCACCGTGGCTGCCTATATCAGTTTCAAGGTTGGGGGGGTGAATGAAACCAGCCAGGAACGCGGGGTTGCCCATCTGTTGGAGCATATGTTGTTCAAAGGGACTAAAACCCTTGGAACCAAGAACTATGCTGCTGAAGAAAAGATGCTGGAGAAGATAAATGCAGTTGGCCAACAGATCGATTTTACAAAAAATCAACCGAATGCCGATCCGGAAGAACTACAGCAGCTTAGCGATCAACTTACAGTTCTACAGACAGAGCATCGTGAATTGGTCGTCAAGAACGAATTTTCAAAGATTTATGCGGAAAATGGCGGGGTTGGGTACAATGCTTATACCGGTAAGGATTCAACCACTTATCTGATTAATCTTCCGGCTAATAAGCTGGAACTCTGGGCGGCAATTGAGTCTGATCGATTGGAAAATGCCGTTTTCCGTGAATTTTATACGGAACGGGACGTAGTTCACGAAGAGCGACGCCGTTCCTATGAAAGTAGCCCCGATGGTTTGATGTATGAAACGCTCCTGGCAACAGCGTATAAGGTCCACCCCTACCGGAATCCGGTAATTGGTTGGAACTCAGATATCGAAAATTTGAATCCGGACAAGATCCGTAATTTTTTTGATAAATATTATACTCCGGTTAATATGGTGATTACCCTGGTTGGCGATTTTGATAGTGAGGCCACGTTACAGATGGTGGATCGCTATTTTGGGAGATTGAAGCCGGGGGTCCCGGTTCCACCTGTGGTGGATAGGGAGCCAGAACAGAAAGGGGAGCGTCGGGTTACTATTGATTTTGATGCTGAGCAACAGTTGATGATTGCTTACCATAAACCCTCTATGCCGCATCGAGATGATTATGTTTTTGACCTTCTCATGCAGGTTCTATGTGAGGGGAGAACCTCGCGGCTCTATAAATCACTGGTTGTTGAGAAACAATTGGTGACCGATGTCAATGTGTTTACGGCTCCCGGTTCCCGCTATGATAATTTGATGATTCTGAGCATGACACCGCGATTCAGCTGTTCTTGCACCGATATTGAAACTGCAGTTTATGTAGAATTAGACCGGTTAAAATCGGAACCTCTCAGTGCTGAAGAGTTGTCAATTGCCCGTAAACAGATTATGACTTCAATCCTTCGTGGGTTGAAAGGGAATAGTGGGCTGGCGCGGATGTTGTCTTCGTATCAGACCCTTGGCGATTGGCGCTATCTGGTCGATTATGAAGAGCAACTCAATTCGATCTCTGCTGCCGATATTATGGATGTTGCGAAGCGCTATTTACGGGCTGACAACCGCACGGTGGTAACTTTAATTCGTGGAGAAGAAATTTGATGCGTTATTTTATTTACTCATTGGTCCTTTTTCTTCTTTGCGGATGCAGTCAGGTGTCACACAATAAACAGGTGCGACCTGACGAATTGAGCTTTCCTCCTCTTGAATTCAGTTTTCCAACGGTTAGCCAACAGCAGCTTACAAACGGGATGAGACTCTATCTGAAGGAAGATCACGAACTGCCGTTGGTTGAACTCACCCTGCTGGTTGAAGGTGGGAGTATCTATGATCCCCTTGATCAAGCAGGATTGTCACAGTTTTTTGCCAGGACGTTATCGACCGGTGGTACGGAGGCTCTCTCTCCACAGATGCTGGAGACAGAACTGGAGGCAATGGCTGCAATTCTGACGGTTTCCAGCTCTTCCTATGGTTATGAAATCAATCTTTCTCTCAATCAACAGGATTTAAAACGGGGTATAGAAATTCTAGCGGATTTGTTGCAACGACCCCGTTTTGATCCGCAACGGATGGAACTGGTACGAACCCAGATGCTGGAAGCCATTCATCGCAAAAATGATGATCCTGGTGCAATTGCCGGACGTCTGTTGGGTCGCGCTGTTTATCCAGGCCACCCGTTCGGGACTGAGTCGACGGCTGAGATCGTTGCAGGTTTTACCCGTGATGATTTGTTGGCACTACATCAACACTATTTTCAGCTGCAGAACTTCTGGTTAGCCGTTTCCGGTGATGTCCAGCAAGCAGCACTGGTTTCACTGCTTGAACAGGAATTTGAGCAAAAGCATGTCACTGAAAAATTGCATCTTGAATTGCCATTGCTGCCACCGGCACCCGCCGGGAAAATTTTGCTGGCCGATAAGGAGATTCCGCAGACGACGGTTCTGATGGGGCATCCGGGGATCAGTAAAGATAACCCTGATGTATTTGCCCTGCGGGTCACAAATTATATTCTCGGTGGTGGTGGTTTTAATTCGCGAATGATGCGGGAAGTTCGTTCCGATCGTGGGCTTGCCTATTCGGTCTATTCCTATTTTCAGGTGGGTCGTCAACTGCCAGAAATGTTTATCGTCGGCAGCGAAACAAAAAGTCAGTCAACAGGAGAAGTTGTCACCTTATTACGCCAGTTAATCCGGCAGATACGCAATGAACCAGTTTCTGCGGCAGAACTTGAACTGGCACAGAAAAGTTTGATTAATTCCTTTGTATTCGCTTTTGCTAATAGTCATTCTGTGGTCAATCGAAAAGTCCGGCTCGATTACTATGACTATCCAAAAGATTACCTGGAAACTTATCGACAGCGGGTTGCTGCAGTGACCATTGCTGACGTCCAACGGGTCGCACGCCAATACCTGCATCCCGATGATTTACAGATCGTTCTGGTTGGAAACAGTCAGCTCTATATCGATGAAATTAAAACATTGGGCTTACCGGTTGAAAATGTTGATTTGCAATCAACCCAATAGGATAAAAGGTCAGGTTTATGCTGAAGGTTAAAGGGTTACAATCAGGATTGCGCGAAAAAATAAAAGTTCTGCTCTGGGAACAGAATCCAGCGGACTTGTCGTTACTGCAGCGAGTTTTATTACGTCAGCTCCAGACCGCAGCTCTGGTGATCAGAGATTTCAATGCAAACCAGTGTTTCCTGCGGGCAGCAGCTTTAACTTATTATACGATGCTGTCTCTGGTGCCGCTGTTGGCATTGACCTTTGCCCTGTTGAAGGCTTTCGGGGTGCAGAATTTGCTGCAGCCATGGATTATCGAAAAGTTGAATGTTGGTGATGGGGAGGCTGCCAATATTATCCTTGGTTACATCAACAATACTCAAGTGACAAAGCTGGGGGCTGTTGGACTGATTTTTTTGATTGTTGCTGTCATTTCTCTACTCACCAATGTGGAAGAATCATTCAATCATATCTGGGGTGTTAAAAGCGTACGTCCTATGTTACGTCGCTTTGCTGACTACCTGTCGGTTATCCTGGTTGGTCCATTGCTTATTATCAGTGCCATCTCTATGACCTCAACCCTGGCCAGCAACAGTCTGATGCAAAAGCTGATTGAAATGCGTCTGGTTGGTGGTTTTGTCCTGTTGCTGTTTAAGGTCACCCCGTTTATTTTTATGTGGCTGGCATTTACCTGGCTTTATGTTTTCATGTCCAACATTAAAGTGGAATGGCGTGCTGCCTTTGTCGGTGGAGTGCTCGGGGGAACGCTATGGCAGATTGCTCAAGTTGGATACGTCCATTTTCAGGTGGGGGTTGGGCGCTATAATGCCATCTATGGAACCATGGCGGCGCTTCCTATTTTCATGATCTGGCTCTATCTTTCCTGGGTGATTGTCCTCTTCGGGCTGGGTGTCTGTTATGCCAAACAGAATCTGCGAACCAGTGGCAGGGATTTGCGCAAATCAGAGGTCAGTCGGAATAGTTTTGAGCAGGTGGCACTGGCGCTGTTGGTCACATTGGCTGACCGTTTTGCAAAAGGGGAGCCACCTATAAGCCATGAACGACTGGCAAAATATTTGTTTATCCCCCCCCGACTTTGTCGCGGTATTATCAATCTGCTGCTGAAAATTGGATTTGTAACTGAGATCTGTACTCTGTCAGGGCACTGCCGTTATCAACTAGGACGTTCAGCAGAAGATCTCAGTTTGGCCGAAATTATCAGAAAAATGGGTGATTTTGGTGAAGAAGCCCTCCATCTCCATCCCCATCCTCAGACCCTGATTGCTTTGGAAACTTACCATCAGGTCGAAGACCTGGTTACTGAAAGTTTGAATGGGACCACTTTGAAAGATTTGGTGAGTCGTAGCCAAGGGCGTGTTGAAGGTTAAGCATTCAGCTACTGTAGCGCTTCAGTTTAATTTCTCCATCTACCATTTCTGCGTAGGAAAATTGAGTTATCCAGTCGCCTAATGCGATAATTTTGACGCCGCAATGTTCCAGCTCAAGGGGATGATGAAAGTGGCCACAAATAACGATATCGCTATGACTGGTTTCTGAAAATGGTATTAAATAGGTGGAGGGATTGTGATGCTGGTTCTCCGGCTGGTTTTTTGAACTCTTATCACTTAACCAGAGAGCAAAGGACCAGACCAGGTCAGGGGGAATAAACTTGAGGAGCTGTTTGATCGGCCAACTGCGGCAGAATGAGCGCAAGCGTTGATAGTTACGATCCGGATTGAGCAGATCTCCGTGGCTGAGCATAATCTTCTGGCCATCCCATTCTACTAATTGCTGATCAGGGATGACGGTACAACGAAGTGTTTCACTGAAATAGGGCCCCATATTGAAGTCGTGGTTGCCTTCAACAAAATAAAGTTTTGTCCCTGCTTCTGAGAGTTGTCGCAGTTTTTCCAACACCGGTATATAGGCAGTAAATGCAAGATATTTATAGCCAAACCAGAACTCAAATATATCGCCGAGCAGAAAAAGGGCATCAAGCTCTTTTTGCCGGTTAAGAAAGTCGAGTAAACACTGATAGTTATTATCCTGCGGATGGCGCAGGTGGGCGTCGGATAAAAATATTGCTCTCATGGCGTCGACTATAAAGAGCTGATCCACTGTTGTCAATTTACAATCAAGGAGGTACTTATGGAATATTCAATGATTCACATCTGTTACCGGGTTATGGACTTGGAAGCTACGGAGAACTTTTATCGCGAAGCTTTTGGGTTTGAAATATCACGAAAGAAGGATTATCCGGATGGACGTTTTACTCTCAGTTACATGACGTCTGCTGGACTGCCATTTGAGCTGGAATTAACTTACAATTATGACCAGCAAGAACCTTATGTAGTTGGAAATGGTTATTCGCACCTTGCCGTCGCTTCGGCTGATTTGGAAGCATCACACAAAAGACATACAGAGATGGCTCTTACCGTCACCCCCTTAAAGGGACTGGTCGCTGGTCAGCCACGTTTCTATTTTGTCACAGATCCTGATGGTTATCTGGTTGAAGTGGTCCGTCGAACAACGTTGTAGCTTTTTTATACTAAGCTGATCTCATCCAGACTTATCTGCTGGGAGCTAGGGAGAAAAAATGACTGAAGAGTTAATGGAAAAAGGGCGCCGCGCGCTTGAAGAAGGGGACACTAAAGCAGCCGCTCAGTTGTTTCAACAGGTTTTAAAAAGTGAAGAATCTGCTGAAGTCTGGTTGCTGCTAGCTGATACGCAAATTGCAGAGGGTTCTTTTGCCAAAGCCCATAAAAGCCTCTCTGCCGGCCTGAAGTTGGAAGCGGACAATATTGACTTGTTATTTTCTCTGGGTGATCTCTATCTTGAAGAAGAGAAGAATGACAAAGCAGTAGCAATCTATCAGCAGATCATCGATCTGGATGCTGAAGAAGTGGATGCCTGGGTCAGTAAAGCGGTCGCGCAGATGAATGCTGACGATTTAGAATCTGCTGAGCAGACTTGCCGTCAGGCTCTGGGAAAAGATCCTGAGTCACCATTTGCCTATAATGCTTTGGGCGATATTAGTATCGCGAAAAACAGTACAGAAGAGGCGCTACACTGTTTTCTTCGGGCGATAGAGTTGGATTCATCTGACCCTCAGCCCTACTTGAGTCTTGCAGAACTGTATTATGAAACCGCTGACCTGGAACAGGCCGAAGACTATTGTCAAAAAGGTCTGAAGTTAGATGCGGGATCGCCGTTGGGCTATCTGACTCTTGGTTATATCTGTCTGGATCAGGATCGAACTCAGGAGGCGATTGATAATTTTCAGCAGTTTTTGCGCCTGGAAAAAAGTCCAGCAGCTAAGAATATCCGCGACGAGGTTTCTGCAGTCATCGATGGGCTGAAGTAGCAGAGTCTGCAACTTTCCAGGGACAAAGATGAATTCACGTACTGAACTACGTAATATCTTATATATTTTATCTGGTGCTATGGTATTGGCATTGGGGATTGTATTGTTCCTGGCTCCCAATAAAATTGCTACGGGTGGAACTCCCGGCATGGCAATTTTGCTGAATTATCTGACCCATCTGCCGATTGGTACCTTAATGGTGCTGATCAACCTGCCGCTGTTGCTGGTGGGTGGTAAGATGCTTGGAAAATCTTTTACTCTCCGTTCCGTTTTAGCAATTTTCCTAACCTCCTTTTTTATCGATATCCTTGGTGCAGTTTTACACCTACAGGCACTCAGTCATAATACCTTGCTGGCGACTCTGTACGGTGGCATTGCTGTCGGGGTTGGGGTTGGTCTGATTTTACGAGGTAATGCTTCGGCCGGGGGAACCACAATTATTGCTCGACTGGTTGCTGCTCGTAGTCAGTATAAACCGGGGCAGGTGATACTTGTTTTCGATGTTTTTATCATCATTACCGCGGGATTTGTGTTTCAGGATATTGAACGTGCTCTCTGGAGTATGATCAGTATTTATGTGACATCTAAATGTATCGATATGATTCTTACGGGAACTTTATCTGAGAAAGTTGTCCATATTGCGACCAATAAGGCCGATCTTCTCAGTCAGTTGATCGTTGAACAGTTGGGGCAGCAGGGGACTATCCTCACCGGTACCGGGTTGCATAAAGAGGAAGAGAAAACCTTGATTTTTGTTACCGTTGAGGCGCGGAAAATTACTTTACTGCGTGATATAATTCACCAGAATGATCCTGAGGCTTTTATGGTTGTTATGGATGCAGCCGAAATGCTTGGCCGAGGGCACGGGGCGTAGCGTTTACCTTATGGGAATAGCAG
>Ga0164318_10008046_pt1 | contig 10234 bp, 5 predicted proteins | sample GuaBasSedimGuay9_FD_113734 | JGI IMG/M metagenome (GOLD analysis project Ga0164318, IMG submission 113734) | Subseafloor sediment microbial communities from Guaymas Basin, Gulf of California, Mexico - Guay9, Core 4571-4, 0-3 cm | ecosystem: Environmental > Aquatic > Marine > Hydrothermal vents >...
ATGGCTTCTCCCACAACGGTGGTACTTACCTTATCCAAGCCAAGGCCACCGTACTCCTCGGGCACATCCGTTCCAAGGAGCCCCAGTTCTCCTGCTTTCGCCAAAAGACTGAGGACCAATTCCGGGTTCTTTTCTTCCAACTTTTCAATGTTAGGCATAATTTCTTTTTCAACAAAATCTTTTGCCGTCTGATAAATCATCTTGTGCTCATCAGTAAAATCTTCTGGCGTAAAAATATCTGCCGGAGTTGCATCAGTAATAAGAAATTCTCCGCCTGCAAAGATTCTTCTCTCACCCATTGTTTACTCTCCTTTTTCCTCTGTAAGTTATCTTTGGTGGTTAATCTATCGCCCTCGAGCGTCAATAATTTTGTCCACAAGGCCTAATAGTCTTCTACCTCAAAGATGGCTGCTGCCCCCATGCCAAAGCCGATGCACATGGACACCAGGCCCCAGCGAAGCTTTCTCTCGTGCATTTCATAGACCAACTGGGTTGTCAACTTTGCCCCGGTACACCCAAGTGGGTGCCCCAATGCTATGGCCCCGCCGTTAACATTGGTGATTTCCTCATTTAGGCCTAGAGTCCTGATGCAGTAAATTGCTTGGGCAGCAAATGCCTCATTGAGCTCTATCAACTGCATTTGGTCCAGATCCATACCCGCCAGCTTTAATACCTTTGGGATTGCAACTGCAGGGCCCACACCCATGTACTCGGGGGGGCATCCCTCCACCACATGGTAGCGGAACGTAGCCATGGGTTTTAGACCAAGTTCTTTTGCTTTTTCCTTGCTCATCAGCACCACACCCGCGGCACCGTCACTTGTTTGCGAAGAGTTACCGGCCGTAACCGTGCCGTTTGGCTTGAAAGCCGGCCTAAGATGCGAGATACTCTCCTTCGTGGTCCCAGGTCTGACTCCTTCGTCAGTGTCAAAAATTATCTCATCAAAGTCAAAGTGCCCATTAGGAAGTTGTTTCTGGACCTTAACCTTCAACGGCACAATCTGGCTTTTGAATTTACCAGCCTTTATGGGAGCTTCAGCCCTTTGTTGACTACGAGCACCAAACTCGTCCTGCTCTTCCCGGGTTATCCCATATTTTTCGGCGACGTTTTCAGCAGTCAAACCCATTCCAGTAAAGGCACCAGGACGCACATCCACAAGTGCCGGATTTGGGTACATCATGCTTCCTCCCATGGGTATCTGGCTCATACTTTCAACACCGCCTGCTATTACCACATCCGAATAACCGCACATTATCTTCTCAGCCCCTATGGCTATTGCCTGAAGCCCGGACGAGCAGAACCGGTTGACCGTCATGCCCGGAATACGATCCGGCCATCCCATGGACATCACCAAAACCCTTCCCAGATTGAGACCTTGGGTTGCTTCGGGAAATGTACAACCTATAATTACGTCATCGATCAGGTTGGGATCCAGGTTCCCTGCCCGCTTCAACAGATCTCCTAAAACAGCACAACCCATAGCCTCGGGCCTCACATGCCTTAAGGTGCCTCTCGGTGCCTTTCCTACCGCCGTTCTGCATGCTGCAACTATCACGGCTTCTCTCATGACTCAATCCTCCATCCAAAAGGGGTTATACGATTTTTAATTACGCAGGGGCTTACCAGTGTTAAGCATATGTTGTATCCTGGCCTGCGTCTTGGGGTGACCACAGAGACTTAGGAAAGCCTCCCTCTCAAGATCAAGCAAGTACTGCTCACTTACCTTGGTATCTGACTGTATTCTCCCGCCGCACAGTACATAGGCAACTTTCTCAGATACCGTCACATCGTGCTCGGTAATATAACCAGATGTGTGCATGGTCCACAACGCAAGCTTAAGCATGGCGAATGTATTTTCTCCAGCCACCCTTATCTCATCTTTCGGATCTGGGGGCACATAGCCTTCCATATTCATTGCAAGGACAGTCTTCTTGGCGTCTTCAATCAAGTAATCCCTGTTGACGGTCATTTTGTCGGTCGGCCTTAAATAACCGAGCTTCACAGCTTCCGGGCCTGATGTGGAAACCTTGGCCATGGCGATAGTCTCAAAGGCTCTTGCTACAAAGGGCATCAATTCTATTTGCTTGGGGTAGACGCCACCTCTAGGTACCTCAAACAAATGCTCTGTATTGCGGAGATACAGTTCCTTGGTGCCTCCGCCTGCCGGTATCAGCCCGACTCCAACCTCAACCAGGCCCATATAGGTCTCAGCAGCGTAACGCACCCGGTCCGCAGCAAGGCAGACCTCGCAGCCCCCGCCAAGCGCCATGCCTGCGGGGGCTGCCACCACAGGCTTTTCCAGGTACTTGAGCCTCATCAATGAATCTTGAAACATCTTTATCATCCACTCAAGGTCGTCCCACTCTTCCTCTTGAGCCGTAAACAAAACTAGAGGGAGGTTTGCACCAACGGAAAAGTTGTCGGCGTGATTAGCGATAACAAGTCCATCAAACCGTTCACTCACTATATCTGCCGCCTTGTAGATCATGTTGACAATATCATCGCCTATGGCGTTCATTTTGGTGTGGAATTCAAGGCAGGCAACACCGTCGCCCAAATCTATAAGAGATGCGCCAGGATTGGAGGCAATCTCCATGTTCCTTTCCTTCAGAGACGGCAGCAAAATGATCCCCGGCTTGATAGGAACTTCTTTATAGCTCTTTGACTGCATATCATAGTAAAGCTGCTTGCCGGCCTCCCTCTTGTAAAATGACTCATTGCCTTGTGCCAGCATCTCTTCAACCCAGGCAGGAATTTGGTAACCCGCCGCCTTCATCTTCTCCACTGACCTGCCAACCCCGATAATGTCCCATGTTTCAAAGGGCCCGTATTTTCTTCCAAAACCCCACTTCATGGCATTATCCACGTTCACAATGTCATCGGCGATTTCGGGGATCCTATTGGCTGCATAGATCAGGGTTTCGCTCATGGTCTTGAAGATAAACTGACCCCCAATATCCTGCGCATAGTAAAGAGACCGTATTTTTTCAGCTGTCCCGGAAATATTTTTGGCGGCTTCAAGGGAGGGTATGGAAACCTTTTCTTGCGGCTTATACTCTAATGTATTGTAATCCAGAGACAAGATCACCTTCTGACCTTGGGAATCTTTGGTCTTTTTGTAAAACCCCTGGCCGGTCTTTTGCCCGAGCATGTTCTTTTCCAGCATCTTCTTTATGAACTCGGGCGGCTGGAACACATCTCTCCTCTCGTCATCCGGCACACCTTCATACACATTGCTGGCTACATGGACCATGGTGTCTAGGCCAACAAGGTCGCCCGTCCTAAAGGAGGCGCTTTTCGGATTTCCAATGACCGGTCCTGTCAACTTGTCTACCGCCTCTATAGTTAATCCCATCTCCATCATCACCTTGATGCCATTGAACATGCTGAATATGCCGATCCTATTGGCAATGAAGTTAGGAGTGTCCTTTGCGTAAACTATTCCCTTTCCCAGGGTCCGCTCGCATACTTCCGCCAATACCTCCATAACCTCGGGAAGGGTATCGGGCCCAGGTACCAGCTCCAGCAATTTCATATATCTTGGAGGGTTAAAAAAGTGCGTTATCGCGAAATGCTTGCGGAAATTTTCAGACCTGCCCTCAGACATGGCCCTGGCCGACAGCCCAGAGGTATTAGACGTCACGATGGTGCCGGGCGTTAAGACGGACTCAATCTTTTCGAACACGCTCTGCTTTATATCAAGCCTTTCCACAACAACCTCGATTATCCAATCCACATCCTTAAGCCAGTCGAGGTTATCCTCCAGATTTCCCACCTTTATCCGCTTTGCGTATTCCGGCAAGTAGAAAGAAGCTGGTCTAGATTTGAGGGCATTCTCAAGCCCCTTTTTTGCAAACTTATTGCGAAACTCCGGGCTCTCCTCGGTAAGGCCCTTCTTTTTGTCCTCGTCTGTAAGCTGCGGTGGTACGATGTCGAGTAAGACGGTATGAATCCTGGTGTTCGCCAGGTGGGCAGCTATTGTAGCACCCATTACTCCTGCACCGATCACCCCAGCTTTTTTTATCCTGTATTCCATATGAGACCTCCTCTGTGCTTCAGGTTACCACCCAGAGAATGTATGCTGCCCCGGGCAAAAGGAAAGATTTAGAATAAAGCTTTTGGGGTAAAAAATGAATGAGCTTTCATTCACCAATAGCGAAATTAACATAATGTAACCTGCATGTCAAATTTTTTTACCATGTAAAGGACAAAACGGGAAGATAAATATTGATATGATGGAATGAGTTCCTCTTAATTGGCCATCTGGGTATTTTGGGAAGGTTGACCAGTCTCTGTGTCAAAAAAGCGGAGCATATTATCCCTTTCTTCGGCCAAAAATTCCTGGATTTGCTGAAGCAACTTCTCCATCGTGGGTGCATCAAGGTCAAACCCGCTTTCCACGATGAACTTCATGGCCTTGGATTGGGCCAAATCATCAATTGTGACAATCTTTTCATCTTCAAGACAGGTGTATCCGGCAAGTTTAGTGAAGATATTGGCCAAATATATGATTATAGAGCTGGTCAAATAATTTTTGTCATGCCAAGGAGCATGATGATAAAATACCTGCATTGTAACCTTTTCGGGAAACTTCCACTGCTGCAGCAGCTTTGCTGCCACCTGATAATGGGTGATACCCAAGACCTGCTTTTCCCCTCTACTAAAGCTCTCGTTGTTCGTGGATATGTAATCGATGATCTTGAGAAAATCTTCATGGAAGTATTGATCGAACACTACCTTTCCCATGTCATGTATCAAACCTGCCAAGAATATTGTATCATCTCTCACCACATTGAAGTATCGAGCCAAATACTTGGCTATCTGGCTGCATACGACCGAGTGTTTCCAAAATCTCGTTCGGTCGAAGTGGCCGTCCTTGTGCTGGGAAAAGAAGTTATGGATGGAAAAAGCCAGAAGAATAGATCTCACCTCTTCAATTCCCAAGATCACAAGTGCATGGTCTATGGTGCTAACCTTGCTCAACGTTCCATAAAATGCCGAGTTGGCAACCTTGAGGATTTTTACTGCAAGCGCCTGGTCTCGCTCAATGAGAGAGGCCACCTTGGGTAGTGACACATTCTCATCGCTCAGCAGCAGGAGAATTTTCTGGGATACAATGGGGAGCGTCGGAATCTGTTCTATTCGCTGTATTAGTTTTTCTAGATCGGCCATAGTCATTTACCTTAATTCGGGTCAACTCCACCTTTTGTCCGCAAGTAAGCCTGCAGATCCAGCTTGATTTTCGGCCCCCCGTGGCTTAGGAATCCACCACCTGAACCTCTTCCGTCACCTTCAGGGTTTCCGTTCCTTTCCAAAGCGCTTCTAATAAGCCTTAACTCTTCCGAAACCGCTGCAAGCCCCTTTGCCAGTTCCTCGATTATAGGCGTGTCTTTCTTTGCCACTCCTTTATCGCTCTCAGGCTCTTGCTTCTGTGTCGTAACGGGTGGCGCCGGGGGCTGCGACACTTCTTTTTGGTCTTTCTCCTCCCGCCTGGAGGGGGGGCTGGTGGATTGTTTGTTGTTACCCGAGTCCTTTAGTTTTAAGGGGGCTTGCACCGCCTTCCACCACCGTCTCCAAAAGCTACCAATTTCAACATCCTGAAGCTCCTCCCCTCCCCCTTGAAGCAATTTTTCTCCTATTTTCCTAATGCACTGGGAAGCGGGTGAGTTGGGGAAGTTTATCAAAAGGGGCTTTTGCTGCTTTACAGCTTCAGTAACCCTTGTGTCATCGAAAACCACCCCAAGGGCCTGTACCTGCAGGCCTAGGTATTTCTGTACAGCCCCCCTGAATTTAGCATAGACTGACTTCGCGGTAGCAAAGTCCTTGCATAAATTGATAATTACCTCCAGCTTACCCTGATACTCGTTAGCACAAAGCACTTTCACCAGGGAATAGGCATCGGTTAGTGAGGTGGGCTCAGGAGTTATGATAACAACTACTTCGGGGGCTGCTAAGCAAAAAGATATCACGTTTTTTGAAATGCCAGCGGAGGTGTCAAAAAGCAAGAAATCGTACTCGTGAAGCCCTGCCAAGGATTCTACTAATTCAAAGGTCTTCTCCTCTGCCAAATTGGCTAGCTCTTCAATCCCTGAACTGCCTGGCAAGATGTCAATTCCCTCAAAATCCTTAATAAGAATTTGCTGCAATTCCCTGCCGTCAAGCACCAGATCTTTGAGGGTGTGCTCAGGTTGCAATCCAAGTAATATGTTGATATTGGCCAGACCAAGGTCAGCATCAAACAAGCACGTCCTTTGACCTTGTGAGGCTAAGTACAGAGCCGTGTTCAGGCTGATGTTTGTCTTGCCTACCCCGCCTTTTCCGCTGGTTATTGTAATAATCCTAGGCATTCTTATATATTGCCGTTACAGCACCTTAAAAGATTTTCTCTCCAATCGCCCCTAACCGCACAGACTCACGCAGCGCTCTGAAATCCTTGCATGTAGCCCACTTCAGGGATCGCGGATATTTCCACACCGTCGTGGTTCTGTTCCAAAATAAATGAAACCTTGGAGCAGTTGTGTTCCCTACAAATCTTCTCAAAGCTGTCTTTGATAAACTCCACAAAGACCGGTCGGTCAACCCGTGTCCCGGTTTGGCCGTTCCTTGAAACCATCCTGCTATATTCTTCATACATATTGTTTACCACATCAGTTTCTGTCCTGATGTCAGAAACTACAAACTGCTTAGCTCCTTCGGGAAGTTGTTTTTCCCGGATGCGACGCTGCTTTTCCCTCAATCTAAATGTCTGAATCATATCATGGGGTACAACCCTTATGATCTCAGTCAGGGTGGTCTGTCTTAGCTTTTGCAAACCATCATCGAGCATGGTGAGCATGCCTTTTTCCATAGCGATACGTTTGATATCGTCCACCTCAGCACCCTTGCTCAAAGCTGAGGCGATATCCTTATCCACTACAAAAATTTCTGACAACAAGGTCCTACCCTGATACCCTGTATACCCGCAGGCCTCGCATCCCTTGCCCTTGAAAAATTGCAGGTGAGAAGGATACTCGTCAAAAATAATTGCCCATTCTTTCTCGTCCGGCACTATTTCCGTGATACACGAAGGGCAAATTCTCCTAACCAGCCTCTGCGCCAGCACGCAACTCAGAGAAGCTGCGATTTGCGCCCTTTCTACATTCAGGTCCATCAGTCGCGGAACAGCGCTTACCGAGTCATTAGTATGGACCGTGCTGAGCAATAGGTGCCCTGTTTGCGCTGCATCAAACCCGATCTTGGCAGTCTCCTCGTCCCTGATCTCCCCCACTAATATCACGTCCGGGTCAAGTCGCAGAAACGACCTCAGTAACCTCGAAAAAGTTAGATCAATTTTTGGATTCACTTGGGTTTGCATGATCCCCGGGAAGCTATATTCTATTGGGTCCTCTGCTGTTATGATCTTAATCCCTGGATCATATATGTATTTCAGGGCGGCATAGAGCGTGGAGGACTTACCACTACCAGTGGGGCCGGAAACAAGTATCATTCCCGCAGAGCTTTTGAGGAACCTCTTGAAAGGCTCAAGCACATGAGGTGAATGATTCAGGCTTTCAAGTCCAACATTGGCTTTTCGAGAATCCAGGATACGAATGGTCACGTTTTCTCCAGCAATGGCCCGACACGTGGCCACACGAAAATCCAGATCATATTTTTGGCCTCGGGCCTTATCGTAATAATTGATTCTGAATACCCCATCCTGGGGGAGCCTTCTTTCTGCGATATCCAGGTTCGATATAATCTTTATTCGAGAGATAATAGAACCGGCCTTTTCCTGCAGCTTTTTCTTTAACCATGAAATATTCACATCCTGCAAAACACCATCTATCCTGTAACGCAGTTTCGCACCTTCTCTATCCTGTTCTATGTGAATATCGCTGGCGCCATTGCTGATTCCGTATTTGATAATGAAGTTGACAAGTTCCTCTGCCTCTAAGTCCTGGGCATCGTATACAGGGCCCTCATCGGCCTCGTTGTCCATGTCCTCGTCCAACTCGATTTGCATGAAGTCAATGCCCTTGGGTGTCTCCTCCTCCTCTTCTGCCTCTTCTATCTTTGTTTGCAATCTGCCGAGCTTACTGCTGTAAAGCACCTCAAAAAGCTCACTGAACTTCTCCTCGGTAATCAGAACACATTTGATGTTCAAGTTGCTGTAAAGACCCTTCAATTCTCTTGCAGTATGGATATTCTCGGGTCTAACTATCGCAAGGGTTAGTTCCTTGCCTATCAAGGAAATAGGTATCATTAGATTTTTCTCAGCGTATTTTCTGCTGATTATACCCGACAATATCTTCTTGTCTTCCTCGCTGTAGGTAAACCCCCTCAAGTTCCTGAAGGGAATATTGCATTGGCGGGACAGGGCTTCTTGCAGTTGTTCGTTGGTAATGAGCTGTTTTCTAACCAGGATTTCACCCAGGGTCTCTGAACTATGACGTTGTTCTTGAAGGGCCTGATTTAGACTTTCCTTATCTATGTACCCCAGCCTTAGAAGAATCTCGCCCAATTTGAACTGCTTCTTGTATTTGTTGAGCACGTAGTAGAGGTCAAGCGGATTTACCAGCTCCAAATCACACAGGATCTCCCCCAGAACCCGTGGTGATTTTTGAATCTTCAAGGCGTGCTTCAAGGTTTTTTCGTCAATTAGGTTCCTCTGGACCGCAAGCTCTCCCAGTCGTTTAGAATTCATCTGCTCCTTTTGCAGGTCACGGAGCTGTTCAGGGCTGAGATAACCTTGTTTTACCAGTAAGTCCCCTAGGGGCTGACCGGGAGCTTGCTTTCTGAGAGCTTCCGCCAATTGCTCCCTGGATATATATCCCTTTTCAATGGCCAAGCTCCCCAGGTCCCTTTTTAGATCAGGATGCTCCAGGAGCTCGCGAAGATCTTCCTCGGTCAAAGCACCCATTCGGACCAGGATCTGGCCAAGGGGATATTTGGCCAGTTCTGATTCCTCCTTTTGAATGGTCAAGGCCCTTTGGATATCTTCTTGTTTGACAAACCCCTCCTTGACCAAAAGATCCCCTATCTTCAAGTTTCCTCCAACTTCTAGAGGACGTTTGGAACGACTTTGCGCGTTAGGAAAATTTTCATTCATTGTGGAAACCTGGGCCCTAGAATCTTGGGTTAGACAGCTCAGTACCAATAAACACTGTCCTAAGACCACCATTATTCGCGATTTGGTAAAGCAATTTACGTGCCATCCCTCACGCATTTCAGTGAGGAAGGTACCATGGGTCCTAATCATGTTACGTTTATCACGTCTTTCGAGAATTCGTGCCCTCAGGACGGGTATTACTTTATACTCTCTGGGAAACCAACCAGCGGAAAAGTGGTCCAGTAGCTTACCATTCCTGTCAAAAAAATGACTAGTGACAAAACATTTTCGGGATTACATCAAAAGGGTAATCCTTGCAATTTTATTAACTAATGCTAAAATGGCAGCCGATTTAATATATGGATCTAACCCATTGAACTAAAAGGTAGATTAAATGTCCATAAAGCTCCGGGTAATTAAAGGCCCAATGAAGGGTCATACATTCGAAATCAACAAACCCACCGTTTTTGTGGGCAGGTCCTCGAAGAATGACATTCAAATAAGGGATGCCACCATCTCCAGGAAACAGGTAAAATTGTTCACACTCGGCAATAAGCTATTTGTTGAAGACCTTAAGAGCACCAATGGGACAAAGCTGAACGGGACCCGAATTCAGCCTGGCGAAGGTATAGAGGTAGGGGAATCGGATATCTTGACCATGGGAGATACCGTCATCCAATTAACAGGTTTGGATAGTGGCTTGGTACCGCCCTCACCCCATAGACTATCGGTTAAGACGAGTTCTGAGCAATCCGCTGTTCCAGAGGAAAGAAAAGAGCGCAGGAGCTTAACAAGGAATATGCAACTGGTGGTGGAATTGGGTGAGTTGCTCAAAGCAAAATTTTCCCTCCATGAAATGTGCGAGAAGGTGCTCGATTTCCTGCTGAAAAATCTACCCCGTATTGACCGAGCAACCATTGCATTGTTCGACCCTGACAGCCTTACCGTAACCACGGCCCTTAGCAAGACAAGATCGGGTCAAAAAGATGTTATTTCCCCATACAGCCGCCAAATCCTGGAAAGGACTCTCAGGACCGGAAAATCCGTTAGAATGTCCAATACACATTATGAAACAGCAGATGAGCTTTCAGAAAGTATCGAAACCCTCAGAATTAAATCATTGATGTGCGTGCCCATGATGAGTAA
>Ga0164318_10008047_pt1 | contig 10234 bp, 14 predicted proteins | sample GuaBasSedimGuay9_FD_113734 | JGI IMG/M metagenome (GOLD analysis project Ga0164318, IMG submission 113734) | Subseafloor sediment microbial communities from Guaymas Basin, Gulf of California, Mexico - Guay9, Core 4571-4, 0-3 cm | ecosystem: Environmental > Aquatic > Marine > Hydrothermal vents...
CCTTAAAGAGCGCGGACAAGACGTGGACGCCGCCAAGCTCAAGCTAGAAGATTTTGAAACAGAATAATTTAATTATTGTCATGATATAGATAACTTCTATTTGGTTATGTTAAATCGAAAAGTAAATGATAGATATTGTCGGTTTCTGCTATTTACAAGCGTCTATAAAGACACTGTATCCATAGGACAACAATTTATTTCCTGTTGCTGATAGTCGCGAGAGAAAAAAAGAAAGTTTTAAAAAACTTTTCTCTAATAAGATAAGAGTAAAATAATTGTAAAACAAAGTCGGTTTCGAACAATCCCCGCATGAGGGGTGCCGGCGGTTATGCTTCTTAAAGAAGGCATAACCTAAAATGTTCCGAGAAACATTAAATGTTTCTAGTGGAGCAATTGTGGCTAACAAGTTATTTGTTTTCCATAAACAGACGACAGACACTAGCTATATTAAAAAAGAAAGTTGATATTATGGGAGAAATGACGGAAACAAAAAAAATTGTAAGACTTATAAACACAGACCTAGATGGTAATCTTAGCGTTGCAAGAGCGTTGCAAAAAATAAAAGGCATTGGGCCAACAATAGTAAAAGCTGTGTGCATAAAAGCAAAAATAGACATGAGAACTAAACTCGGTAGCCTCAGTCAAGATGAGATTAATCGTATAGAAGAGGTTATAAAAAAATCTGATTTTCCTCATTGGATAACGAATGCGAGAAGTCAGACAGAGAAAACGCATCTAGTTTCATCTAAAATAGACTTCGAGCTGAGAAAAAGAATAAATGTCCTGAGACAGATCAGAGCATATCGCGGCATAAGACACGAACAAAATCTTCCCGTGCGTGGACAACGGACCAGAGGAAGTTTGCGACACAATAAAACTGTGGGTGTCCAAAAAAGAAAGGCTTTACAAGCCAAGCGTGGAAAAAAATAAAGTGATGTGAATGGGTCACCCAAAAAAACCGAGAAAAAAATATGAAAAACCAAAGCGTCCTTACGATAAAGATAGAATCGCCAAAGAAAAAAAGCTTATGAATGAGTTTGGCTTGAGGAGAAAGAGAGAAATCTGGAAAGCAGAAAGTATTTTGAGAGACTTCAGAAAAAGAGCCAGGGACCTCCAAGGAAAAAGAGATGAGGAAAAAGAAAAAGAGCTGATAAATAGGCTTTACAGGCTTGGATTAGTGACCAAATCCGCTAGCCTGGATGATGTTCTTGAGCTTAAATTAGAAGACATATTATCTAGAAGATTACAAAGCATAGTTTTCAATAAAAAAATTGCAAATAGCCCAAAACACGCAAGGCAGTTAATTGTTCATGGTCATATCTTAATAAATGAGAGAAAAGTTAGATGGCCAAGTTTTCTAGTTCCGACAGAACTTGAAAATAAAATAAGGCTAAGTCCAAAAATAAAAAACCAACTGATAGCTGGTGAAAAAGAATGACCAAAAAAGGAAAAATAAGATGGGGAATAGCAAACATATTTTCATCCACTAACAACACAATAATTCATATAACAGACATCACCGGGTCTGAAACCATTGCAAAATATTCCGGTGGGATGATAACTAACCAAGATAGGCTTAAAGGAAGTCCATTTCCTGCGATGAAAGCAGCACAGAAAGCTGCAGAAGATGCGCTAGCTCACAACATTAACGCTGTTCATATCCGTGTAAGAGCACCGGGAGGGCATAAGTCAAAAATTCCGGGCCAAGGTGCGCAGCCCGCAATAAGAGCACTCGCCCGTTCTGGTCTCAAGATAGGAAGAATAGAGGATGTTACGCCCATACCCCACGATTCAACAAGAAAGAAGGGCGGCAGAAGAGGGAGAAGGGTGTAAATTATGAATATGAAAATCTTGGAGAAGAGCCCAAAGTTTGTGAAATTCGTTTTGGAAAAAACTACTCCAGCGTTTGCAAACGCCTTAAGAGAGATTATGGTAGCAGAAATACCAACTATGGCTATTGAATATGTAGACATAGAAAAAAATACAACAGGTTTATTTGATGAGCTTCTTGCTCATCGCCTGGGGTTAATACCACTAACCTTCGACTCAAGGCTTTTCAACCTCAAGGAAGAATGTAAATGTGGTGGTAAAGGATGCAGTAGATGCGAAGTCATATTAACTCTTGAAAAAAAAGGACCATGCAAAGTATATTCTGGTGACCTGAAAAGCAATGAGGACAGCGTAAAACCAACAAACCCAAACATACCAGTAGTCGAGTTGCTTGAAGGCAGAGAACTCAAACTACAAGCTGTTGCATCACTCGGAATAGGAAAAAACCACGCAAAGCATCAGGCAGCTGTGGTGGGCTATCAATATTTGCCACGCATAAGAATAGATAAAGATAAGTGCAATAATTGTGGTGTGTGTGTGGAGAAATGCCCGAAAAAAATTTTACAGAAAAAGGATGGAAAGGTTTGCATAGTCAACAGCATGGAATGTTCACTCTGCATGTACTGCGTTGATAATTGTGAGAAAAGAGCGATAGCCGTAAGCGGAGATGAAAAAAACATTTTATTCCGCGTTGAAACAGTCTCTGGTTTGACAGCACCAGAAATCATAAAACAAGCTTTTAATGTGCTAAACAAAAAATTATCGATTTTCAAAGATGGGCTCGAAAAGGCAGTCAAATGAACCCTCTGGGCGAATCTTTTAATAACGAAACGAAATAATACTGATATAACGCTGGGGTACCCAAGTCATGGTCTTTTTGACCACTTGAATGGCCAAAGGGGCAGGTTCATTTGACTCCTGACCAAAGGTCAAATGATGTCATACTTAAGATCCTGTGACTTAGTGTCTGCGTGGGTTCAAATCCCATCCCCAGCATTGGATCAATGTGGGCGATTTGATGAAAAAAACAGACAAAACCTTGATTGAACTTGTAAGGAAGTTGAAAAAACGCAAAGAGGGGTTTTACCAAGCATTGGCTAGATATTTATCGGCAGCGAGAAGAAAACGCACCGCTGTAAATATCGCGAAGATAGATAAAATTGGAAAAGAGGGGGAATTGATTGTCGTTCCAGGAAAAGTTCTTGGGAACGGACTATTAACAAAAAATATCTCCGTATGTGCATATTCATTCAGTAAGTCTGCTGAGAAAAAAATAAAAGAAAGGGGAAATATCGTGTCTTGGGATGAGCTCATTGAGAAAAATATGCGAGGAAGAATCATTATATAGAACTATGGTGTGAAAAATGATAATAGATGCAAAAGATGCTGTGCTTGGGCGACTATCGACATTCGTAGCTAAAAAACTCTTAGAAGAGGAAGAGATTCATATAGTCAATAGTGAAAAAGCCATAATAACAGGGAATAATAAAAAAATTTTTGAAAAATATCTCCAGAGAAGACACCGTGGAGATGTGTATAAGGGTCCTTTTTTTCCGAAAAAACCGAATATGATCGTAAAAAGAACGATAGCGGGAATGTTACCGAAAAATAAAAGAGGCAGAAATGCAATAAAAAGACTGAAAGTTTATATAGGAATTCCAGAAAAGTTTAAAGACAAAAAAATAGAAAAGTTCGACAACAAGAAGAACATTAAAACAAGCTTCGTGCGTATAGAAAAAATATCACAAGAATTGGGCTGGTCTGAATGAAGAAAAAAATTATAGTTGCGACGGGAAAGAGAAAAAAGGCAATAGCAAGAGCCACCATCAGAGATGGCTCTGGTGTGGTTAGAATAAACTCCAAACCAATTGAGAATATAACCCCAAGACTTGTGCGTATGAGAATAGAAGAGCCACTTCTACTTGCCCCGAAACTAGCAAAAAAAGTAAACATAAATGTAAATGTTAGAGGTGGTGGCATCTCAGGACAGGCTGACGCATGTAGAACAGCCATAGCCAATGCACTAGTTAAATTCGAAAACGACAAAAAACTTAAAGAATTGTTTATCAATTATGATAGGTCTCTGCTCATATCGGACTCAAGAAGAACAGAACCCCACAAACCTTCAAGAAGCTCTGCTGGCCCAAGAAGAAAGAAACAGCAGAGTAAAAGATAGCCTGAAGAACCAGATAGTGAGAATCTGATGTACACTTCGATGAATTAAAACAAATGGATTAAAGGTGATGATTATGTTGATACCTGTTAGATGCATGACTTGTGGTAGACCAATTAGTCAGTACTGGGAAGAATTCAAGAAGCGGGTCAAAAAAGGTGAAAAACCAGAAAAAGTTCTGGATGACCTTGGAATCAGAGACTATTGTTGCCGAGCGTTGTTTTTAACACATCAGGACACGTTCAGAGAAGTCGCAAAATTTCTGCCGTAGAAAAACACCCTGAGAATAGTTGACTTATTGTTGGCCTGATCTATTGATAATTAAGTTTCGCATCCAATATAACTCTTCGTAGTTAAAATCTTTAGATACCTTTCCTAACCAAGCAAAATAAAAAATCAGGCTATTATTACTTTGTTTTTTCCCTTGAATTTCGTCCCGGTCTTCGTTGTTTTCGGTTTGTAACCTTCTGCGAGTTTCCTGATATTCTCCAGCGCTGCTACCTCAGACGCCGTCATGTTTTTTCTGGTCTCTTTTCTTTTCTTAGATCTTTTCTTTTTATGTCTTTTTTTGTCTACCACACAATCACCATAGTGGTTGGGTTCTTAGAATCTTTATTTATGACTATCATTTATATTACTTTTGAAGTGGTCATATCCATCCCCAAGTTTTATTTTTTTCCCATTGGATAGCATATATATTCCCCTATTTCTGGGCAAAATTCTTCCAACCACAGAAAAGTTCTTGAATTGCTTTTTCAGCTTTCGCAAATTTTTTTCAGAAATCGTGAAAACAAGCTCAAAATCCTCTCCACCGTACAAAGCAAAATCTATGGGATCCTTACCTAGTATTTTCCCGGCTTTTGTTGTGTGCCTCGAGATTGGTATCTTTTCCTTAAAAATTACTGCCCCCTTCTTACTCATGTCACAAATGTGTCTGATCTCTGACGCAAGCCCATCCGAAACATCAATCATGGCATTTGCAAACTGAGAAATTATCTGCGCTTCCTTGAGTCTAGCCTTCGGCTCAAGATATGGCTTAATATATCCCTTCTTTTCTTTAATTAAAAGACTTAAACCTGCTGATGATTTTCCCAGATGACCTGTCACACATACAAAATCTCCTGTCTTTGCTCCTGACCTTAATCTCAGATTTTCTTGACTAGTTTCACCAAGCATAGAAACAGTTATAGAAATCTCTGAACCGTGTGTTATATTACCACCAACTATCTCGAAGCCATATTTTTTTGCGACAGAGCAAATTCCCCTGTACAACCCATCGACAAAACCCACGGGCGTATTCTCACGCAGGCATAACGATACCAGCGCATACTTCGGAACCCCACCCATCGCTGCAATGTCTGACACGTTGCTTTCCATAGATTTTTTTCCAACCTGAACTGGAGTAAACCACTTGAAACTAAAGTGGTCGTTTTCAACGAGCGTGTCCGTTGTCCAAAGAAGGTACTTTCCATTTATATTTATAACTGCTGCGTCATCTCCAATGCCAATGAGAGAGTTTTTGCTCTTTATATCTCTCGAAATTCTTTTTATCAAATCAACTTCTCCGATATCTTTTATACAAAATTTCTTTCTCATAAATACCGCTTAATTGTTGTTAGAGAATTTCACATAATTCTTAATCATCTCTCTTAAAATTCTAACCTCTTCTTCCACATTATTCTTTCCAGCAATAGCCGATATCATACAAACTCTTTCTGCGCCGGCGTTCAGAACATCTTTCAGATTTTCTCTGTTTATTCCACCAATAACGGCAAATGGTATCTTAAGATTTGCTTTCGCCTGTCTTATTATATCAAGTCCGATGGGCTCTCCAGCATCTTTTTTCGTCTTCGTCTTGAATATGGGTCCAAAGCTTATGTAATCTGCTCCCAGTTCTTCATACTTTTTTGCATCTTCCAAAGACCGGACAGAGACTCCTATGATTTTTGAATCGCCTAATATTTTTCTGGCTGTCATAAAATCTATGTCGTCATCTCCTATATGAACGCCATCAGCACCTGATGCCAGAGCTACATCGATTCTATCATCCACGATAAAAACTACGTTTTTTTGTTTGCATATCTTTCCTATTTCTCTTGCTTCTTTTATCATTTCTCTGGTGCTCTTTTCCTTTTCTCTATATTGAACTATTCGCACCCCACCTCTGATAGCAGATACCACATCATCAATGATTCCTTTTTTAGAAAGATGTCTGTCTGTTATAAAATATAAATCGAAGTCAATCATCCCACAACACCTCATTCTTAAAAATTTGGCTGATTTGAATTTTGATCACTTTGACCGATTTAAAAATAAAATCATGATATTACATTTATAAAGCATACTGCATTGGATTCGACACCCAAGAACCCATTGCTTTCAGGTTTTTCCGGATGCTCTCCAAAATTGCTTTTATATGCTTTTCTAGAAATTTTAGTAATTATGCTGTCCAAAAAATACAAACCAAGAACAACAGAAGAAATTTTAGGCAACCAGAAACAAGTTTTTGAAATCAAAAAATGGATTAAGAAAAATAAAAAAGGCGGTGCACTTATCATAACAGGACCCCCAGGCTCTGGTAAGACCTTATCTGTTGAACTTATTGCAAGAGAGCTTAAATATGATTTGATAAAGCTTGATGCGGGGGATTTTAGAAATCCAGAAAATATCAAAAAGCTGCTGTTATCAAGCCAGCAGAAAAGCCTGATGTCAAAAGGAAAAATCATATTTATAGATGAGTTGGACAGCGTTAGTTCTTCTGGGCTAAAAGCAGTACACGAGCTGATAAAACAATCTCCTTACCCGATTGTTACGATAGTTGATGATATTTACTCAAGAAAACTTGTAAATATAAAGAAAAAATGTGATATCGTAAAATTTTACAAAATAAGGCAGCCCTCTCTTATGAAATTCCTGAAAAAAATAGCGGAAAAAGAAGGAATTAGAACCAACGATATAATACTCAAAAAAATAGTGGCGACTTCCAACGGAGACGTCAGGGCAGCGTTAAACGACTTGGAATCTTTGTCTGTTAATCCGGGCGAAGATAATTACAGGGATGTAGAAAACAAAATCTTCGAAACGATCAACGTTATATTGAAAACAAAAAACCCCGAAAATGTAAGAATAGCATTGAAGAATTCAAATAAAACTCTGGATGAAATCGTCTGGTGGCTCGAAGAGAATATAAAAAGGGAGTATGAAAAAAAGGAAGAACTTGCAAAAGCATATGATGCCTTATCACGCATAGATATCATACAAACCAGAATAATGAAGCGACAAGCGTGGTCTTTACAAAGCTATATTCCGGACCTCGTTATAACCATTGCTCTGTCTAAGAATGAAAAATATAAAAAATTTGTGAATTACAGCCCACCCACTTTCTTCCTTATGTATGGAAAAAGGAAATCAAAAAAGCTAGACGCTTTGCTTGAAAAAATGAGCAAAGAACTTCATGTCTCAAAAAAGACTGCTATGAACTATCTTAATCTCGTTGCCATGCTCGTTAAAAACAAAGTAATAAAAATCGACAAAGAAGATAAGCACATCCTTTTCGAAGCAACAGGACAGATAAAACGAATTAACCATACTTAGGATACGGAATGTGCCCAAGAATCTTGTATTGTCATCTGATTGGAACGAAGAGAAGCGGTTAAAAATATGGTGGGGCAAGAGATTGTGTAATTCACATCAAGATATTTTCCTTTTTTTCCCATTTCTTCTCTGGCGAACTCTATAAACTTGTTCAGATTTTTTGTGACGTTTGAGCAATCAGATGAGTCTATCACATTATTCAAGTCGGATTGGATATTTTCAAAATAATAATCTTCATTTATGGTTGAAGAAGAAGAGTAATCATCAAATAATAGCCCTTAAAAAGCATTGAAATTACAAGGAAAGCGCTGGATATAACAATAGCTGATATTATGAACCACTGCCCTTTTTTTCCAGCGAAATGCTCCGAGTTATGTGTCAGATCATATGATCTTGATAATCTGGGCATGGAAACTATCACCAATCTTCATTACACCATTTTTGTCAACAAGTCCTGCTTCTAGAAGTACCTTAACTGCTCTCTCACCAACGATGTTTGCGATGGTGCACGACTTAACAAGCTCTATAATCTTTTCTGAGCTGACAAGCTCTGTTCCGTAGAACGATTTCTCTATGGCCATCTCTATATCATCATCTCTCAAAGTTTTGCCAATAAGCTCTTCATCTGCTATGGCAACTAGAACATCTTTACCTTGCCTGAAAACCTTATGAAAAAACATTTCAGACATATCTCTTAGCCCCGCATGCTTCACATTTCAGAACCATTGCCCTGCCAGACTTTTCCAGCTTCGTGTCCGGTTTGCCACACTCTTTGCAGAAAACGAACTGATTGGCATAGGACAATATTTTCTGGTTTATTATGTCCTCACTAAGCTTTCTCTGTAAAATTAGTTTATTCCCTTGTATAGAACCAGGTGTAGCCAGGGCGCTATATAAAAATTTTGCGACATGTTTCGGTTCTCTCCGAAGTGCCTTAGTTATCTCGTTGAAATTTTTTATCATGGTCTGATTTCCAGCAAGAGATATAACAACCTTAGGTATTTCAAATCGTTCCTTGTGTGCACCTTTCTCTGGTAATTCCTCAAATGCCTTTTTCAGTAGTTGTTCATAGTCCATTAAAACACCCGCTCAACTGCTTATTATGAAACTATATTCACCTGAAAAACTATAAAAAAGAAATATTTATAAAGAATTCCAATGCCAACTATAAAACCTTGACAAGAATTATCATAACAGCTGCTAGAAGGCCAGAATACTCAACGAGCTCGAATTCTCGAATTGACTCAGAAAAAATATTTATCTCACCCTCATCCTTGTATGTTTCTGTCTTGTTCGTCGCTTCAAAGAAAACAGGATACGAGCCAGATGCACCCGCTGTAGTTATGTCAACATAACTTGAGTGTCTGTCGATAACAGGAACCGTAAAATTAACCTTCCTATCATTCTCGGGGTCGTTTTCAAATTTTATCCATGATATTAGAGGAGCCTTTGCATCCATTGTCAATTCATAATATTGCTCTCTTTCCGTAGGATTAAACATTGTCACATTAAATATTCTCTTCTCACCTTCTCCTAGCACCAAAGAAACTTTCCTCGGTCGAGCAGACAACTTGGGTATGCAATTGATATAAAAATCTGTTCTGTTTACAGCCCACCCAACATCAGGCACTGTGACATTGACTACTAAGGTATAGACTTTTTCACAGCCAAATATCGCTTTACCAGAATCGTCCTTAGCAGCAGTATCCACATATCCACCCCACGCCTGTTCAAGTCCATTCCATACTAGTTGCTCTGGCCCAGAAAGAGGATATACAGGAAGGCCGTCTTCATTCTCCACGTGATAGAAAGCTTCACACTTTTCCTCATTACAATGTCGGACCAACCCGCCAAATTCATAATCAGCATTTGCCAAGAAATATACGAGTTCTGAGCGTGTGAAATTTCCGATTATGTCAACCATACCAGAAACTGCAAAACCTGTTATCTTTCCTGTCATTCTCTGATTCACCAATTCTTCGTATTCTTTTGAACTCATATCGCCATAATCTTGCTGGTTGCGCTTGATCATATTAGTGTACTCGTCTGCTGTGCATCTCTTGTACGGGTTATTACACTTGTCGAGACTCCCACAATCAGCCACGCTTACTAAACCATTATCGACATCGGGATATTTCATGAAAACTATAATATTGCCCGCTCCTGGACCGGGTCCCGGACCAGCAGAACAAGTACAGTCTGCTTGACACTCTCCTGGGCACGCCGCATCATCTATACCATCACACTCTTCACCTGGCTCCTTGATATCGTTTCCGCAGATGCCACAAGGCCCGCAATCAGGGTCGCAGCATGGACCGGAATCAGCACACTGTGGGCTGTTGCCAGCCGAGTCTTCAAAATCCTCGGGACATATCCCGTCTTTACCATCTAATGTCGCTGCTTCTCCACAACAGAAAGTATTGCCACAGATTATTACACCATCACACTCGCCACATTGTGCATAAACAAGTCCAACAAGTCCGGCAAAGAAAAGAAACATAAAAATTATTTTGATTCTCACTTGTCACACCTTTATCTCATTTATAACTATTGAAATTCTGGTATATAAAGCTTACTTCTGAAATTTCTAATTGATTTCTCCCAATTAGTCTGTCTTGTTCCTATACTTCCTAGCCA
>Ga0164318_10008048_pt1 | contig 10233 bp, 9 predicted proteins | sample GuaBasSedimGuay9_FD_113734 | JGI IMG/M metagenome (GOLD analysis project Ga0164318, IMG submission 113734) | Subseafloor sediment microbial communities from Guaymas Basin, Gulf of California, Mexico - Guay9, Core 4571-4, 0-3 cm | ecosystem: Environmental > Aquatic > Marine > Hydrothermal vents >...
GTGTCCCTTATTATAGGCCATGCACCAGAAACATCATAGGGGTGCATGCAAAGGCCCGCAGGAGATTTGTATCCCTCAAGACCAAGAAAGTCTGCGATTAAAGAAACCGCCGGTCTCAAATCCATAACCCCTCTTGTGCTGCCCTTTGCTATGTTTATGAGTTCTCCGCAAGATGTAAGCATCTCTCTGTGAAACACATCAGGAGCTTCCTGTTTTCCGTACATTTCTTCAAACATTCTGTCTTTTAAAACAGGCAAAACCCCTGTTCCTCTGAAGCTTGTTATTGTGTTGAAATATCCACGGTTATTGAATTCCTTTTCATCTGTCGGTTTTAATATCTCTTTTCTCCTTTCTTCGTCAATTTTGTAACTTCCTTTTGAGCCGCTAAAATAAGAATATAATTTACCTGTTACGGGATCAAAACCAATTGCAACAGCAATGCCGAAACACGTGTCTGAAAGTCTTGGATCATCTGACCAGGGAAGCACGCCAGCCTCGAAATAGGACAAACCAACCTTATGTGTTGTTTCCCTTGTTCCATCAACCACATCAACATGAACTATGTATTTTGGTTCTCTATTTCCAACAATCTTATTACTAAAAGCCTCTCCAACAATCTCTATTCCTGTGTCACGTTCCTTTCCATATTTGTCTAGTTCGTTTCTCAATATCTCAGAAGGTTTCATATCTATTAGAAGTTCCTCGTCACCTTCTGCAAAACGTGTTTTAATTAGTTCTGTCTCAGTGGAATTTAATGCCTGTTGTAAGGCTGCAGTTCTTATTTTTCTTCCAGCCGTGTATAAAACCTCAACAAGCTCTTTATACTCTTCCATAACACAATTATATGGGAAAAGTTTATAAATCTTTGATAGTAACTATTTATAAGTTGTAAATATGTTGGAAAAAATGAAGAAGAAAAGAAAGCTTAAAACATATGAAGAAAAGGATTTTAATATTTTTTTTGTAGGATTTGATTGGATAAAAACAGGAGACAGTTTGGTTTTACTTGAAATGAACTTGGGTCCTGGCGGTTCAGGATATAGTCCCATTTACTCTTCAAGATTAAATTATTTTCTCCATTTTTCAGTGCCAAAAACCCATCAACATAGAGTTTTCGGAGATCTCATGCCAGAGTTTTGTTCTAATAAAGAAAAGTTCAGTGAATTTATCAAAAGAAATAAACACAGGGGAGTTGTGTACAAGAAGGATATAGAACAAAGAGGAGAGGGGGTGAGTGTTTTTTTAGAGCCTAAATGGAAACCCGACCTTCTGGAGGTTTATGTTGATGGAGAAAGATATAAAGACTCCGATGGAAAGGAATACGCAATGGTTCTGAGAAATGTAATTGAGGTTGTTATTGAAGATAATAACCTGAAATGGAAACAGAAAAGAGCCTTTAAAAAAATTTCAAATGCTCCTATTGACCGATCCTGTGAAGACCCAAATGAGAAACTTCGTGTAAATGTAATGAATCCACGTTATCCCTCAAGGAAATTTGAAATAACAAACAGAAAATATCTCGATATCTTATTTGATTCCACATGTACAGCCATAGAAAGGTTAATAGAAAAGGGGGAATATTCTCTATGGGATGCAAGAAGGGCGTTTCCAGACAAAGCAATCCTATTAAGATTCAATGATTATTATGGAAAAGAAACCATAGACGCTATCCAAAAAACGGGATATCATGTATGTGGTATAAAACTTCCAGAGTATATTCCTTTTGAAAAAGCACTGGATACAGCCAAATACGGTGTTGATGGCCTTCTTTTTAGCAGGAGTTATTCCTTTCGCCGTGAGGATGATCCAACCCACAAAATTCATGTTGTTATAAATGAGGATGAAATTCCATCTTGTTCATACATCTTCGAACCCAAAAGAAACAATTTCAAGGAAATTGCTTTGCAGATAATTGAGGAGTACCATAAAAACAGAAAATTCCTTACTTAAACTTTTCATTCCAATAATAAAATATGGGTATTTTTGGTCTCTTCAAAAAGGAAAAGCCGATACAAATAGATATTTATGATGCTGAGGAATGGGTAAGAAAAAATTTTTCAGGTAAAATAGAAGAAAGCAGAAAAAGACTGGAAGAACTTTATAAAAACCTTGTGAAAGAATTCTCTGAACTGAAAAATCTTATAGATGCACTCAGCACAGCAAGTTTTGAAGGAGAGGGAAAATCAAGCGCAGTAGTTAATATGACAAAAGATATGATTGTAAAAAGAGGAACCGCGCTAATCAATAACATACTTTCCATAAAATTTGACACAAGCTATGACTCAATCAGAGAGTTTGTTTTTACAGCAGAAGAAGCCCTAAGAGACATCGGGAGCCTCACACCAAAACAGGCTGTTGTTCTTACCAAATATTTCTCTTCGCACGGGTCTGAAATTTCCAAAAAAGTAAAAACAATTCATTCCGAACTGAAGGAATTGAGGGAGTTTCTTGAAGGAAAAGGCAAGCTTTTGAAAACAATTGACGACATAAAAGACAATGTAAACAGATACATAGAGATAACAGAGCAGCTTGGAAAAACAGAAGAGAGAAGAAACGAAATAATTAGAGAAACAAAACAAATAAAATCTGTTGTGGAAAGGGAAAAGAAAGAATTAGAATCCATTCTTTCAGGAGAGGATTACAAACGCATTGAAAAAATACAGAAAGAAACAGATGAAATAAAAAACAAAATTCAGGAAAAAGAAACAAAAATAAAGGAAACGCTCTCCTCTATAATAAGGCCGGTGAAAAAGTTTGAATACCTGATAAACAAGGAGTATCTGCTTCCAAAAGACGAAGAAAACACGCTGTTGCACTTTCTTGAAAACCCATTTGAATCAGTGGTAAGTGAAAAGGAAAGGAATCTTTTGAAAAACATTCTCAAAAAACTGAAAGACGTTTCAGAACAAGGAATGCTTGAGCTGAAAATGAGCGAAAAATCAAAAGTATCCAGTGTTTTGAAAAGCCTTGAAAAGGACATACCTGCTGTTTTGAATGAAATAGATGCGCTTAGAAAGGAAATAGAAAGGAAGGAGAAAGAAAGAGAGGGGCTTTCCGATATTCTTCAGAGAAAAACAGACCTTGAGGAAAGCATAGAAAGGAACGAAACACAGGTAAAAAACCTTGAGGAAGAGCTAAAACATCTTGAAGAAGAGGAAGAAACCCTCAAGGAAGAGATAGAAAGCAAAACAGAAGAGATAAAGAAAGGGATAGAGGCATTTACAGAAAAGAAAATAATTTTGACACGGTCAAAAGACTAATTTTTTCTAACGTAAAATTAGCCATCTTCACTTTATATTATAATATTTATCCCCAACGACTAAATATTTATAAATAAATTTATCCCATATAAAATTATGAAAAAATATCTTGTGGACAAAAAAGAGGAGATAAAGGAATTGGAGGTTCTGGACAGGTTTATAAAGATGGAGATTTCAAAGGAATTTGTAAATGCTGTTATAGGACCGAGAAGGGCGGGCAAGAGTTTTTTCATGTTTAATACCATCAGAAAACTTGGAATGAGAGATGATGATTATCTGTTTGTAAATTTTGAAGATGATGAAATAAAGTCCATGGAAAGAGAGGAAATAACGAGATGTATCCAGACGCATATAGAGATATACGGAAAGCAACCCAGATATCTGTTATTCGATGAAATTCAGAACCTGGAAAGGTGGCAATCCTTTATTTACAGTTTATCAGAGAAAAAAAGATACTCCATTTTCATCACGGGCTCTTCTTCCAAGCTCCTTAGCAGGGAAATAACAACTCAACTCAGGGGAAGGAGTTTAAATGTGGTTGTTTTTCCTTTTAGTTTTAGGGAATTCCTCTCCGTAAATGGATTCAAGTTCAAGAGAATTTACTCGAGTTACGATGAAGCGAAAATAAAAAACCGTCTGAGAGAATACCTGAGGAGTGGTGGTTTCCCGCAAGTTGTTCTGAAAAAAACGTATGGAAAGACCTTTTTCAGAGAATATCTTAATGTGGTTCTTTACAGGGATTTGATTGAAAGATACAAAATAGAAAACATGGACGTCGCAAGGTTTCTCCTCTATTCAGCAATCCAATCCTTCACAACAGAATTTTCCATTCATAAGATTTTCAGGCAGTTGAAACAGAAGACAGAGGTGAGCAACAAAACTGTCTATACCTACTCCGCATACCTTGAAGAGGTGTTTTTTGCATTTTTTCTGAGAAAATTTTATTTTTCTTATAAAAAATCCCTGCTTTCCATGCCGAAGATTTATATAAACGATACAGGTTTGGCTTCGAACCTGATAAGCTTCTCATCCGATACAGGAAAATTCATGGAGAACTTGGTTTTTCTGGAGCTGAAGAAAAAAGAGCTAAACAACATTTTTGAGATTTTCTACTGGAAGGACTACCAGGGAAGGGAAGTGGATTTTGTTGTAAAGGAAGGCTTAAAAGTAAAACAATTAATCCAAGTAACCTATGCCTCTGGAAGAGATGAAATAGAAAAAAGGGAAATCCGTTCCATCCTTAAAGCCAGTAAAGAGTTAGGATGTAAAAACCTCCTTATAATAACCTGGGACTTTGAAGGTGAAGAAATTCTGGAAAGACAGAAGGTAAGATTTGTTCCATTATGGAAGTGGTTATTAGGAGTTTAGGAAACGTGCCTTGATCATAAACCGATATTCATTTCCATTGCCCAAGGTCTGGCGGTGTAGAGATAAATATCTTCTCAGTCCCGTTTTCAAATCCAGTTGATGCTTCCTTTCCAAGCTTATAATCCAGACTGAATTTTTCATACCAACATTTAAATCCAAACGCATTAATCTTTTTCTATGAACTTCCGGAAATTCCTTAAGCCCAAGCATTTGGAATTGGCAAAGGAAATCCTTAAAAACTGGAACATATGCGATTCCTGTTTGGGCAGACAGTTTGCTCAATTAGGAAGCGGCTTCACAAACAAGGAAAGAGGCAAAGCTGTAAGAAAAATCCTGAGAGAAAAGGGCTTTGAAAAACCATTGAAAGGGAAGTGTGAGATATGCGGGGGATTTTTTCAGGAACTTGACAAATGGTCTGAAAAAATTGTCCAGGAAACAAGAGGCATAGAATTTGAGAGTTTTGTTATAGGAACTGTTATGAGTTCTGAGCTGATTAGAAAGGAAGAATCTCTCTGGGAAGAAACAGGAATTGAATACTGTGAATCTTTCAAGGCAGAGGCAAACAGGGAAATAGGAAAAAAAATGGAAAAAAAGCTAGGAAAAAAAGCAGACAAACAAAACCCGGATCTCACAATCATTTTAGACCTTGAAGAAAAAAAAATCAGGCTCGAAATCAAACCCGTGTTTATTTACGGAGAATATCAGAAGCTTGTAAGGGGAATTCCGCAAACCAAATGGGACAAATATCCGATAACAGTAGAAGACATAATAGCAGAATGTGCTCTAAAGAGAATACCGGGCGATTCGCACGCCTTTCATGGATGCGGAAGAGAGGACATAGACGCTCGCTGCTTGGATTGGAGACCGTTTGTTTTTGAAATAAAAAACCCGAAAAAAAGGCACACAGACCTGAAATCCCTTGAAAAGGAGATAAACAAATCAAAAAAAATAAAGGTCAGAGACCTTGTTTTTTGCGATAAAAACAAAGTAATAGAGGTAAAATCAGCAAAACCAGACAAAACATACAGGGTTCTTGCTGAGTTTGAAAAACCAGTAAAAAACCTTGAAAAAATAAAAGCACTGAAAGGAATTATTATAAAACAGAGAACACCTTCAAGGGTTTTACACAGAAGAGCTGATAAATTAAGGGAAAAAAGGGTTAAAAATATAAAATGGAAGGTTATAACCAATAAAAAGTGTGAATTTATAATAAGAGCAGAGGCAGGTTTATATATAAAAGAACTAATAACAGGAGATAAGGGCAGAACAAAGCCGTCTGTCTCTGAAATCCTTGAAAACCCGGCAAAAGTGTTAGAACTTGATGTGATAAAAATTCATACAGAGGAAATATGACAACATCAGGAAAAGGATACAGGTCAAGAACAAGAAAAAAGCTGAGAAAAAGGCTAAGAGAGAAATTCACAGTCACAAGGTTCCTTCAGGAATTTAAAACCAGCGAAAAGGTTATAATCAATCCAGACCCTTTTTCACAGAAAGCAATGCCTCATGTAAGGTTTAAAGGAAAGGTCGGGACAGTCAAAGAGAAGAGAGGAAGAGCGTACGTAATTACTGTGAAAACAGGAAAAAGGGAAAAAGAAATAACAGCAAGGCCAGAACACTTAAAACCATTACAGGTGAGTGAATGAAGATATTAAATGAAAGATTTGTTTCATGGGCTGAAGCCAAGAAGCTGTTAGCAAAAAGGCAAAAAGAAAAAGAACTTGGATATGAACAGAAAAACGCATTGGAGCACTTAAAAAAGTTTTCAAAGCTTTCTGAAAAAACAGTAAAGCAAATGATGGAAGAATTAAAAGGGATTGAAAAGCTCAAAGAAAAGCACATAGTTGCAATAGCAAACATTTTACCGCAAGATTTAGACGATTTAAGGGTTTTGTTTGCAAACGAGGTTGTTAATCTTTCAGACGAGGAGAAAAAAAAGATACTGAGTATTGTAAAAAAATTCAGTTAAGAAATTTAAATCAAAAATCTAATTCTTGTTAGTGATAATTATGAGAGGAAAAGATATAAGAAAAGACGAATGGGCAATTGTTCTGGATTTTCTTGCTCATGGTCACTATGCTATGGAAAGGTCACAGCCTGTTGCACAGGTTCTTGGAGACAGGTATTTCTCTTTACTTGAAGTGATAATAAGAGAGGGCGTGACTCTTTCGCAGGGAGACAGGGTTTACATAGGAGACGGGAAGAGAGACAGAGTGAAATACATAAGAGGAAGGATTGATGTTAAGGATTTAACAGTCGCAGCAAGAGAAGAGCTTGAACCAACTATTCAAAAAATTGTGCAAAAAAACCCAAAAAGATTTATAGACTTTTTTAACAAATCAGGCCAGATAACAACAAGAATGCACCAATTAGAGCTTTTGCCGGGAATAGGCAAAAGGCACCTGTGGGCTATAATAGACGAAAGAAAAACCAAACCCTTTGAATCCTTTGAAGACATAAAGAAAAGGATACCGCTTTTGCCAGACCCTGAAAAAATGATAATCAAAAGAATTATAGAAGAAATGGAAGACAAAGACAAATACAGGATTTTTGTTCCGAGAGCTGACAAAAGGAGATAACATGCAGGTAAAAGATGTAATGACAAAAGAAGTGAAAACCATTTCTCCTGAAGCGAGCATACAGGAAGCAGCCAAAACAATGAATCACTACAACATAGGCTGTCTTGTTGTTTCAGAGAATGAAATACTCAAAGGCATTCTTACGGAAAGAGACATATTGAGAAACGTTGTTGCAGAAAACCTCAACGCATCGGATACAAAAGTCAAGGATGCGATGAGCGTGGACATTGTGTTTATAGAACCAGACGCTGATTTAGAAGATGCTGTAGAGGCAATGCTGAAAAACAAAGTCAAAAGACTGCCTGTAATTGATAAAAACAGACTGATAGGAATAATCTCAACAATGGATATAATTTCTGTAGAGCCAAAAATGGTGGAGCAAATAGCAAAACTTGTTCTTTTGCCTGTCCATAAAAAACTAACGGCTGGGTGAATCTAAAAAGCTTGGATGGGCTCGCTGGGATTTCCGAACAAAATTTTTGCGGAAGCGGTCAGTTCAGCCTTCGATTGACGCTCTTTCAGAGCGTCCTTCCAAACAACTGCTCAAGCTTTTGCCTTGAGGAAAAGCTTGCTGGAAGCGAACGGAACGAAGTGGAGTGAAGCTCCTGTTTTGCTCAAGCTTTTGCCTTGAGGAAAAGCTTGTTTCGAACCCAGGACCTCCCGCTTGCCTAGAAGCATATCATGCTGAGCGCATGATTGTCATATAAGACGGGCGCTCTAGGCCAACTGAGCTACGAGCCCACAGCAATAGAAAAATTTAAAAAGATATTTATATATATATTTTTTGAAAGTTTAGATTTATAAAGCATTTATATGTCTATAAAGAAATTATATATTTCCTGATATTTTTTAAGAAAAGAGGTGATAAAATGACAACACAGCCTATGGTTGCAAATATAGGAGGACAGCCTGTGTTAATACTTTCCGAAGGAACAACAAGAACAAAAGGAAGGGAAGCCCAGAAAAACAACATCTCTGCAGCAAAAGCTGTTGCAGACGCTGTGAAAACAACACTCGGGCCAAAAGGAATGGACAAAATGCTGGTGGATTCTATCGGAGACGTTGTCATAACCAATGACGGAGCAACAATCTTGGATGAAATGCAGATAGAACATCCAGCTGCAAAAATGATGGTTGAAATAGCAAAGACACAGGACAAAGCGGTTGGAGACGGAACAACAACAGCAGTTGTTTTGGCAGGAGAACTTCTTAAAAAATCAGAAGAGCTTCTTGAGCAGGAAATACACCCAACACTAATAACCAAGGGTTTCAGAATGGCAAAGGCAAAAGCCCTAGAAATTTTAAAAGAGATAGCAAAAAACGTGGATATAGACGATGAAAAAACACTGATGCAAATAGCAAACACTGCCATGACAGGAAAATCAGCTGAAAAAGCTTCCAAAGAGCTTGCAGAGATAGCAGTCAAGGCAATAAAAACAGTAGCAGAAAAAACAGACAAGGGAATACAAATAGACACAGACAACATAAAGTTAGAGAAAAAGGAAGGCGGTTCAATAAATGACACAGAGCTTATAAAAGGCGTGCTTATAGACAAAGAAGTCGTCCACTCGGCAATGCCAAAAACAGTAAAACAAGCTAAAATAGCACTGTTAGACTGCGCTTTGGAAATAAAAGAGCTTGAAGGCGATGCAAAAATAAACATTAATTCTCCAGAAAAAATGCAGGCATTCCTTGATCAACAGGAAAGCATGCTGAAAGACATGGTAGACAAAATAGTAAAGACAGGAACAAATGTTGTTTTCTGTCAGAAAGGCATAGATGATGTGGCTCAGCACTATCTGGCAAAGGCGGGGATTCTGGCAGCAAGAAGAGTAAAGAAATCAGATATAGAAGCTCTGGCAAGAGCAACAGGAGCAAAGATCGTGAGCAACTTAAATGACTTAACCAGCGAAGACCTTGGCTATGCCGGAAGTGTTCAGGAAAGAAAGGTTGCCGGAGACGAAATGATATTTGTAGAAGAATGCAAAACACCAAAGTCAGTAACAATTCTTGTCAGGGGAGGAACAGAACATGTGATTGATGAAGTTGAACGGGCAATGCAGGATGCCATCAAGGGAATAGCAGCGGCCCTAGAGCTTGGAAAGTTTGTTGCGGGCGGCGGTGCTCCAGAAATAGAGGTTGCAAGAGAACTCAGAAAATATGCAGACAGTTTCAAAGGAAGAGAGCAACTTGCAGTGCAGGCGTTTGCAGATGCAATGGAAGTTGTTCCAAGAAGTTTGGCTGAAAACGCCGGTCTGGACCCGATTGATAAACTTGCGGCACTAAGAGCAGAGCATGATAAAAACACGAAGACATCCGGTCTTGATGTGTTCTCAGGAGAGGTTCAGGACATGGTAAAACTCGGGGTAATAGAGCCGCTAAAGATAAAACTTCAGGCAATCAAATCAGCGGCAGAAGCAGCAGAAATGATACTGAGGATAGATGATATAATAGCAGCAGGAGCAACAGACAAGGGCAGTTCAGCGCCAAAAATGCCAGAGATGGGTGGCTATTAACCCCCACTTCTTTCTATTATTTTTTGTTAAATAACAAACTTTTTATATCAAAAAATTATTTTTTCAATATGTTGTAGTTGTTTTCTTTAAAGTGATTTTGGTATGAAAAAGTCCCAAGCAAAACTCGGAATAACCAAGTTATTTGTATTCATATTTTTTTTGCTCCTTCTGTTTGTTTTTTTACCAGGAATTTATTCCATCCGAAACTTTTCAATCACTGTAAAACCCTGTTACAAGGTTTCTGAACCTCTTGAAATTCACATTCAAGGCCCGCCAAAAACCTTCTTTACCATCAAAACCTATTCCCCGGACAAAAAAACCGTTTATCCCTTCGGAAAATTCCAGACCAGTTCACAAGGCACGCATTCTTTTTACTATCCATCAGGCTATTCCTCTACAGGAGTATATAATATTTTCCTTGAAACCAATCAACAAAAAATTAACAAAAGCTTTGAAATTCAAGGGCAGTGTGTTTCTCAGGAACCACCGCAAAACCAAGAAGCAACCAAA
>Ga0164318_10008049_pt1 | contig 10231 bp, 11 predicted proteins | sample GuaBasSedimGuay9_FD_113734 | JGI IMG/M metagenome (GOLD analysis project Ga0164318, IMG submission 113734) | Subseafloor sediment microbial communities from Guaymas Basin, Gulf of California, Mexico - Guay9, Core 4571-4, 0-3 cm | ecosystem: Environmental > Aquatic > Marine > Hydrothermal vents...
GAGACGGGCATCGTGATCGGCGGCGGGAATATCTTCCGGGGTCTTCAGGGAGAAGCCCTGGGAATCGGCCGGGTTTCCGGGGACCACATGGGAATGCTGGCGACCATCATCAACGCCATCGCCCTGGGGGAGGCCCTCAGGCGGATCGGGAGCGACGCGCGGGTGATGACGGCCATCGATATGATCAAGATCGCCGAGCCGTACATCAGAGACAGGGCCGTGGCGCATCTTGCCAAGGGCCGGATCGTCATTTTCGCCGCAGGGACCGGCAACCCGTATTTTACCACCGATACCGCCGCCGCTCTCAGGGCCGCCGAAATCGACGCGGAGGTGCTTCTGAAGGCGACAAAGGTGGACGGAGTGTACGATGCCGATCCCGAGAAGGATCCGGCTGCACGGCCGTTTGAAAAAATGACCTACGGCGAGGTCCTGGAACGAAAACTCAGGGTGATGGACCTGACGGCCGTGTCCCTGGCCATGGGTCAGGGGCTTCCCATCCTGGTCTTCAACCTGAGGAAGCAGGGAAATATCCGAAAAGCCGTTTGCGGTGAACCCGTGGGGACGTTGATTTCAGCATAGGAGGAACGCCATGAAAGAGGAAATCCTTTCCGAAATGCGGGAAAAGATGACCAAGAGCTGTGAGGCGCTCGGGAGAGAATTCAGGCGGATCCGGACCGGCCGGGCGTCTGCGGCGCTCCTTGAAGGGATCCAGGTAGACTGCTATGACACCCGCATGCCGCTGGAACAGGTGGCCACCGTCTCGGTGCCGGAAAGTCGACTGATCACGGTGCAACCGTGGGACCAGAGCATCATCGGGAATATCGAAAAGGGCATCCTGAAATCCGAACTGGGACTGACGCCCATGAATGACGGAAAGATCATCCGAATCGCCATCCCGCCCCTTACCGAAGAGAGACGGAGGGAACTGGCCAAGGTGGCGAGAAAGATGGCCGAGGAGGCAAAAATCGCCATTCGCAACCATCGGCGGGATGCCAACGATATGTTCAAGACGTTAAAAAATGAAAAAGAGATTTCCGAGGATGATTTCCACCGCAACCAGGACGAGGTCCAGAAAATAACGGATGAATTCATCAAGAAAATAGACGAAATCACCGCCCAAAAGGAGAAGGAGATCGTGGAGTTTTAGCCGGGTATGGGAACGGCGCCCGTCGGCGGTTTCGTCCCGTGCCGCATCCTTTTCCGTATCTGATTCCCCGGTCCACCGGATCCTTCAATCCCGACGATCCACTGAATCCGTGAAAAGACGCCATGACAGACGTTGATCCCGAAAAACTGCCCCGACATGTTGCCGTCATCATGGACGGCAACGGCCGATGGGCCCGCAGACACGGATTCAGCCGGGTTCTCGGGCACCAGAAGGGTGTTGAGACGGTGAGGGAAATCGTGAAGTTCGCCCGGGAGATGGGGATACCGTGGCTCACCCTTTATGCCTTTTCCGAAGAAAATTGGAAGCGCTCCAAGATTGAGATTCATTCCCTGATGAACCTGCTGAAACGCTTTCTCAAAAGTGAGCGGAAGGAAATGATGGAAAAGGGCATCCGCCTCCAGGCCATCGGGCGTGTCCATAAACTGCCGGCCGACACCCGGCGCATCCTGTCCGACACCATCCGGAAGACCGCGTCAAATACGGGCATGACGCTCACGCTGGCCCTCAGCTACGGCGGACGCCAGGAAATTACCGATGCCGTGGCAAAGCTGGTGCGCAGGGCGGCGCGTGGCGAAATCACGGAAGCGGACGTCACGGAGCGGTTGATCTCGGGGGTTCTATACGCGGAAGGGATGCCCGATCCGGATCTTTTGATCCGGACGAGCGGAGAATACCGTGTGAGCAACTTTCTGCTCTGGCAGATCGCCTATACGGAATTTTTCGTGACGCCGACCCTGTGGCCCGACTTCAACGCGGACGAATTTACCGCGGCGATTCTGGATTTTCAGGCGAGGGAAAGACGCTTCGGCGGGGCCGAGGATCCTTGAGACCGGAAAAAGACGGTTTCCCGACGGCGTCTTTCATGAATGACTGGGGAACGCTACTGCGGGGCGAGATTCAAAATGCACTTGAAACGATGGATGACCGGGATGCTTGCCGTTCCGGTCCTGATCCTTTTGATCGGCTTTGGTCCCCGGTGGTCGTTTTTCCTCCTGCTTTGCGTGGTTTCGGCGGCCGGGATGATCGAATTCTATCGATTGGCGGTTCCCGGCGTGCATGGGGCGTACAGGTGGACGGGCGTGTTCCTCTCCCTCTGGGCCTTCTTTATGATATACTGCGGGAATGTTTATGCCCTGATCGCGGTGATTTCCCTCTGGGCCTTTATTCCTCTCACCGGACTGATGCTGACCCATCATTCCTCTGCCGGCCGGTCCCCGGAAGAAATGGCGATGATTCTGCTGGGGGCCGTATATGTCTGCCTTCCCCTGGGAATGATCCTGATGATGGGGCGGTATCCCCAGGGAAGTTTGTGGATTTTCTTCCTTCTGGCCGTTGTCTTTGCCGGCGATACGGGGGCGTTTTATTCTGGAATGCTTTTTGGAAAGCACAAACTCTACAGGGCCGTCAGCCCCGGAAAGACCTGGGAGGGCGCCATCGGCGGACTTGTCTCCAGCCTGATCGTGGCCTTCTGGTTCCTCCGGATTTTCCGGATTCATCCCGTGGACCCGGCCGTCATGGGAATGACGGCGGCACTGTCCGTGTCCGCGCAGATCGGGGACCTGGTGGAATCCATGTTGAAACGGCACCACGGGGTGAAGGACTCAAGCCGGATCCTTCCCGGGCACGGCGGGATTCTGGACAGGATTGACGGTCTTCTTTTTGCGACGCCGGTCCTTTTCCTGTTCCTGGGTTACCGGATGGCCTGAGGGCCGTTTAACCGTTTAAGCCGATGAGAGGGTCCCGTGCATGGGGCCTTTGCACAACGCAGGAGGAGGGTGTTTGTTTTGGCGGAAGCACTTGCCACGAAACAAATCGCCGTACTGGGTTCCACGGGCTCCATCGGCGTCAGCTCGCTAAAGGTGATCCGGGCCGCCCCGGAAAGGTACCGGGTGGTGGCCCTGGCGGCGGGAAGGAATCTCGACCTTCTCCTGGAGCAGGTCGCCGTGTTCCGTCCGGAAGTGGTGTCCATCGCCGATGAGGATCTGGCGGACCTGCTGAGGCAGCGGTTCGGACGGGATGGAAAGCCGGAGGTCCTGTCCGGCGCCGACGGCCTGGTCCGGCTGGCGACCCTGGAAGGGGTGGACACGGTTATTTCAGCGGTGACCGGGGCGGCGGGATTGATGCCCACCTACCGGGCCGTGTGTGCGGGAAAGTGCGTGGCCCTGGCCAACAAGGAGACCATGGTAATGGCCGGCCCTCTTGTCATGGCCGAAGCCGGGAAACGGGGCAATCCCATCCTGCCCATCGACAGTGAGCACAGCGCCATCCTCCAGTCGCTTCAGGGACATCCGAGAGAAGACGTGAAGCGGGTGATCCTGACCGCGTCCGGAGGGCCCTTCCGGGAAAAATCAATGGAGGCGATGCGCCGGGCGACCCCGCAACAGGCGCTGAACCATCCAAACTGGGACATGGGGCCGAAGATCAGCATCGATTCCGCCACCATGATGAATAAGGGGCTGGAGATCATAGAGGCCCGCTGGCTTTTCGATCTCCATATGGACCAGATCGGGATATTGATTCACCCACAGAGCATCGTTCATTCCATGGTGGAATACCGGGATGGGTCCATCCTGGCCCAGATGGGGATCCCGGATATGATCACGCCCATTTCCTACGCCCTGTCGTATCCCCGGCACATCGAGACCCGGCTTCCGCCTCTTGATCTGGCCGGAGCCGATGCCTTGACCTTTGAACTGCCGGACATGGAGAAATTCAGGTGCCTGGAGCTGGCGTTGCAGGCCGCGGAGCAGGGTGGAAGCGCGCCGGCCGTGCTCAACGGGGCCAATGAAATCGCCGTAGCCGCCTTTCTCGACGGGCGTATCGGACTCCTTGATATCCCGGATCTCATTGACGGCGTCCTTCAGGCCCATGAGCCGCGGTCGATCGATGAAATCGGGGCGGTCATGGAAGCGGACGCCTGGGCGCGGAAAAAGGCGCGGGATTTTCTGGAGCGGGCGTTCGCAGGATAGGCGGGTCCGTAGCGGCAGGTGCCCCGGAAAAATGGAAAATCCGACGGTGTCGCCCCCCTCGGCCCGCGGCGGATAGAGGGAATGCCGAGATGGATTGAGGCCGGAATCTGAAAATGAATTTTATCGTCTATTATATCGTGCCGTTCGCCCTGGTGCTGGGAATCCTGATCCTGTTCCATGAACTGGGCCATTTTCTGGTTGCCAAGGCTTTCAGTGTAAAAATCCTCAAATTTTCCCTGGGATTCGGCCCGAAACTTGCGGGGAAAAAACTGGGAGAGACCGAATACCAGATTTCCGCCATCCCTCTGGGCGGATACGTGAAGATGCTCGGTGAAAACGACGAGGATGAGGAAGACCGGCCTCTCTCCCCGGAAGAAGAGCGCCGGTCCTTCAGCCACCAGCATGTGCTCAAGCGGTTGGCCATCGTGCTGGCGGGCCCGTTCTTCAATCTTTTCCTTGCCCTTGTCATCTTCTGCGGCTTCTACATGGCGGCCGGAAAACACGTCATGATCCCCCAGGTGGGAGAAGTCAGGGACGCCTCTCCGGCCCACAGGGCGGGAATCCTTAAAGGGGATATCATCGATGCCATCGACGGCCGGCACATCGAAACGTGGCTGGATATCAGGGAAAGCGTCCGGGACAACGCGGGAACGCCCCTTCATATCACCATCCTCAGGGGCGGGAAATTCCTGACCCTGACGGTTGTTCCCGAACCGCAGGTGGTCAAGAACATCTTTGGTGAAGAACGGAAATCGGCTCTCATCGGAATCGTGGCTTCCGGGAAATTCCGGACGGTGAATCTGGGATTGGCGGAGGCGCTCGGGGAGGGATTCCGGAGGACGTGGGAGTTGATTAAAATGACGGCCCTGGTGGTTGTCAAACTGCTGGAAGGCGTTCTTTCCATCAAGACGCTGGGCGGTCCCATCCTGATCGGGCAGATGACCGGCGAGGTGGCGCAGCAGAACTGGGCCTATCTGTTTCCGTTGATGGGGGTGATCAGTGTCAACCTCGGTATATTGAACCTCCTGCCGGTCCCGATCCTTGACGGGGGGTTCGTGGTTTTTCTGTTGATTGAGCTGATTATCGGAAGGCCCCTCGGTATCCGGAAACGGGAGATGGCCCAGAAAGCGGGTCTTGTCCTGTTGATGATGCTCATGGCGGTGGTCATGTATAATGATGTGGCCAGGCTATTGAAATAAAAAGAGAAAATGATCCTTGCCATCAACACCTCCACCCTTCAGTTCAGCCTCGCCCTCCTGGAAACGGACGGGAGCGTGATGGCGGAATATGCCATGTCCGAGGCCGGGGGGCATTTTGGACGGCTCATGCCCGCCCTCGATTTTCTGCTGGAATCCGTGGGGTCGGATATCCATCGGGTAGAGGGCATCGCCGTGGCCCGTGGCCCCGGCAGTTTCACCGGTCTCCGGGTCGGTCTCGCCGCGGCCAAGGGTCTTTCCCACGGGCTGGATGCGCCGGTTGTGGGAGTCTCCAGCCTTGAGGCCCTGGCAGCCCAGTTTTCGTGTCCGGCCCTCCCGGTTACCGCCATCCTGGATTCCAGGAAGGGGGAGGTGTTTATGGCCCGGTTCAGCTGGAAGGGGAATCCGGGAGACGGCCTTGTAAGGGATATGGCGGATCAATCCCTGAAAATCGCGTCCTTCTCCCGCGAATGCGGGACGCCCACCCTGATCGTTGGAAATGATTACAGCCGGCAGGCCTCTCTCCTGAAAGCCGTCGCAGGTCCCTGCGCACACCTGGCGCCGCCCCACTGCTGGAGCCTGAAGGCATCCCTTGTGGGGGGGATAGGACTCGCGCGGCTACGGGCAGGGGATGTTGATGAGCCGGCCGGTCTTTCTCCAATCTACCTTCGGCCCGCCGATATCCGGAACGGTTTCCGTCAGCCGGGGAAGACGTCCGAAAGAGGTCATTGACAAAGGAGCGGCTTGCAATATAATGAGTGCCCGACAGAGTGACTCGGGAAACGGTGGCCTCGGGCGCCCGCTCGGGTCGCGGGGCTTGGTTATGGACGGCCGGGGATGGCGTGCCTGAAAATCCATGCCCTTGAAGCCGGGATTTTGTGTTTCCGGCTCACCCGTAATGAGTTTTGAGCACGGCTGTTTTGAAAGCAATCTTCCCTCTCTCCGGAAGCAACAGGCCGCTATGTGACGAAATGTTCGGGAAGGGTCTGGCGCAGTTGAGATCGGATTGGATACATCGCGCATAGATAACAAATGGCCCGTGGCAAGGGAAGGGATTCCTTTTATCGTCGCCGGGCTTTTCCTGACCCTGCTGTCCGGGGCACTGGGCGTGGCGGCCCTTGCCCTGCTCATGGGCGTGCTCTCCCTTTTCACCATTTTCTTTTTCAGGGATCCGGAACGGAAAAATACCTGTGAGGAACGGGCGGTCCTGACCCCTGCCGACGGGACCATCCTTAAAATCGAACGGTTCCCGGAAGGCGACAATCCGCTGGGAAAACCGGCAGTGAAGATCAGCATCTTCATGAGCATTTTCAATGTGCATGTGAACCGGATTCCTGTTGAGGGCACTGTTGTAAAGGTTGAATATCATCCGGGCAGATTTTTCTCGGCGAATCTCGACAAGGCATCAAAATATAACGAAAAAAACAGCGTGACCCTGATGACGCCAAATGCCGGACCGATCGTGGTGATTCAGATTGCGGGCCTGATCGCCCGGCGGATCGCCTGTTGGGTGAGAGAACGGGATGAAGTCGTCGCCGGCCAGCGTTTCGGCCTCATCCGTTTCGGATCTCGGCTGGAAGTCTATCTTCCTCTTGAAAGCCGGATTGTGATTCGTCCCCGGGACAAGGTGAAGGCCGGAGAAACCATTATCGGGTACCTGCCATGAAAGCGAAGCGGAAAAAAAGACCGAAAAAGGGCAATAAAAGGGGCATCTACGTGTTGCCCAACCTGTTTACCTCCGCGAGTCTGTTCGGCGGGTTTTACGCCGTCATCGGGGCCATACAGGGACGATATGAAAGTGCGGCTATTGCGATACTGGTGGCGTGCCTGTTTGACGGGCTGGATGGTAAAATCGCCCGTTATACCCATACCACGAGCCTGTTCGGGGCGGAATTCGATTCGCTTTCCGACCTGGTGGCCTTTGGCGTCGCCCCCGGGATTCTGGCCTTCGAGTGGGCACTGGAGCCTTTCGGCCGGCTGGGCTGGTTCGCCTGCTTTATGTATGTGATCTGCGGGGCGCTTCGACTCGCCAGGTTCAACGTCCAGCGAAACTCGGCGCAGGCCGGTTATTTCCGGGGTCTTCCGATTCCGGCCGCTGCCAGTTTTATCGCCTCCCTGGTCCTTTTTATGTCCTATCTGGGAGGATTGCCCGGGGCCCGGCATATCCTGATCCTGGTTTTCATCTACCTCCTTTCCTTTCTGATGGTCAGCACGCTCGAATATCCGAGTTTCAAGGAACTTGAATTGAAAAAACAAAAGCCGTTCAATGTCCTTGTGACGGCCATCCTGATCCTCACGGTTATCGCCTATAAACCCCGGATCACACTCTTTCTGGTTCTTCTGGTTTATACGGGACTGGGTCCGGTGGCGACCGTGCGGCGGCGCCGTAAAAAGTTTGAGGCCGCACGCGGGTCGAAAAAACCGGGACCCCTGAGGCCGGAGAGCGAGGCCCGCCGGGAAATGGTTCGGTGATGTGTCATGCGGATTACGGGGGGCCGTGCCCGCGGCCGTATTCTGATGACGCCAAAGGGGTACAATATCCGGCCGACCTCGGATCGCGTGAGGGAGGCCATTTTTAACATCATCGGACAGGACCTTTCCGGGCTTAGGGTGCTGGATCTCTTTTCAGGCACGGGCGGCCTCGGAATCGAGGCCCTGAGCAGGGGGGCATTCCCGGCCCTTTTTGTCGACTGTTCGCCGGATGCCGTGCGACTTGTGGAAGAAAACCTGGCCCGTTGCGGGTTCCGAGACGTGGGGGCCGTCATCCGGTGGGATCTGAACAGGGGGCTCCCGGTGCGCCATCCGTTTATGCGGGATCCGGCGCACCTTGTTTTTCTCGATCCGCCTTACGGGCAGGGCGTCCTTGTGCCGTTGCTGGGGAAACTTTCCCCTGGCCGCGTGCTGGAAAAGGGGGCGCGGGTGGTGGCGGAGACCCGAAAGACGGAGACTCTTCCCGGCGTGGTGGGGAAGATGGAACGGGTGCTCACCCGGACTTACGGGGATACGCGGATCAGCGTGTATGAAACTGCGCAGTGATCGGAGGCCGGTTGGGCCCGGCCATTTTTCCGTTACCGGTCGAAACGGTAAATGAGGTACGAGGAGATCCATGAACAAAACAGCCATTTATCCCGGATTTTTTGATCCCATAACCAATGGGCATCTGAGTATTGTGACCCGGGGCTTGCAGATCTTTGACCGGGTCGTGATTGCCATCTTGAACAATCCCCAGAAGGTCCCCCTCTTTACCGTCGAGGAGCGGATCTGCATGATAAGAGAGAGTCTCATAGGGGAGCCGAACGTGGAAGTGGACACCTTTGACGGGTTGCTGGTGGATTATGCCGTAAGGAAAAATTCCCGGGTGGTCATGCGGGGACTCCGGGCCCTTTCCGATTTCGAATATGAATTCCAGATGGCCCTGATGAACCGAAAACTGAATCGGGATGTTCAGTCCATTTTCCTTATGACCGACTACAAATGGTTCTATACCAGTTCCACCATCATCAAACAGGCGGCGAGGTTCGGCGGCGATGTCAGTGACCTGGTGCCCCCTGTGGTAAATGAGAAATTGAAGGAAAAATTCGCATCGTTAAAAAATACTTGACACGGTTTTCGGGTTAAGCCATATTTATTACTCATAAAATCCAGACTCCTCAATAAAGGGAAGCGGGACGAGGGGCCGGCCCTTTCGGGAAGGGCGAAATGTCTGTATTCCGCCGGACCGGATTGCGTGAAAAGAGGCGCAAACGGAGATGTCCCTTGGTGGCGAGGGATGAAGACAGTTCAGCTGGCAGGTCTATTCCGTTTTCCTCTGCCACCTCGCCACAGGAGTGGTGCTACGGAGACGCCGGGGAGTTGGGAAAAGAAATTGATGCCGTATCTGTTCGAGGATTCAAGGGGGAGGAGGATCAGCTGTGGCCTTGACCAAGGAGAATATCATCAATTGTATCTACAATCAGGTCGGACTGAGCAAGAGCAAATCCCGGGTGGTCATCGAGAGTCTCCTTGAGATCGTGAAGCGGACATTGGAGAGCGGAGAGGATATCCTGATCAGCGGTTTCGGAAAATTCGAGGTAAAGGAAAAATCCGCAAGAAGAGGCCGGAATCCACAGACCACCGAGGATCTCCAGTTAAGGGCCAGAAGAGTTGTTGTTTTCAAGACATCCGGCGTCCTGAGAAAAAAAATCAATCAATCCTGATATCCACCGAAAAATCGTTTCTCTCCCGTTCCCGACGGGTTTAAGTCAGCCAAAAATAATGGTTTTAGAAAGGTCGGCGGAAAAACCCTGGTAAATCGCGCTGTTTCGCGCAGGATCGGGCATCCCGCGCGTAGCACGGTTCAAAACCTTCGGGCTAAAGCCTACAGGCGCACCACGAACGCGGCCTCAAATCCCATGCTCTCCAGCTTTTTTTCTATTTTCCCCGCCTTTTTCAGGCTGTTGGTCCTGGATACGCGCACTTTATACAGCTTCCTCCCCAAATCCGGACCGGAAACCGCCACATCCACGTAATCAAAGATCACTTTCAGCCGGTCCACCAGTTTCAGTGCGTTCTGCCTGCTTCGGAATGCGCCTACCTGGACGGTGAACTTCCCTTTGTTGAAGTCCCGGGTCTCGACCACCGTTTTGACCCCTTGCGGGGAATCCATCTTGGCCACCTGCCGGCCCAGCGCAACGATTTTTACGGGTGCCGTTCCCGGACCGATCAAGCCGATTTTTTTTGCGGCCGCATATGAGAGATCAATGATCCGTCCTTTGACGAAAGGCCCGCGATCGTTGATCCTCACAATGGTCTTCCGGTTGTTGTTCAGGTTCCGGACCATTACATAGGTGCCCATGGGGAGGGTCTTGTGGGCCGCGCTTTCGCTGTACATGTCAAAGCGCTCGCCGCTGGCGGTGGGC
>Ga0164318_10008050_pt1 | contig 10230 bp, 8 predicted proteins | sample GuaBasSedimGuay9_FD_113734 | JGI IMG/M metagenome (GOLD analysis project Ga0164318, IMG submission 113734) | Subseafloor sediment microbial communities from Guaymas Basin, Gulf of California, Mexico - Guay9, Core 4571-4, 0-3 cm | ecosystem: Environmental > Aquatic > Marine > Hydrothermal vents >...
GTCTCACCGGCACCCGGTACTGTATTTAGACCAACGATGACTGCCGTTTCACTTGCTCCAAGCCTTTTAATCATCTTCTTATGGTTATCGATCATTGCTTTGACGCGACCGAACGAACTACCGCATACGACATTATCACCGACATTTAATGTACCGTTTTGTACGATCACTGTGGCTACCGCTCCACGGCCTTTTTCCAATGTACTTTCAACGACAACTGCTTTAGCTGCTGCATCAGGGTTGGCTTTTAGTTCAAGCACTTCTGCCGTCAACAGAATGTTTTCTAGAAGCTCATCAATCCCCTCGCCTGTTTTTGCTGAAACAGGTATAAACTCAGTCTCTCCACCCCAATCAACAGGTGTCATATCACGCTCAGCCATCTGACCTTTTACAAGTTCCGGATTAGCAGACTCTTTATCCATTTTATTGATTGCTACAATAACTGGCACACCTGCTTCTTTGGCATGTTTAATCGCCTCTTCTGTTTGCGGTTTTACACCATCATCCGCTGCAACAACGATAATGATTATATCCGTAATCTTGGCACCGCGTGCACGCATTGCCGTAAATGCTGAGTGTCCCGGTGTATCCAAGAATGTAATTTTTTTACCCCGTTTTTCAACAGTGTAGGCGCCAATATGCTGCGTTATTCCACCAGCTTCACTTGTAGCTACGCGCGCTTCACGGATGCTATCTAGCAGTGATGTTTTACCGTGGTCAACATGACCCATAATTGTAATAACAGGTGGACGTTCTTGAAGATTTTGCTCTTCTTCGCCTTCAGTCTCATATACTTCTTCATAGTTAAATGCGTCTTTAGGATCAATTGTAGTAACTTCAACCTCAAATTCTTCTGCAAGAATCTCAATCTCATCTTTACCAAGGAAGTCATTTTTCGTCACCATCATGCCAAGAGTAAAGAGTACCTTAATAACCTCAGATATTGGCTGCTTCAATTTCTCTGCAAACTCATAGACACGGATATCTTCAGGAATCTCTACATGTGTAATGATTTCATCTTCTTGTTTCGGTTTTCCATATGTTTTACGTTTTCCACGTGAGACTTGACGCGGTTTGCGATTCCCGCCCTGTTTCTGTCCACCACCACGACCGGCAGGTTTTTTTGGACGAGGCTTGCGCGGTTGTTCCGGAGGAAGTTCTTCTCTATTCACTTCATTAAGGTCAAGTAGTACAACCTGATCTTCTTCATAGTCCATAGAAACATCAGACATTGAATTACCGAATATATTCATTTCTCTTCCACTACTTTTACGCTGTGTAGGAGACTTTGAAGATCTTTTTCTCTGTTTCTTATTGGCAAGCTCTGCTAAAACGTCTGAACTCATTTTCCCATATGATGAAACTTTATTCAGTTCTCTCGACTGTACTGCCAACGACTCATTCGTCACGACTGGACGTCTTTTCTTTTTTATACGCAAACCACTGCGCTTAATCGGAACGACCTCTTTAATCAGTGGTTTTTTTGCCTCTTTTGCTGATGACACAATTTTTTCAGCAACCGGAGTCTCCTTTTCTTTCACGACAGGTGCATTTTCCGTTACTATTTCTTTTTCAAGAGTAACTTTTGACGTTTCAACCGATGGCTCTATGACTTCTGTAATAGGTTTTGCCTCTACTTTCACTACTGTTTCTTCTATTTTTTCAATCTCTACCACTTTAGGTTCTTCTGCCTTCACTGCCGCTTTTTTAATGATAGGCTTGGAAGGTTTTGGTGTTGGCGCAACTGTTGCACCCATAATGAAGTTCATGATATTTTCAGCATCTTCCATAGAGACTGTGCTTGAAGCTGTCTTAACATTAAGGCCCATTTCCAAGGCTTTGTCTACAACCTCTTTTGATACGATTCCAAGCTCTTTTGCGATCTCATGTACTCTAACTTTATCTGACATCAATGATGATCTCCTTTAATTGTTGCAACAGAGTCTGCGTTGCATTTGTTTTACATTGTCTGGCCAATGAACGTGCGGTATTTTTGGTTTCAATACAATTATCACATAAATAAAAACTACGCCCATTGCCGCCATAAACGCTTAGGGATCTATTTTTACACTGTAATCGAAGAAGTACACTTTGCGGTGTACGCCTTCGACAGATAACACACATACGTATAGGTTCTTTATATTTTGGCGCCATTATATCTATATATTCCTTGATTTCGAGTTATTAACGCTCGATCATTAAACCTGAATTGTCAAAATCAAGAATTTTCACTGCATAGTCGGGATATTTTTGTGTAAATCGATTAGCAAGTCCCTGTGCATCTGTATCGTAAACCATATTGAAAAATGTGGATCCGCTTCCCGAAAGTGTACTCATCAGTGCACCGCTTTCGTATGCCAACTTTTGAATTGTAAACAGGTCTGGAAGCATTTTCATTCTGGCTTTTTGATGAAAACGGTCTTGGGTGGCAATACGCAGCATCTCCCAGTCTTCATTAAAAAAAGCGGCTACGGTCAACGCAGTGTGTGAGAGATTAAAGACGGCATTTTCTTTACTGTAGGACTTTGGCAGCGTTGCACGTGAACGTGCAGTTGAGATAGGTTTATTTGGAACAACTACCACCGCTTTTAAATAATCAGGCAGATGTTTTTTCTGGGAAAAAACTTTCTGTTTTTCCAGCGCTGATACTGTAAAACCACCCATGACTGCCGGTGTAATATTATCTGGATGCGGCTCATAAAAAAGTGCGTGGTTCAAGATACGACGCTTGGCAACACGCACACCGGCAGCCTCATGTGCTGAAGCAATGGCGCTGACAATCACTGCCGAAGAGCTGCCGAGTCCACGTGAAAGCGGAATATTATTATAAAACACAAACTTAAAGTTCTGATGCCTTTCAGTCAATCTTTTGTAATGGTCATTAAAAATACTGACAAATAAGTTATTGCCTTTCAGACGAGGATTTGATGCCCCTTCTCCTCTGATAGCAACACTGAAAAAGCGTGAAGGCTTGAACTCCACGCGATTACGCAGGTTGACAGCAAGACCGAGAGAGTCAAAACCGGGACCGAGATTCGCACTGGTGGCAGGTACACTGATAGTCAAATAATTCCTTATCCTACTGCGCCGATTCCATAATACGGCGCAGTCTCTTCTGTAAAATCTTCCAATTTCAATACATTTGGCATTTCAAACGACATTGTTTGAACTTCGCTAAACGGCATTGTCACAATGCCTTCTGAAGTTTTAACAAAATAGAGCTTTCCAACCGCTTTTATAGGACGGTTTCCATTAAAATAAAAAGCATCTGTAGCTAACAAACGAATATCTTTAACGATAGAGAGCGTTTTCAGAAAAATATAGCTTATTTTAATCGCCATAAAACTGCCAGGTCCCTTAGCATACACGACCGTTCTAACATCAAACTCTTCCAAAATACTTTGAAAAAGTTCAGGTAGAATCTCTGAACTTTTCTCAAAACTTTGGCGTGTTCCAATTAAGATGCCGTCTTGATAAATACCGATGAGAAGCGGTGAGTTCAAGGCAATAACAACAATATCATGCATATGCTTTTGCCATCTCCTTCGACTCTACCCGATTTAACTCGACCACTTCATAATTTTCCGGCTCTTTTAAAAGGGCCAAGGTCAACTTATGGTTCAGATCGTGACTACCGGCAAATGCTTCATAGTTGCCGATAAAATTCAGCCCTAATAGAGACATATCCCCAATTGCATCCAAGATTTTATGACGTACAAACTCATTAGTGTAACGCAACCCTTCACTGTTTAGCACTTTTTTATCATCCAGCACCACTGCGTTTTCAAGACTTCCGCCAAGCGCAAGTCCTTTGGAACGCAGATACTGTACCTCGTGCAAAAATCCAAATGTACGTGCACGTGATATTTCAGATTTATAGTTCTCTTTACTAAAATGAAAACGATAATTCTGACGATCGATCACCGGGTGTTTAAACTTAATCGTGAAATCGTACCTTAAATCATTCGAAGGAGACAGCTTAACATATTTGTCACCCTCTTTAATCTCTACCTCTTTTTTAATCCGCATCACCTGCTTTAAAGCAGACTGTTCGACCACTTCTGCTTCATCAAGCAACATACAAAAACTAGCACTTGAACCATCCATAACTGGGATCTCATCTGCATCAACAATAATACGGATATTATCTATGCCATAGGCATAAACGGCTGAGAGGAGATGTTCAATCGTAGAGATAAAATAGCCTTCTCTTCCAATCACAGTTGCCATCTTAGTATCGACAACATTTTCGGGTTTTAACGGAATAGAGACGGACACATCTTTACGATAAAAGACGATACCGCTGTTTACTTCGAGTGGTTCCAACCTCAAACGAACCGGATTACCTTTGTGCAGACCGATCCCCACAAGTTCAACCGCTTTTGCAATGGTAGTCTGTCTCATACACTCTCCTTTATTACGCGTGAAAAAGCAAGTTTTTCACGTTCTCATGTTGATATTATAACTTAAAATAATGTCAATTTAGTGTGAGCATCGATAGAGTTGCCCTTGTTTATTGTTGACGATCTATAATTTTTCGGGCTTCTTTAATGACATCCGTAATGTTCAGACGGATCCATTGTTTATCCATCCACTCTTCCGGACGGACTTCTACACCCTGCACCAGTACACCAAAGTGAAGGTGATCTCCCATAGCATAACCGCTCCTACCTGTATTGGCAATGTGATCACCAGTGTTAACATGATCACCTTCTTGAATATTAAGCGTAGAACAGTGACCATAAAGCGTATAGAGTCCCAAACCATGTGCCAAGATCGGCATATTTCCGTAAATGCCGTTCTCTTCGGCAAACACAACCTCAGCCGGATTGTTGGTTTTGATCTTGCCCATTTTGACATTTGCCAGATCAAGTCCAAGGTGCCATGATTCACTGATCTGCGATCCATTATATGAATAGAGGCGGTGATCCCCAAAACTGGCTACTTTTTTTCCATTTTTCAAAGGGTAAAAAATATTCATATTAAAAGCATCAATTTGCATCGTATCAATTTTTGATGTAATTTTGTGAATTAAGACTTCATTTTTTGCCCGCATCTCTTCATTGACGAATTTAAATTTGGAAATGACATCCATATCTTCTGCGGCGCCATATTCCTCTGCAAGTTCAGATACTTTACCATTTAAAAATTTGTCACTAAGTTTAATTTTAGACAATCTATACTTCTTATCTTTCAGATAGAGCGGGATATTAGACTTGGTATGGTTACCTGCGAGATCCGTGGCAATGATCGCAGCACGAAATCCACTCTTCTGAACCGGCCATGCCAATAAAGAGATGTAGTAACCTTCCTTGTAAAACGGTTGTGGTTTAAAACGTTTGCCCGCACTTGTTTCGATATAAAGCTCATCGAGGTTCTCATCCTCAGCTTTAAATATAACAAGCGCCGAACCCCCTTTATTGATCTTATACGAGTTGCTGATCACACCAACAGAGGGCCGTTTTTTATCAACATGCAGTTTCACCTGTTTATAGGCTCTGTTACCGGCCATAAAATTCCATTTACTGGCATCACTGGCCTCGACTGTAATAGTCACTGACTCAGATTTCAGACCAAAAGCACGACGAGGTGCTTTAAGTCGCAGTTCCTGTTTGTCCTGAGGCATTGGAAAATGCTCTTCTACCAGATCGAATGTTTCACTGCCGCTTTGCATCTTGACACTATAAGAGAGCAGTCCACTTTGATCATCTATTGTGATAGAGAGTGGTTCTTTCGGATTCCAATAACCACTGTTTTCTATCGTAATTTCCGGTACATCACGCTCAAACATCTCTGAAGTATAAAGATAGATACCGCCGCCTATTAATCCCAGAAAGATAACCATCACTAAAAAAGATGAACCTTTGCCCTTTTTTCTCATTAGAATTCCTTTTGTATTTGTATTAACACCGTATCGACTGCGGCATCTATCTCAATCTCGGTCATATCAAAACCGGCTGCAGATCTCTGGCCGCCTCCGCCGAATATTTCAGCGATTCTTGAGACATCAATGCCGTTTTTGCAACGCAATGAACCTTTAATTGATCCATCTTTTTTCTGACGCACCATTAACGCTATTTTAACTGTCGGAAGCCCCATGCTCTCATGAAGTGCCGCCTCACAGTCGCGAGGGTGTGCACCGCTTTGAAGCATCATTTCCCGGCTGACCTTCATCACTGCAACACGACCTCCTTCAAACAGTTGAAGGTCTTGCAATATAAGCCCTTTTAAGCGCAGTGCCGCCAAAGAGTGGCGCTTAAAAAGCTGCTCGGCACACTCTCTGAGCTGTGCTCCAGCTTCTGCTAAGGAAACTGCCAAAGTAAATATACTTTCATCAACCCGTTTTGATTGAAAGCTCCATGAATCATCCAACAATCCTGCATAAAGTGCTGTTGCCATCTTCATGTTTGGTTTGACATCATGCTTTTTCAGCAGGTCATATACAACCTGTGTCGTACTGATGGCATCAGTATTGAGAATATTAAGATCACCATATAACTCATTCGAGCCATTATGATCAATATTGATCAAAGGTATTGCGACTTCAACTCCCAGCCTGACTTTAGTAGCGCAATCAAAACTGATGGCCAAATCAGCCGATGAGGGGAATTGATGCCGAATCTTATCGAACCAGGGTAAAAATGCCAAGCGGGGGTCTATATTTTCTGTGGCACAGAAAAAGGTTACTTTTTTCTGAAGACGCAGCATCTGTGTGTACATCGCGGATGCACTGCCAAGCGTATCGGCGTCAGGATTTATATGTGCAATTAACACTATATGCTCAGCCGCATTAACTGCATTAAAAAAAGAGTTACTGTCTGTCATCTGTTTTTTTGGCGTATTATAGGATATATAATGCTATTTAGCAAATGTACTGTTTATATCATTTTCCCAAAATATCTACAACTGACATCGGAACATGTGTGACAGGTTATATCTAAAATCATCACCTGTTCCGGAACTACCTTCTTCATTATCTATCTATAATGCCTTCTATTTTACTCACCAGCTTTTATTATAATAACGATTCAAATCAAACAATCCTGCATTTATCGGATCACTCTTATTAAAATCATTTTGAAACCACTCAAATGTTTCCCAGAATGTTGGATCATTACGACCGACAAAATACTTTTTAAATTTTGATTTATATGCCGGTGTTCCATCAAAGTTTTTTAATACATCAAAAAACTCTGGAAGATCTTTATAGTGTATCGTCGCAAAGACATTTGGATAAGAGCCGACATAGCCTTTGACAAAATCAATCGTATCCTTTTGAGGATTTGATTGTTCACCATTAAACATCGAGTTCACATTGTCATGCCATCTGTTGACGATAAGAGAACCAACTATATCGGTATTGTCAGGCATAATGATACGAACAAGCACAATATTGACATGGTTATCAGTTACGTAACTTATAAAGCCTGTTCCCGGTGCCGTCAGAGAGCGAAAACCATTTCTCAAATCTTCAATCGTTTTATATTCGGTAGGCATAGCCGGTGGTGTCTGACCTTCACGATAGTAATTAATATTATCAAACTTGATCCCCGTTGATTTAAGAAGTCTGTTATTAACAACATTTTCAATAAAGTCTCCTCTCACATGCGCTGAAGTGTATTGAATACCAGTCTCTCTTTCACCAACATCAATAGACTCTAATTCCTGAATATCATCATCACCAATATACCATGACTTAAACATCTCCAAACGTCTCTTCTTAGGCATATAGGTTAAAAAGTTCAGTTCACCTTCCATACGAATATAGTCAAAATAACGACGAATATTCGTCTGATGAGAAATGTTTCCAAATACATCATATCCTGCGACAAGAAGGTAGTAAATACGCTCTAACTGAGAGTAATCAAGTACCCACATTGTACGAGGCAGTTCACCAACAACACCTTTTTGAACCGAAGCACTGTTAAAATGACGGTAAATTGTCATAGCCGGGGCATCACTTGGTTTATTACCCGCCCAGATGCTTTCTAATCCCATTCCATTTGGGTAGAAAGTATCATAGAGTTTCTCTTTGTTAATGAAATACTGCTCAAATTTTTCTTTATAATCATCACTAAACGTATCTAAAATCGCATGTGAGCTCGTCTCAATCGGCATACTCAGGTTATCGGCTTCACGCATTAAGAAGCTTGGATTTTGGACAGTCAGATCATATTTCGGATCTTGGAACATAAGCCAAAAGTGGTCATGAATGACATTCAGCGCTATTTGACCACGGCAAACCGGACCACGAATAAACGTCATAATGATGTAATGACTATGATCGAGTAAAAAGTTATAACGGGACGCTGCCGGAATTTGAAAAAAGTTTACAAAAGGGTTGGCACTTATTTTTGTATCATAACTCATTATGTGGGGTGTCTCCATCCATTTCGGCTCAATAAAGAGCGCCTTAAGGCGATCCATCTCTTTATCATTAAAACGGACAACCATATGTGTTTTATGAACAATCGTTGAGTGCATTTTTACCAAGCGGTAGTAAAACTTCTCTACAGCCGGATCATCATAAGGACGAAGTGAAGGGATAAGGTCGACCGGTTCCGGTGATGGTGTTTTTGAGCGAACCATTTCATAATATTCTGTTGGAGCCTCGGTAAAGTTCCAGTGTGCCAAATGAAAATGCTCGTAAAGATAACGGGCAGTCATAACATGCTTGGCATCGGATTGGTTGAAAAACGCCTCCCATTTTACTATCTCTTTAGCTGCTTCAGGACTTGGAGTAGTCAGCATTTTCTGTTCTTCTGCCGTAGGACCTTTTGCGCCTTGTTGCAGCCATGAAGCTAACGTTTTATATTCACGGTCCGTTATTTTTGGAAGACCATAAGGCATGCCATGATTTGGTTTTTCTGCCATATACTCTGCAATTTCTTCCTTGTCCCGGGGGCAAGAGAGTTCATCTTCTTCAGGATCGTATGAGCCAATGATATCGGGATGTTGTTCTTTGGCATAGAGCATCTGCATCATGATAGAGTCATTATAGCTCTCATTTGCATCATACTTCTCCGTCACCGAGTAAAACCCTTTTTCTCTCCATTCAGGTGTACTTTGTGCATCAATAAAAAGTCTTGTAGGATCTTGTGCTTTTAAACGCAGTGCATCATAGACAGCCTGCTTGCTTCCACCACGATCAACACCATCGAATGAGCTAAACTTTGTTTGACAAGGTGAGTTGTAACATGAGTGGCATGTAACACACCGCTTATCCAGAATAGGTTTAACATCTCTGAGGTAACTGACGTGCTTGGCTGATTGTTCAACCTTCACCGGTGCCAGTGTTGGTGAAGAACAACCTGTAAACATACTCACCACAATGAGCATCCATATAAAATAAAACTGTTTCATTTAATTTCCTTTTTATAATTTTCTAGTCATGTCGTCGTATTTTATTAAGCAGTGTACCCCAGGTAGGATAGTATCTCACTCTTAAATAGATTTGACTATATTCGATTTGAGAAGCATCCCGCGAATATAGGTAGTCTTGACTCTCCCACGTTACTTCCACTCTTCCTTTTTGATTATGATTGAAACTTCTCTCCAATCCTAATGTGACACGATATTTTTCGTCTGTCTGATGTGTGCTCCCGGACAGAGAAGAAAATCCTTCCCAACTAAACATAGCCCTATAGTATTTTCCTGATTGATAGGCACTAAATCTGTAAATGGCACGTAACCTTAAACGCAAACGTAAAGAGTTGATAGAATTTTTTGTGTCCACATTAAAGTCGAAACGCTCTTCCAAACGACCATAGGTGTCAATATTCCATTTTTCATTTAACACATAATTATATTTTAAACCTTGAAAAGGCCGTATTTCAAATCTATCTGCAATCACTAAGCCACTATTGTCTTTTGTACCTCTGTTGTCAGTATAGAGTAAACCCAGCCCACCTCTTAAACTCCAGAAGTCACCTAAAGAGTAGGCGATAGATGGTTTCACAACATACCGTTTCCATTCGTTTTTATTAAACTCTTTACGAATACTTATCTGGCCATACACTTTTATCTTGTCTTTACTGTACCATTGCGGAACAACTTCCAGTCTCACTTGTCTTCCGATCTCTTCTGAAGCGTTTAGTGTTACGACAGATACAATGAAAATAATCCATAAAAAAGTTAGTGTATATTTCAAATGGAATCACCAGAATATAATTTTGTGCTATTTTAGCTAATATGCTTTTAGAATGTCTATCCTATAAACGAAATCACCTA
>Ga0164318_10008051_pt1 | contig 10230 bp, 7 predicted proteins | sample GuaBasSedimGuay9_FD_113734 | JGI IMG/M metagenome (GOLD analysis project Ga0164318, IMG submission 113734) | Subseafloor sediment microbial communities from Guaymas Basin, Gulf of California, Mexico - Guay9, Core 4571-4, 0-3 cm | ecosystem: Environmental > Aquatic > Marine > Hydrothermal vents >...
AAGAAAACAACAATCATGGCTTCACAAATAAATTTGCGTGAAACGAAATTTCTCTAATGCTAAACAAGAAAACAACAATCGCGACTTCACAAATAAATTTGCGTGAAACGAAATTTCTCTAATGCTAAACAAGAAAACAACAATCGCGACTTCACAAATAAATTTGCGTGAAGCGGAAATTTCCTCCATAAAATCGTGACAAATTTATTTGCTTATATTTGCCTGTGGTTTTTTGATGAGTGTTTATCTACCTGCCGGATGACAGGTCATTCTTATGCTAAACAAGAAAACAACAATCATGGCTTCACAAATAAATTTGCGTGAAACGGAAATTTCCTCCAAATAAAAGAGAAAAATTATGATTTGCTGTAGATGAATTATTTCATCGCTGTTGATACAGCTACCGCTACAGCGACCGAAGCGCCAACCATAGGATTATTTCCCATCCCGATAAGGCCCATCATTTCCACGTGAGCAGGGACAGAAGATGAACCTGCAAACTGGGCATCGGAGTGCATTCTTCCCATAGTGTCTGTCATACCGTAAGAAGCGGGACCTGCAGCCATATTGTCGGGATGAAGTGTTCTTCCTGTTCCGCCGCCTGACGCGACGGAGAAATATTTTTTACCTTGAAGCAGGCACTCTTTTTTGTAAGTGCCGGCAACCGGATGCTGAAAACGTGTCGGGTTGGTTGAATTACCGGTAATTGACACATCAACGCCTTCGTGGTGGTTAATGGCAACACCTTCTCTAACGTCATCAGCACCGTAACATTTAACTTTCCCTCTTTCGTTTTCAGAGTAAATAGTTTCGCTCACAATTTTAAGTTCACTTGTATAATAATCAAATTCAGTAACAACATGAGTAAAGCCGTTAATTCTTGAAATAATATGCGCGGCGTCTTTGCCGAGGCCGTTAAGAATAACTCTCAGCGGGGCTTTCCTTGCTTTGTTCGCGTACTTTGCCACACCGATAGCCCCTTCAGCCGCTGCAAAAGATTCGTGACCGGCAATAAACGCGAAACATTTTGTTTCTTCATTCAAAAGCATAGAAGCCAGATTACCGTGTCCAATTCCTACTTTCCTCTCATCGGCAACAGAGCCGGGAATACAAAAAGCCTGAAGTCCTTCACCAAGAGTTTCAGCAATATCTTCCGCTTTAGTTTGTCCTTTTTTAATAGCGATAGCTGCGCCAACAGTATAAGCCCAGCAAGCATTATCGAAGCAGATCGGCTGAACATCTTTTACGATTTTAGCGATATCGAGTTTTTTTTCTTTAGTAATAGTTTCAGCATCTTCAAGTGAATTAATGCCGTAATTATTCAAAAAGGGGATGATTTTATCAATTCTTCTATTATATCCTTCAAAAGCAACCATTTTGGTTCTCCTTATTTATGTCTTGGGTTAATTGTTTCTATAGCGTCATCAAATCTGCCGTATGTGCCGGTAGCTTTTTCCAAAGCTTCATTAGCGTCAATACCTTTATGAATTAAGTCCATCATAATACCGATCTGAACAAATTTATAGCCTATAATTTCTTTATTTTTATCCAAGGCGATTTCTTTAACATATCCTTCAGCCATTTCGAGATATCGAGCTCCTTTTTCACTTGTACCGTACATTGTCGCGGTAACAGACCGCAATCCTTTACCGAGGTCTTCAAGTCCCGCGCCGATAGGTAATCCGCCTTCTGAAAAAGCCGTTTGTGTGCGACCATAAACAATTTGAAGGAAAAGTTCCCGCATTGCAACGTTAATCGCATCGCAAACGAGGTCGGTATTCAGAGCTTCGAGAATAGTTTTACCGGGAAGAATTTCTGAAGCCATCGCTGCGGAATGAGTCATTCCTGTGCAGCCGATAGTCTCAACGAGAGCCTCTTCAATAATTCCATTCTTAACGTTAAGGGTAAGCTTACATGCGCCCTGCTGGGGTGCGCACCAACCGACTCCATGAGTCAGTCCGGAAATATCTTTAAGATATTTTGCTTTTATCCATTTTCCTTCTTCCGGAATGGGAGCCGGACCGTTTTTCGGGCCTTTAGTCACACAAATCATATTTTCAACTTCGGGAGTAAAGTTCATTATAAAGTCTCCGTTTTTGTTAAACAATCATTTAATAGTTAAATATTGTATCAAATAATGATTTTAATTGAAATTAGATTTAGAATTGCTCTTGAATTACTGATTAGCAACATTACCAAATGGTAATATTGCGGCAAGGTTAGCGTAATGTTCCTATGATATAATGCTGACTAATATGAAAAATAAAATATATCGAATCCTGAAATCGATATACAAAATATCAATATATACTTTTGTAATAGCAATAATTTTTGCGGCTATCCTTGCTGTTGGTTATTTTCTAATACCTTATATTGTAAAAGAACATAAAGAACCTAAAAACTTTTCTGTAGTATTGCAGGATAAAATATATGAGAGCGGACTGCCCAAGGATAAAGAACTTGAATACGTGGTTAAGAAATATGGAATAAGAAGCATTGACGCATTGATGGTTATTTATCGAATTGGATGTTTAAAATGGGAGTTTGATGACGCAATTTCAGAAGCGAAAAATCATTACAGTGATAAACAAAAAGAAATTATTCCATCAATAAAATCCGCTGTTCGTTACAACAAAACAACCTCTAATTACTATGTTGATAAAAAAAAATATACGGTTTATAATAATCGATCCTTATACTGACTTCGGAGATGGCGGAGTAATTAATGACGCCGGAAGACAATGGGTAGAAAATGTAATTATTTCCGCGCCCGAAAAAGTCAAGCATATTTTCGTTATCTTCCATGAACCGGCTTTTCCAAGAGTAAGGCATATTGGAAATTCGTTTGACGCGATTCCTAAATTACGGAATTTATTCTGGAAAATGTTAATGCGGCATAAAAATAAAGTTCGCGCTGTGTTTTGCGGACACACTCATCATTATTACAAAATGAAAATTGCTGATCCGGAAAGTAAAGAAGCCAATTCACCAAAATGTTTTCCAATGCAGAATGGCGGAATATATCAAATCGATGTTGGCGCTGCAGGGCGTAGTCATACTTTGAATGAAACGTATGTTCAGACGATAATTACAGGCAATAAAATAATGGTAAATGTATATCAACGAAGGCGTGAAACGGCGCTTTCACATTTAAAAGAGAAAATATTTACAAAATATAAATATTCTAACGTGTTTAGAATAACAGATGAATTTCAAATATATCCTGAGACAACAAATGAGCAGAACAATCAATGATATTATCAAAACGAAATTAAAAACTGAAAAGTGGTATAGTGTTCCGCCGGAACTAATATTTTCCATCAAATTATTTTTATTTTTGATGGTGTTTTTCGCGTTATCTCGCGGATTCCTATTATGGCAAAATATCGCTCTCGCTAAAAATATACCAAATAATGTGATCATTAAAAGCTTTTTAGTGGGTATCGGATTTGACGCTAGAATAAGTTCTATGATGGTTCTCCCGGCTTTTGTCTGGTCGCTTTTACCAATTATCGGTTGGCAGTACAGGAAATGGACTATTAAAATTGTCGTTTTTCTTACCGCGATGATTTATTCAATTTTTATGTTTTTAGCTCTTTCAGAAGTTGAATTTTATAAAGAATTTCAAGATAGATATAATACTCTTGCTACTCATTATATTCTTGATGATCCAATAACGGTAATAAAAATGCTCTGGAATGGTTATCCGGTGATAATTTATACAATTATCTGGGCGGTTATCGTTATAATTCTCGGGTGGGCAATCTTACAAACCGTAAAATCAAGACTCCCAAACCAATTCTCATGGAAAAAATACTTCTTCAGATTGGGTGGCTGGTCGGTTGTTCTAATACCTCTACTAGTATTTGGTGTTCGTGGAACCGCGCGTGGAGGTCCGCCTCTCCGTTGGGGTGATGCTTATTTCAGTAAATATACATTTGCAAATCATCTTGCTTTGAATGGAATATTTATGCTTGGAAAAACAATGTTTAGGAAAAAACACGGTAAAAAAGATAAAATATGGCGAAAAGCAATGAATATTCAAAAAGCTCTTGAAATCGCTCGGAAAATGGTACTGCTGCCGGGCGATAAACTTATTAAAAGTAATAAATACAATGCCACGCCTGAATTTGATAAACTTGTAAAGCGTGGGATTTTATTTGACAGATTTTTTTCACAGGGGACGCATACACATCAAGGAATGTTTGCGACAATTTGTAGTGTTCCTAATACCCCGGGTCATGAGTTTATAATGCAAACTGAGGACGGTCGTCAGACATTCACATCATTTATTTCCATTTTAAAGCAATACGGATTTTCTACTGTTTATGTTTATAACGGAAGTTTTAACTGGGATAACCAGCATGGATTCTTTAGGAATCAGGGAATGGATAAATTCTTAGGTGCTACAGATTTTAAAAATCCAAAATTTATTGACCCCACTTGGGGTGTTTCTGATGAAAAAATGTTTAACCGGAGTTTGATAGAAATTGATGAGATGACAAAAAAAGGTCCGGCGTTTGCTTTCCTGCAAACTCTGAGCAATCATGCCCCTTATGACTTACCTCCTCCAGCTCCCTTCTCAGGAATTGTTGGTCCCGAATCGCTTTCAAAAAGATTGCAGGGAATTAGATATACTGATTGGGCTATGGGTAATTTTTTTGAAAAAGCCAAAAAGAAAAAATGGTTTAAAAATACTCTGTTTATAATTCTTGGCGACCATAGTTTCGCGTATCTTCAACCCGATACCCTAATGGATATAACTATTCAACATATCCCGTTATTCTTTTATTATCCTAGAGACGAATCTCACGCAGGGGAAGTACGACACACGGTTGGAAGCCAGATAGACATTTTACCTACTGCAATCGGTCTTCTTGATATTTCTCCTACAAACCAATGCTGGGGACGTGATTTGTTCAGATTGCCTCCGGGTGATAAAGGGTGGGCTGTTATCAAACCAACCGGAAGTTCGCAGGTTGCGAGTTACATTTCAGGCAACAAATTCTTTTCACTTACAAGCCGTAAACAACAGGGATTATATAAGTATAATTTAGTTCCCTGGAGTTTTGAAACTATTACAAATCAGCCGAAAGTCGAAGCGGAATTTAAAGAAAAACTTCAGGGTTATGTCGAAACCGCTATTAACGCTCTGGTAAATAAAAAAGCGGGACTGAAATAATCTCTTTTTTTTTCGAAAATATGGTATAATAATATTATTATAATGAATATGATTTATATGATTGCAACGATTTTAAATTACCAAATCATAAAATCATTAAATAGTAACTAATACCTAATAACTAATATGACAAAATATTTACTCATTATTGCTGTTTGGATCGCTCTTTATGCATTGCCGCTTTTCCTTCATCCCATGCATCAGCCTGACGAAGCGCGATACTCGGAAATCTCCCGTGAAATGGTCGTATCCGGTGATTGGCTTGTTTTAAGAATCAATGGAATGCCTTATCCGGAAAAACCGCCGCTGTTTAATTGGGCAAGTGCCGCCGGGTTCAAAATATTCGGACCGAAAATCTGGGTGGGTAGAATGGTTTCCGCGCTTTCAATGCTTTTTCTCTCAATCGGCATATTCGCGTTATTGAAAAAATTCATTGGTGAGACCGCCGCTCTCGTTGCTTCAATAATTGCTCTCGCGCAACTGGCGGCAGCGGGGATTGGTCAGTTATTTACTATGGATCCGATGTTTTCTTTTTTTATGGGACTTACCATTTTATTTTCTATTCGCGTTATTCTTAGCGAATCAAAGAAAAGCTATTGGTTATTCGGCACAGCGGCTTCGTTATCCCTTGGCGGGGCTATGATGACTAAAGGGCCTGCCGGTCTGATTATTGTCGGCGGTATTGTTTTTTTATGGGCGATTTTAACTGGTAACTTCAAAAAGTTTTTAATTTTTATTATTAATCCGGTTTTCTGGATTTTGTCTATTGCTGTTTTATATGCTTATTATTATTTTGCCGAAAAACGTTTGCCGGGAATTTCTAATTACTTTTTTATTCACGAAAATATTCTCCGCTATTTTACAAAAGTTCATAAACGAAGTAAACCTTTCTGGTATTTCTTTCCTCTCTTCCTTGGCGGAGCTTTGCCGTGGACTCTTATTATGCCTTTCGCCGCTCAATTTTATTACAAACACAAATCCGCCTGGCAAAAAGATAAAAGTTGGTTGCTGCTCGCAGGCGTTTGGGCTTTGTTCCCCGTTATCTTTTTCTCTTTTTCCGATTCTAAACTCCCTACATATATCCTGTTGAGTTTCTCGGGTGTAGGATTGTTCTTCGGCTTGTGGCTATACAGAATTTCAACAGACCAATTCGCGGAATATTATATTCTACTCCGTAAAAAAATTAAAATTCTTTACTCAATAACTTTTGCCGCTCTTACAATAACGACATTTGTTTTCGCGATAATTTTTATGGCCGGTGTTAAGTTGTCAAAACACATGTTCCCTGAACCGTCAATTCCTGTTTGGTGCGTTTTTGTTGCTCTGCTTGCCGCGATATCCGCTTTAATTATATATTTCTACAAATGGCAGTCAATCAGAAATATGCTTGTTGTTTCAAGTATCATTATAATTATTGGCACCGGACTGATTGTTCGAGTAGCAAATCCTCAAATCGGTCATCCGGCATTAATAAATGAACTTAATAAATTGGCGCATCCTGAAGATATTATTGTTCAATATTCTGTTCATGATATGGCAATTCCGTTTACACTGCAACGCAATATTTCAAGTTCTCTTGTTATTGGAGATATGAGATATGCAACGTCAAACACTCGTTTAGATTTAAGCGCGAAACATATAATCGATTATTATATTCGTGATGAAAAACAGTATGCCACTCCTACTAATTGGCCTTGTGATGAAAATATTTGGTATGACCAGAATGGATTTATTAATATTTTCACCAATGATAAACCTGTTCTTGCATATACAAAAACAAAATATCTAGCATGGCTTAAAAACATCAAAGTCTTTCCTATAACAAACGATTGGAAATATTCTATCATCGCGAATGAAGCTTATATAAATAAATATATGAAATAGAAAGGAACGGGGCATAAGCGCTAAAATAAAAATACTATAGCGCTTTAAATAGAAAAATATTCAGTAAAAAATATTCAACAGAAAAAGTCTAATACCTTTTAATAATGAGAAGCGTGGCAATTTCACTTGAATATTGATGATTCTTGCTGAAAGTCCGCATTCTTATGGTGCTCTAAAAATTTTTAATTGACATTTTTTAAATAATACATTAAAACCCTATTATGAATTTTACTCAACAAATTCCTTTTCACATAATGGCAAAACCAATTGGCCCCATTTGCAATCTCTCCTGCAAGTATTGTTTTTATCTTGAAAAGCAACATCTTTTTCCGGATAATGAAAAATATAAAATGCCGGATAAGATTCTCGAAACATTTGTGAAAAGCTATATCGAAACTAATCCGGCAAATGAAGTTAATTTCGCATGGCAGGGAGGAGAACCGACTTTAATGGGAATTGACTTTTTTAGAAAAGCAGTCGAACTTCAAAACAAATATTCAAACGGTAAAAAAATTTCTAACGCGTTTCAAACTAACGGTATACTTCTTGATGACGAATGGTGCGATTTCCTTTCAAAAAATCATTTTCTCGTTGGTATAAGTATTGATGGACCACCGGAAATTAATGACGCATTTCGCGTTGACAAAAAAGGAAATCCAACAACTGAAATTGTAGTTATGGCAATCGAAAAAATGAAGAACTCCGGTGTCACTTTCAACTCCCTTTCATGTGTAAACAGATTGAGCGGAAGTAATCCCCTTAAAGTTTATAATTTCCTGAAATCTATCGGCGTAGATTTTATGCAGTTTATTCCCATTGTCGAAAGATTGCCTGACGTTGAAGCGAATAAACTTGGCATAGAACTCGCCGTTCCGCCGGAACTTGATGAAGAACCTGAAGCTTCTGAAGTAACAAAATGGAGTGTTCAGCCCCGACAGTATGGTAATTTCCTGAATTCTATTTTTGATGAATGGATAAAGCAAGATGTCGGCAAAATATTTGTCCAAATCTTTGACGTGGCTTTGTCGGCTTGGGTCGGCTATTCGCCGGGACTTTGTTCTTTCGCGCCTCGATGCGGTAATGCGTTAATCCTTGAGCATAACGGAGATATTTATGCCTGTGACCATTTCATGTATCCAAAATATAATCGGGGAAATATTCTTGAAAAATCACTTGAACAAATTGTTTTCTCGCCCGAGCAAATTAAATTTGGAAACGATAAATTTAACGCTTTACCTGACTTCTGCTTAAAATGTAGCGTTCGTTTTGTTTGTAACGGCGGATGTCCGAAACAGCGGTTTCTAAAAACCAAACAAGGAGATCCGGGACTGAATTATCTTTGCGCGGGATACAAAAAATTCTTTAAACATATTGCACCGGAAATGGCGGAAATGACAAACCTTATCCAGTCAGGCCGACCAGCCGCCGATATTATAGAAAAAACTCAACCGACTATTTAGAAGTCAATTCTTTCTTTATTGCCATTCCTAAATTTTCAACATTATATAGCTTCTTGATATAACTGCCCGCGCCGAGTTGTAGCGCTTCTTTAACATTATCGTTCTCAGAAAATCCACTGGTTATAATTGTTTTCTGATTAGGGTAAATCTCCAATATCGTTAGAAGACGGAAAAGCTATATAGGCGCTAATAAAAAAAATGATTATGAAGAGAGTTTTTTTCATATTAAAATTATTCCACGTTTTTTGATTAGAACATTATACCATAAATTCACAAAATTGCCGGAGATAAAATGGTTGACAAAAAAAGTGATTATGAGTACAATGTATGTTCATCTATTTGTATCGTAACAAAACTATAACGAAATTATTGAAAATGAAAATGCAAATTCCAAGATACGAACACCCAAAACCACAAGCAGCCCGTTCTGCTTGGCAAAATCTTAATGGTGAGTGGGAATTTACTGAAACAAATTCTGTGTCGGAAAAAGCTGATAAAAAATATCTCTCAGTTGAAAAATTTGATGAAAAAATCGTCGTGCCGTTTTGCCGCGAAAGTGAACTGTCAGGCATAAACAGAAAAGATTTTGTTAAATCTGTTTGGTATAAACGCTCTTTTTCAATACCAGAAAACTGGGGAACTAAAAGAATACTAATCCATTTTGGAGCTGTTGACTGGCGCGCTCGCGTCTGGATTAACGGTTGCTTTGTTGGAATTCACATTGGCGGGCAGGCATCTTTTTCTTTTGAAATTACCAAATATTTAAAAAAAAATGAAAATACAATTGTCGTTAATGCTTTTGATGATACCCGCAGCGGTATTCAGGCAAGTGGAAAACAATCGGATAAATTAAAAAGTTATGGCTGTCTTTATACTGGAACAACTGGAATATGGCAAACTGTTTGGTTGGAAGCTGTGAGTAAAACTTATATTGAGAAATTTAAAATTACACCTGATCCTGATAATAAATGTGTTCATATCGAATCACTAATAAACGGAAAAACAAAAAATCTGATTTTAAACGCGGAAATCTACGAAAATAAAAATGTTGTCGCGAAGATAAAAGTTAAAGCCGGTATAATAACAAAATTTACAATCCCGCTCAAAAATCAAAAGATATGGTCAATTAAAAATCCGTTTCTTTATGATTTGAATCTGAAATTAATTGAAAAAAAACGCGCAATCGATAAAGTTAAATCTTACTTCGGGCAGAGAAAAATCGAAGTTATAGGCAAAAGTGTCCTAATTAACGGGGAAAAAATATTCCAAAGACTTATCCTTGATCAAGGATTTTATCCGGATGGTATATGGACTGCGCCAAATGATGCCGCGCTAAAAAATGATATTAAAATTTCGATGGCGGCAGGATTTAACGGAGCACGACTTCACCAAAAAGTCTTTGAAGAAAGATTTCTCTATCACGCCGATAAAATGGGCTATATAGTTTGGGGCGAATATTCAAATTGGGGAATGAATCATAATGACGAAGCGGCGAAATTGCCTGCAATGAATGAGTGGATAGAAATTGTTGAAAGAGATTATAATCATCCGTCAATAGTCGGTTGGTGCCCTTATAACGAAACACCAAAAGAAGCTTCTGAAATTCAAAATGCAACCGTTCGGTTGACAAAAATTCTTGATCCGACCCGACCCGTTATTGATACAAGCGGTTGGTATCACAGCACATCCGAAACAGATATTTAT
>Ga0164318_10008052_pt1 | contig 10230 bp, 6 predicted proteins | sample GuaBasSedimGuay9_FD_113734 | JGI IMG/M metagenome (GOLD analysis project Ga0164318, IMG submission 113734) | Subseafloor sediment microbial communities from Guaymas Basin, Gulf of California, Mexico - Guay9, Core 4571-4, 0-3 cm | ecosystem: Environmental > Aquatic > Marine > Hydrothermal vents >...
CAGATCTTTCTGGTCATACTCGAATCCATACGAGATGACGTCATCAATGCCGAACTGACACCGAACATCTTCGCCTTGCGCGAGCAGGTTCTGACATTCGACAAGGGCATCGCCAACGGCAACGCAACGCACTATGGCTGGTACTCGATCGTCAACTCGCAATTCCCGCTATTCTGGGAGACACACAGGGACCTTCCGGACAACCTTGGGTCGGCCCCACTCTTGATGATGAAGAAGGCCGGCTACACCATCAACGTGCACACCGCCAAAGACCTTCGATACCTCTACGGCCTCTCCATCATGTTTGGAAAGTCCAAGACCTTGTTTGATTTCATCAGCGACCACCCGGATATTCCGCCACCCAATCAAGACCAACGGATCACCGACGAGTTGATCACGATGAGTATTGATCAGGACCCGTCCGAGAAGTCGATGAACCTCGTTTTTTTGGATTCAACCCACTATCCCTACCGTTGGCCGGAAGACATGGAGAACGAACGTCGTCCCTTCGCCGGAGATCCCCTCGGAGGCCTACCTCTCAACGAGGCACGGAACCTGGCACTGAACGATAAAGAGATGATTTTCAACCGGTATCTGAACTCTCTTCGTTTCACGGACGATCTCTTCGGTCAATTCATTGACGCACTGAAACGGGAAGGGCTCTTTGAACAATCGGTCATCGTCGTCGTCGGAGACCATGGGCAACAGTTCATGGAGCACGGTTTTATGATGCACGGCAGGACACTCTTCAACGAAGATCTTCACGTTCCCCTCTTCATGCACATCCCCGGACGAAGCCACGAACACCTCGATATTGTTGCGTCCGAGATGGATATCATGGCCACCCTGATGGACCTCTGCGGTCTGGGGCCTGAGATTCCCCTGGCCAGTGACGGAAAATCCCTGCTCAGCAAGGACCCTATCCTCGATTTCACAGTTGCAGCAGCAGCGGGTCTCCAGAACACGCCCTACGTCTTTGCCGTGGAAACCGAAGAATGGAAACTGATCTTCGAACTCGAAGCCAGAGCTCCAAAAGAGAGTCGACTTCTCTTCGTCAAGAGAATCCTGGACAATAATGATCTGGAGTTCATCCCCGGCGAGGGTAAAGAAGAAGACTACCGCCGTTTTGTCAGGGAGAACTTCGCGGATGCCTTCGAAGAGATCGGATTCCTCGAAGTCCTTTCAGGGCTCGATTAACCACCCACAGCGACAGCTTCCATCTCGATCATGGCACCCAGGGGCAGCGCTACAACCTCGACCGCTGAGCGGGCCGGCGGTTCGCCGGGAAAGAACTCGGCGTAGACGGCGTTCATCTGGGCGAACTGCCCCAGATCGGTCATGAAAACCGTCATCTTGACGATGCTGTCCAACCCGGACCCGGCGGCCTCGAGCACCGCAGAGAGGTTGGTCAGCACCTGGCGCGTCTGAGCCCCGATAACACTGGAGACCATCTTGCCCGTAGCGGGGTCCAGTGGAATCTGTCCGGCTGTGTAGACCAGATCACCAATCCGTACCGCCTGGGAGTAGGGCCCGACCGCTGCGGGAGCTTTCTCGGTTGAAACGATCGATCGTTGACGTGGCATGGCGTCCCCCTTTGGGCGACGAGCATACCTGATTGGAAACTGGACACTCGATATATCAACCGAGTATCCAGAACCACCTAATCCACCAAATAGAAAATTTGCATCGCACAAAAGGCGTGGGCCGAGTGGCATACCTTGGTCACCGCATAGTATGAATAGTCTGGGTAATGGACCAGCGGATAGTCCACCGACATTTCCACGAAGTACTGGTAATCCGGGTCTGATCCGGTGGTGGAAAAGCTCGCCATCGTGGAGACTTCTCCAGTGTAATTGTTGACCCGAAAAAGTTGGGCCCATACATCCCGCTGCAAGGGATCATCACCGCACGGCCCGGTGGTGCCGACGCCGTCATACAGCTGTACCCCAACCATCGAAACGGTCGCGCCCCGCGGCAGATACACGGGCGCCACCGCAATGGCGTTCTGGGTACCCATTCCGTGGAGGTCATCGAAATACGTCGAGGTCCGTAATTGGTCGGGGTTGACGCCGTCACTGCGAAAAGCCGAGGCCGGCAGGTTCAGCGGCGAGACGTACGATTTGCCGAAGTCCATTGCCATCGTTTCGTACTCTCCCTGGGTCATCGTGACGGCCGAGTCGGAATGAACCGGTGGTTCAATTGACCAGCCTATACCTGAGAAGACCAAAAAGGAGGCCGCCAGGCATAGGGTGGCGCCTATTTGGGGGAGTTGGTGACGTGTCATTGTTCGATTCCTCCTGAAATCACTGATGCTGCTCATGGGGACACCGCCGACCATCCCGAGGTGTCTCCACGTTCAAAGGCGTCAATGAAGATTGTTTCCTCCGTGTAATAGAGCCTGACCGAATACAGCTTGAGATTTTCCGAGGCCAGACAGGTAGTGACGTAGTAGGAGTAGTCAGGCAGCATCACCAGCGGTTCGTTGACGGTGATGTCGGAGAAGGTCCTCACTGCGGTGGCACTGCCGGAGGTCGAGGCCAAAGCCATGTCGTCCACATCTCCAAGGGTCGAATTGGACCTTCGGGTCAAGATCACACTTGCGTCGTACGATCCGTCATCATCTATCATTGATACCCACATCTCATAGACTTGGGCCCAGCGAGGCAAGTAAACGGGCGCCTGAATGCAGCCTCCCGCCAATGCGGTCCCCTTGACGAATCCCGCAAACCAGATGAAGTTGTGACTCTCGGCATTGTTGCCCTTTGTCGAAAATGCCGCCGCCGGAATGACCAACGGTGACGAACCACCGAAATTCTTGGCATGGCCCCCTTCGAACGGGACTCCTTCCGAGGCGCTCGTGATCGGGCAGAAACCGACCATCCCCAACACCAGGGCGCAGACGACAATTACGATTGATTGCATTGAATATTTCATGGTTACTCCGAATAGTCGATGACGACCGCCAGGACTTTATGAGTCGCGGCGCAGAAGTCGACCCGAACGAAATAGCGGTAAAAAAGATTGTCGATGACCCCATGGGTGATGCTTGAACTGGTGGGTTCTTGAATCGCCGACGATGCGCCGTCGGTCGCCACCCCCACCATCTGGCTCAGTTCGGCCTCGTTAATCGGGACACGAACCAGCCAGGCATTGACCGAGGGCACGGTACAGGCATCAGTGCCGTCGACCGCATACAGGGTCAGGCTTTCGACCGTGGCGCCCTGCGGAAGATAGGCTGCGGCGAACATCTTCACCGGGTCCCCGTCGCCCTCGAGATATCCATTCTGATCGAAATAGAACCCGTTAGGATTCTCCCCATCGTTATGGAGGGCCGCCGCCGGAATCACCATGGGTGCGGTGTGCCCCGCGGCCCAAAGCGGCGCCACCCCCGCCAGACCGGCTGCAGCAACCAAAACAAAAACCATCGCCTTTCTCATGCTTGCCTCCTCTGTTATGTGAGCAACGATTCCAGCCGTCACACATCGTTTGATCTCATCTCAAAGATAGGACCCGGCCCTTCATTAGGCCATACAGCGCCACGACAAAAACCTGCACAAAGGCGACAATCTTGGAACCGGGAGACCAAGAAACCTCGTTATCGAGACCCATTCGCAAATTCATTGCTTTTTCTACCCACATGCAGTAAATTCTGGACCTTCGTGGCCACTGTCGGTCGCCTGAAAAAACCTGGAGATCCCCAATGCTTCGAAAAACCACCCTGGCTTTCATCCTTGTCGCAATGCTCGTGTCCTTTTCGGCGCCCGCTTCCGAGATCATCAAACTCGGGCCTTCAGAGACTGGGGTCTCCATGGGCCAGAATGAAAGCGGCAATAATGTGATCCAGATCACAGTTTCCGAGGTTCGACTGGACCTGGTCGAAATCGACGGACAACGATGGGCGGCGCCCCGGGTTCCCGAGGGTTCCAGCCTGATGGAACGGAGCCTGCCTTCCCTGCCGTTTCTCGAGAGCCAGTACCTCCTGGGACGAATGGACGGCATCGAGCTTCGGCTGTCCGGAGTCGTCACCACCGAGATCGACCTTGGGGCTCATGACTTCGCCGGCGTCGCCCCCTCGAAGGGCCATTTCGACCGATCGACCGATCCGGACAGCGTTCCGTGGATCTTCGATCCTGAGGTCTATGCCGGCGTGAAAACTTTTCCAACTGTGGACGTCTGGATCGACCAACCGGCCATTGCCGGCCCCTGGCGTTCCCAGGCCTTCCGCGTACCGGTCGCCTCATGGAACGCGACCACCAACACTCTGACCGTGATTGAGGAAGCGACCTTTGAGATCGTCTCGATCGACCAGGCGCCCAACCCGCGTATCGGTCCCGATCGAGCGCCGACGGCCCTGTTCGGCAGCATGCGAAACGCAGTCAACGCCCCCGGCGGCCGCGACACTCTTTCGGCCCAAGCCGGTCGTCTCCTGATCCTGGCCTACGATGACTTTGTCGACGAGGCCCAGCCCCTGGCCGCCTGGGAGACCCTGGTCGGATATCCGACGCTGTTGACATCTCTATCGTCGGTGGCCCCAACCTCGTCCGCAACCGAGATCATGACCTACATCCAGGGTCTCTATGACGCACCCGAGGGTCTGGCCTGGATCATCCTGGTCGGCGATTATGCACAGATTCCCAACTTCACCGGTGTCATGGAAGGTGCCAGATGCGATGCCTGCTACACCAAACTCGAAGGATCGGATAATCGCCCGGATGCCTCAATCTCGAGGATTTCCGCCCAGAATGGCGCGGACGTCACGATTCAGGTCGACAAGATCCTCCACTACGAACAGCAGCCGGACACCGGCTCCGCTGCCGCCTGGTACACCTCGGCCTTCGGCATCGGCGGCAACGACACCGGAAGCACCGGACTGGCCGACTGGGAGCGCGTGAATTTGCTCAAGGACGACCTCCTGACCCCGGCCTACACCTACACCGAGTTTGATGAGCTCTACCACTCCCCCTCGACAACCCAGGTCAAGACATCGATAGAAGACGGTACGAGCCTTGGTTTGTACATCGGCCACGGCAGCGTTACCGCTTGGTCGACCTCGGGCTTTTCGGTCACCAACGTGAACTCGCTGATCAACGTCGAGATGCTCCCCGTGATCTGGTCCGTCGCCTGCGTCAACGGCGCCTTTCACAGCGCCGACGAGTGCTTCGCCGAGAGCTGGCTTCGGCGCGAGGGCGGCGGCGCCGTCAGTTTCGAGGGAGCAACGACCAACGAGAGTTGGGTGCCGCCTTGTGACGCCCAACGCGGCGTCGTCGATGCCATCCGGCAGGAGACCGACTTCACCGCCGGCGCCCAGCACGTCGCCGGCAAAATCGCCTGCATGAATACGAACGGCGACAGCAATTCATCCGAGGGCACCAAGTTCATGGAACAGAGCACGCTGTTCGGATCGGCTGTCCTCTGGCCGCGAACGGTCGAGCCCTCGGCGATTGACCTCCCGGACAATTTCAACGTAATCGGAGATATGGCGACCTTGACCGTCAACGTCGGCGGAGCGCCCCTGGCCAAGGCCGGCGGGGCAATCGTCAATTTCTACACCACCGACGGAGTCACCATCACCTCGGTCGGATCAGGCCTGATCGACGGGACAGGTACTGTCCAGGCTACGGTGACCAGCGACCCGACCCACTGTCACATCCACGGCCATAATCTAGCGCCGCAATCCTTTGAGCTCGCCGCCCAGGACGACGGGCGCGTCAACCTCGACGGAACTGTCTATAGCTGCTCGTCAACAGCCGGTATTCGTGTCGCGGATGCCAATGTTTCCGGAGCAACGGCGGTAACGGTCGACTCACTGTCCGTTGACGTTTCTGCAGGCGGCGCACCCATTACCGTCACACTGACAGAGACTGGGGCCGACACCAATTTCTACGAAGGTGCTGTCATCCTTGGGACCGATATCGTTGTCGCAAATGGTGACACCTTGACCGTGACCTACTCCGACACCGACACCGGCGCAGGCCCCCAGACCAAGACCGCGACGGCAACGATCGACTGTCTGCCGCCGGGCGTTGGAGCGGTTCAAACCAGTACCGACAATGAGAGCGTGACGATCAGCTACTTCACCGACGAGCCCGGCACGACCCTTATTCGATGGGGTACAACGACCCCTCCGACCCAGGTCATCTCCGATACCACCCTGATCCAGGGTGATCACACCGTGACGGTCGATGGCCTCGACCCCTGCACCCGGATCTTCTTCGAGGTTGGCTCAACCGATGCCGTCGGCAACACAACGCTCGACAGCAACGGCGGCGCCTGGTACTCGGCAGAAACCCTGGGATGGAGCATCTATTTCGAGGAGACGATGGACACAGACCCATTGTGGAGCATCGACAACGGCAGTTTCACAGCGGCCGAGGGCTGGGCCTTCGGACAACCGACAGGGCAGGGACAGGACACCTACGGTGGACCTGACCCGACTTCCGGCCATACCGGTGACAACGTATACGGCATCAATCTCGATGGCGATGCCCCGGCAAGCGCCGGCAATAATGAGCTGACCCTGACAACCCCGTCGATTGATCTCAGTCAGGCAACCACGGTGCAGCTCAGCTACTGGCGGTGGCTGGGCGTCGAACGCGACACCTACGACAACGCCCGCATCCGGCTCTCGGTCGATGGGGGCGCCTGGACAACCCTCTGGGAAAACGGTGGAAGCGACACCGACGACGATGCATGGTCCGAACAGATCATTGACATCACGGCAGCGGCAGCAGGTCATTCCGACGTGCGTATCCAGTGGACCTACGGATCAACCGACAGCTCCTGGAACTACGCCGGCTGGAACATCGACGATGTGCGCATCGAGGGCTCGGCGCCCTGCGAGGGCACCAATGAACTCTTCGCCGACGGTTTCGAAACCGGCGACTACAGCCTCTGGAGTTACGGACAATAAGCTCTCGGTCCTCAGCTGTCAGCCCAGGTGCTTACAACAAATCGTGATACGGGCCCTGAAGGACCCGCCTACAGGAACACTTGTAGGCAGGTCCTTCAGGGCCTGCTTCTATGAATCCCTTTCTGGTGCCTTCATCTGATCAGCCCAGCCATCTTCCTTCATTCCCACAGCAATTCGTGGGCCTGTGGTTGGCACCGGTCACACACCAACAGTCGATCACCTCAGAAAACCACAGGCCCACGAATTGCTCAGAACAGCTTCAGAAATACTAACCGAACGGTGAAATCCTCGGCCGGCCCCTCGATGGGCACACCGATATCGAAGTTGACCACGGTCTGCCAGGGCCCTACCAGCGTTCCGTTGAGGCTCAGGCCTGCAAGAAGCTCGTTGTCCAGACCCGTGGCCTCGTCGGTGGCCCATGCGGCGTCTCCGCGAAGCTCGAGCCTCAGGAGTTCCGCCAGGTTGAAACCATAGCTGAGATGGATGGCGTTGGCGCTCTCGGCGGTGATCAGACCTCGTTGATAGCCCGCAATCCGTGAATCGCCGAAGGTGTCGAAGCCGAACTTCGAAAAACGGTCGAGGTCCTGACCATCCAGATGTTCCAGGCGCAGACCCAGCTTTGTGTATCCGGAGACCCACCATGACTTGGTCAACCCGATTCGCCAGCGCATGTAGTCCTTGTGGGCCGGGTCATAGTCTCCACTGCCCGGCAGGCCCCATGGGCCCCAATCCGAACGCTCGAAAGCAAAGGTCTCGGCACTGAGGCGGTAACCGGCCCGCGAGTAGGTCAGCTCGATCCCCAGTGAGTGTGTGAATGTGCTCTCCGGTACGACGAAGTCCTCCGCCGTGTCATCCGCTCGGCCAAAAGAATCGTAGTCCAGGGCGTAGGTGAAGTCGATCTTGCCAAAACTCCCCAATGGATGCCCGAGGAAAAGATCCACTCCCCCACCCCGATTTTCGATGGTCTCACCCTCAACTTCGACTCCACTCCGATAGAGGTCCTGCTCCCCGGCAATCGCAACTGCACCCAATCGGGCGCCTGCGTCCCAGCGGGAACCAAAGAAGGAAGGATCCGCAATGTTGGCGTTGACGAAAATGCCTGCGAAGAAGACGTTGGCCTGGGCGCCGGTACCGGCTACATCGTTGGAGAAGTAGTTAATGCCGATCAGGGGTAAAGGATAGTCGAAGGATGCGTCGTAGTAGGTCCCGGCGAGGCCGAAAACACGGTCCTCGTCAAAGCCCTCCTGCACTGTCCGTGTGCCGTCATCCTCGCGGTCCAGATACCTCATGCCTTCGGGGGTGTCCCGGACCATCGTCGAATCGCCGGCATGGGCCGTTGTCAGTCTCTCGTCGAAACCCTCCCGGTTGACCGTGATGCCGCTGAGGTCGCTCTCTTTGACCACCTGGACCGTCGCATTGAGGATCGACTGCAGTTCCTGCCCGACGACCCGGGTCGGAAGAACGAATCCGCGCTCGGCCCAGCCAACGACCTGTCCGTCGGGATCGACCGGCTCAAAGAAGGCGGTCTCCTCGTTGGACAGGACCTCCCCAGACAGTCCCAACTGCAGGGCCCGGGTCTTGACGCGCGCAAAGACCTTGCGGTCCACCCAGACCGTGCCCTTCCACAGGCCCTTCTCATCCTCAGACCTGGCCGGTTCAAAATCGACGACCCAGCAATCACGGTCTTGAATGACGGCCGTTCCCCGGAGACGGTATTCGTAACGGCGGTCGAGGTGGATTTCCATGGGCATGGCCGCCGCCTTGGCCGGCTGGATCAGGGGCAGTTCCGGGATGCGACCCTTCCACGCGACACCAGAGACCTTAAAATCCTTCCACTCCCAATCAAACCCAGCCCCCTGCCGGAAGAAGAAGGGCCCCGCGAAGGTGACCTCGATCGGCTCCATGCGACCGTTCGGCCGATAGCGCAGGTGCTGTGTGTAGGTTGCCTCGTAGTACTGAAGCCGTCGACTCTGGTCATCCTCGAAAGCCTGGAGTCGTTGGAGGATTTCTTCCACAGGCATCTGTCGAGTGCCTGCCACGTCAACTGCCTCGGCAAAACCACCGAGGTCGATGGCCGCCAATCGGCCGATACGCACAACGAGCGGCCCTCCTGCAGGCACGTCAATCTCCGTACCTTCGGTGGTCCTGCGCCAGGGAAGAAAACTCAAAGAGCCGTCAATGTTGACGACCTGGGGGTCAGCCAGACTCTTGTCGGCGAACACCAGGGTTGTGCCTTGATCGCCCGGGTCGATGACAACCCGCAGGCCGAGATCATCGGCCCGAACAAAGGGCCAGGCATCGCACCCACTTCTGACCGTGAAATCCGGCGTCAAATCACCGCTGAACTCTCGGGCGATCCACAGCAACGAAGCCATCGCTTGCGGATCGATCCTTGTCGCCGTGAGATCGAAGAGTGTCGTCCCGGCGCCGGAAGCAGCATTGAGGGCCGCATCGACGGCAACACGATGAGGCTCATCGGTCGCGGCCACGGCATTGACGGCCACGGGGTAACCTGGAAGAAGTTCACCGAGAAGAGTCAACGTCGCCGCCATGTCCGGCGCCGGTTCCAGAACAATCCCCTGAACATAGGCGCCGGCCTCTGCCGCAACCAGTGCCCGAAGATCACTCGGCCGATCGGCCGAGGCCTTCAAAAAAACCTGCGCCTGCGGGTTTGCCCCTTGAATAGCAACCGACGCCCTCTTCAGCACATAGGCATATTCTTCAACCCGATCAGGCGATCCAAGGCCAAAGGGCCACTCGATCTGAAAACGGGTCTCCGGCCCAACCTCCCGGGCGATGTCGGCAAGGGCCGCCAATTCCTCTGCCAGTTGATCATCATGATCGACCGGTGGCCACTCTGTCTCGAATGAAACCACCAGCCAGGGTGTTGCGCCACTTGCCTCAACCCGAGCGACGATCGATGGGTCGAACGTCCTGTCCAGTGACACTTTCCAGGCAACGAAGAGGGTTTCCTCCTCACCCAACGATTGGAACACCTCAACTGCGGAAACCGCCTGAGCACCATCCTCGACCATCAGCCCGACACACGGCAGACAGGGCGCCGCACCGAAGGTGACGCTTCCCACCGATAGACATAGGAAAAAAAGAAAGGTAAAACGCATAGGGCATTCTAGCCTGACCGGGCTCCCCACGGCTCCGCCGTCAGCAATCGAGTCTCCCGGCTACGCCGTAGGCCGCCGAGGTCATTTTCTTCAAGAGACGAGGTCCTCCCGATGCAAACCCAATAGCCTCTTGAGGGAAATGCACCGTGCGGGGGCGCGCTCGCGCGAACCCGAAGGCCGGGGTTGGAGAACAGGGGC